>WNGK01018318.1_pt1 | contig 12330 bp, 14 predicted proteins | sample 5400601 | NCBI WGS metagenome assembly WNGK01 (sample SAMN13153376, study PRJNA577476) | soil metagenome | isolation source: 60 cm soil or saprolite under Garry oak tree replicate 1 | place: USA:California | collected 2016-06-15 | reverse complement strand
GTGAAATCCGTTCCCAGTTTTCGCATGTCACAGATATCGCGCCGACCGCGCTGGAAGCCGCCGGCCTTCCTTTCCCGAAAATGGTAAACGGAACGGAACAGCGGCCGTTCAATGGAACTTCACTCGTTTACACATTTGACGATGCAAATGCAAAGGCAACGCATACGACACAGTATTTTGAAATGTTCGGCAACCGAGGAATCTATAACGATGGTTGGGTGGCGTGCACTCGCCATTCCATTCCCTGGTTGATGGTAGAGAACCCGCCGCTCACCAAAGATGTGTGGGAGCTCTATCATGTGGATGAAGATTTCAGCGAAGCCAACAATCTTGCCGAAAAAAATCCCGAGAAACTCAAGGAACTCCAAGATTTGTTTATGAAGGAAGCGGTCAGGAATTCTGTCTTGCCGATTGATGACCGCAGAGCAGAGCGATTTAATCCCGCGATTGCCGGAAGGCCGGACATCATGGGTTCGCGCACTTCACTCACCGTCTACCCCGGGATGGTCGGGATGACAGAGAACGCTTTCATCAACGTAAAGAACCGTTCGCACACCATCACTGCCAATGTGGAGTTAGCCAACGCCAATACCAACGGTGTGATCATCGCACAAGCCGGCAGGTTTGGCGGTTGGACGCTCTATTTGAAACAGGGAAAAGTGCACTACGAATATAATTTCTTCGGAGTGGAACGAACCAAAATTGCCTCAACCGCTTCCCTGCCCGCAGGAAAACATGTGATCAAATTCCAATATGAGATCGATCAACCGAAGCCGGGTACGGGAGGCAAATGCATCTTGTCGGTTGACGACAAGAAAGTTGCCGAAGGTCATATTCCCAAGACACAACCGTTCGCTTTCTCCGGAGATGAAGGGGCCGATGTCGGAATGGATGGCGAAACGGCGGTCTCAAATGATTACAAGCAAGGCGATAACAAATTCACCGGCAAGATCGACAAGGTAACGATCGACTTGAGTGCTTCGAAGTTAAGTGGTGCAGATGAGAAGAAAGTGGAAGAGGCGGGAGAAACGGCAGCCTTTATCGAGGACTGATCAGCAGGGCAATTAGCACGAGCAACGGACGACAAGGCCTAGATACCATCCCGCGGCAGGGATGATCCAAGTTTCCAGAGCGCGGATGCGCAAGGCCCCTGGAACGATCACGTCGCCCGAGCCCTCTTATATATATAGAGGAAGAAACAATTTGGCCGTTTAAGTTCTCCAACGGTAAGAGTGCGCGTCGTATCTTGCGTATCCTACGGAGCGGTCGACGCGTTTCACTGGCGCCTGGATTTTGCCAGGCGCCAAAGTTCTGACTAACCCTTTCATTTCCCGGATGGCCACCTCGAAGGTCGCCAGCAAGAGCACGGCCACCACAATCAAGAGGAGAGCTGTGGTGGCAAAGGCAACGTAAAGCCTTGGAATATTGCGCCGGTTGATCTCGGCGAAAAGTTGTTGCGGGTTCATACTTTAGAACGAATTCTACAGGTGTGATCTCGCTACCAGTCAAAGACTGGCACGCGACTTTCCATTAAATATCTCCGGGATGCTGTGCTGGGTATTAGACCAAGGTCCAATAGTCGGCCGCCGCTCGGAACGGGAATGATTTCGTCACATGACTGATCCAAGCGAAACCAAGCGGCGCTGGTTCGAACCGGCGTCGGCAATTCTCATGGCTCTGGCCACGCTCGGCACAGCATGGTGCTCATATCAATCTTCGAAATGGAATGGGCAGAGCAGTACGTTCGCTACCAAAGCGAGCCGTTCGAACCAACAGGCTGCAGTCTTACATTTGGAGGGCAACCAGGTCACGGCCCTCCAGGCGAAAATGTTCACTGAGTTCATCGATGGCCGGATGTCGGGTAATGAAAAACTGGCGCAGTTTTACCTGGATCGTTTTCCGCCGGAGCTCCGCAAGGCTTACGACGCATGGTTAACGGAGAAGCCTTTTGAAAATCCTCGCGCCGATCCCCACCCCTTTGTGCCAAATCTTTATCAACCGCGGTTCCTCGAAGACGCGCGGCAGGCCAGCGCCGATGCCGGCCGAAACGACGCCGAAGGAAAACGAGCGAGCGCTGTGGCCGCGCACTACCTAAGCAATACCGTCCTGTTCGCCGCTGTCCTGTTTTTCGCCGGCACCTCCGCAAGATTCGATCATCGCTACGTGCGCCAGAGCAGTTTGTTCTTTGCGATCGCAGCGTTTCTCTTCGCCGCTGTGCGCATGCTTATGCTTCCCATGGCCTAGGCCCAACTCCCGACTCAATGAGCTAACTCAGAAGGCGAGCGTGGACTGCTCTGGCCCATCGTGGCTCTGGGCTTACTCAAAACCGGTGCTGCACTAGCTCGCCTACGGAACGACGCTGCTTCGATAGGCGAATGCTCATTGCTACGTATTTTGCTGCGGATTATTTGAGCCCAGCGTACAGTTCAGAATCGGAAACTACCATTTGGCGAGAGCGGATGCTGTGATAGACGCGCCAGACTTAGGATTCCAAAATCGATATCGTGCGCTCCCATGGGACCAAGGTCCAATGGGCTGCACCGGATGCGCCCGCTAGAATAGGTGAAATCCGATGGCGGCAAAAATCGATTACCAGCCTAACGATATCTGTGTGTTACGCATCAGCGGCATCTCGAAGCGGTCCGAATTTGCCGCGAAACAAAGCACGCTCGCGTGCAAGATCGATGTTTATCCGTCGCGGCCCGCTAATCGGCTTCAAATATAAGAAAGTCGATCTTACCACCTATTGGCTCAGTCCCGGTACACGCGACGGAACGTTCATTTTTTCTGTGACAGTGAATTTTTGAGCCATGAAGATTTACGCCAGCAACCATTGAGAGCCTTATGAAAACAAAAGAGATCATCAAAAGAGCCCGTCGTTTGGCCAAACCATTCCGGGTCGGCAAAGGCAAGGATTTCCGGCTCAAAGATGTCCTTTTGATCTTTCAAGCAATGGACGCAGCTGGCAAGGATGGCGCCATTAAGCACGTGATGTCCGGTGTAAACCCACAGGGCTGCCAGGTGTATTCTTTCAAATCGCCCTCAGCCGAGGATCTGGACCACGATTATCTCTGGCGCTGCATGAAATGCCTGCCCGCTCGCGGACAGATTGGAATATTTAATCGCAGCTATTATGAAGAGGTCCTCGCCGTCCGGGTGCATCCCGAATTCCTGGAAAAGCAAAAACTGCCGCCGAAACTTTTGGGCAAGAGAATTTGGGAGGAGCGTTTTGAAGACATTCGCAATTTCGAGCAATATCTGACGCGAAACGGCGTGATCGTGCGGAAATTTTTCCTCCACGTTTCAAAAAAAGAGCAGAAACGACGATTTCTGGAACGAATCGATGATCCGCTGAAGAACTGGAAATTCTCCTCCAACGACGCGGCCGAGCGCGACTATTGGGATGATTACATGGGCGCTTACGAAGAAATGATTCGGGAAACCGCCACGAAAGATGCGCCGTGGTATGTGGTGCCGGCAGACAACAAATGGTTTACCCGCGTCGTCGTCGCCGCCGCAGTGATCGAGGCGCTGGCCGAACTCGACTTGGCATATCCGGAAGTTGGGGACGACAAACTAAAAGAACTTGCGGCCGCGAAAAAGAAATTGTTGAACAAATAGCTTCATTCAATCCCGACCGAGCGCCTGGCGCTCAATTCCTGGCGTAGGTCTAAGGTCCAATATCCGGGCCAACTTGGGTGGGCGCAAACTTATCGCAACCAAATAAGAAACGGAGAGCGCTATGAACAATAAGCTATTGGTTGTAATTTTGGTCTGCGGCGGCGCATTGATGCAGTCATCTTTGCTCGCCGCCACGATCCCGGCCGGCACACCGATCAATGTTCGAACCACCGGTGCAATTTCCTCGCATGCAACACCCGGTAAAACTTTCACTGCAAAACTCGATCAGGATGTTGTGACCAATGGAAATGTGCTGCTTCGCGCCGGAACGCAGTTTTCGGGGATAATTGCATCGTCACGCGGTTCTCGTTCCACCACTTCGTCACAACCGCTTACCCTGAACCTGACTGCCGTCGCTGCGAACGGGCGCATGGTCCCGATTAAAACGACCGGCGGCATGCGGCCCCAAGCTGCGAAGACAACGCGCCAATCCAGAGGTGGGTTCAGTTACGGTGAAAGCATTTTTCCAGCAGGCACACGATTAGAATTTCGTCTCGCCCAACCGCTTCATCTTTAACTGACCGCCATGGACTTTCTCAGCTATTTCGCATTACTCATCCTGATCTTTGTCGTCCTGATCCTCGCCTACGGGATGATCGCGATTCACGACATCCCGTATCACATAGCCCTGAAGCGGGACCATCCTCACCAGGATGCGATTCACGCCGCCGGTTGGATCAGTCTCTTCACCCTTCATGCCATCTGGCCGTTTCTCTGGATTTGGGCCACCGCTTATCACCCGGTGGGTGGCTATGCCGGAAAGCCCCCGGAAAAAACCGATGACGAAACGAACGTATCCAAGTCTAGCGGTCACTGACCCGGATGACCCTCGAATATGGATCTACTGATCATTCTCACCTACGCCGCGTTTGCTTACGGCGCGTTTAAACTATTCAAGATCCCGGTCAACGGATTCAGTTTGCTCACGGCCGCGCTGGGTGGCATCGCCTTACTCAGCGCGCTGTTGCTGGGCATGAACTACAATCATCCTTTCAGCAGCCAGGCGCGGTTTTACTTCCATACCACGCCGATCGTTCCCGCTGTCAGCGGGATTGTAATCGAGGTTCCCGCCCAATCGGGCGTGAAGCTGAAAAAGGGCGATGTTCTGTTTCGCATCCAACCCGAACCGTTCGAAAACGCGGTGAAGGCCAAGGAGGCAGCGCTCGCGGATGCAGTCCAGGCCACCAAGCAGTTGCGAGCAGGGTCGGATTCGGCTCAGAAGAAATTGGAGTCTGCTCTGGCAGACCGGGACGGAGCCAAGGATGTCTTCGAGCGCTCGAAAAAGCTGGTCGAAAGCGGTACTATTGCCCAGGTTCAATTCGAGAAGGCCAAGAACAATTACAATGCCGCCGAAGCGAGCGCGCAAAGTGCCCAGTCCGAAGCCAACCGCGCATTGTTGCAGGCGGAAGCCTCCGTTAAGGGAGTCAATACCGACGTAGCCCGCCTCCAGTCCGAACTCGATACCGCGAAGTTCAACCTCGAACAATGCACCGTGCGCGCGCCGACCGACGGAACGATCCAGCAGAATTTTTTGCGTCCCGGCATGTATGCAGCATCGCTGCCGCTGCGGCCGGTGATGGTTTTTTTGCACGATGAAAAACCGAAATTCGTGGCCGCTTTTCTGCAAAACAGCGCCCAGCGGATTGAGGAGGGATCGCAGGCCGAATTCATCCTGCCCGCGGTGCCGGGACGATTCTTCAAAGGCAAAGTCACCGCCGTCGGCGCCTTCATCCCTCAAGGCCAGCTTCAACCCAGCGGCAACCTCATTGATCCTGAACAAATCAAGGGCGAGGGGCGTATCCTCGTCGCGATCGAACCGGAAGAAGGCATCTCAAAATATTTGATTGTGCCGGGCAGCACCGCTCAAGTCGCAATTTACACCCACCACATGCATCACCTGGGCCTCTTGCGAAAGGTACTTTTACGCATGTCGTCGTGGACGAATTACCTTTTCAGCGACGGCCATTGACGCAATTCAGCCCAACTCCGTTTCGCATCGCGGTTGGGTACCGGCTGGTGGTAGAATGGGCTCCCGCCAACAGAGAAGTGGCCATGCAAACCTGATTTCAAGACTCATCATGACAGCAAAAATGAAAACCGGCGCATAACTCACTCCTATGTCCTTAGTTCATCAAAACTGGTGGTTCACCACGCTGCTGATCAAGCAGTTCAAATATTGTCCGCCGTTGAGCAAATCGCTGAGGTGCGATGTGCTAATCGTCGGCGGAGGTGTCAGTGGCATCAACGCGGCGGCGGAATTTGTGAAGCAAGGCAAAAGCGTGGTGCTGATCGAGCGGAACATCGTGGGCGGCGGGTCGGCCGGTCGCAGCGCGGGATTCCTCACCCCAGACAGCGAGTTGGAACTGCATCAGTTGGTCCGCCGCTACGGACCCAAAGCCGCGCGGGAAATCTGGGACGCGCCCTTACGCGGAATCGAGCGCCTCGTTAACGGCATCAAAAATTTTGATATTCAATGCGGACTTGCCGAGCAGGACTCGCTTTTTCTCGGTCTGGGTAAGAGCGGCAAGGAAGCCGTTGAAGAGGAAATGGAATGCAGAAAGAGCGTCGGCTTCACCGACCAGCAAACCTATGACGAGCAGAGTTTGAAGACCATCATCGGCTCGGAAGGATTCAGCGCCGGCATTCGTTACGGCGGCACGTACGGCATCAACCCTTTGCTTTGCCTGCAAGCGACGATTATCGGCAAGCCATTGGTTTTCTCTCTCACCAATGCCTGGGCGAAATTTTATCAGGTGGACAGCCATCGAAAGACCGAGGAGATGCGGGGGGAATTCTAATTCGCTCCGGGTAGCATCCAGATGAGCTCGACGTTCACTGCCACCGGAGCCGTTGAAATGGCGGGCGTGGCGGTGGCCCGAGATTTGTCCGGATCGAGATCGACCTGGGTGCGAGGTCCCGTTTGGGACAGCTTCTGGATGTTGAGCGGGCTTTGGCTCGCGCCCATCGTCATCTGGCTGGCCTGGGGATATGACGATCCGGAATCGAGTCCGCTCGATCTGCTCTACTTCGGTCTCACCGCATTGTTCTGGCTCGGTCACCGGTTTTGCAGCACCTATCTCGCCTACTGCACGGAAGCGTACCGCCCACTTCTGCGGACTCAGTCGGTCCGCTTCGTCGTGCTTCCGGTTCTAATCACGATTGGATGTTTCGCGTTCTTTCTGCCGCCGGACTCGGCGCTGCCGTGGACGCGGGCGGAGCGGCTGGTTGGCCTGGCGATCGTCGATTATGCATGGGTTACCTGGCACTTCGCCGCGCAGCACTTCGGCGCGCTTTCACTTTACCGTTCACGCGCTGGGCGAGCCGCTTGTGTGCAGACACGACGCATCGATCGCTTCTTTGCGTTGAGTGTCGGAGGCGCTCTCGTTTTTGTCGCAGATATTCTCGCCGGAGCTGTCGCTTATCAGGACCAATGGATCGATCGGTGGTTTTTCCCCACGTGGATGGTCTCAGCGCAGGACGCCATTCGCGGTGGCGCCACCCTGGTGCTCGTGATCGTGACGGTCGCAGCGTTGTTTGCCGAGCTGCGCACATCCCGATGGTCGTTACCGCGCGTACTATATATAATAGGCATCGCGGTGATGGTCGGCATCGCTCTTCGTCCGCGAAGCTTGTTTCTTTTTTTGGTAGTCTGGACTTCGCAGCACTGGATTCTCGCAGCCGGACTGGCGTCGCAAACGCCGCGCGCCGAGCCGGCTCCCAGGCGCGGTGTTATTCGGGGTGCACTGCATGGATTGAACATTCGGCCATGGGCGGTCCTGTTGTTCTTAATGGTGCTATCGGTTCTGCTCCTCCCATTATTCGAAGTGGAAGCAAACCGGCAGGCCGGCACGTATTACGGAGAGCGGATATTCGGCGCGATCGCGACAGGATTACGGACATCGTCGTGGGTGCCGATACTCGTCGCCCTCGGTTTTGCAACGGGGTTCATCCATTATCTGCTTGATCGAAGCGTCTTTCGAATGTCAGACCCGCAAGTGCGCGCCGCGGCGCGTGGCTTACTTGACCACGAAGGATTCTGACCCGGCTCGAATGATCTCGAAACTCCTCATCGCCTGGTCGCTGACGGCGCTATGCGTGATCGTACACGCGATAGGCATGACGGCGTCATTGAGATGGCTGAGGCATTCAGCCGAGCGAATGGCTGGGCACTTTTGGTTTTCGACATGGATGCTCGTCCGTACCGCGGGATGGATCATTCTTCTGCATCTGGTGGAGATCGCGTTTTGGGCGTTTTTCTATGCGCGCGGACACGGAATGCCCGACCTCCAATCGGCTTTCTACTTCAGCGCGGTGACTTATACGACGACGGGTTACGGCGACTTGGTTCTACCTAACGAGTGGCGCCTGGTCGGCGGGGTCGAAGCGCTTACAGGTATCCTGATGTGCGGCTGGTCGGCGGCCTTCTTTTTCGCTGTCGTCAGCCGGATGAACCAGCCACGATCCAAACCGGAACGAACCTGACTTATGTCCATGAAACCATCTATCTTCTGGCTGCTCATATTCATTCCCATCACCGTCATCCTCGAACACGTTGGCAAACTGCCGCCACCGGTGATCTTTTTTTCCGCCGCGCTGGCCATCGTGCCAATCGCGGCATTGATCGTGCAAGCGACAGAGCAACTCGCCCATCGCACCGGCGATGCCGTCGGCGGCCTGCTCAACGCTACATTCGGCAACGCGCCGGAGTTGATCATCGCAACGGTGGCCTTGAGGGCCGGTCTCCTGGACATGGTGCGCGCGTCGCTTATCGGCGCGATTCTCGCCAATCTGTTGCTCGCGCTCGGCCTCTCGTTTTTCCTTGGCGGTCTCCGCTACCGCGACCAGAAATACAACCCGCTCGCCGCTCGCACTTACAGTTCGATGATGTTGATCGCGGTGATCAGCCTGGTTGTGCCAAGCGCCTTCAGCCGAATTCTGACGCCGGAAGGCACGATCCGCCAGGAACAATTGCTCAACATAGGGATCGCCGTGGTGTTGCTGCTGGCCTACGGGCTGTATCTGTTGTTTTCGCTCAAGACCCATCCCGCGGCGTTCGCCAGCGTGGACACTGGGGACGAAGCGCACCACGAAGGCAAACAATGGAGCATGGCACGCGCTGTAGGCAGCCTGATCGGCGCGTCAGTGTTGGCGGCGTGGATGAGTGAGATCCTTGTCGGAGCGGCCGAAGGCACCGGCAAGTCGTTAGGCATGTCGCAAACTTTCATCGGCATCGTCGTCCTCGCCATCGTCGGCGGTGCGGCGGAGAGCGGTTCGGCCATTGCGATGGCGCGCAAGAACAAAGTGGATTTATCCGTGGGCATTGCGTTGGGGAGCAGCATCCAGATTGCACTTTTCGTCGCGCCAGTGCTTGTGTTGCTCAGTTACTTCATCGCGCCTCAACCGCTCGAACTCTCCTTCAACCGCGCCGAGACCGGTTCCCTATTCATGGGCGTGCTGATCGGCACTCTGGTCTGCGGCGATGGGCAGTCCAACTGGTACAAGGGCGTTCAACTTGTTACGGTGTACACGATCATCGCGCTGATGTTCTACTTCATACCGGCGACTGGGCATTGAACATTGAAAGTGGGAGCGCCCATGGCTGAGAAACCCGCAGAATCACCCGCGAAAAAATGGATCGAGCCCGTCGTGGCCGTGCTGATGGCGCTGACCACCATCGGCACGGCGTGGTGTTCCTATGAGTCCGCTGCATGGACCCGGCAGAGCAACCGACTGATGAACGAATCCAACGCGCTGGAACGGCGCGCGGCGTTGCTCGAAGTGCAGGGCAGCCAGGCCCTAATCATTCACACCTCGATGTTCATGCAGCTCCTCGCCGCGCAGCACACCGGCAACGACAATCTCGCGAGCTTTTATGCAGAGCGTTTTCCGCCCGACGTGAAGAAAGCCTACGATGCATGGCTTGCTGAGAAGCCATTCGAAAATCCCACCGCCGACCCGCACCCATTCGTGCCAAATCTTTACGAGGTGCGCGGCGCCGTGGAAGCAGCCGCAGTGAGGGCCGACTCCGTGCGGCGGGTCGCCGAGGCGCGCGAAGCGGGCAATCGCTCCGGCCAATATCTCGCCAACACCGTGCTCTTCGCCACCGTGCTCTTCTTTGCCGGCACGGCGGGGAAGTTTGAACAGCCACGAGTGCGGCTTTTCGCCGCGACCTTCGGCGTGGCGTTGTTCGTAAGCAGCCCACAGATTGTCCAAGCCGTACCGCGTCAGAAACGGAAAAAAATTCCGATTGAAGGATGTCGATCCGAGCGACACGGGTGAACTCAAGTCCGAGGACAAGCCGCGCGCGAAGGAGGCGCTGCAGATCGGGGTGGAGGCGCTCACGGAATTGCAGGACATGCTTTACGGGCAGGATCGCTGGTCGCTGCTTCTTATCTTTCAGGCGATGGATGCGGCGGGGAAGGACGGGACGATCAAGCACGTGATGTCGGGTGTGAATTCGCAGGGCTGCCAGGTGTCGTCGGATAACAAGTGGTTCACGCGAGTGATCGTGGCCTCGGCGGTGATCGATGTGCTGGCGTCCCTGAATCTGTGCTACCCGAAAGTCAGCGCGGCGAAGGCCAAGGAACTCGCCGAAGCAAAAAAGGCTCTGCTGGCGAGTAAATGAACGCAACAGCCGCGAGTGACGATACGCCGTCACGGCCGAGCCGCTGGTCCGGGATCATCTCCGCTGTGCGTTGGTTGCGGAGCTACAAGCCCGCTTGGTTTCGCGCTGACTTGGTCGCCGGCATCACGCTGGCGGCATATCTTTTGCCCGCCGGGCTCGGCGACGCCTCGCTGGCCAATTTGCCGCCTGAAGCCGGACTTTATGCGTGCCTTTTTGGGGGCCTGGTTTTCTGGCTGTTCTGTAGCTCGCGGCACACGACGATCACGGTCACGTCCGCCATCTCGCTGCTTGTCGGCGCTTCGTTAGGCGGAATTGCGGGCGGCGACACGACACGGTTCAGCGCGTTGGCGGCCGGTACGGCCGTCCTCGTGGCGCTCATCGCCTTCATCGCCTGGTTGGTTAAGGCGGGCTCGATCGTCAATTTTATTTCCGAGAGCGTGATGGTTGGGTTCAAGTGCGGCGTGGCGCTGTTTCTCGCCAGTACGCAATTGCCAAAGTTGTTTGGCATCCACGGCGCCCACGGCAATTTCTGGAAGAACAGCGGCAACTTTCTCACGCACCTGCACGAAACCAATATCACCTCGCTCACGATTGGAGGCGCCGCATTGGTGACGCTCGTACTCGGGAAGATTTTTCTCAAGAACAAGCCGGTGGCATTGTTCGTGGTGGTGGGCGGCATTGTGGCTTCGGGCTGGCTCGGCCTGGAAGCGCGCGGCGTGAAACTGTTAGGTGAAGTCCCGCAAGGGCTGCCGGCCTTCGGACTCCCAGCGATTCACTGGGCGGATTGGGACGAACTGCTGCCGCTGGCGTTCGCCTGTTTTCTGCTGGGCGCGGTGGAGACGGCCGCGCTCGGTCGCATGTTTACGACCAAACATGGCGGCCGGCTTGATGCGAACCAGGAATTCCTCGCGCTCGCCGCATCGAATCTCGCCGTCGGTCTCGGCCGCGGGTTTCCAGTGAGTGGCGGCATGTCACAATCGCTCGTTAACGAAGGCGCGGGTGCGCGCACGCCACTGTCAGGCGCCTTCGCCGCAGGGATTATTTTGGTGGTGGTGCTTTTCTTCTCGCACTTGTTGGCTGCGTTGCCTCAACCGGTCCTGGCCGCGGTCGTCTTGGTGGCGGTGGCCGGCCTGTTCAAGGTCTCCGCCCTCAAACATCTCTGGCGCAGCGATCGCACTGAATTCTTCATCGCCATCGCGGCCATCGTCGGGGTGCTCGGGCAGGGACTGCTGCGCGGCGTGATGATTGGCGCGATCATCTCGCTGGTGCTGTTGATCCGGCGCGCATCGCGGCCGCACGTCGCCGTTCTCGGGTGCATCCCCGGCACGCGGCGTTTCTCTGATCACGAGCGCCATCCGGACAACGAGTTGATTCCCGGCGTACTGATCTTCCGGCCTGAGTCGGGCCTCATGTATTTCAACATGGATCACGTGCGCGACAGAATTGTGGATCGGGTGGGTGCCGAAACGACGACGCCCAAGCTGGTGGTGCTCGATCTTTCTGCAACGCCGCGGGTGGACATGCACAGCGCGCAGATGCTTGGGAGCGTGGCGGATGAACTCACCGCGACTGGCATCAAGGTGCAGGCCGTGGAAGCGCGCTCCTCGGTGCGCCAGCGTTTGCGGAGCGAAGGGGTGGAGGATCGGCTTGGCGGAATCGACCGGTTCACCACTGTCGCGGACGCGGTAGAGGCATTTCAAAAGCAGACCGTCACCTGAGGACCTCTATGAACGCCCTTGTTGTCAGCGGATCTACCAAGCGCGTGCTGGAACCGGTTGACCGTGTTTTCGAGGTCCTCTTCGGCCCATTTCATCGCGCTTTGTTCCACGGCCTGCTTTCATTGAGACCTTACCGATCAGCACGAAACAACCAAAACAAAACAACATCATGCCATTCGACACTATAAACATGGAGGAAATCACGAAAGCCCGGCGCAAAGCCATCGCCGAATCCATTCGCACAATTAGCGCGGAGGAGCTGAAGGCGCTCGGCGAAAAACTCTTCCCGGGTGTGGATCACCCGTG
>WNGK01008989.1_pt1 | contig 12330 bp, 11 predicted proteins | sample 5400601 | NCBI WGS metagenome assembly WNGK01 (sample SAMN13153376, study PRJNA577476) | soil metagenome | isolation source: 60 cm soil or saprolite under Garry oak tree replicate 1 | place: USA:California | collected 2016-06-15 | reverse complement strand
GGATAACCCTTGCACGTACCCTGACGCTCCTAATATAATGGCACTCATAAAAGCCTGGCCTTCTTTGAAGAAGAACAGACTTATTCCGATCTTTTTGTAACCGGAAAGGAGAATGCCGTACATCCCTGTCACTGCGCTCACGCATGACGACAGAGCTTTACGGCACAATCTATGGAAACAGTCAACAGTCAACCCACTTTAGCTTCAATCAAGTTCTTGACCGGCTCACTCGCGGGAAACACCTACCAGATTACAAAGCCAAAAATTACCCTCGGACGTGAACCGGCTAACGATATAGTTCTTTCTGACACCTCTGTTTCTCGACACCATGCCCAGATCACCTTGAACAATGGAACATGGACTATTACCAAACTCGCGCGGCAAAATACTGTCATCGTCAATCATCGTAACGTACAGCAGTCAGCCATCAACGACCGCGACACGATAGGCCTGGGAGGCACCTCGTTTCTATTCCAGATCAACGTTGGCGTACCCCACACACCCCACGCTCCTCAAGCAAATCCGCCAAAGGTAGCGCCAACGCCCGCCTCTTTCACACCACAACAGTCGTTTCAAAATGCTCCACCTCCGCCTCTAGCATCATTTGTGGCACAGCAGCCTGCGCCCGCTCAGAGACAAAATAAGCCCGCGCCATTTGACACCGAACCCGTCCATGATGTACCTTCGCTGGAAGTTACTTCCAATACCCATCCTGAGAAGACGCCCTATCCGCTTACTAAGCAGGTCATTAACATCGGGCGTCATCCTTCAAATGACATTGTTATCAACGAGAATGTTGTCTCGGCCTATCATGCACAGATTGTGCGTGAAGGCAATCAGTTGATATTCATCCATCCCCATCCCCAGCAGCCGAGAACAACCAATGGTCTCCTCTATCAGGGCCGGAGGATTCCAGGCAATGAGCCATTCCGCAAACCGTTGGAGCGAGGTGATATTTTCCGTATTGGCGATGACCATGGTACTCTGGTCACCCTGACCTACAATGATGGCTCGGCGGCAGCGCAAGACATTGTGCCTGCCATCCGCCCCATCCCCTTAGGCGCTCCTCAAATTAGCATTGGACGTCATCCAAATAATACTGTTGTCCTGAACCATCCACAGGTCTCCGCTTACCATGCTCACCTGCAGCAGGTGCAAGGCGGCTACCGCATCGTTGACATAGGCAGCACCAATGGGGTCTATGTCAATGCCCTGCGGGTAACCAATCAATTGCTCAAACCCGGTGATGAGGTACGCATAGGCCCCTTTAAGCTCACCTATACCGGTACACAGCTGACGCAGCAGGACGAGAGCAACAGCGTTCGCATCGACGCGGTACACCTCATAAAGCTCGGTAATAAGCAGGTCGTACTGCTCAATGACATTTCTATTGCCATTCCACCGCGTAAATTCGTGTCCCTGGTAGGTGGCTCCGGTACAGGTAAATCAACCTTGATGGGAGCCCTCAACGGCCTGCGACCCGCAGAGTCGGGGATGGTTTTCTACAACGGGCAGGATTACTATAAACACCTGGCCGCCTTCAGCACCCAGCTTGGCTATGTGCCCCAGGATGATATCATTCACCGCGACCTGCCTGTTGAACGCGCCCTCTACTACGCGGCTAAGATGCGCCTGCCAGATGACTTCACCGGAGCTCAGATTCAGCAGCGCATCAACGAGGTGCTGGAAGACGTAGAGATAACCCATAGACGGCATTTGATGGTGAGCAAACTCTCCGGCGGTCAGCGTAAGCGTGTCTCCATTGCCCTGGAGCTACTGGCAAACCCCAGTGTCTTCTTCCTCGACGAGCCAACCTCCGGCCTCGATCCAGGCCTGGATCGCAAGATGATGTTCCTCCTGCGCAGGCTTGCCGATAAGGGGCACACCATCGTGCTCGTCACACACGCAACCAATAATATCAACGCCTGTGACTACGTTTGCTTCCTCGCTCAAGGCGGACGCTTAGCCTACTTTGGACCACCTGGTGATGCAAAGAAGTACTTTGACAAAACCGAGAGGCCAGGTTTAAGGCCTCTCCATACTACCGGCAGTATGTGCAAGAGCCGCTTGCCCAGGGACCTGCCGCTCGTGCCAGCCTCTCTGGAGCGACCGCAGCGCTCAAGCAGCCCATGCGCGGCAATCCCTGGAAACAGTTCATGTTGCTCTCCATGCGCTACATTGAATTGCTCAAAAACGATAGAGGCAACCTTATGATCCTGCTCTTGCAAGCGCCGATCATCGCTCTTATTCTGTTCCTGCTGGCCGCCCCCGATGTGTTCTCTCACACAAATATAGTCAACTGTCCGCCCAATGCCCAGGTTCCCCAGACCGTCCCTAACAAGTTTGACTGCCAAAATGTAGTAAATGCGCTCAAAACGCCCCAGGGACAAATATCCGCTGCTAAAAGGCACTTGACTGTGGATCAGGCTTTGCAGAAGTCTTTTAATCCGTTAAATTCGGGCGCAAACGCCCAGAAAATCCTGTTCATTATGGCATTCGCGGCCGTTATGTTCGGGTGTATCAATGGGACGCGCGAAATTGTCAAGGAAGAGCCTATCTATCGACGTGAACGAACGGTGAACCTGGGGATCATGCCCTATATGTTCTCGAAGATTGTTGTGCTAGGCATATTGTGCCTGTTGCAAAGTGCAGTCCTGGTCATTATAGTAGCATTGAGAGCTCCTTTCGATCACAGCACATTTCTACCACCACTGGTAGAAATGTACATCTCTCTGGCTCTGACATCGCTGGCTGGTTTAATGTTAGGCCTGGCGATCTCCGCCCTGGCCCCTAATAATGACCGCGCTGCGAGCTTTATCCCGATCATTTTGATACCCCAGGTGATCTTCTCAGGGATCATTTTCCAGCTAAATAGCCCTCTGCTGCAAATACTGGGCTCGTTCTTTGCGGCCCGCTGGTCGATGGCAGCCCTGGGTTCATCGGTCGGACTACATGCTGACTTGTTGGGTAATGAGAAAGACTTTGCGTATCAAGGAACCCTCTTTACGAAAGTCTTTCCAACGGCTGCGGATCAACTAGCAGCTACTGCCCATCTACTGCTCATGTGGTTTGCCCTCGTCGTAATGATCGTTGTATTGGCTGCCGCTACAGCCTATTTTTTGAAACGCAAGGACGTCTAGTACAATGGTACTTCTTGGCTTATTGGTTGCCTGGAAGTATCAGCATATGCTATTGTTACGCTGTTCCTGGCAGAGCAGCCCAGTAAAAGAGGAATGAGCAAGCAAAGGGTGTTACTTAACAGGCGCATTATCGTCGGTATTTGTGGAGGGATTGCATCCTACAAAGCAGTTGACCTGGTAAGCAAACTACAACAGGCAGGCGCGCTGGTAGACGTAATCCTCACAGAACATGCGGAAGATTTTGTTCGACCGCTGACATTCTCAACTATGAGCCATCGACCTGTGTATAGCGACCTCTGGGAAGCTTCAGGACGTGCGGCTGAAACCCATATTGCGTTAGGAGAGGAAGCAGAACTACTGGCGATTGTGCCGGCAACGGCCAATACTATCGCCAGGCTCGCTCACGGCATAGCGGATAATATGCTTACCGCTGTGGCCTTGGCGACAAAGGCTCCCCTGCTCTTGGCTCCTGCTATGTATCGGGACATGTATACGCACCCTGCAACACAGGCGAATCTTGCGCTACTGCAGCAACGTGGAGCATGGATCATAGAGCCAGAGATAGGACGGCTGGCTTCCGGGGCAATTGGACCAGGCAGACTTCCAGATACGGAGGTTTTGCTGGGGGCCATCAGCAAGGTACTGGGACGCCATGGCGATCTTGCCGGCCGCAAGGTCATAGTTACAGCTGGTGGCACGCAAGAACCGATTGATCCAGTACGTTATATAGGGAATCGCTCATCAGGGAAGATGGGGTTTGCTTTAGCAAGCGAGGCGAGAGACCGTGGCGCCGATGTCATTTTGATCTCGGGCCCCGTGGCGCTAGAAGCACCCTATGGGGTGGAACTCCGGATGGTCGAAACGGCTATACAAATGCTCAACGCTGTTCATAGCGCCATCACCGGCGCGGATGTGCTCGTGATGAGTGCCGCTGTTGCGGATTTCCGTCCGGCCACACCAATGGCACAGAAGTTGAAAAAAGATGGTGGTGAAGCGCAAGAATTCGATGCTCAGGGCGGGTTTTCCTTACACCTGGTGCGCAATCCAGACATTCTCGGAGAACTGGCAGAGACATTGGATCAATTAGAAGGTGCGCAAAGCGGGCAAACAACGGACAATGGTAAGAGTAGTAAGCGCATAAAACGACTGGTACGTGTGGGGTTTGCGGCGGAAACTAACGAGATCGTAACTTATGCACGTACCAAATTGGTATCCAAGCATCTCGATTTGCTTGTTGCAAACGACATCAGCCGGACTGATAGTGGCTTCGGCACAGAGACCAACAAGGTTTTCATCTTTCATGCTACAGGGGAAATGGAAGACTTGCCAGTAATGCCCAAATCAGGCGTTGCCACAGCCATTTGGAATAGAGTCGTACCCTTGTTGAGTACGATGTAACCGGGAGGACGTGGTACAGTGATGGGAAATTTCGTTCTAGAATTATTGAGTACGCAAAGTACCCAGGAGGCATCCATTATGGATCGTGCTGCTAGCGCAGGTTTTGAAGGCATCGCTCAGATGCTACTTGAGCAGAAAAAATTGATGGACGCGTTGGAGTCTGAGAATCGCGAGCTGCGGCGTCAGCTTGCCGACTTGCGACGTGGCCTAGGTATCGCCGTGGTCATTGAAGGCAAGACGATTCAGCTTGCAACTGACGTGGGCGCGTCTAATACCATGAACACACAGTCACAGGCAGCTTTGCAAAGCCTGCAAAACTTACAGAACACACAGTCTGGTTCCAACACTGGCGGCTACGCGCAAACTAGTCGTCCAACTGGCGCCCAGCAAACAGTGAACTTGAACGGCGACAAGCGGGATAACGGCAATACTCGTAGCCAGCTCGCAGACAGCTTTGTTCTATAATCACTTTTCCTCAAAAAGAGACAGAGAGGTATTGTTATTGCTGCGTGCGGCAATAACAATACCTCTCTGTCTCTTTCTGGCTGTGAAATAGACTCTTGTATATTCTCCTTGTTGCTGATATTATCAGCGAGGTGTATACTGCACATACTTGAGTTACAGGCCCTTATGTCTGTCCGTCTACGAGAAGATTGCAGAGGCCTGGAGAAAGTTACCAGCTTACAGGAGGTCAATTCATGAATTGTCCACGTTGTGGAAACCAGGTAGCCGACGGGATAAAGTTCTGTGGCGTCTGCGGATCACCTATGCCGGCAAGCCAGATACCACCGCCTCAGCAGCCACAAAACCCCTATGGCGCGCCACCGCCGGGCCAGTACGTTCCACCGCCACAAGGAGGCCCGCAAGGGGGTTATATACCCCCTAACCAGTACGAAGAATATTCCAATAGCATGTTCGGCAATGCCGTGCCAAAAGCAGAACTCCATAACCCCAAAGGTCCACTCAGAGTAGCTGATATGACCATCACTATCGATGGCGAACTCGTGCCGGTCGTGGACATTATGCTGGGAAACCAGCTTCCCATCTACTTCGAGCACCATATCCTTCTGTGGAAACACCCGGGAGTACAGATCGGCTTCAAGTCGATGAGGGGCGTGGCCAAACGCTTCTTTGCAGGAATACAAATCTTCCTTACCGAGGCCCAGGGGCCAGGTAACATCGCCTTTTCCCGCGATTCCGTAGGTCAGATTGTTGCCTTACGCCTGCAGCCCGGTCAGATGGTTGAGGTACGCGAGCACCAGTTCCTGGTTGCCACCAGCAATGTTGAATACGGCTTTACCTATATGAAGAGCATCGCCAACATCCTCTTCAGCCGCACAGGTCTCTTCATCGACCAGTTCACTGCCCAGGGCAGCGAAGGTATGGTGTTGTTACACGGCTATGGCAATGTTTTTGAGAAGAATCTGGCTCCCGGAGAAACGCTAGACGTTGAGCCCGGCGGGTGGTTATGGAAAGACCCGGGGGTACGCATGGATGTTACAACCGTCGCGGGCTCACAACGCGGCGGTGGCCTCATGGGCGCTATCGGCGGACTTATGGCAGGCGCATCTATTGTGCTCAATCGCTTTACCGGACCAGGTCGCATCGGCATCCAGTCGATGTCCTACCACCCACCTACGCCCGAAGGAGCGCAACAGGCAGGTGGTCAGGGCAATGTAAACCTGGGACAACTCTTTAATCAGTAACCACAGGTCTTCCACAGGCCATCAATAAACACAGTCGAGCCAGGCGTCGCCTGGCTCGACTGTGTTTATTGATGATGACCCTTATCTCTTTCACGGTTCATGCGCAAAATTTTGAGCATGTACTGTTCTGAATTGAGGTAGTAGGGATTGCGTTTGATATACTTACCAACGACGGAAATAGGGTGCAACTTGAGCATCTCGACGACCAGGCTGGGCAACAATTTACCGTGATCGTAGTGCATCAGGGCAATGATAGGAGCATTCTGGAAAGTAAATACAGCATCGCACATAGCCTCGTACTTGAGAATCTGCTCAGGTGTGGCAATATCTTTGGCAAGCCAGTTCATATCAATCGAAATACGTACCGCTTGCCACCCTTCACGCAGTGCCTGCGCAATAAATGTTTGATGGGTCGAGAGCAAAAAATAGGGATCAAAACGCTTGCCATTTGCCAGGAACATCTCTCGCTCTTCATACAAGAGTAACTGCCCCGATCCGATATACTCATCCACATCGATGCGTAACTTTTGTAATTCCTCACGTAATTCCTTCACCTGTGCCGGAGCAGCGGCGAATAAACACTTTTCGGAAAGTGAGAGTCCAACGCGCATTAAACGGGCCGTCACCCCAGGAATTTCTGTCACTTTACTATAAAGCTGGCAGATATGCGAGCCGGGCGGTATACGCTCAGATTTACCTTCAACGCTAAGATCCATATCTACCTCCCTGTGTATTATGAACATTGCTAGCCTTTCGCGCTTGACGAATACGGGCAGAGCTGTTGTTTGTAATGACAACTAGCATGCCGAGGCCACCAAAGATGAAAAAACCCGAAAGAAATGTGAATAGAAAGAACAGGCCTATCTTTTGCAAAGGATAGGAGAAGATAGCAGCGAGCACAACTGTGCCAAGCGACATAAGCAAGGGCAATAATACCATCCAGGCCAACATGACGCGCAGGCTTTGCTTGAAAGAGAGCGCTTCATCTCCACTATAGGGGAAGAGCAGGCGCCGCAATAGTCTATGACGTGGTTGGGTTGGTTTCTGCATATGCCTATTTTTGTCCTTCCTTGCGCTGATACTCTAACCAACGCTGCAAAACATCTTCCGCTTGATAGAGGATATTTACCTCGTTCTGATAGGTCAAGCGGCGGCATGCTTCGGATATGGGAAACCATTCTACAAGATCATATTCTTGATCGTGAAGGGCGGTATCGCCACCTACAGCTTCCATTAAGAAATGGCGTACTTGTTTTTGATAACGTATCTGGTCGCGCACGAAAGAATAAGAGATACTGCCAATGTAAGCAATGAGACGGACTTTTAAGCCTGTTTCCTCCTGTACCTCACGGACCGCAACTTGCTCAATGGTTTCTCCAGGTTGAGGAGTTCCCTTGGGTAGAGTCCAAATACCGGCGTGGCTACGTCCCACCAGTGCTACTTCCACAGCCAGATCACCGGCAGGAACAAGAGTTTCCTGGTCGCTAGAGCGCATTGGAACAAGGCGAAAGACTACCCCTCCTGCTGAATAAGCTCGCAGTGTTCGATATCGCTCCATCTGTTCCCTCTCTACTCGTAGGCAGTGCATGTAGGGTGTAAAGGAGGAAAGTGAGATATGTAAGCAAGCAAGCCAGAGGCTTGCTTGTTCCATTACCTGTTCCCCAGACAGGGTAAATCACTTAGCGACTATCGCTCTTACGAACCCCGCTGGCTGCATCACCCCAGACATCCTTAAATATTACACACACTATACAACATCTGGCTGCTCAGGTGCTTTTAGCTTGAACCTAAAAGAATGTGGCGCGACCCTGGTCGCGCCGCACAAGGCTGTATATTTCACTGTGTCTCTGTCGAAAGAGTATAGCCAATGACACAATGTGTGTCAAGATTAAGCGCTTTTACGTTAGTTATCGATCATAATACAGGATGCGCCCGCAATTGGAACATGTCTGCAGTTGCGAACTGATGCGCACATGCTGTAACTCACTGGGAGTTAAAATTACCCGGCACCATTGACAGGAATTTTGCTCAACTTTGGAGATCGCACGTCCCTGTTTCGCCCGGCGCATAGCTTCATAGCGGCTGATGAACCCGGCATCAATACTGGTGAGCATTTGCGTACGCCTGGCCTGTAATTCTTGCTTGCGCACCTCTAATTGATCGCGGCGCCCTAGCATCGTAGCGCTTTCCCGTGTCCACGCTTCTTCCGCCTGCTGTAGCATTTCAGCTTTACGGCGAGCTTCTTCTTGCAGCGCCTCTGCTGCTTCCATCACCTCCAGGTAAGTATCTTCCTGGCGACCTTGCTGCGTTCGTAAATGCTGTATTTCCTGCTGCAATGCGTTCAGTTCCTTTGGATTGCTTACCATGCCACTGTACAAGCGTTGTTCCTGCGCACCAAGACGACGGGTCAGTTCCTCAAGAGCCCATTCCGCCTCTTTTTGAGCTTGTAGGCGAGAGCGCAACTGCTGCTGTGCGCTGTTATGTTCTATGCGTAACTCTTGTAATCTGGCATTTCCCTGCAAGGATTTCGCTACTACTTGTTGTTCAGCCGCCACGCGTTCTAGTTCGAGGTCGAGCTGCTGCAGCTGGTAAAGTGCCGCGGCTATCTGTGTCATGCTCATGAGCAGACAGAACTCCTTTCCGAGCCTACGACATGCTTGCTATATGATGGAGTTAGATGTTTATTGTACCCCAGGGCTATGCTTACCACAATAGGCAGGTTGATCAAATTCATCTTTATCATATAATTTGTTAGCGCTCTTTTTGGCGAAATCTTATGGTTTGACCAGGAGGTAAAGATATGCAAGTTGTCCGTTGGCAAGAGACAGCGCCGCCACAAGAACAGGAGCTACGTAAACGCATGCAAGAGGAAGGGCTATCCCCTTATGCATGGTCGAATGGACCCGGAGACACCTACTCCGTCCATAGCCATCACTATGAAAAGGTACTCTATTGTGTGCAGGGCTCGATACGTTTCGTGCTTCCTGACCACCCGCACATAGGCAATAATGGAGCCATCGATCTCGCACCTGGTGACCGCATGGTTCTACCGCCAGGTACGCGCCATAGCGCTCAGGTTGGTCCCCACGGAGTCACCTGCCTGGAGGCTGCGCGCTAACAACCCGTGCAAAGGCGAGTTCACAGACACCCTGAGGCGAATGTTTTTTCTTGTGATATACTCTTGTTGTTATCGTCGGGCTGATCCTCTTTGGCCCTAAACCACACAAAGAAATGGAGCACGCATGGGACGACTGGAAGGACGCGTTGCCTTTATCACCGGAGCGGGCAGAGGCATTGGGGCTGCAACCGCCCTGCGCATGGCTGAAGAAGGAGCTCAAGTTGTACTTGCCGACATAGATACAGAGGGATGTAAGCAAGTCTCCGCGGAACTGGACCGCCTTGGCTCAGAGGGTCTCGTTGTTCCTTGCAATGTAGCGGATAGCGCCATGGTGCAGGACGCCATTGATAAAGCGGCAAACCATTTCGGGCGGCTGGACATCCTTGTCAATAATGCAGGCGTTGTTCGCGATAATCTGCTCTTTAAAATGTCGGAGGACGACTGGGATACAGTCATGAATGTCCATCTCAAGGGAGCATTCCTCTGTAGTCGCGCTGCACAAAAATACATGGTGCAGCAGAAATATGGCCGGATTGTCTCACTCTCTTCGACTTCGGCCCTTGGTAATCGCGGTCAGGCAAACTATTCTGCTGCCAAGGCCGGTTTGCAGGGCTTTACACGCACGCTTGCCGTCGAACTTGGGCAGTTCGGCATCACTGTTAATGCCGTTGCTCCCGGCTTTATCGATACTGAGATGACCCGCATCACTGCACGCCGCATGGGGTTTGATCCCGATGAAAGAATAGCTGAGGCGGTCAAAAATATACCCGTGCGTCGTGTTGGACAGCCACGCGACGTCGCCAACGTCATCTGCTTCCTCTCCTCGGATGAGGCCGGTTTTGTCAGCGGCCAGGTTATTTACGTGGCCGGCGGCCCACGAGGCTAGATTGCTCAGAAAGGGAAATTATGCAGTCTCCGGAGCGCCGGCAGGCCATTATTGTTCTTGATTTTGGATCGCAATACAGCCGGCTGATCACCCGGCGCGTGCGCGAATGCCATGTCTACAGCGAACTTGTGCCTGCGACCACCACCTTAGCACAGCTCCAACAGAATCCACACCTTGATATCAGGGGCTTTATACTCTCAGGTGGACCATCAAGCGTCTACGACGAACAGGCTCCCTCCTGTGATCCCGCTATCTTGCAAAGTGGCCTGCCCATCCTGGGCATCTGCTACGGAATGCAATTGCTGGCCCAGCAGCTGGGTGGACATGTCGCCTATGCCAGCGGGAAACGCGAGTACGGCCCTGCCACTATCGAAGTACTGGCCAGCACAGCGAAGGACAGGCAGAACTTCCGCATTTTTGAGGGCATAGCTATTTCCCCGGCCCAGACCGAGCACCGCGATAAATCGGGTCCCTACGACCTTCCACGTAGCGAAACACCTCTGCGCCTCCCTGCATGGATGAGCCACGGTGATAGCATAGACAGGCTACCTCCCGGTTTTGTCGTGCTTGCCCGCACCGAAAGTACTACCGTGGCCGCCATGGCCAGCTCCCAGGGACTGGTGGGACTACAATTTCATCCTGAGGTGACCCATACACCGCAGGGAAAAGCGATCATCCGCAACTTTCTCTTCCGCATCTGTGGCTGCGAACCTGGCTGGACTGCCAGCTCTGCGATCGAAGAAGCGCTTGAGCAGATACGCCAGCGTGTAGGCCAGGAGCGCGTCATATGCGGACTCTCCGGTGGTGTCGATTCCGCTGTCGCAGCCTTGCTGGTTCACAAGGCCATTGGCAACCAGCTCACCTGTGTCTTTGTCGATACCGGCTGCTTACGTGCGGGCGAGCGAGAACAGGTCGTCGATACCTTCAGCCGCCACCTGCATATCCCGCTCGTCGTAGTCGACGCACGCCAGCGTTTCCTGGCTCGACTTGCAGGTGTCATCGACCCGGAGCAGAAGCGTAAGATCATAGGCGAAGAGTTCATCCGTGTATTCGAAGAAGAAGCTCTTCGGCTGGCGGAACAGGGTGAGCCAATTGCTTTCCTGGCCCAGGGAACGCTCTATCCCGATGTCATTGAGAGCACCAGCCACGATACGGCATCGACCGCAACACGCATCAAGACACACCATAACGTCGGTGGATTGCCCGCAGAGATGTCCCTCAAGCTGGTTGAGCCACTGCGCATGCTCTTTAAAGACGAGGTCCGCGAGATAGGCGTGGCCCTTGGCTTGCCGGAAGATTGGGTATGGCGTCATCCCTTCCCTGGTCCCGGCCTGGCCATCCGCATCATCGGAGCAGTCGACGAGGCGCAGTTGGAAACGCTGCGGGCAGCCGACACCATCGTCATAGAAGAGATTCGCCGTGCTGGCATTTACCGCGAACTTGGACAGGCCTTCGCCGTATTGACGCCATTGCAGAGCGTCGGCGTAATGGGCGATGGGCGCACCTATGCCAATGTAGTGGCTATCCGAGCCGTCACCACCGGCGACTTCATGACCGCCGACTGGGCACGTCTGTCCCCGGACCTCCTCGGCCGCATCTCCAACCGCATCGTCAACGAGGTACCTGGCGTTAACCGTGTTGTCTACGACATCACCTCGAAGCCACCAGCCACCATTGAGTGGGAATAGGTAGATCAATGCTCGAATTTGAAATTCTCGCCCGTGGTCTCTACCGACCTGACCAGCTCGACATTACTTACGACCCGTCGTTACTTATGCACACCTCACCTGCAATCCAGGAATGGATGGACACTCTCTGGCAACAAAAACTGGATACTGCACAAAAGAAGGCTGTTCCTCTTTTCGATTCCCAGCTTTTCCGGCTGGTAAGTATCGGAACGCGAGAGGATAGAACTTTACACCTGGTACTGGGGAATACCAGCTACAAGGAATATGTGACAACGCGAGAGCCAGAGTTCGCCCGTGGACACGCCCGCCAGGAATTTGGCAATGCCCTCTCGGTCTGCTCTGTTATCGAGACAAATGATGGCTACATCCTGCTGGACAAACGGCAAGGCGTGGA
>WNGK01006451.1_pt1 | contig 12335 bp, 14 predicted proteins | sample 5400601 | NCBI WGS metagenome assembly WNGK01 (sample SAMN13153376, study PRJNA577476) | soil metagenome | isolation source: 60 cm soil or saprolite under Garry oak tree replicate 1 | place: USA:California | collected 2016-06-15 | reverse complement strand
CCCCCTGAGGGGTGTCTGTTGAACCCTCGCCCACTAGATGCCCAATTCGTCGAGCGTCTTCTCATCCTCAGGCGTGAACTTGTCTTCCTCGATCTCGCGGCGATACTGCTCCAGGTTGCGAACTACCAGATGCGTCAAATTTCCGGTCACTGCCACTTCGCCCTTGATCTCCGCCGAGGTGCGCAGAATCTGCGGCATCAGTAACCGGCCTTGCCCATCCATCTCGACCATCTGCCCGTAGTAGTTCACCCGATCCAGAAACTTCTTCTTCGTCGGATTGAAAGTGGAGAGCCCCGCCAGCTTCTGCTCGATCCGCTCCCACTCCTCGAAGGGATAAACTTGTGCAACCTTGCCATCCAGGCTGGTGATGTAAAATTGCTGGCCATACTTCTCGTCGATCACGCGCTTGAATTCCGCGGGGACCTTGAGCCGTCCTTTTTCGTCCACGCGAGTTGGGTGATTGCCGCGAAACATGTGAAGCTAAATTCTTGAACTGCCTGTGTGGGGACGGGCGTCCACGCCCGTCCGGTCGCCGCAACCAAGCGGCGACAACTGCCAGTGAGGAGACAAAAACGGCGACGAAATCGGTCTTCTCGGGCTCATTCGGGTCCTTTTTTGGGGTGTCAGTTACGAAATCCACTGGCGCTCCGCCTTTAATAACTTTCGCCCACGACCTCTACTGTTTGGACCACTTTCTACCACTTTTGTCCACATCTTACGCCTAAAGGCTTTAGTGTCAATAGGAAACTTATAGATCAGGTGAGGGCAGCTTGTGTCAATCTGAAAAACTCAACAAATTGCGGATTACTGGTTAGGCGACCACTAGGAATGGTGTTTTGTTCTTTGGTTCGGCAGCGCCTAAGCTCAATCAGGAGAACTGTTGAGGCTGTGGAAAACCGCTTCTCGCAGATTGCGGATTACTCAGTTCCATCGTTGACATGGCCATTTCATAAATGAGGGGCCAACGAATCTACATCCGATCATAGGCTTTGCGGCGACATTGAGGCTGTTCGACAATCAGCATCGCTGACCTGCAGAGCTCGGCGGGAATTTACGGCCATGACAGAGTCCCGGAGAGGACGGTCTAGGCGCGTACCCGCGCGCGCAGGATTGCCATCTCTTCGCGATTCGGCCCGAACACGCTCGGAACCTTGCCGCCCGCCAAGCGGCTAAGTATGGAAAGCTGTCCGCGATGGTGGATCATGTGGAACAGAACAGCACCCCAGAGCAGCTCGCGAATAGGCCGCTCGTCGCCGGTGAAGTGAATGAGCTTGTGATCTAAGTCCCCAGGACCCAGCCGCCGGACACGTTCCGCCGCATCGGCGTGAACGCGTTCGTACGCTGGTGCCAACTCCTCGATCAACTTCGGGCGCGCCATGCCAGGCGGTTTGATACCAAGCTTGAATGTGCCCTGCTCGATGCCATACGTCGTGTAAGCATCGACCTCAGCTAGATGCCAGGCGAGTTCTCCCAATGACCGGCCCGCTGGATCTGGACGAAAGTCGTACTGTCCAGCAGGCAAGGCGCGCATCATGGCGGCGGTTTTCTTCGCCTCAGTGTCCCAAATGTGGAGAAACATTTGTAATTCGTCGGTCATGGAAATCTCCTTGAAAGTTTCTGGTCGTACTCACCATTGCTTACTTGTTGATGGCATCCAGAGCAAACCTGCGGCGGACGCCCGATGCATACAAATTCCACGGAAGTGAGTTCCTTCACGCGCGGCAGCCACTGCGCGTCGGCGCCGATTCGGGAACGCAAACGCGGCTGCCGGCTAGTCGCTGCGCGAAGAACGAATTTCGCAACCACTTCGGGCGAGAGTCCCTCCTCAACCGCGCGGCCAATGACTGCGGTTGCGCGGTTTCGTGGACCTTCATATATGGGAAGCGTACCAGCCGCGGCACGAGAGCCATGACTGATCGCTGTGCGAACCCATCCCGGTTCGATCAATGTGACCGTGATACCGAAAGGCTTGAGTTCATGCCACAGGCTTTCCGAGTAGGCCTCAAGCGCAAACTTGGTGGCGCAATAAAACGCGATGAAAGGGATAGACGTCAACCCGGCGAGCGATTCCAGGTTGATGATCTTGCCCGCACCGGCCTGGCGCATCGTCGGCAGGACCGCGGTCCACCATTCGCACGACGCCAAAGAAGTTCGTCTCGAACTGCGTCTTGGCTTCGTCGACGCTGGTTTCCTCGGCAGCCCCAGTAAGCGCGTAACCCGCGTTGTTCACCAGGATGTCCAGTCGTCCGGCTTGGGATAAGACTTTCTGAACACATTCTCGTACCGGATTGTCGGAGGTGACGTCCAGAGATAGCATCTGGAAATCACTCGTCGGGACTGGATCAAGCGCTCGCGTTGTGCCGAACACTCTAAATTCGTGCTCATGAAGAAAGCGTGCCACCGCCGCGCCAGTACCGGAAGATGCACCCGTAACCAGAACTGTTTCTTTCAAGATGCCCTCCTAGACGCTTACACGTTGTTCGGCCACCGCGTCGCGGCAGGTGTTGAGAATTTGGTCCGACAGCGCCGGATCGCGCACTGCCCGCGCAAGCATGAGCCCGCCCACGCACAGCGCCACCGCGGGGATTGCGCCAAGATGGTCCGTCCTGTCAGTCTCGAGCTGACGTTCGATGGTTTCGAGCCATTCGCGCAAGTGACGTTCAAAAACCACCCGTGACGATCCACCTATTCGTCCGATTTCCGCAGCGAGCGCTGGTACTGGACATCCCTGTTCCGGTCTGTCGCGATGCTCCTTGCTCAAATAGAACGAAGCAAACTTGCGGACCCATGCGCGGCCCCGAAACTTCTTGAGCTGTTCCGGCCAATTACGGCTGGATTCAGAGAAGGCTTTCTCGAGAGCTCGGGCGAGCAGGTTTTCCTTGGAGCGAAAGTGAGAGTAGAAAGCGCCGGCAGTCAAATCGGCCGACGCCATGACAGCGTCCACGCCTGTGGCCGCGTATCCACGCTTCCGGAACAAACTGGCGGCCGCTTGCAGAATACGTTCGCCGGTTCGCTGCTTGTGGTCAGGTGGGTAGCGCACAGGAGAATAGTATTACGTACGTAATACTATGTCAAACAATGTTGCTGTGTTCAATTTCGCGCGCGGAAACGGGGGAACAAGAACCCCGCGCTCTTCATGTGCTGCTGAAATTGATCTCCAAATTGAGCGGCTAGGATGGTCTCTTCTCTCTTAGCTTTGATGATGTAATTGCTCAGCAAGATCGCGAGAGCCAGGACTCCGCGCAGCTCACCGAGTAGCAGGGCGGTCCCCGCAACTCCAAGCAGCACGCCCGAATAAATTGGATGGCGCATGTAGGCATATGGTCCGCTGCGGATCAGCTGATGATCCACTTTGAGCACCACCTTGTCACTCCAGTATTGGCCAAGGTGGACGCGTGCCCAAACAGCAACGGCGAGCCCGGCAAGCGCGAGGCTGAAAGCGGCGTATGAGACTATGCGAGATTCAAACACGAACCGGCGGCCGAGAAACCCGAAGGCCGCCCGGCCCCAAAAGAGAAGCGCAAAAGTGATTGCCAGAATCCCCAGACGCAGCAGCCGGTAACGCGGAGATTCTTGCGTCTGCGCCGCCTTTCCCTTCAAGCCGGCGGTCAACCAGTAAATTCCAAACGCGGCCCAGATGTAGCTGAGCACCCGGAGCAGTTGCGCGTCCGTCATCAACGGTTCGTGGGTTCCACAAAAACCGCCGTCCCATAAGCGAGAACTTCCGTTACTCCCTGCATGATCTCGGTCGCGTCGTAACGCGCGCCCACGACAGCATTACCGCCGAGTTCTGCGGCATGTTGCAGCATCAGGTCGAAAGCCTCGGCACGCGTCTTCTCACAAAGCTGTGTCAGCAATGTGATATTGCCTCCGAGAATGGTTTGCAAACTCGCACCAATGGTTCCGAAAATCGACCGCGAGCGCACGACAATCCCACGCACCACACCCAGCGTGCGCACCACGCGAAACCCGTCGAGTTCGAATTGGGTAGTCACCATGGTGTGCGCAACTACCTGTCCCGGAGCCGAGTAGCCCATCGCCATAAGAAAGAACTCCTTTGCGAGATGAAAGATCGCATTCAATGTACACCAAGCGGCACTGGGCGAATGCGGTTGTCCAGCGTACGACCGTTATAATCCGATGACGAGGATTCAACATCGACGGAACCTTTCATCCGCTGCGCTGGACGACCGTTGCCGCATTCGCCCTCCCGTTTGCCCTCGCAGTCGCTTTCGTCATCTTCAAATCTGCGGGCACAACGAGGCAGCTCGCAGCACTCTGAGGGTCCTGCGCTATCTCCTGGCTGCTGAGATCCTCCTGCTCGCCACCTTTGCACTGATCGGCCTTCTTTACGAACGTCGCGCCATCCAGCGTGACAGCCAGTTTTACCATCCGCCGGGAAGGTTGGTTGACATCCGCGGTTACAGGCTTCATCTCAATTGCGAAGGCGGCGGCGGCCCGACGGTGATCCTCGAGTACGGACATCAGGGTTCATATTTCGACTGGTCTCTTGTGCAACCAGAGATCGCGCACTTCACCCGCGTCTGCTACTACGATCGCGCGGGATACGGCTGGGGCGACCCAAGCCCTCGTCCTCGCATTCCCAGCGTGATGTCCGAGGAATTGCGCTCGTTGCTGCACTCCGCGGGTGAAAAACCTCCTTACATCCTGGTGTCGCATTCGTACGGCAGTGTTAATGCCGAGATGTTCGCGCACAAATATCCGGATGAAGTTGCGGGCCTGGTGCTGGTTGAAGGTGTACACACATTTGCCAATCCGGAATTTCAACTGGCGGACCGCCTGCAGCTCCGGGCCATGCAATACTTGATTTCGTTCGGGCTTCCGCGTTGGAGGCACTGGTGCGGCGGTACTGGACCACAAGAACTGCGCGGCGAAAAAGAGGCTGTTACTTGCCGCCCGACTCTATACGACGCTTTCTACCGCGAACGCGCCGCATTCCCCGAGAGCCTCGTGGAACTACGCGCCATAACCAATCTAGGGGCCGTACCGTTGATCGTAATTGCGCGTGATCCGGAAATTGCAAGCGAGCATTCGCACGACGATCCCGGTTGGGACCGAGTACAGCAGCAGAAATTGCAGCTATCGAAGAATTCAGAATTAGTGGTTGCAAGCGGCAGCGGCCACGACGTACCTCAGGTACGACCTGATCTAATTATCGCTGCCGTAAGAAAGCTGGTGACTCAGGCCTCGGGCACCGGCGGACATCCGGGAAATTCCGTCAAGTAAGCGCTCCCGATATAACCGAGGTACTTAATTCCAATTTCGCTAGTGAAGAAACCGTCCGCAGTCATGTTCCGCAGGAACGAGAAGAACTCGACTCCCGGGCCGAGAGCAGGTTGCGAAATCGCGTTCTTGCGATAGGCGATCAGATCGACAATTTCTTTCTGCTGATCGCTCGAGCAATCGAGGAAAAGCTTTCCATAGCGGTCCGTGCAGGTATTATCCAGCCACATCAACCCGCCGCCCAGGACTCCTTGATACTCCTTGTTCTCACTAGTGAGCAGATCGATAAACTCCGGGGCTCCTGCCTCGATTGCGCCACCCGAATCTGAATCAGCGGGAATTATGGTCTGGCAAAGCATCTGCAGAGTCTTGTAATCGTGGGCCGGGAAAAATTTCGGCGCATAAGCTTTCGCCGGAGCAGCGGCTTTTTCCGCTGCAATCATGTGGTGTGCGTATTCCGCGGCCTGCGCCGGAATCACTCGAAGGACTGAAGTCGCCGCCGCGCCCATCGCCAGAGATTTCAGAATATTGCGCCGAGAAATGCCTGAGCTCATAGGTCCCCCTTCTTGGCCTGATCCAGCAGATATTCCGAAGCGCGCCATGAGAGCGCCATGATTGTCAACGTTGGGTTCTTGTCCGGATTAGTAACGAACGAGGCCGCGTCCGCAACAAAAAGATTCTTCACATCGTGCGCCTGGCAGAATCCATTCAGCGCAGACGTCTTCGGATTACTTCCCATGCGCACGACGCCCAGCTCGTGAATGATCACGCCGCCATCTTGGATGCCATACGGATTGGGTCCATCCGGCGTCACTCGCGCGTAATAAGTCCCGCCGCCCGCCTCCACAATTTCGCGGAAGGTCTGCTGCATATCGCGCGCCATTTTGATCTCGTTGTCGCTCCACTGCCAATGGAAACCAAGCACCGGGATTCCCCATTCGTCGACCGCCACCGGATCGATTTCGCAGTAGCTCTGTTCATTGGGAATCATCTCGCCACGCCCGGCGAAGCCGATGTAAGTGCCGTAGGATTCGCGGCACTTCTGCTTGAGACCGGCCCCATAGCCCTCAACGTACTCGCACAGCGGTCCAAACTCGCCCACTCCTGGCATGTTGCGGCCGCCGCCGAACTCAATGTGATACCCGCGGAGGAAATCATTCTTGCGATCAAATTTCCACCACGGCATGTACATATGCATTCCACCTACGCCGTCGTGGTTATGCGGAGGCATCTTCGTCAGCTGCGGGAAGAGGCCGCCACCGGAGCTGCCAACGCTGTCGGTTAAGTAGCGTCCGACAACACCGGAGGAATTCGCCAGACCATCGGGAAACATTGACGATTTGGAATTCAACAGCAACCGCGCTGATTCGCAGGCGCTCGCCCCCACGATAAATGCCTTGGCGTGAATCTGCTTCTCCGCTCTCGTCGGCTTCTCGATATACGAAACGGCTTCTGCCTTTCCGTCTTTGCCGACAACAATCTCGCGCGCCATTGCGTTCGTGATCAGCGTGAAGCGCCCGGTCTTCTCCGCGGATGGAAGCATTACTTGGCTGGAACTGAAATTAGAAGCACTTACGCACCCACGCCCGCATTGCGCGCAGTAGTGACAAGGAGGACGTCCGTTGTGGGCCTGTGTTATGACCGCAAGCCGCGAAGGAATGCAGGTGATGTGCAGCTTGTCGCAAGTCTTCTTGATAATTGTCTCAGTGCACCGCGGCTTCGGCGGCGGCATGAAAACGCCGTCGGGAGCGCTGGAAACATTTTCTTTGCTGCCGAAGACGCCGATGTACGATTCAACTTTGTCGTAATACGGCGCAACATCTTCATACGTGATTGGCCAGTCGTCGCCCATTCCATCTGTCGAACGCGACTTGAAGTCCACCGGAGCAAAACGCAACGCGATTCTTCCCCAGTGATTGGTCCGGCCACCAACAATTCGCGACCGAAACCAGCGGAAGCGCGAACCCGCTGCCACGGTGTACGGCTCCCCGTCAATTTCCCATGATCCGTTCGGAGCAAGAAATTCGCTGAAGTTTTCAGACGCCTTGCCACCCACTCCCGCTCCGCGATGTGGGAGCTCATAAGGCCAGACGTGCTCTTTGAAATCCTTTTCTGGATTCAGCGCCGGCCCAGCCTCAAGCATGACTACGCTAAGGCCACCTTCGGTGAGGATTTTGGCGGCCGTTCCACCGGCAGCGCCGGAACCTATAATGCAAACGTCGTAAACCTTGGGAGAGCGAGTAACCTGTGCCATTAGTAGATCTCCGGACTAGAACCGCAGCTTTTCCAAATACGCGTAGCTCTTCTGAATGCTTTCAAATGGCACCACCGGTTGATCATGCTCCACAAAGTAGTGCTTGATGCCGGCGACATCAGCCTTCGCAAAAATTGCTTTCCAGTCTATGACTCCGCTTCCTACCTCGGTCATCATGCCGTTCTTATCGAAATCCTTCACATGAACCAGCGGAAAACGTCCGGGATATTTCTCGAAATAAGCAATTGGATCGGCCCCTGCTTCGTGTACCCAGCCCAGATCCATTTCCATCTTCAACAGCTTTGGATCGCCTTCGGAAAGCAGTATGTTGTAGGGAAGCTTGCCATCGACCGCTTTGAATTCTTCAACGTGGTTGTGATATCCAAGTTGGATTCCGGCTTTCTGGCTCTCTTCCCCGGCGCGATTGAAAGTTTCCGCGGCCTTCTTCCAACCATCAGCGCTTTTTGCCAATTCGCGATCAATCGATGGATTCACGATGTACTTAATCCCAAGAACTTTGCTCGCCTCAATGACCTTGGACCAGTTTTCCGGAGCAAGAGTCGAGTACGGCACATGGGTGGCGGGTGCCGACAACCCGTTCGCATCCAAAATCTCGCGCGTCTTCTTCGGCGGAGGGTTCAACTCGTTTACATGTTCAAAATATCTGGCAAACTCGACTTCCTTGTATCCAATCTTGGCAACCTGGGCGAGCGTGCCCTCGAAATCTTTCTGCAGCAGGTCGCGCACTGTGTAGAGCTGCACTCCGATTTTGTTGATCTTGTGATCGGCGGCCGCCCAACCCAGCCGGCTCACGACCGCCGCTGCCATCGCGCTGCCGATAAATGTCCTGCGATCCATAATTCCTCCACGCAAATAATTCATTTGGAGCGACGGGCGTCCTCGCCCGTCTAATCAGATTAGGCCTGCTGCTCGGTCAGCAGTTCTTCACGCACGTTCTTCAACACATACAGCGCGCGCTCGACCCCGACTTCCCCCGACAGAATTGGGTCTTCATTTTCAACGCTGAAAATACCTTCGTAGCCAACATCCATGTACGCCCGCATGATGTCCTTCCACGCGCTCGCACTGTGTCCGTAGCCGACAGCCCGGAAAGCATCTGACGCGGTCTTCAGGTCCTGCTTTTCAAAAATGAAATTCAGCACGCCGTACTTTCCAACTTTGTCTGGAAACAGCACGGTATCTTTCATGTGCGCGTGGAAAATTGCCCCCTGTTTGCCCAGCAGGTGGATCACTTCCACCGGATCGCATCCTTGCCAAAACAGATGGCTCAAGTCGTTATTGGCCCCGATTTCCTCGCCGACCGCATCACGCAGCTTAAGCAATGTCAGTGGGTTGTACACCACGAAGTTCGGATGCATTTCGAGCGCAAGTCTTCGCACGCCATGATCGCGCGCGAACTTCGCCGCCTGCTTCCAGTAGGGAACCACCTTCTCTTTCCATTGCCAGTCCTGCGCTGCCGCGTACTCGGGAGGCCAGCGATAAGTTATCCAGTTCGGATTGGTGTCGTTGGGATTGCCGCCCGGACAGCCTGAGAATCCAACTATCACCTTCACGCCGAGTTTCTCCGCCAACAATACGGTCTGCCGGACCGTCGCGGCATCGCGCTCGGCGATATTGCGGTCGGGATGCACCGGATTCCCGTGACAGCTCAAGGTTGCGATCTGAATATTGTGGTCATCAAATTTCTTCCGCCACGCCCGCAGCTTTGCCGGATCATCCAACAATTCCGGCATTGGGCAATGTTTGTTGTTGGGATATCCCCCAGTGCCGATCTCCGCAGCTTCGACGCCCATGCTGGCATATTTGTCCACAAGTTGATCGGTCGTGAGATCAGGGAAAGCCGGATCAAATACCCCGATTGGAATCCTGCGGCGTGAACCAGGTGCAGCGGTTGGAGTGCCCTCAGTTTGAGGAGCAGCCGCCGAAAGAGCATGCGGCGCCGCCGCCATGGCCCCGGCGAGGACGCCTCCGGTGGCAGTCAAGAAATTCCTGCGGGCGGGAGAGAGAGGATCAGAATTATTTCCCATGAAGTTCCTCAACGTGGAGTTCAAGCTCGAACATTATACGCACGCCACGAACGACTCAGCTACAAGTGAACAAAAGAGTGAAACGATTTTTCTTGCGATGCACTGTACGCAACTGGCTATTCAAATAGTGCGCATTCCAATCGTAGCGAGTAAATGTCGACCAGATCAGGCCGCCCGCGCGCCGGGTGTAGAATCCAGGCCACTATTGTGGGCTCGCCGAAGCCGCCCCACTGGACTAGACGCAGCAAATTAGGGGACGACATGGTGTCCGATCTCCGTTCGTGGGTTCATCCAAGATTCGGGTACCGCGGGTTTGCTCTTCTGATCCTGTCGTCGGCTCTGATCACAGGCGGGGTCCCGACCCTTCACGCACAGCAGAACTCCACCCCTGCGGGCCCCGGTCCCGTTTTCCGTAGAGTGGCTACATATTCTACTGAGGGGTTGTTCTCCGATAGCGTAGGGGTTGGTGACTTCAACGGTGATGGCAAGCTCGATCTCGTGGTCACAAACCAGTGCACGGGCATTCTTCCCGGCTTTTGTGAAAACGGCTTCGCGACCGTGACGGCCCGGTTGGGAAACGGCAACGGGACCTTCGGGCGCGCGGTGAACTCCCTCGCGGGGAACGGGCTCGCATTCTCCATGGTGGTCGGAGACTTCAACCATGACGGCAAGCCCGACTTGGGCGTTGCGAGCTTGTGTGTGAATGATTTCGTGCCCGGCCTTATCGGCGAGGTGCACGGTTTTGTCGGCAATGGCGATGGAACGTTCGACAGCTTCTATGCTTGGCCTACAGCCGGGCCTTGCCCCTACTCGGTGACAATCGGTGACTTCAACCTGGACGGCAACTTGGATCTGGCCGTCACGTATTTTTGCACCGGCAACGACTCCGTTCCCTGCACGGACGGCTTGGTGGGTGTGTTCCTGGGGCTAGGGAACGGGAACTTTCAAGATCCGGCGTTTTACCCATCGGGAGGGCCGCCACGTTCGATTAGGGTTGGTGACTTCAATGGTGACGGTAACCCCGATTTGGCGATAGGAGATGGCTTCTTCGGCGGTCCGGAGACTGTAGGTGTGTTGTCCGGAAACGGGGATGGGACGTTCCAGATGGCGGCGCCGTTTGCCTTCTCGGTCGATTTTGTTGTGGCAGATTTCAACGGCGACGGCAGGTCCGATTTGGTGGGAGCAAGCGGCAACAACCTGGCGCTGCTTCTAGGCAATGAGGATGGCTCTTTCCAACCAGCGATCACTATCAACGCTACTCCTGGCGCACTCGCGGCAGCAGACTTTAATGGTGATGGCAAGCTCGACTTGGCGGTATTAGGTCCTGATGGCATAACCGTCCTGCTGGGTAACGGTCATGGAGAATTTCACGCTTTCCGCGGCGGGGACGGCATGGGCGGCACCCTCGCCGTCGCCGTCGGAGACTTCAACAACGACGGCAAGCCCGACTTGGCAGTGGACGACGGCAGTCGCGTCACCGTGCTTCTGAATGTTTACCGCAGCTTTCGTCATGAAACGAGGGATTAGTTCTTGGCCGAACTTCTGAGTTGGACTGGTGCTAACTAGACGAGGGCTTCGCCCTTGATACCCCGCAGGACGCGGGCAGCAGAGAGTACTCGTAGAGAGCGTTTTGAAGCTATGCTCCTGGTGTCTCACCACACAGGAGTTTGCCATGAACGCTTTCTACGAGCATCACCAGAATAGCATTCGATTCGGATATCGCTGCTTTGATCGGATTCTGCTCAACGGCCTCATCCAACCTTTCCAGCAACCCGAGCGGGTCGTGGGCTTCTTCAACACGTATCGGAATCAGTATCCGGTAAGCCGAGATTGTGCTGCGGGAGATCGCTGATCAATTCCACAATGGGGTGAAGAATCGTTCCGAGAAATGGGGTGCTCCCATCCTCGATGCTCCCGAAGGCCGTCGCGATGAGTTTGTCGAACCTTACTTTCGCCAAGCCAAGCCCGACCAGTTGGTCGTCATCCTAAAGGCACGAGAACCAGCTCGCATTCTGACCGCCATCGGAAACAAAAAGGACAATCGCTGGCACCTGCAGCTGGCCCAGCGCTGGGTCGTGCAGCATAACTTCTACCTCAACGATCGCCACTGGGACGAATGTTCGTTCGCATCGCTCCCTACTTCCCTTTTTCTGCACGCGTCTGTCTCAACCAGCATCACTGCATGCAGCAAGAGAACATCGACTTTCAGCAAACCACCAACGCGTTCCTGCGTTGCCGCGACCCCCAGCGGCTTCAAGAACTCGCCGATTCCCTCCACACGCGCGATCTGCTCGTCTGCGGTCGGAAGTGGCTGAATGGTTTCACTCCTTTCTTCACGGAAAAAGAGCGCAAACAAGCCGGTTGTCAGCATCGTCTCTTCTTTGCTCAGGTTGAGTATTGCGATAATCTCATTTTCCATCGCCGCGTTGCCCTCGATGCCCTGGGCGAGCGACTCCTGGACGCCAACCGCACCCTCGGTCAGCCCAACAAGATCACCGTGATCTTTGGCCGCACGCATGCGCCGGGTCACCCAGGCGGTTTTGGCTCTGGCACCCTCTCCCAACGGCTTTACAGCCACTGAATTAGCGCATCAGGTTCAACTCCTGAGCCGCCACAGCGAATCTCAGTATGGTACCCGTCGGGCAGCCTATGACTTGAAGAAACTGCGCGGGAAGCAACTTATCCATCGCATCCCCCACACCCAAAAATATGAGGCCATTCCTCAAGGCCTAAAGGCCATGGCGGCCCTCGTCCTTCTCCGCGAAAAAGTGATCAAACCCTTGCTCGCT
>WNGK01034692.1_pt1 | contig 12336 bp, 12 predicted proteins | sample 5400601 | NCBI WGS metagenome assembly WNGK01 (sample SAMN13153376, study PRJNA577476) | soil metagenome | isolation source: 60 cm soil or saprolite under Garry oak tree replicate 1 | place: USA:California | collected 2016-06-15 | reverse complement strand
TAATACGCATGAGCACCTCTCCTTTCTTGAATGCCTGACGTAAGTATAAACTATGACATTAATGTCAGAGTCAAGGGATCTCATGCTTCATTTCGGATATGGTACGCAAAATAGGACAGTCTTTTCAGCACCTGTCCTTGTAGGCAATGATCTCGAACATCAGGCGCGGATACTGCTCCATCTTGTGCGCCGTGTAGTCGAACACGGGAACGACCGCATCTAACACGGTCCTCGTGAGCTAGCTCACCTGAGAGGAGTTCCCCCCCATCTATCCGTGATCTCTCCTTGTAGCAACTCGTGTTTCAATTGCTCCACTTGAGAGTTGGATGGTTCATTCCGTAAGCGGCTTCCTGATCTTCTGTTCCTCAATGTTGCGAAGACGATGAGCGCTACAAACCCTATCCCGCAAGCTAGAAGCAATGCCGTATATCCAAAAAAGTAGAGTCCCAATCCCAGCGCTAAAATCGCCAGTAGAATTCTAATAAACAGCGTCATAGCATTGTCTAAGCCATGTCTTTGAGGTAGTGCATGACAAGGCTCTCCACGCCTTCTGTCGTTTCCTGCATTACCAGCATGCTCTTCTCCCTCATTTTTATAGACGCAGAGCTAGCGTAAAATTACAAGAGGCTAAACAACACGCGCTCTATCAGCATGTACGTGATGCCATCGATTCACACATTTCTACATGCCCAGTGAAATCATTTTTTCTACATGCCCAGTGAAATCATTTTACATTTCCATGCTCTTCTGCTAAGATAGCAGAGCAGTAAGGAGAGCACGTATCTCTTCCCTTCAGAAAAGACCCGAGGTGCCTTCACAGAACGAGCACTTGAGCACTTGATTGTCAAATACAGGAGGCTTGCGCATGTCTTTCATGTGAGTCTTCATGATCTAAGGCTGGCGTCACTGACCGTGTCACGTTTGAGAGAGCCACAGCGGCCGATTACCCCAGTCAAGGATCGGGGTAGGATCTGATCGCCTTCTTCGACTGCTTACATGACCTGGGTACCCCAATTGAGGTGGCGACCCATGCGTCTGCCGCCCTGGCGAAAGAGGGGACCGTTCTCCTCGTTGAGCCGTGGCTGGGGAACACATCGAAGACAACCTGAACCCGGTGGGACGCCTCTACTCGGCTGGCTCGATTCTCTGTTGTACACCAAACGCGCTGGCTTCTGGTGGCATGGCGCTTGGAAACCAGGCGACAGACCAACAACTGCGCGAGGTGTGGTACGCCGGAGGCTTGAACAGTTTCTGACGGGCGATCACGACCCCGTTTAATCGTATCTTTGAGGTCCAAGCCGAACGCTTTTACCCACTATTTATAATGTAAGGAGGAACGCCGGTCACATGCTTTCGAACTTGCACCTCTATCCGGTCAATAGAGCGGCGCACCGGGTGGCAAGCACGACACAGTGTGGAGCTACGAGGCTATCTGGGCCGAGGTCCCGGCGAATTTCTTTCGCGTGAATCAGAACATCAAGTCCGCTCTATAAGAAGTAACAATGAGAGGAGACCAACATGTACGGAACCGTTGCCCATTTTCCCATCAAACCAGGCATGGAAGGCCAGTTCAGACAGCTCATCGAGGGACAAATGCATGCATTTGAAGCTGGGCAGGTACCGGGGTTCGTAGCAACCTACATCTATCGCACAGATGCTGACCCCAACGACTACTATCTCGCGGTCGTATTCGCCAGCAAAGAGGCGTATTGGGCGAATGCGCAGAGTCCTGAGCAGGATGCCCGCTATCGCCAGTGGCTGCCACTGCTCACAAGTGAACCCGAATGGCATGATGGCGAAATCGTCGCCGTCTATGCCCTGCAAAAGCCAGCTTAGAACGGAACAGTGGTACGTTTTCGCGTTAAACCAGCAAAGAAAGGAACGTGTTCACATGGATACCAGGACATTCTTCATCACGACGAATGGCCGCCTCAAATGGTGGCTCCAGCACACGCTGGAAGATCTCAGCCCCGAACAGTTGGACTATCGCACCCCCTTGATCGATGACCGGCCGATTGCGGAGGTGGCGATGCATGCTGCCGTTATTCTGTTGGGCAATGCCCTCGTTGCAGCGGGGAAGCACTGGGAACTGCGGGACTATCCGCTGGATGGCTGGCCTCCCAGGCTGACCAGACCTACCTCGGCAGGAGAGTTGGTGGCGACGCTTGATACACTGTTGACACAAGTGGATGAAGTAGTGAGCGGACTCTCCGAGAGTGATTTGGACAAAGAGGTGACGTTTCCCTGGGGGCAGCAGCAGGCGGGTGATGCGCTCAGCGCTGCCTTGACCCATGCCCTGACCCATGCCGGCGGCATCGCAGGGATTCGCGGCATCGGTGGCTTTCCTGTTCCGCCAGGGTACTGAGGTAGGAGGAGCATCAATGACCACGATTGATAGAACTGCTGCTACTTAGAAGGCACCTCCACGTTTCCTCAGCGGCCTGCTCCACACCCGTAAGAGACCAGGACCAAAGACAATAAGGAAAAGTCCTAACAGGATGAGCATGACGATAGGAACGAGCAGGGAGAGCAGGACGATTATTAAGACCAGTATATCCTCGGCCAGACTCAGCCCTACGTTGAGGATGCCGGCAGTTGTCAATGTCGAAGCCAACCGTGTTGTTGCTTTGACAGTATGACTCATAAGGGCAAGCAGGCCGCCAAGTATTAGTATGATAAGCAGCCCAGGGCCCAGGGCAGGCAGAGTGTTGGAGACAGTAACAATTGTTCCCAGGATATGGCTACTGCTCATGTCGGTGAGGATTGCCTGGGGAATCTGGCTGCTGGCAGGGCTGATTTTTATTCCTGGTAGGTGGAACTGACTATAACTTGCCGCGGCAACAAGCGCTCCTGCTACAGGGCGTATCACTGTATGAATAGCATCCCAGGTGTGATCGATAACAGGGAACTTGTCTGCTACAAAGTCTATGAGCGTAAGAATAACGAGCGCGATAATAAACCAGTCCTGGGTGATGAAGGCAAATTGCGGGTTGACTTTGCCTAGATGTAAGAAGCGTGCTGATACGGCAAAAGAAAGCATTGGCAGGTAGGCGTTGATGCCAGATGCGAATGCAAGTCCTAAAGGTGTGCCAAGATCCATAATTTTTCCCTGCCTTTTGGTATGTTATAACTCCTCAGTTCCCTGACTTATCCCTCCTGCAGCCGCGAACGAGAAGGAGAAGTGTGACCTGGCGACCCACAGTCCCCCGGCTAGAAGACTGCCGTTCCCCTGCACTCCCTGCTGATATCACTCTTAAAAGGGTTATCACGGAGACAAATTATCTAGACGAAAGCTCAGAAAGGCCTTGACCTCTGAGACTCCTTTCTTTCTGCTGCTGCGTGCTTTTTGGGAGCGATTAAATGACCAGGAAACCGCCCACCAGGATGATACAGCCGCCGGCAATCTGCACGAGCGTCAGCGATTCATGGAGCAGCAGCAGAGCAAAAACGGTTGAGAACAGCGGCATGGTTTGCAAGATTGCGGAGGCTTTCCAGGCTTGCAAAAGGCTAAGACCAGCCTGCAGGAGAATATACCCTAGGCCAAAGTTGGTCACGATGTAGAGGACCAGCACGCCAATCAAAGACCACGAGAGTGGCGCCAACAGCACATTTGTCTGTAAAGCAAGCAATGGTAAAAGCAGGAATGAGCCGGCGAACAGGCGGAGCAGGTTAATCTGCAAAGCATCCCCGTGCTCGGTGAGACGTTTGCCAGGGATGTAAGAGAAGCCTATCCCCACGGCTGCAATCAGCACCAGCAGATCGCCCTGGCCAACTCTGATCTGCATCTGGCCATGCAGGTCGCGCAGAATGACCAGCAAGCCGCCCAGCAGAAGAAGCGCGATGCCCGCCAACTGTTTCCAGGCGATTTTCTCCTTGAGAAAGACCAGGGCAAACAGGAGAGCCGCGGGCGCCTGTAATTGTAGCAGAAAGCTGCCCGTAATGGCGCCGGTCTGGGACAGGCCCGCAATGACACAGACCAGTGGGAGGGCCGTCCCGATGCTGGCAAACAAGAACAGATCGCCCCAACTGGCGCGCGTCATACGTGGTAGCAGCGGCTTGCGCCGGAGAATCTGGCAGGCGGAGACGCACAGGCCGCCGCCCAACAAGGCAAGCCAGGAGACAAAAAATGGCTGAAACGTCTCACCTAGCAGTTTGGCCAGAACAGCCCCCAGGCCGAACATACAGGCGGTTGTCAGCGAAAAGAAAAATCCGCGCACGCGCACAGCATTATCCTTTCTTTCTCATCACGAAGGATCCTCTCGCGGAAGAGTCGTCGATGCGCGCACCACAAAGTCCAGGGAGATGGTCTCCACAAAAGGAGGCAGTTCCGTTTCCAGACCGGCCAGCAACAGCTCCATGGCTCGTTGGCCAAGAGCGAGCGCCGGGATGGCTACCGTCGTTAACGGCGGATCTAACAGTTGCGCCACCAGGCCATCACAGAACCCCCATGATAGAGAGATCGGCTGCCATCAGATCATCATCGCAAAAAATAGCGGTCGGCAGCTCTGGTCCGAGCAGCAGGCCCAGCGCGGCACTACAAGACTCCTCGAGATCCACGCCCGAAGTCGCCTGGTAGTCCGCCCGCAGCGGGGGACCCGCCTCGCTGAGCAGATGGACGCGCCATATTCGATATCCAACAGCAGCGACGGAAACTCTGGCGAGGATCCATCGACAATCACAGCGTTTCCGCGCAGCAGTTCCAGGTGAGCGCTTTCCGGAAGATCCAGCGAACAAAGAATAAAGCCATCAATTATACTATTCTATCCGATACTTGAGAAAAAAGGAACCCCACACCTGGGCTCGATAAAAGGGGTGTATGAAGTAGTTGTTGGGTCAGGTACACTGTGCATATACCTGTTCCCCAGACAGTGTTCCGTTTTACTTAAAGGACGCTAAAAAGGAAGAGACCATCCCAGGCAGCAACTCAATGAGTATTCCTCCTGTCAGAGCTGGAATGTTTGCCTTTCGGTCTGGGCCAGGCTCCGCAAGGAAAGCAACCGGTGTATCTGATGTTTGATCGCGTCGGTGGCCTCATTTCTATGCTGTATCCACCACAGGGCCTGGGAATGGCTGTTGCATGAGATGATCATTGCTCTGACGGCACTCTCATCGTCCACTACCTCAGGCCATAACGCAACAATGACTTCTTTGCGGATGAGACTTGCTTGAGCCACGGCCACCGCAGGAAGGTGACAGCCATCAGGAGAAAGAGCGTGGAGATCACGTGCTTGAAAGGGTAGCTGTGTGAGTGACCGAGGTTCGCTTCTATCCCTGAATATAGACCTCTCCTTCAAACGATTCTTGCGTACACACATCCTCCTCTCACACTTCCGACAAGTGAGCCTGTGCAGAGCATTTCTGCAGAACAATGAACAACGAGGGCATTTCCTAGTTATATAGACGAGCGCGCCTCTTGTTTTTTTTCTATGGCTTTCTAGTTGGAGTTTAGACTAAATTCTTGACCCTGGCACTTGACAGAGATATCTGAGATATCTTACAATTAGAGATATCTCAGATATCTCTAAACAAGTGTTGAAACAATAGGAGAAGGAGAAAACTATGCCTGATCTTCTCGTTCGTGATGTGCCATCTGAGGTAGCTGATGCCCTCACTGAGCGAGCGCGTGCTGCTGGGATGGATCGCCAGGAATGGTTACGCCAGCATTTCGCACAACTTGTCCAGCTTCCCATCGTCAAAGTCAGTTACACCCTGCGGTTCTTCGGACCCCAGGACGAGGTATATGGATGCATCAAGCGGTCCCCCGATGGGAAGATCGGCTTTCAGCTCCGCCCGGTTGCGCTTCTGACGAACGAGCAGCGGTCAGCCTTTCGGCAGGCGGGAGAGTCGGTCCGCCGCAATGATCCAGGAGATCGTGAGAAAGCCTTTAAGGCCCTCAGTGGAGCCTTTGAAGAAGTCTATGAAATTCCTTATATCTCAACTCCCATCAAAAAGGAGGGGTTTGATGAATGTCACTAAGATTGATACCCTCCTGGCAAATCGCCTCGGAAAAGCCGTCGTGGAGTTTCCCAGCCATCATGCTGGCTACGTGAGTCACCCCAGAGCATTCGCCGACCAGTTGAGCGCCGTTCTGACAGCACCGGCAAAACAGGAAGGATAAAGGTGATGAGTACGATTGTGTCATAAGTTCTCACCCCTTGTCACCTGCTTCGTTAGTCATCGGTGATAGCGTTCCATGGAACCCAGGCATAGTATAGCAGAAGGCGGAAGAAGACAAAGCTCTTTCCGCAACTTTTCTCTGGAAGCATATAGTCTATCGGACTTCATTCCTTCATTCCATCTGCTTACGATTGTCCAATGGGAAGACGCACCTGGAAACGTGTATCACCTGGCTTGGAAACAACGCAGATGGTACCTTGATGTCGCTCTACGATGGTATGAAGGACGATATCCAGACCCAGGCCATTTCCTGCACCGAACGGCTTGGCCGTGAAGAACGGCTCGAAGATGCGGGACTGGATCTCCGGAGGAATGCCTGGAGTGGAGCCTGATCCATATAGGGATAGGCTTTGACCGCTTGCACCAGATCGGAGATGCGCTTCGTGCTTTGATCGACCAGACGTACCAGACTGAACATCACCACTATCTCTCCGAGCCAGGCCAACACCTCGCCGAGCGCACTCGCGCCCACCCGCGCTTCGAGGGCCTCCACTTGCCCGGTGTCCAACCCTGCCGACACGAGCATGGGGGCGAGCTTCCAGCCATCGGGAATACCCCTGGTCTCTACCAACATGCAGGTAGAAGTGAGCACCTGGATCGTTGACGTCGCTTCAAGCTGATCAATAGTGTTGCTTTACATACCCAGACGGGTCAACTGGCGGGGCTTTCGGGTATAGAAGGGAGCCCTGAGGCTGCTCATCCCTCGAATCACGCGGGGCAACAGTTTCATGTGCCTGTAGTCGATTCCGCCAAAGGGCGGCTGGGGATCGTAGTGGAGCAACCACTGCACTCTGCGCGCCGTTTCCTCATCGGTGAGGCGGGACACCATATACAGGGCCATATCGATGCCTGCCGAGACCCCGGCCGAATTGACGATGTTGCCATTGACCGTCCAGCGCTTCTGGACGTAGTGCGCACCCAGGTCCTTCAGGAAGCGCGTATAGGCCCAGTGAGTGGTGACGTCGCATCCCTCCAGCAGCCCGACGGAGGCCAGAATCAGCGCGCCGGTGCAGACCGAGACAGTCCATTTGGCCTCCTGCACAGCCGTGCGGATATAGCGGCGGATGGCTGGGTTGCTCATGGCGTTCAGCGTCGCTGTGTCGCCGCCTGGGACGAAGAACGCGTACGGATGCGGCAGGTCGTCGAAGGTGCCGTTTGGAACCACGCGGAGGCCAGAATCGGTGGTGATCGGACCTGCCTGCTCGGCAACCACTCTGGGGATCGTACTCGATCATCAACTGGGCGAACTGAGCAGTGGCCTGGTTCGTCATTTTTGCGCCCAACCCGATGGCCATATCAATCGCGCCCGAGACCCCGGCAGCCGTCGTGAACTTCCCGTCCGTCACCCACCCTGTGGGTCGGTAGGGTTGGTAGCGGGCGCCATACGCCTCCAGTCGGTCTGCATACGCCCAATGGGTCGTCGCTAACCGTCCTTCGAGCAGACCGGCGGCGGCCAGGAGCAGCGAACCGGTACTGGTCGCCGCCACCCATTTGGCACTCTCCCCGGCGCGCCGCACATACTCGACCAGTTCCGCATGCTCCAGCGCAGGCAGCGTGTCGGCTCCGCCGCCAATTACGACCAGACCCTCTGGCTGTGGCAGGTCGGCGAAGGTCTTCTGGGGGATGATCGATATGGGGGTATCCGTGGGGATCGCTTCCAGGCATTCTCCTACCACCACCGACTCATACCCGGCCTTCAGTTTCATCCTGGGACCCAGCCCCATAATGGAACTTAGCAGGGTGTGGTTGCCCACTAATTCCAGCAGGGACACACCCGGGTACACCACAAAGGCGATCGTTTTCTTTGCCATTTTTTTCTCTCTCTGTCTAAAGGGTCGCTTTTGCTGACAGTGAACGTCCCGGCTGTAGGATCTGGACGACGCACTCAGGTTGTTCCCTCTCACCCACATCTTTCACGATGTGATCCTTGATCATAGCCGCATCGTCGCCAACCCCGGTGAGCAGGGCCGAGCCTCGCGTCCACTGCCAACTTCGTCCAATCAGATACAACTGTGGAACAGGGGAGACACCGCGTCGGTGCAGCATATTCCCCTGGGCATCCTTGGCCTCAGGAATGGCGATCCAGTCCGCGTTCTCCTTATACCCGGTCGCCCAGATCACCGTCTCCACTGCGGCCGTTTCCCCACTGGCAAAGGTGACGCTCTTGCCATCCACGTGCAGCAGACGACCAACCACGACCACACCCAGTTGCCCAAGCCGCTTGAGCCCCAACGCTTTGCCAGGAAATGGATCGACCTTCATCAGATACTTGCCGATGGCACTCTCGCGTGACGCTCTCACGAGGCCGAGCTTGTCCATCCACCAGAAGAGGCTCTTGCCAAGGATGCGCTCAGGGGACACCCGTCGGGGTCTTCCCGTGGAGAGGAGTACGTGATGCGTCACAGTTAACTCTCGTGCAATTTGCCTGCCGGTCGCTCCGTCTCCGACGACTAATACCTCGCCCGGCGGAATCTGGGCCGGAGAGATGTAGGTCTCTGGCAAGAGCTGCAAAACGTCTGCTGAGAGCTGCTGAGAGATGAGCGGAAGAGCGGGTTGCTGATAGGCCCCCGTCGCCAGCACCATCGCCCGACAGTCGATGGTCTCCCCGGCCTCGCTGGTAGCTCGAAAGCCCTCGTTGGTACGCTCCAGCCACCGGATGGGCGTATCTCCCATCACCGGCAGCTCGAAATGGGAGGCATAGCTTTCCAGGTAATCGGCGATTTCATCCTTCGTCGGGTAGCTCTCCGGGTCGCCCGGGACTGCCAGGCCGGGGAGCGCGCTGTAGGTCCGGGGCGTGAACAGCACCAACGAATCGTATCGTTTCCGCCAACTGTCGCCGATGCGCGTGTGGCAGTCAACGATTTGGAAGGTGAATGGCGTGGCCTTGAGATGATATCCCAGGGCCAGACCTGCCTGCCCTGCTCCGATGACGAGAATGTCCAGCGTGCGACTATGTGTTGCCATCGTCAAACTCCTCTCTCATGCACATGGTAGGTGAACATCATGCCGCTTTCCAGGTGTTCGGCGATGTGGCAATGCACCATCCAGGCACCGGGGTTGGACATCTCTACCAGGATGTCCACCGTCTCGCCGGCGCGCACGAGCACGGTGTCCTTCCAGGCCAGGTTCTCGTTGCCAACACCGTCGCGGCTCAGCACCAGGAAACGCTGCCCGTGGAAGTGGATGGGGTGCTGCATGGGGTGGTCCGAATCCGGCGCGTTCACAATGCGCACCTTGACCCGATCGCCGTCAGTGAATGACCAGTCGATGGCGTGATTGGTGGCCCCTGTCGAGCCGTCCACCAGCTTCCAGAACATGTTCTTGGGTGTGGACATGCGGTTCATTTCCTCCATCGTGTCTTCCCACTCGATGGCTTCCGGGTGATGGCCTCCCCCGTGGTGTTCCATGTGCTCCATCCCCGGCATCTCAGCCACGATGGCAAGCGTCTTGTCAGGCGGGCGGTCAGCAACGGCGAGCTTGACGCGCTCCGCCTCCAGTTCGGAACTCGTGCGTAAGGTGAAGAACTCCTGCGCGAATGAGTGCTCGCTCGGCTGCGCCTGTACGATCACCGTTGCCAGGGGGTACGTCCGCTCTGGCGTGCGATGCTCCAGCGAAAACTGACCGGCGTGCTCGAAGAAGACGTCGACAATCACGCGCTCGGAGGGTGAAAGGAGCACCTCCTCGACGAACTCCTCCCGCTCGACCCGCCCGTTGTCGGCCCCGACGAGCTTCATACGCGCCCCGGGCAGACGGACATTGAAGACCCGGACGTTGGCCGTGTTCACGAGGTATAGGCGCACCACCTCCCCCTGCTTCGCCGACAGTTGAGGGGAGGTCTCGCCGTTGACCAGCATGACATTGCCAAAGCGCCCCATAGCGGTGTGGTCCGACAGCGTCCGGCTAAATGGAGCGATCTTGCCTCCCCCCAGCAGAATATCGTCGAGGGTGAGGGTGACCTCCCGGTTCACGGGCGACCAGTACGTCGCATCGATCGGGACAACGATGATCGGCGCGTAGAGACCCAACTCCTGGGTATAGTCTTCCCGCATATGTGGGTGGTACCAGTAGAGGCCAGGATCAGGAAAGCGCACACGGTAGGTGAAACTGCCCCCGATGGGGACCGGCGCCATCATTCCCTGGTGCGCGCCCGTGGGCACGCCATCGAAGCGGTTCTCCAGGCGCAGGCCGTGCCAATGCACCGTGGTTTCCAGGTCTGTGTCGTTGGTAAAATGCACCGTCACTTCGCTGCCCTGTGCTACCTGTAAAGTAGGCCCGGGGATCGAGCGGTTGTAGGCCAGCATCTTGACGGTTGTATCGCCGATGCGCTTGCGCACCTGTTCGGCCCGCAGCTCAAGGACGTCGTCAGGTTGCAAGACGACGGTCTCGGGAGCGATCGCAAGAGCAAGCCCTGCCGTGTCCCGTGAGAACGGGTCGCTCACTCCGTCCATAGCTTCGCCATGGGTGTGATTCATGTCCATGTTTGTCTTCATGAGTTATGTCTCCTTGTTGTGAACGGGGCAGTGCACTCCTCTGCCCCCACGCCGTGGTCTCGGGTTAGGACTGTGCATGCCCGAACTAAACGCATACCAACTGATTGCACGCTTCGCCTCAACCATTGGTGCCTGACTACCGTGCTTGTTGCCAGACAGATTGGATAGCCGTGATGGCGAGATCAGGTCGATCCAGTTGAATATAGTGTCCACTGTGCCCAGCAACGCTGTGCTGACTGTTGGAAGAAAGCGAGGCCAAATCTTGCTGTAAGGCGTCCCAGGTGGCTGCCATCTGTTTTCCTTGTGCTGAATGATCGTGCGCATAATCCTGCGACAGCACGATCAGGGGAAGGTGCCCATAAGAAGGGCTCGCTGTACGTGCAGCGCGCACTTGTGCAGCACTTTCCTGCAAGGCCGCCAATTCGTCATATTGTGTGGCATAGTAGCGGGTTTGCTCTGATTGAGCCAGGTGGATTGGCTGGACGGCAGCGGGGTAGGCGGCCGCGTCTTCTAATGGAAAGAGACCCGTTTGTAAGGCGAGGCGAACCACGCCAAATGGTGCAGCTCCACGAAGCAGCAGAAGTTGTTGTTCCCCCGCACTCACGGCCTGGGGAGGGAAGTATGGCGGATACTTTCCAAACTGAGCGAACTGATGTTCACTCGTGGCGTCAAGCAGGACCATGCCAGCCACCTCGTGAGGATAGCGGTAGGCATACAGGCGCATATTCAATCCACCCAAGGAATGTCCAACGAGAATGTAGGGACCGCTTATCTGTGCATGCATAAGCAAGAGATGCAGTTCTTTTACTATCTGTTGGCTTGTGCGCGGGCCTAGCCCGGTATCACTCCAGCCATAGCCTGCTCGATCATAGGAGCAGACGCGCGTGAAGCGTGCCACTGCTGGTTGGATCTTGCTCCAATCAAGAGAGGTTCCGCCCAGTCCCGCATCGAGAATCACCGTTGGACTGCCTGTCCCTGTACAGTTGATATGGAGTCGGTAGCCCCCGATATCCACGAGTTTGCCTGGAGCGGGGTAGTGAGAAGCGTCAACCGCACTGGCAAGGGCCTGAGAGAGCAGCCCGAGCAGCAGAAGTCCGACGAGGGACAAACTGAATATGCCCAGGAAACGCAAGAGACGCCGTCTGATCGTCCGACGTGGGCGTGGAGAAACGGAGGAAGAGCCCTTCCTACTGTCGATGGTCTGTGTCATTTTTATGTGTCCTTTGCGAGAGAAGAGCATGAGAGGGAAGAGCATAGTTTTTTGTTAGACTGCTCCCGGAACCCCGGTACACTCTTCACATAGTGATGACGACTTTTCCTTGGGCATGCCCTGCTTCAAGATACCGGATAGCGTCTGCAACGTCACGCAACAGGAAACGGCGATCGATAACGGGTTTCACCTTACTGGCTTCAAGCAGCTCTTTCATAAACATCAAATCCTTTTTGTTGGGTTTATGAGCCGAGTTCCCCATTTTCTGTCTCCCAGTCATTGAAACGAGTGGCCCCAGGAGCATGGCTTGGAACAGTTGAGCATTGGAACCCCCGGTCATGACATACACTCCCTCGGGATGTAAGGCACGCTTATACGCTGAAATCGAATGATATCCGTTCACAGCAAGAATCAGGTCATACCGCTGCCCATTTCGGGTGAAATCTTCTTGCGTGTAAT
>WNGK01019484.1_pt1 | contig 12337 bp, 16 predicted proteins | sample 5400601 | NCBI WGS metagenome assembly WNGK01 (sample SAMN13153376, study PRJNA577476) | soil metagenome | isolation source: 60 cm soil or saprolite under Garry oak tree replicate 1 | place: USA:California | collected 2016-06-15 | reverse complement strand
GACGCCGAGGTAGCTGCCGGAAGGGATGTGGACCACCTTCTCGGCCGTGGTCCGGACGAAGGGCGAGAGGTCGCCTGACTGTTCAGCCAGCGCTTTCACCGGGTTGAAGCAGAATCGCGCCTGCTCCTTGCCGGCCGCTACGGCGAAGACCTGAGCGCCCGGTTCGTCGTCGGCCGCCGTCAGGTAGACGGCGATACCGCCGCAGGTCGTCGTCTTCCCGTTCTTGCGCGGGATGTCCACGTAGAGCTTGCGGACCACACGGACCCAGTGGCCGCGGTCATTTGGTACGACCCAACCGAAGACCGGGGCGAGAATGTAGGCAACCTGCCAGGGATCTGGCCTCAGTGGGCGCCCGGCCCACTCCCCCTGGGTGTGACGAAGGCGCCCGAAGACATCGAGGACACGGTCCACGCGCTCGGGATCGAAGACAGCCCTCTCAGCCTCGCCGGGGCTGGGGGTCAGGATCTTGGGCGGACAGTCCGGGAAGGGGATGCTGCGCGAACGCAGGTAGTAGCGAACCTCAGCCGATAGCCGCGGGTCCGGCGAATGGATTGGCGCTGGCACCCTTGGCCTCCTTCGTGCCCAGCCTCCCCTCGGCTGACGGCGTTAGCCCAAACTCGGCAGCCCAGGCTCGGTATTCACGCGATGCCGCCTCCACAATCCGCACTGCTGGATTGGGGCGCGGCTCAGCCCATTCATCCTGACCACGCCTGACCGTGACTTCGATGGTCAGACCTTGCTGGTTCACCTGTGCCTGAGCTGTTCGCCAGCGGGCGAAGGTCTCGCAAGCGATGGCCAGCGCACCAGCGTCCAGAGCTTTGGTGAGTTCCAGGCGCATCAGCTCCGGTACGACCAGATCCCAATGCTCGGAGGCCTGAGATGAGAGATCGGATGGCTTCTCGGGTGCCAGGCGGCGAAAGGCAGGCCCCTCCTCGACCTTGCGGCCACCGCTATCCACGCCAGCATGGCGGCCATTGAGCAGCTTGAGCTTGGCGTGCGCCGGCTTGCGACCGACGGTCACGAGGACACTCTCTTGGTCTCACGCACTGCGTTATTCGCCGCGTGCCGTCCGCTTGCCATGGTGGTGAGCGCACAGCATCACCAACCGATCTGTGATGAGAGGTCCTCCCCGGGAACGGCGCTCCAGGTGGTGCGGATCCGTGGCAATGGTCACCCTCCCTTCGACTAGGCAGTCCTGGCACAACGGCTGTCGGGTCCGCTCATAGCGGCTGAATCTTCTCCAGGCTCGGGTATCCATTTGCCTGTCGGTTGGGTTCCCTACCCGTCTGCCATGCTCAGGGCAAGGGCGACGATTGGGGCACCCTGGGCTAGCACAGGGGGAGGCTGGACTGGTAGGCATCAGCCACCGTTGCCAGGCTCACAGCCGCCTACGCACGCAGGCTCGGATCGGGCAAGGGACGGCTGTTGGGTCTCTTGTCCATGTTGTAGCCCCAGCGAGGGGCTATCAGGCTGGGCTCAGGCTGGATGACCACTTCCTCGGATGCCCGCTCGGGCGCTCCCTCTTCGCCCTCTGGAAAGGGCTGCGTGGTGAATTCCATGGTTAGACTCCTCTGTAGGGTGGTGAAGCCCCCGAGAACTCGGGGTATGGGGAACTGATCACCCCTAAAGACCGGAGGTAGGGAGCCCACCCAGGCGGGCCAGTGAAGACCCTGACGCTACGGCGTAATGGTGGGGCTGGCTCGCCGCCTCCAACCATCTAGCCAAGGGACGCTGCCGTACCTCATGATTCCAGGCAGGGGGAGAGATCGAGGAAGGACCTTTTTCTACCCCCTAAAGGTCCAGACGCCCTCGATCCACCCTCCTTTCTACTCTCCTGGACCCTGCCGTTGCAGGGACGTCCCAAATCCCGATTTCATTTTGAGACGCTGTGTGCGCGACCGTTGCCGCTCGGCGGCCTAGCTCGGCCAGAGGTGCGGACCCCCCTCCCTGCGGATGGTCGCCGGCGGGCGGAGGGTGACGCGCTGCGTCAGCGCACAGTTTCAATCTCTCTACTCGCCGGCGCAGCTAAAGCAGTGGTCACGGTCGCAGTGTCAGCCTGAGCTCGTGCTGAGCTCGTGCTGAGCTCGTGCTGAGCTCGTGCTGAGCTCGTGCTGAGCTCGCATGGTCAGCAGTAGCAGGCTGCGCTCGAGGGCAGCTCTGCACTGCTGCGCTATCCAGCTGGCCACCATGCACCCACACGAGGGCAGTGCCACCGAAGCGTCGGCGCTGGTAGATGGCTGTGCCGCAGTGCCGGCAGCTGGCTTGGCGGACCTGGTTGTCCTGCTCTCTGTTCTCCATGTACCCTAGTGTATCACACATTCGCGAATGTGGTACAATGGGGACATGAGAGAGAGCACTAGACAGACAGTCAAGGCAGCCGCAGCTGGCACGCTGGCGGGAGCTCTAGCAGCGGTCAGTGTGGCAGCGGTAGAGCAGAACTTCCACACCTACGGTGAGATAGGTACGTCGCAAGGCTGGTTCGTGACCGTGCCCTATACCCAGCACTGGTGCGGCTACGATCTGAGCAACCCCGGTTTCTTCTGTGACACCACATGACCCACGAGGAAATCCGCATCGCCGCCTTCGCGATCGGTGCCCTGATATTCGCGGCGACCGAGTGGCAGGTGATCCTTTCCATCCTGCACCGGCAGCCTCCCCAGTAATCCAAGCCCTCCCGACGGAGGGCTTTTCTTTTGAGATAACCCCACATTCCCCGTTCCTACGTTCGCGAATGTGGTATACTGTGGACAGTCAGAAAGCGACCGATAACAAGTCAAGATCGTAAGCGCCAGATGCGCGCTGAAACCGATCGGGAGCACCGTGCAATAACGCGGTGGACGCTAGGTAGACCATAGACCGCCCAAGGAGCAGATTCCAGCTGGGGTCTAGCGGAATCATTAGCGGACACTCCATCCGTTCGAGTGAAACCCGAGACTGAAACTGGGAGACTGGGGCCGCCCTAGGTGGGGCCGAAACCCGGGAATACCAACCCGCCTGATCGGTGGACGCGCATCTGGCCCTTACGAAAAGGTTCAGGTTCGCGTACGGGGTCCGAACCCTCGGCATTACCTGATATGCCGGACGCGGTAGGGAGTGCCTATCGACCGGACTGGAAGGGTGCGAGCTGGCAAGGGAGGATGCAGTATCCGCTTTACCTTGTCGGCAGATACACGAAAGTCATGGAAGCTAGGCGGTACAGAAATTCGTGCCCGGGCCGCCTGGTCAGCAAAATGTGGACGTGCGGCCGATGGTGAAACGCAGTCGCCCTGACTTAGACCTCAGGAACTGGAACGCTCGTCACTGAACGCGAGTGGAGAGCTCGCAAGACTCGATGCAATGAGCGAACTACGGTGACACGCGCGATCATGACTCAAAAGCCCTCCCGACGGAGGGCTTTTCTTTTGCCTGACTGTAGCAACTATTTCTCTCTACCCCTGTTCACTGCTTCGCGAAAGTGGTACAATAGGGACAGAGGAGATAGAGATGGAAACCAAGTCAACGACGCAGCAACCGGCGAGCAAATTCGAGTGGACGACCGAACTGATAGCCCGCTGCCTGAAGCAGTGGGGCCCGACGCCAGGTAGCTCCGAGCTGCGCTGGAACGGCAAAAGATGGGTCGCGAAGTGACACCCACCGAAACGCTCGAGCACATCCACGAGATCCACGACCTGGCCTCGAGAGCCGGCTTTGAGCTGGAGGAAGGGCGGGAACCGATGGCCGCAGCGCGCTTGGAGCGCTGCGCCTACTGGGCGAATACGGTCCACGACGAGATCGTGAGCCATTGGAGCGAGGAACGATCCGACGCAACCGCAACCCTGACCACGATCACCGAGCGCTACAGCGGTGATCACGCTTTCAACTTCCAGCCTGGCCACATTCCCGAGCGAGCTCGGGTGATCGCTCGGCAAGATCGCGCGTTCGAGAGCCTGAACAAGGCCGAGAGCATGGATAGCCGAGCCGACGGTATCGAGAGCCAGCTCGCCGGCGCCATCTACTCAGACGACCCTGACGCGATCGAGCAGCTGGAGATTCGCATAGCTACCCTGGAAGCTGAACGCGAGCGAATCAAGGCCTACAACGCTTCCTGTCGCAAGGGCCAGCCTGACGACAGCTTGCTGGATGACGGACTGCGCGCCGATCTCGCCAGCGTTCGCAAGTACGCGGCATATCAGCTCGGCAAGGGTAGCTCGTTCCCGAGTTACAAGCTTTCGAACCTGAACGGCAACATCAAGCGCAACCGCGATCGGTTGGCGAGTCTGAAGTCATGACCCCAGCTGAGGCGACCTGGGAAAACGAAGGCGGCGCCTACCACCCAGACATCGACGTCGAGAGCGAGATTGCGCTCGACGCCTACTACGCCAGTTTGCCAGGGGGAGTGAAGCTGCGCTTCACGCCGGCGATCACCAGCGCGCTGACCGACTGCGAGCTCGCCATCATGCGCCAGCTCGCCTGCGAGTTCTTCGGCAGCCTGCAGGCCCTGGAAGACGGCAACCTCGAAGGCCTGGAGATGGCCGAGAGCTCGACGTTCGACTACGGCGCGGTAGCCTGAATGGACGCACAAGAGCTGATGGAATAGGGATATGAGCAAGAGCACCATCAAATATGACACTAAGTGCAGAGGCTGGACGGCGTTTATTGAGTACCGGATACCCAACGGCGACTACGACCTGAGCGGAGTCTTCGCTACGCGCGGACTCGCAGAAGCCTGGGTCAACGAGATGCAAGCTAAGTACGATGCCTGAGTCTCACCAGCCCGACGCACGCATGAAGATTCCCCTCTTGACCTTGTTGACGAAATATCGACCGGTCTCAGCCGATGGGCGGGATTGGACATGGGATGACGAGGAACAAGAGATTCTCGCTCGCGAGTGTCTCTGTTGCGGCGTTCCCGGCCACTATCAGTTCATGTTGGAGATATACCTACGAGAGCACGGATTGGACCAAGGGGTGTATCTCGGTGGGGACGGTCGCCTGCTTGACGGCCATCATCGGGTTGTGGCGGCGAAGCGCCTCGGGATCACGGAAATCCCGCTTGAAAGCGCTGAGGATGCAAAGGCACGGTGGGTGCGGGATCACGGATTCGTAGATTGGTCGCAACGTAAGTTCGGCGATCGTCACCTCGACGCGCTCAAGGAGGAGGAATGACCACCGCGCTGCGCATCCTGCCCTTGCCGCTGCCGCCAGTCAACGCGCTGGCGCTGGTGGCGGCGAGGTTCGATGCCACGCTACTCCGAGCCAACCGCCGCTATGACGTGCGGCTGGAGATCGGCAGCCAGACGGCTCCCGACCAGCCCTACGTGGTGGCGAGAGATCGGCAGAGCGGGCTATGGTCGTGTGGCTGCAAGGGCTGGATCTACTGGCATGGCCGCAAGGGGCCGATCTGCTGCAAGCACCTGAAGAACATGACGCCAGCCCTCACGCTGGCCCTGGAGCTCCAGGAGCTGGCGCAGCTGCCGATGGCGGGCGGCGTCTGGCAGCATCCTGGGGATGCAGATCCCAGTTAAGCGCCAGCTCCCGAGAGCTGAGGGCTGGCGGCCGACGCCAGAATGCTAGACGGCACAGTAGGCGCCTCATGGCTTGGCGAGCAGCCGCCCGAGCTGGCCCTTGCCCACCATCTGAGCCAGCATCACCGAATGATTTATGTCCATGGTGGTCCTGTACTCGTGAGCCACCACCGCGTCACGCACTAACAGGAGCTGATTATCCTGCTTGTCGGTACCGCTCAGGCTCCAATTGGTGGACCCGGTCATCACGTACAAACCGTCAACCACGCAGACCTTAAGGTGGGAGATCGCATGATGGACAGACTGCCCGATGGCGATGCTGGTACCCACCGAGCCCGCTGGCCACTTGGCCAGGATCTCCTTCTCGTGGACGCCAGCAGCCTGAGAGGAATCCAGGCTCATCTGAACGTAGACGTGAGGATCGAGCATCTTGGCTCGGATCACCTCGTCGGCGTCCTCAAGATCATAGCCGTAGACGTTGAGCACGATCGAGTTGCTGGCGTACTTGAGGAGGTCCACGATCAACTCGTGAACCTTGTCCTGGCCTGACCAGAAGGTGCCCAGGATCTCAGGATAGGAGTCGGGCAGCCGCCCTGACTTCTTGTAGTAGCCCAGGTCGACCCAGTCGAAGGGCGCCCTAACGCTCATTTTGGACGTCGCCGCAGTGCACCGTTGCTGAAATAGCCGCCGATCGGGCATTCCTCGTTGATGTGCTTGTCAAACGCTTCCCAGCCCCACTCCTGCTTGATGAAGCGTCCGCAGTGACCACAACGGTTTCCTGGCTTCAGCGGAGGCCCGACATTCCCATCCAGGGTTGCGGTTGGACTTTGAATGGGGTTCGACGCGGGGTAATACATCAACCTAACGCTCATCGTGCACCCGCTCGTAGTGCAGCTCCAGCCAGGTCTGTACTCCGCCCTGATTCCTCGCCGTACCCAGCAGATGACACTGCCAACAACAGACCGTGGTCATCGGGGGTGACCCAGCAGCCAGCCACGGAGCTCCGCCTCCGCCCTCTCGCAGAGCTGAGCCAGCTCCTGCTCGTTGATGAGGTGGGCCCTGAGCCCCAGCAGCATCAGTAAGCCAAGCAGGTTCTCGACCTGCTCGACCGTACTCACTTCCCATTCAGCCACCGACCAGACCGCGGAGGATGACCAGCGCGCGCTGCAACTTGAGCTTGAGGAGTCGGAGCTTGATCCTCATACGACCTGGAGCAATCCAGCCTGCTTGACCGGGATCTCTGGCGAGTCAGTAACGCGAACCCACACGACATACGACCCTTTGACCAGCACCTTGCCGCTCGGTCCCACCACCACCCGGGCGTAGCGAATGGGATGGCCGACGATGGTGGTATCCGATTCCCAGCTACCGGTCACCCAGTCAGGCCCGGTGGGATCGGTGCCCGGAGCCAGGAAAGCCATCTGTACTACATCGGCGGTGGGGTCGGTGATCACCCCGGCCACCGTGAAGTCCACGGCCACCTTGATGTATTCATTGGAAAGCGACGAAATCTGCACGGCGCCTCCCGACTAGGTTCCCGGTGGTTTGTCCTTCCAGCGATCATCCGGAATGCCGATCACCCAGCGACTCAATGAGCTGCCGACCTTCCAGCGCTCGCTTGGTGCCCCGAGTTGCCAGCGACTGGCCCCCACTTGCATCTGCCAGCGAGATCCCGGCACCCCCAGCAGCAACGTGATGTCGCGACTGAGGCCGAGGTCGACGACCCCGGTCAGAGGCAGGTAGGAGTGCGGCCGAGTCGGCGGTTTCTGGCGCGGAACTGCCCTGAAGAGCGGCTTGAGGCCGCCCGAGTTGTAGGGTGCCGAGCGAACCAGCCGCGAGGGCTTGACCGGCCCCGGCTTGCGGCAGACCCCGCGCACCGTGCTCGGAGTGACGCCGCCCGAGTTGTAGCGCTGGGCAGGCAGCCAACGACTACTAGAACGCCCAGGCTCGGGCTGGCTGGTAGAGCGCCGCGTGATTCTGGGGGCAGCGCTGGGAACGAAGGCGCTAGGGATCCCGCCCAGCAGACGAGAGCCACTGCGTAGTGGCCGCAGCGGTCTTCTGGCCAGGCCCTGGGTCAGCTCGCCGAGGCTGCCGCCAGAGTTGTAGCGAGGTGCCGGCAGCCAGCGTGTGAGGGTTGGCCGGATACGCGGCTTCTGGATCGCCGTCGTGAGGCGCGGAAGCTGGCCGCCCGAGTTGTACTGAATCGCCGCCTGAACACGGCTGCGCGCTCGTAGCTGGGTCGGCCGGGTGCGCCGCCGAGCCAGGGACTCCTGGAAGACTAATCCCAAGACGCCGCCCACCACCACGCTGGGGGTGGCGATGATGACGCGCGAGCTGACTCTGGTTGGTCGCGGCTTCTGCGTCGCCCGCAGGACCGACCCTAGTTGGCCACCGGAGTTGAAGCGCGCTGCCAGCTGCTGGCGGGAGGCCGGCCGCCCCAAGTTGGCGCGACGAATGCCCTGAGCGCGCTGAGCCCGCAGGCCCCCGGAGTTGAAGATCGGCGGCTGTACCCACTGGGCGCCGCCCAGGGTGACGGCGGCCGGTGCTACACCAGCCGTCCAGTCCGAGGCCGCCCGAGTCGGTGGCTTGCGCCTGATCGCCTGCAGGACGCTGGGCCGAGCACCCTGCACCACCAGTGGTGAAGACGGCTGAACGAAGCGGCTGCGCGCTCGAGTCGGCCTCGGCCAGAGCGGTTTCTGCTCAGCGGATACGAAGCTTGGCGAGAAGGCGCTCTGGCCGACCTGACTGGCCGAGGTCAGGAACTGGGTCGGTACCCGGGTCGGCAGCCAGTGCCGAGCCCCGCGAGTGATGGTCGGCTGCGCGCCCTGAGCGACAACGATTGGCAGCAGCGAGATGACGAGGCGACTGCGCGCCCTGGTCGGCCGGGCGGCCTTCTGCTCAGCAGTGGCCGCGCTGGCCACCGCCGGGGTGATCGGAGTCGGTGCCGCGACCAGAAACTGGCTGCCAGAACGAATCAGGCTCCGAGCCGGCGGCGGACGACGAACGCCCTGAGTCCGAACCGGTCGGGAACCGCCTGAGTTGTAGAGCGGCGCTGGTAACGAACGGCTACGTGGCCGAGTCAGATTGTTGCGGCGGACGCCCTGTGTGAACTCAGGCAGCAGGCCGCCGGAGTTGAAGAGCAGAGCCGGTAGCGACCGCGAGCGCGCCCGCCTTACCGCTGGCCAGCGCGCACCGCTGGTTAGCGTCCGCTTGAGGCCACCTGAGTTGTAGAGCGGAGCCTGGATCCACTGCGCCCCGGTTCGCGTGGCGACCGCCGGTAGCCCGCCGGTGCTCCAGTCCGAGGTCGGTCGCCCGTAGTTGCGGCGCTTGACGCCCTGCAGGGCACCCGCCGGACTGCCTGACGGTGCCGCCGGCCGACTGGTGGGCGGAATGATGCGGCTGCCGGAGACCAACTGCAGGTTCGCGCGTCGTGCGCCCTGAAAGACGCTCGCCCTAATAGGCGCTGCGGCCACGGCCAGCGGTGCCGTGAAGAGCGCTTGCTGGCGATGCTTGAAGTAGCGACGCCAGGTCTGACCAGGCTGGGCTACGGGCAATCCACTGGCGACCGCAGGCGCTGCCTTGTAGCTGGCAATCGCAGTCTCGATCAGCGTGAAGGAGCTGGTCGAGGTCCAGGCGATGGAGAGCGGCGAAGCTCCACCGATCCGATAGGAGCAGGCGCAGGCCATGTCCGAGGACCCGTTCTGCTGCGCACCCAGCAGAGTCCCGGTGCTGGCTACGATGCCGGAGTTGGCTGCGCCTCCCGAACAGCTAAAGCCGCCGATGTAAAGGTCGCCGGTCAGCGTGCCTACACTGGCCGTGGTCTCGGTGGTACCCGAACCGCCACTGTTGGTGTTCTGGGTGTCGAGCGGCGAGGCCCCCAACACACCCAGGAAGCTGGCCGCCTGGATGGAGTAGAACTCGGCCACCCCTTTGGTGACCGTGATCGCCAGAGTGCCCGAGCCGGGCAGGTTGATGTTGGAAGCGCGGTAGACACGGACGCCGTGGTTTACGTCTGTGGAGGAATCCTGAACCCAGGTATTGCCACTGGCATTATCGGTGGGCGCGTTGGGCGCCACCGTGGCGTGCCACATGACGACCAGGACGACCGTCGAACCCGCCACCGGGTTGGTCCCGAAGGTGGTGGTGAGGGTAGTGTTGCTGGTCCCGTTCGTGCTGGTGAACGGGGAGGTCTGATCGAGGGTGATCGCCACTTCAGGTCACCCCCGAGGAGCGCATGGACTCAGGCGTCGAAGCTTCTAGTTCTCTCCGTAGACCTTCAACAGCTCAAGTTGGATCAGGTTCAGCGCATTGGAGGTACCACAGGCCGCCGAGAGCCAGAGCGAGTAATAGAGCGAGTTGTCGAGTGTGGCGTTGGTGATGGCAGTGTTGTTGCCGGGGATAGTGCCCATGAACGGCGTAGCGAGGAGGATCGGTGCTCGCACCTCGCCCATCACGATGATGGTGCTGGCTGCCCCCACACTCAGAGTGCGCAGAGTGAGGTCCAGCTCGAGAATCCAGGGCGCCAGGGTCTGCGCGCTAGCATTGGTGGTCAAAGCCGCCGAGGCGAAGGCGATACCGGCAGCCGACCAGGTCACCGTGGAAGGGATCAGCCGTACGGTCCAGGTGAAGGTGGGAGCGCCAGTGGTAATGCCCGCACGCCCATAAGCCTTGACCTTCAGTGATTTACCAGTAGCGCCCGCGTTGTAGAAGAAGCCAGCCGGGATGATCACCGGAGCCAACGTCTTCTGCAGATTGTCCTCAGTGGTGAAGGTGTTGAGCTGGGTACCAGTGGCAATTGAGGAATAGAGGAGCTCGTTCTGGGTCCCGGTCAGAAAGCTCATGGGCGCTCCTTAGAAGTTGTTGAGCTGGGCGCCACACTGAACCCAGTTGGTGCCATCCGCCTCGAACTCCACGATCGAAGTCTTGGCGGTGGTCAGCGACATCGCCGCCGAGAGCTTGTACTGGGTGCCCCAACTCACCGTCCAGGGCCCACCGTGTTGTTGATCGTGATGTTGGCCGTGACCACGATCTTCTTGGTGGTCGCTGTGTAGGGCGCGGGCGTGATGCTGGCGGCGAAGGTCAGCGTCTCGTAACCGCCCTGACCGTTGAAGCGGAGGTCGTTGCCCTCCACCGCCGTGCTCGCCGAGTCGACCGGATCGTTGATGATGGTGCTGGCGCCAGGATGGGCGCTGTGGGTCATGGTGACCGAGTTGTTGGCGGCTCCGTTGATCAGCCTGATGGCATTGCGCTGCCGATAGTTGACGCCGTCGTAGGAGCGCTCGTAGGCGCAAACGTTGATGATGCAGAACGACGAGCCGTCGAGCACCACCGCCGGCTTGTCGCCGGTCGTGTAGTGGCTGTTGCTGTCGCAGATCCCGGAGACATTGGTCCGGTGCGAGCTGTTGGCGATGTAGAAGCCGGCTCCGGCGTTGTCCTGGGCCTCGCAGTCGCTGAAGGTCACCCCGCCGGGCGCCGTGGTATCGAGATGGAAGCCGTGGCCGACTTGGGCAGCGCCCGTATTCCCGGTGTTGATCTGCCCGCTGAACCAGGACTTGCAGCCGTGATAGCGGATCGAGGTGCCCTGGCAGTGGAAGCCTGCCAGTCCGGCTCCGCCCGAGTTGCAGCCGGTGTAGGTGATGTCGCTGCCAGCCTCGTGAAAGCCATAGCCGTCGCAGAGAAAAGCGTGACAGGAGACCACCCGACCCTCGTTGCGAGTGCCGATCTGATTGAAGCCGTTCTGCTTGACGTTGTAGAGAAGGAGATACTCCAGAGTCCAGCGCGAGTCGGTGGCGTTGTCGTCGGTGGCCACGTTGGCGGGCATGGTCAGGGTGATGCCATGACCGCTGGTCTGGTTGCCCTTGTTGCCGTTGAGCTGCAGCTTGCGGATGCTCCAGAACTGGCCGGAGGGCAGAATGTTGTCCGGGCTCTGCAGCACCGAGATCATGTCCTGGTTGCTGCTGTTCTTCTGGAAGAGCACGGTTGACCACATGCCCTGGCCCTCCAGCGCCACATGGCGCTTCATGGTCAGGTGGGTGATCACCGCCGTGCCCACCGGAAGCAGCACCTTGCCGCCACCAGCAGTGGTAGCACTGGTACCCGCCACCGACGAGGCGGTGTCTATGGCCAACTGAATGGCCGCAGTGTCGTCCGTGCTGCCATCGAACTTAGCATTGAAGGGTGGTGCGGTGACGTCGTACCAAGGCACTCCGGAACCGACGCGAAGCTTGCCGGTGAAAGCCTCGTTTCCGCTCCAGGTTTGATCGGCCGACAGCGACGGCGTACTGATCGCCGCCGGCGGCACGATGGTATTGCTCACCGCCTAGGCTTGCCAGACCCTCAAGTAGTCGGCGCGCAGGCTGAAGGGCACCGGCGCTGAGGTGGTGTTGATCTCCAGATTCAGGATCAGGTAGAGCGGCGAGTTGGCGCACTGCGTGGCACCTGACGGGCAGGTCGCGGTCTGGAAGACCTGGACCCCGTCGAAGTACCAGGTGATGGTGCTCGGCGTCCAAGCCGTGGCGTAGGTATGCCAACCGCTGGTAGCTCCGCTGACCGTGGTCTGGAAGCCCAGGTTGGCGTCATTGCCGCCCTGCAGGTAGTGGTAGTGGCCGGTGGAGCGGGCATCGCAGCCGTAAGACTCGTCGCTGTCGATCTCCGGCGGCCAACTCGCGGTCGAGGCTGCCCAGAAGGCCGGCCAGGGACCGCTGTCGCAGCCGCCGCCCGGCATCCAGAGCTTGGCCTCGGCGTAGCCGTAGGTGAACTGGAAATGGGCGGCTGAGTTGACCAGCCCTGAGCGATAGGGCCAGGTGTGGCCCTGGTTGTCGGTGCAGGGACCG
>WNGK01014488.1_pt1 | contig 12338 bp, 5 predicted proteins | sample 5400601 | NCBI WGS metagenome assembly WNGK01 (sample SAMN13153376, study PRJNA577476) | soil metagenome | isolation source: 60 cm soil or saprolite under Garry oak tree replicate 1 | place: USA:California | collected 2016-06-15 | reverse complement strand
GGATGGCCCAGCTTGAGGGTGCGGAGCACGACCTCGAGCAGGTACCGCTGACCGCGCTTCAAAGCAGGCATCGCAGGACGGAGTGGCGCCATGAGCGGGCTGTCAATCGTCCCGCCTTCCTTGAGGCCGAAAATGTCCACGCGCAAGGCGCCCTTGAGAAACTGCTGATGCGCCTTGACGATGTCCGGTTGGGCCCGGAGGTAGGCGATGCCGGTGTTGGCGGCCGGGAAAAGATGCTGGTGAATGTATCGGGTTGAGGGGTTGGTTGGGTTGAAAAAGTTCGCGCCGAAATCCTGCGACGCCTTCAAGGGCATGTGGCAGCCGGCGCAATTCTGCACCGCCTGGTCCGGGTAGTAGAAACTGCGGGCGCCGTGTCCGGAAACGCCGCTCAGCAGATAGGTGTCGTAATGGTTCTGGCCGCGCAGGAACTCTTTGTACTTCGTCAGGTCCTGCGGGATGCTTACCTTGTGGCAGGTCGAGCAGAACTCGGCGGTGCGCATGAACGGTTTGAGGAAAGTTTTCTTGTGGAATTGCGGTTTGGCTTTGACCAACTGCTGGTTGATGTATTGCAGCAGGCGGTTGGTGGAATAAGCGAATGGATAATGGATCGGCTCGTCAATCGTGTAGTCGGCATTGCCTTTGGTGCTGTTGATGTGGGTGATGGCGTGGCAGGCCGTGCAGGTGATGCCCGCTTGGGCCGTAGGATGATTGACGTCGTCAAAGTTCGGGTCGTCAAACGCCCCGCTGAAGAATGGCACGACGTCGTGGCAGCCGGCGCACCAGCGAGCCGCCTTGACGCTGCCGTCGCGTTTGAGGGCGACCTGCCGCGTCTCCCGGACGCTGAACAAATAGGGTTGGTTGTTGAAGGAACTGAAGTGGTGCGCGCTATGGAACCAGCCCTGGTAAGCGTCGGTGTGGCACTTCAGGCAATAATCGTCCATCATCAGCGTACGGGCGGGGATGAAGTTTCCTGAAGCCGTGCGGGCCAGGGAGGGTTCATAGTACTTTCTGCCTTCGGCCGAACCCATCTGGTTTTTCTTCGGATGTTTAAAGTGCAGCAAGCCCATGCCGAGCACGAAGACGGCGACAGCCAACGCCCAACGCACTCCGACGTGCCATTGGATGCGCGGACCGGCCAGCCGGTGCAGGACATAGAGCCAAAGGGCCGCAATCGGCGTGATGACGTGCGCCCAGTAAGCGAAGGAACGCAGGTGCGGGTCTTTCAAGCCAATGTTCTTGAATTGGAACAGGTCAATCCGAGTGAGCAGCACACCGCTGACCAACACCACCAGGCTGGTGGTGAACAGGGTGTAACCGACCTTCACCGCGCGGCGGTTGGGCCGGTCGTGAGCATTCTTGATGTGCAGCGCGCCGAAAATGACGACCGGCAAAATCAGCAGCAGTCCAAGGCCGAGGTGGGTGCCGAACATCACCATGTAAAACCAGTTTTGGTAGGTTTGATTCGGGTCGCCTTTGAGCCATTCCAGGAAGGTGATTGCGCTCAAATAAACCGAGTTAGCCGCCAGCACCGCCACCAGGCCGAAGATGAAGAGCAGCAGGATGCGCAGGCGCGGCCCTACAGCGCGCACATACGGTTTCCGCGGCACGGGGTTTTGTTCTGAGGCGTCTGCACTATTCATAAGGCTGCTGCCTCAGGATAGAACATTGTTATCGCGCGCGGTCCTGGCGCTTCGGGGTGATAGGTGCGCTTTTTCTTGGCGTTTCGCAAAGTCGAGAAAGGTTTTGGTTTAACTAGGTTTAACTAGGTTTAACTGGGGTTAACTGGAGGGCAGACAAGGGTGCCAAGCAGCCTGTGGCATGAGGGTGCGTCCCTCGATTTGAGGGTTGGCAGCATCGCGTCTGAATCATTGTTTTTAGTTACTCTCACGTGTCCACCTTACGCGCAAGGGAGGCGGCTGTCCAAGACTCAGAAAACTCAGTGTACAAGATGCACGAAAAAGACTCAGAGTACTCAGTGAACAAAATGCACGAAATGAACTCAGAAAACTCAGAAAACTCAACGACTTGTCGAGAGGGTGGGAGATGGAAGGTAGAAGATGGAAGATGGGAGGCGGGCTTGGGCCCTATTGTAGTATTGGTTGAGTTTCCGCGCGATTTACATCAGATTTGATCGGAATTATGGCATCGTGAAAAGGCGCCTGTTAATCGGCCTTGCTGTCGCCGCGCTTTGTGTGGCTGCGGGAATACTTGCTGTGAACAGACGGCATTCAGAGAGTCCGCCGTATCAGGGCAAGTCCCTCCAAGCCTGGTGCCTGCAGCTTTACGGCTCCCCCGACCAGCGCGCCCGCGACGAAGCTGAGGCCGCCATGAAATCGTTCGGGCCAAAAGCCGTGCCAGACCTCATCAAATTGTTGCAGGCACGGGATTCAGTTTTCTGCCAGCGGCTTTGGTCTGTGGCACCCAGACTTCCGTTGCAACTGCGCCTTTTCGTCTTCAAGCACGTACGATCGCCCCAGGCGTCGAGCATTCGTGGCGGGGCGGCGCGATCGTTGGGGATCATCGGACTGGAAGCCAAGGCGGCGATTCCGACATTAGCTCAAGCGTTGCGAGATAAGAATCGCCAGGTTTGCTGGCTCGGACAGGTCGGACCGGCTGCGGACGCTGCCATTCCCGCTTTGGCGCGAGCGCTCAAAGATCAGGATGAGGGCGTGCGCGCCTCCAGCGCGTACAGTCTTTCGAGAATGGGGAGTGCATCGCTTCCGGTGCTGCTCACTGTTATTGAGCAGGAGCGGGGCCCGGGCCGGAGAGCTGCCGCCAGAGCGCTCACCTGGCTTCATCCGCCGACGGCAGCCGTGGTGTCTGCGCTCCTTAACATGTTGCAAGATAGAGATGCTTCCGCGCGACAGCAGGCCATTGAAACACTCAGCGCGCTCCGTGCGATGGGCACGAACGTCCTTGACGCCTTCACCGCCGCGCTCAAGGATCCCGCCTCCGACGTGCGTTTGGCAGCCGTCAAAGCGTTGGGCCAGCTGAGCTGGAAAGCGCAACAGGCTGTGCCGGGATTAACGGATTGCCTGAGCGACGAGTCTCCGGTCGTGCGCGAATCCTCGGCGCGAACTCTGGGTGCAATAGGGGCGGGCGCCAATCCAGCCGTGCCGGAACTGATTCGATTGACAAGGAGCGAAGCAGAATCGGTGCGTAGCGCCGCCGAAGAGGCGCTGGCGAAAATTGGCGGGGTTCAACCGTAGATAGTAGTTAGATAGCCAAGTTCAAGGCTGGGAAGTATCTGGGTTCTAGCTGCACGAGTTGCACGTCTCTTTTCGGATTGAACTTCGCGTGCAGTTCCGCAAAATTGGCAGTCCTCGATGGACCGTACCACGAATACTCGCCGAACGATTTCCATTTGCTTGCTTCTGGGCGCAGTGACATTGGCCGCGTTCTGGCCAGTGACGAAATGCGGCTTCATCCACTTTGACGACCCCGAATATGTGACTGAGAATGAATGGGTTAGCCAGGGTCTGGATTGGCACCGGGTCATGTGGGCCTTTCGAACCAGCCATGCCGGCAACTGGCATCCGCTGACCTGGCTGTCGCACATGCTGGATGTCCAACTGTTCGGCTTGAACCCCATGGGCCATCATCTAACAAATCTGGTGTTCCACATCGCAAACACGCTGCTGCTTTTTCTGGTCCTCAAGCGCATGACCGGCGCTTTGTGGCGGAGCGCATTTGTGGCCGGGTTATTTGCCCTCCACCCATTGCACGTCGAATCCGTCGCCTGGATCTCCGAGCGCAAGGACGTGCTCAGCGCGTTCTTCTTCATGTTGACGCTTTGGGCGTACGTGCGTTACGCCGAAGAAGCTAAAGTCTTGAGTCTAAAGTCTAAAGACGGAGAGTGTGTGTCGAACGTCGAGGATCAAACGTCGAGAGCGGAAACCTGCGCGGCGCGAATCCAGAACCCAGAATCCAAAATCCAGGACCGCACGCACCGCATCTCCAATCACGCTCGACGCTATTACGCTCTTACGCTCCTCTTCTTCGCCCTGGGCCTGATGAGCAAGCCGATGCTGGTGACCGTCCCTTTTGTGCTGCTCCTGCTGGACTATTGGCCGCTCTGTCGTCTTGGACTCCTAAATAGCCCCCCTACAAACACGGAGAACTTTCGGCTCTCAACTTTGCTGCGCGAAAAGTTGCCTTTCTTCGCGCTGGCTGCAGCTTCCTGCGTGGTCACTTTCGTAGTGCAACAAAAACAAGGCGCGGTCGCGCCGGAAGGCTTGCCTCTCGATTCGCGGGCAGCAAACGCTGCTCTCTCCTACTTGTGTTATGTCGAGAACTTCTTTTGGCCGACCAAACTCGCCATCTTTTATCCGCATCCAGGGACCGTGAACCCGAGCTTAGGCAACTCGCCATCTTTTATCCGCATCCAGGGACCGTTAACCCGAGCCTGGGTGCTTGGATCACGTGGGTAGTTGCGGTTGCGTTGCTGGTAGTCGCGGTGGTGTCGGTCCTTGTTCTTCGCTGGGCGCGATCCAAACCATACCTGGCGGTGGGCTGGTTCTGGTTTCTTGGCACTCTGGTTCCGGTAATCGGTTTGGTCCAGGTCGGCGCGCAGGCGATGGCCGATCGCTACACTTACATCCCGACCATCGGGATTTCGATCATGCTCACTTGGGCAGCAGCCGACCTGGCGCCAATGGTCCGCCATCGAAACCTGGGCCTTGGATTTGCCGGAATTGGAGCTCTGGTGACCTGCGGCATCCTGACCTGGAACCAAGCGGGTTGTTGGCGCGACGACTTGACCGTCTTTGGCCATGCGCTGCTTGTTACCAAGAACAACATCACGGCGCATGTCAATTTCGGAGGCGCGTTGGAAAAGAGAGAGTCGATTGGTCCGGCCATCGAACAGTACCGAAAGGCCGTAAGCATCGCACCCGACGTGGACGCTTATTACAATCTGGGCCACGCCCTGACAAAGACGGGCAAACTGCAGGAAGCGGCGGAGCAATACCAAGCCGCCCTGCGCCTCAAACCCAGCCACTTCATGGCACATAACAATTTGGCAAATGTCCTGCACAGCCTGGGTCATTCCGACGAGGCCGCACGGCATTATCAAGAGGCGCTCCGCTTACGCCCCGACTACGCTCAAGGCCACTATAATTTTGGAAAGCTGCTCGCCGATGAGGGGAATTTCGCTCAGGCCGAAACGGAATACTTAACCGCCTTGCGGCTCAAACCGGACCATGCCCAGGCCCAAACCGGCATGGGAATGGTCCTGGCAGTACAAGGCAGGTTCGTCGAAGCGCTGCCCTACCTGCGGCGAACAGTGGTTATTTTGTCCAACAGTGCCAGCGCGCAGTTGCTTTTGGCAAACGCACTAGTGGATGCCGGCCGCGACGACGAAGCGCGGCGGTTCTTCTCTTCTGCCATGGCGTTAGATCCGAAGTTGGTGGAGAAAAACCTCGAGGAGGCAGCGGCACTCATCGCCCAAGGCCAGGAGGTCCCTGCTTTGGCGCGACTGACGCAAGCGATCCGAATGGCGCCGGAAAACGCCGAGGCCCACGAACGATTGGGTCTGTTCCAGGCGCAACAACGCGACTTCTGCGGCGCACTCACCAATTTCGCGGCAGTGGTCCGGCTGCGCCCGGATGCCCAGGCGCATTACAACCTGGCATTGGCCCTGGTGGCATCGGGCCGCCAGGCTGACGCCATTCCTCATTACCGCAAGAGCCTCAAGCTTAACCCGGAGTGGACAGCCCCGCTCAACGACCTGGCCTGGATCCTGGCTACTGACCCGCAGGCGGAGTTGAGAAATGGCCGCGAGGCTGTGGAGTTGGCTGAACGCGCTTGCCGTTTGGCAGGAGACCGGGAGCCGCGGTTTTTGGGAACGCTCGATGCCGCTTATGCCGAGAGTGGCCGGTTTGAGGATGCAATTGAAACCGCCAAGAAGGCCATGCAATTGGCTTTGGCGGCCGGGCGGAAAGAAATCGCTGAGGCCGCCGAGCAGCGGTTGGCACTGTATCGCGGCCACCAACCGTTCCGACAGAAATGACCAGGAACAAAACCATTCTCATCCTCTTTTTGTTTCTCAGCACTTTGGCTGTTTACTGGCCTGTCGTCGGTCATGGTTTCATCAATTATGACGATTACGAGTATGTTGCGGAAAACCCGAATGTTCAGGCGGGATTGACTTGGAAGAGCATCGAGTGGGCGTTTACGACCGGCTACGCCGGCAACTGGCACCCGCTGACCTGGTTGTCCCACACGCTGGATTGGCAACTTTATGGTGCTTACGCCGGCGGCCACCATCTGACGAACCTGTTCTTTCACATCGTCAACTCTGTCTTGCTGTTCCTGGTGCTCCAGCGCATGACTGGGACCCATTGGCGCAGCGGATTTGTCGCCGCGCTGTTCGCTTTGCATCCCCTTCACGTCGAGTCCGTTGCCTGGGCGTCCGAGCGCAAAGACGTGCTCAGCACGTTTTTCTTTATGCTGACCTTATGGGCCTATGCGCGATACGTTCAGGAAACAGAAGTCAGGAGTCGGCAGGTTTCCAGGCCCAGTCCCCCCTCACTCTTGCCCTCCCCCCAAGGAAAGGTGGAACCATCGCCTGCGAATATTGCAAAAGGCTCCTCAATTTCTGGGTTCTATTTGCTCGCTCTCCTCCTCTTCGCACTTGGCCTGATGAGCAAGCCAATGCTGGTGACTTTGCCGTTCGTCCTTTTGCTTCTCGACTTCTGGCCGCTGTGCCGGTTCCAATTATCAACCTTTGACTCTTCCGCCCCTGGTGACGGCTGCGGGGTGAACGCGCCGAATCCCGCGCGGGCGGGACAAGGCGCTCAACCACCAACAAGGCCTCGACTTCCTCTCCTGCTGGAGAAACTTCCGTTTTTCGCTCTCACAGTTGCGTCGAGCGCGGTGACCTTCCTGGTTCAGCGCAAGACCGGGACCGTAGCCACCGTGGATGCTCTGCCGCTGGATGTACGCTTCGACAATGTCCTTACCGCGTACGTGCTTTATCTCCGAAAAATGATCTGGCCGCTGGATTTGGCGCCATTTTATCCTTATGTGCTCAACCGATCCTTCGCCTTACTGGTCCTCTCTTTTGTCATCCTGCTGGTCTTATCGGTCCTGGCGATTGTGCTTCTGAAGCGGCTGCCTTACTTCTCAGTCGGTTGGTTCTGGTACTTGGGCACGCTGGTGCCGGTCATCGGCCTCGTCCAGGTCGGGGCGCAATCCATGGCCGATCGTTATAGTTATATACCGCTGATCGGGCCGTTCATCATCGTTGTCTGGGGCGCGGCCGACTGGTTTGGCCGACATCAACGCTTTCGATTTGTCCCTGCCGCCCTTGGCCCCGGCTTGCTGGTTGTCTGCGCAGCGATGACGGCCCAGCAAGTGCGTTACTGGAAGAATAGCGAGTTGCTTTTCCGCCATGCTGTCGAGGTAAGCGCAGACAACTACATTGCCCATCACAATCTTGGAGCCACCCTGGCAGAACAAGGAAAAGTGGAAGATGCCACCACCCATTTCGCAGAAGCGGTTCGCATCAATCCCGGCTATGCTCAGGCCCAGAGCGACCTCGGTTTCGCCCTGTTCCTCAAAGGCAAGGTGGACGAAGCCATCGAGCATTATCATGCTGCGATTCAAACCCGGCCATGGCTCGACAAGCCCCATTACAACCTGGGCCGCGCTTTGGCCGCGCAAGGCAAGCAGGATGACGCTATAGCCGAGTACAGGGAAGCAGTGCGCCTGAATCCGGCTTTCGTCGAAGCCCATGGTGCTCTGGCCGGCGCATTGGCGGACCGGGAAAAGTACGAGGAAGCCATCTTTCATTTCACCGAATTGCTCAGACTCCATCCCAATGATGCCCAGTCGCATTTCGATCTCGCTGCCGTCCTGAACAGGCTCGGCAAAACCAATGAAGCTGCGAACCACTATGCTCTGGGCCTGCGTGTAAAGCCTGAGGACCCGAAAGCGCACGAGAACCTCGGGGTGTTATTGGCACAGCAAGGCAACATTGCCGAAGCCATCATCCACTTCACCGAGGCCGCGCGTCTCCAGCCCTCCGCCCAGTGTCATTATGAATTGGGGCTGGCCTTCGTCATGCAAGGTAACCGAAAGCAAGCGGTCGAACATTACCGAAAGGCCCTGGAGTTAATGGCCGGCTGGCCTGTGGCGTTGAACGATCTGGCTTGGATCCTGGCCACCGCGCCGGAAACCGAGCTGCGCAATGGAACAGAAGCCGTCCGCCTGGCGGAACAGGCGTGTAAAGCCACAGGAGGCCAGGAGGCGCGGTTTCTTGGCACCCTGGACGCTGCCTACGCCGAGACCGGCAGTTTCGGGCAAGCCACCCAGACCGCCGAACGGGCGCGTGATCTGGCGCGCGCCGCCGGACAAAAGGACATTGCAGAGGCTGCCGAGAAGCGGTTGGAGCTTTATCGTTCTGGCCGGCCCTTCCGCCAGGAATCGCATTAAGGCTTTATTAAGACCCTTTCAACAGGCAATTTGGGGAACCAATGACTGACCAGGAAAATAAGCGCTATACCATTCTTATCTGTCTTTTCCTCCCTTTGGTCACTTTCTTGACTTTCTGGCCCGTGTTCCATTGCGGGTTCATCAACTACGATGACCCTTATTACGTCACCCTGAATCCAAACGTCCAGCACGGTCTTTCGATGGAAAGCCTTCGGTGGGCGTTGACAACTGGCCATGCCAGGAACTGGCATCCATTGACCTGGGTCTCCCACATGCTTGACGTGAAGTTGTACGGATTGAATCCGACAGGCCACCACCTGACGAACTTGCTTTTCCACCTCGCAAACACGGTGGTCATCTTCCTTGCGCTCAAGCGCCTGACCGGAACCCTCTGGCGCAGCGCATTTGTCGCCGCTCTCTTTGCGCTGCATCCTTTGCACGTGGAATCTGTGGCTTGGATAGCCGAACGCAAAGATGTCCTGAGCACTTTCTTCTGGGCGCTGGCCTTGTGGACTTATGCTGGATACGCGCGATATCGAGCCACGCAAACCGCACCCATCGAGAGCACTGCGTCGAGCCACCAGCATCTTGCATCCAAAATCCGGAATCAAGCTCCCCTATATTACGCTCTGACGCTGCTCTTCTTTGCCCTGGGCCTGCTGGCCAAACCCATGCTCGTCACTTTCCCCTTTCTGCTCCTGGTCTTGGATTATTGGCCGCTACGAAGGCTTCAATTCGCGGACCATCCCACTCAGAGCGGAACCTTCCTCAAAGCCTTTCTCCCTCTGGTTCGTGAAAAAATTCCTCTGTTCGGATTATCGGCGCTCTCCTGCGGGATGACTTTGTGGGCTCAAGAGAGGGCCCTCATGCCGCTGCATGGCTTGCCGTTCGGGTTTCGCCTCTGTAACGCCATGCTTTCCTACCTGCGTTACGTCTGGCGGATGATTTGGCCGGCGCATCTCTCGGCGCATTACCCTTATCCGCAGTTTTGGTCACTCTGGTTTATCCTCAGCGTTGCTGTGGTTCTGGCCAGCTTTTCTGTTGTGGCTCTCAGGCTGGCGAAGCACCACCCTTACGTGATCGTCGGTTGGCTATGGTTTTTGGGCACTCTCGTTCCTACCATCGGGTTAGTGCAGGTCGGCCTCCAGTCCATGGCCGATCGCTACACTTACGTGCCACTCATCGGCCTGTTCATCATTGCTTCCTGGGGGGGATTTGATCTCAGCTTGCATTGGCGGGTGAGCGTCAAAGTGATGAGCGCGGGTGCGACATTGATCCTGGCGGCCTGCATCGGCGTCACCCGCTCCCAGGTCTATTATTGGCATGACAGCGTGAGTCTGTTCCGCCATGCCGTCGCCGTCACCCGCAGCAACCCGCTGGCCTATTACAATTTGGGCGTCGGACTTCTCGACCATGGCGATTTGTCCGGCGCCAAAAAGGCTTTTCAAAACGCTGCCGAGATAAATCCAGCATACGCAGAGGCGTGGAACAACTTGGGTAGCGTCACTCACCGCCAGGGTAACGCGGAGGCGTCTATCGAGTTCTACAATCAGGCCTTGAAATATAAACCTGGTTATGCCGTGGCGCATTACAACCTGGGGCTTGCGTTGGCAGAATTGGGCAAGTTGGATGACGCGGCTTCCCACTTCCAGACCGCTCTGAAACTCACCCCGAGCCTGGCCTCGGTGCACAAAGACCTCGGTCATGTGCTGTCGAAAAAGATGGAGTTCACTCCCGCCCTGTCTCATCTGAATGAGTATGTGCGGCTTCAACCCGGAGACGCGGAAGGCCACGTACTTTTGGCCGAGGCGCTCCGCCAGAGCGGCGCGAAGGAGCAAGCCCGGAAACAATACTCGACGGCTCTGACGCTGCAACCCGATTTGCCGGAACGCTACGAGCAACTGGCGCGCGGCCTGGCCGACACCGGCAAGATGGACGCCGCTATGGAGAGTTACACGACCGCGTTGCAATTCAGGACTGACGACGTGGACATCGTCCAGCGGTTCGCCCAATTCCTCGCGACACACGGCAAGATGGCTGATGCGTTGGCCAATTTCACGGAAGTCCTGCGGCTGCGTCCGGAGGATCCCCAGGCCCACTACGATCTGGCCCTGGCCACGGTCATCGAAGGCAACGCCCGAGAAGCCATCGCGTATTATCGCCGGGCGCTCGAGCTTAGACCGGATTGGCCTGTCGCCTTGAATGATCTTGCCTGGCTGCTGGCGACGCATCCGCGGGCGTCGCTTCGCAACGGCGCTGAGGCAGTGCGCCTGGCCGAGCGCGCGTGTGACTTGAGCCAGCACCAGGAAGCCCGCTACTCTGGCACTTTGGACGCTGCCTATGCGGAAGCAGGCCGCTTTGAAGACGCCATCCGCACCGCGAGCCAAACGCGCAAGCTGGCCGTGGCTGCGGGCCAAACAGACCTGGTCCTGGCTGCCGAGAAACGACTTGAGTATTACCGCGCGGGGCAACCATTCCGTCAGCAATGACATTCGCGCATCCTGTGATGGCGCAAAACCCCGACAAACGAAACTGCCTCCTGGTCTGTCTCTGCCTGCTGTTGAGCACCTTCGCGGTCTATTGGCCCGTGTTGAACTCGGGGTTCATCAACTATGACGACATGGAATATGTTGTTCAGAACCTCGCCGTGCAACATGGCCTTAGCCTGAAAGGGGTAATTTGGGCGTTCTCGGACGCCAAATCAGCAAATTGGCACCCGATGACCTGGCTTTCGCACATGCTCGATGTTGAGCTCTACGGCCTGAAACCAGGGTTGCACCATCTGACCAATGTAATATTTCATTCGGTCAATTCCTTGCTGCTGTTCGCGGTCCTGCGCCGCATGACCGGCGCACTCTGGCGCAGCGCATTCGTCGCCGGTCTCTTCGCCCTGCACCCCTTACACGTGGAATCAGTCGCCTGGGTTTCGGAGCGTAAAGACGTGCTCAGCGCCTTCTTCTTCATGCTTACAATGTGGACATACGTTAAGTATGTTGAGCAATCCAGAGGTCAGAAGTCTTCATCTTCCATCTTCCATCTTCCATCTTCCATCTTCTACCTCTGCGCTCTGGTTTTCTTCGTGTTGGGACTGATGAGCAAGCCCATGCTGGTGACTCTGCCCTTCGTCCTTGTGCTTCTCGACTTCTGGCCCTTGCAGCGTATCCAACTTTCGACTATCAACTCCAAACTCCCAATTCTCTTGCGGGAAAAGCTCCCCTTCTTCGCTATCTCCGCGGTCTCAAGCGTCGCCACCTTCCTGGTGCAACGGAGCGCCGGCGCGGTTTCAGCCCTCGATTCCCTGCCGCTTTCGGACCGGCTCGGAAATGCCGCCCTGGGCTACATCCGCTACATCTGGAAGACCCTCTGGCCCACCAACCTGGCCGTCTATTACCCGCATCCCGGCGCATGGCCATTTTGGAAAATTGCCGGCGCTGCGTTTGTGTTGGGAGTAGTGACCGCGCTGATGGTCGCGCTGGCGCGCAAACGGCCATTTTTTGGCGTGGGCTGGTTCTGGTTCGTGGGCACGCTCGTCCCCGTCATCGGCATCGTGCAGGTGGGCAGCCAATCCATGGCCGACCGCTATGCTTATATCCCTTCCATTGGTTTGTTCATCATAGCTGCGTGGGCGGGCGCGGAATTGGTGGCTGGGCCGACCAGACAAGGTGTCCTGGCAAGCCTGGCCGCTGCTGTGGCGCTCGGCGGCTGCGGCATCCTGGCGCGAATTCAGGCAGGTTATTGGAGGAGCAGCGAGACACTTTTTGCCCACGCATTGACAATCAATGAAGAGAATTACCTGGCTCACTTTAGCCTGGGGAACGCGCTGATCGAGAAGGGAAAGACGAATGAGGGCCGCATCCACTTGCAAAGGGCGGCAGATCTCAATCCTTCATTTCCGAGCGTCC
>WNGK01007116.1_pt1 | contig 12339 bp, 9 predicted proteins | sample 5400601 | NCBI WGS metagenome assembly WNGK01 (sample SAMN13153376, study PRJNA577476) | soil metagenome | isolation source: 60 cm soil or saprolite under Garry oak tree replicate 1 | place: USA:California | collected 2016-06-15 | reverse complement strand
GTGAAGGTGAGCGAACCGCCGGACGTCACCGTCAGGTCCGGGTCACCGGCCACCGTGACGCCCACCGTCACGTTGGCGGTCGGCTGGGTGGACAGCGCCAGCGTGAACGTGCCGGTCTTGCCCTGCTGCACGGACAGCGACGCCGGGTTGGCCACGATGCTCGGAGCCGCCACGGTGATCGCGACCGGGTTGGACGTGGTGCTCTGTCCGAGGTTGTCGGTGGCCACCGCCGTCAGCGAGTAGCTGCCGTTCGCCGCGTTCGTCTACTGCACCGCCCACGGGCTGGCCGACGCGACGCCGATCAGGGTGTTGGTGGTGGCGCTGGTGCACCGGCGGTCGGGCTGGTGAGCGATACCGTCGGTGCCGGCTGGGTCGGTGAGCCGGTGCCGTTGCAGGTCGTGCCGTTGAGGGTGAACACGGTCGGCGCCGTGTTCGTCGATCCGCTGTTGTTGAAGTTCGCGCCGATCTGGGTGTTGGCGCCGGTGGCCAGGCTGCCGTTCCAGCTAGCGTTGACCACGCTGACCTTGGTACCGGTCTGCGACCAGGTGCCGCTCCAACCCTGTTGCAGGGTCTGGCTGCCGGCGTAGGAGTAGCCCAGTGTCCAACTGGTCAGCGCGGGGCCGTTGTTGGTGATGGTGATCGATATTCCGAAGCCGGTCCCCCAGTCGTTGGTGACCGAGTAGGCGACCTGACAGGACGGCGTGGTGGCCGCCGGTTTCACGGACGCGTCCGGTCCCGCCTGGGTGCCGGTGGCCGAAGCGGCACCGCCGATGGCCAGCACGGCGGCGACACAGGCCAGGGAGGACAGCCAGGCGATCAGCCGTATCCGTATTATTCGAGTTTTTGTTCGCATCCACATTCTCCTCACTGATATATGTGGAAACGTCGCGGGTGCTGATCCAGTCGAACTGTAAGTTCGGTACGGTCACGCTGTGAAGCGCACTGTCCTCCACAATGGACTGATCTACCAGGCGCGCGAGAGCTACCGTCGGCCGCGCCGGGGCGCTGACCTGCCCTGATCCGGTCGATCCTGCTTCGGGCCGCGGGGCTCGGACGGCACGACGGAAGGGGGTCGGATCGTGAACGTTTCATCGAAGGGACCGCCGTGTCACCTCGCCGGATAGGCGAGGTGACACGGCTTCACCCCTTCGCCCCGGTCAGGCGCAGGCCTTACCGTTCACCGTGAACGAACTCGGTGAAGTGTCATTGCTGGTCCACGTGCCCTGGTAGCCGAACGTCACGTTCGTGCCGGGCGCGATGGTGCCGTCAAAGCTCGCGTTGGTGGCCGTCACCGCCGTACCGTTCTGGGTCACGGTGGCGTTCCACGCGTTGGTGATCTTCTGGTCGCCTGGGAACGCGTACGTGAGCGTCCAGCCGTTGATCGCCGACGTGCCGGTGTTGCCGACGGTGAGGTTGGCCACGAAGCCGCCCGCCCACTCGCTGGACTTGGTGTACGTGACGTGGCACGTGCTGGTGCCGCCGCTGCCCCCGCCGATGGTCCACGTGACCGGCGCCGAGCCGGCCGCGCCGGTGCCGTCGGTCGCGGTGACCGTGCTGTTGAAGGTGCCGGACATCGTCGGCGTCCCGGAGATCAGGCCGCTGGAGTTGATCGACAGGCCCGGTGGCAGGCCGGTGGCCGAGAAGGTCAGGGTCTGGCCGGCCGCCGAGTCGGTGGCGTGGATCTGCAGGCTCGACGCTGTGCCGACCGTGCCGGTCTGTGCGCCGGGACTGGTCACGGTCACCGTGTTGGTGCCGCTGCTACCGGCGCCGAGGGCCGTCTCCACCGAATTGAACGCCGGCTTCGGCTGGTAGTTCTGGTCGAACATGGTCGCGGCACCGAAACCGGAGAAGAAGCCCGGAATCCACGAGTCCGCGTCGCCGATACCCCACTGCGTCACGCCGACACACCGCGACACGGCGAGGCAGGCGTTGACGACCCCTGCGAATTCGCTGGCCTGCTGCTGCAGGTTGGCGGCGCTGGCCGGCAGTTGGATGCGGTCGTCCAGCTCGGTGACCGCGACGTCGACGCCGAGAGCCGCGAAGCGGGCCATGTTGGCCTGCAACGTGGATGGAATCTGGCCCAGGATGAAGTGGCTCTCGAAGCCCACGCCGTCGATCGGGACGCCTTGCTGCTTCAGCGACTGCACGAGGTTGAACATGGCGTTGCTCTTGGTGCCCATGCCCTCGATGTTGAAGTCGTTGAGGTACAGCTTGGCGGCCGGGTCAGCGGCATGCGCCGTGGTCAGTGCGTCCGCGATATACGCGGGGCCGGAACCGAACCCGTTGGTGAACGCGTCCGACCGGAAGGAGCCGTCCTCGTTGAACGGCTCGTTCACCACGTCCCACGCGAAGATCTGGCCCTTGTAGTGGTTCACCTCTGTCGTAATGTGGGTTTCCATCGCGGCCTTCACCTGGGCCGCGGGCAGGCTGCTGACCCAGGACGGCAACTGGCTGTGCCACACCAGGTTGTGCCCACGCACCCGCGCGCCGATCGACTTGGCGTGCGCCACGATCTGGTCACCGGGACCGAAGTTGAAGGTGCCGTTGGATGGTTCCGTGGTGTCCCACTTCATCTCGTTGCCCGGCGTCACCATGTCGAACTGGGCGTCGGCTACCCCGAGCAGCGTGGGATTGCTGAGGTTGGGCACGGTGAGCGCGAAACCGAAGTACCTGCCCTTGGCCTCCGCGAGCGTGCGCAGGGGACTGGCAGCCGATGCAGGTGCCGGCGCGATGACGGCGACCGCGGCCGCGACCACAATGCCGGCCAGTACGGGTATCACCGCCCGCCGGAACGGCCCTCGGCCGGTGCGACTCGGATCTGACATGATCATTCCTCCGTCGACAGCGTTGTGTTGGGAGTACTCAACCGACGGCGCACGTCGCGCCGTTCAGCGTGAACGACGCTGGTGCACCGGCATTGCCGGTCTGGTTGGCCTGGAAGCCGAGACTGACCGAGGCGCCGGGTGCGATCGCGGCGTTGTAGCTCAGGTTCGTCGCCGTGACGGCGCCACTGGCCGGCGTGACGGTGGCATTCCAACTGGACGTGATGGCCTGCCCGCCGGGCAGCGTGAAGTTCAGCGACCAGCCGTTGATCGCGGAGCTACCGGTGTTGGTGACCGTGAGGTTTGACGTCAGGCCGGTACTCCACGACTGGATGGTGTCGGTGACGTGACAGGAAGACCCGCCCGATGACGTCGTGGTCGTGGGCACGGTCGTCGGTGCGGTCGTCGTGGTGGTCGGGGGCGCCTGGCTGCCGTCGAGGCCGAAGAAGTGGATCGCCAGCGCTGCCATGCCGGTCTCCGGCAGGACATGCCCGGCACCGGCGATGCTGTACGCCTCGACCTGCACGGTGCCCGAGCCGTCCGCGTACCGGGTGCGTGTCCAGCCGGACTGCGGGGTGTCGGTGGACGTCGGTGTCTGGCTCACTCCGAGGACGTTCGTCCACTGCTTGATCTCCTCGCCGAAGTTGGCGTAGAACAGCGTGGTGTCCGCGGTGCCGTGCCAGAGCTGGACTCGTGGCCGGGGACCGGAATAGCCGGGATCGGCCCCCCGCACCAGATCACCCCATTGCTGCGGTGTCTTGATGATCTGGCCCTGCGCGCACTGCGCGTTCCACATCGACGGGTCGGTGGTGGCGAAGCAGCCCCACGGCACGCCCATGAACGCGGCACCGGCCTTGAACACGTCCGGGTAGTCGCCGAGCATGACGTTGGTCATCATGCCGCCGGACGACGCTCCGGTGACGTACACGCGGCTGGCATCACCGTTGTTGTGCTGCTCGACGTAGTTCACCATCGAGACGATCCCGACCGGGTCACTGCTTCCGTTGTGGGTCAACGACTGTGGCGTCGACACGTCGAAGCAGTGGCTCGCGCGGGCGGTGGGCACGGACGGGTAGATCACGATGAAACCGAACTGGTCGGCGAGTGAGGCGAACTGCGTGCCGGAGAAGAACACCGGACCGGAGCCGCCGCAGTAGTGCACGGCGACCACGATCGCCGGATGGGGAGCCACGTTGTTCGGCACATACAGGAACATGCCGAGATTCGTTGGGTTGTTGCCGAAGTTGGTGATCTGGACCAAGGAGGCGGCGGATGCCGTTGGTGCCGAAAGGAAGACCGCGACACCGGCCGCGAGCAACGCCACCACACCTGCCAATGCCTTGAGTGCGGTTCTCATGAGCCTACTATGGGCCGAATTGGTAGAACGTTCAATGCTTGCGGATCGACTACCCTTCCGAGCAGCCGAAACCGTTGCGGCGCACTGGAAAGTTTCATCCTTTGACAGCTCCGGTAAGGCCACCGACGATGCGGCGCTCGGCAAGTACGAAGAACGCCAGGGCAGGCACCATCGACAACGCGGTGAAAGCCAGTATTCGCGCGGTGTCCTGTGAGTACTGAGACTGGAACGTGGCGACGCCCATCGGCAGCGTGAAGTTGGACTGATCGTTGAACACCAGCAGTGGCAACAGATAAGCGTTCCAGCTCGTCACGAATGCGAGTACCGACACGGTGGTCAGCGCGGGCACCGACAGCGGCAGCAGGATGCGCCAGAAGAAACCCAGCCGGGTCGTGCCGTCCAATACCGCGGCATCCTCGATCTCGTCGGGAATGGCACGCATGAAGGGTCGCAGGATCACGATGGTCACCGGCAGCGAGAACGCCGCCTCCGGAATCGCGACGCCCATGCGATTTTCGAGCATGCCGATATCACGGAGAAGCAGATAGAGCGGCAGTGTCGCTACGCCGATCGGGAACAGCAGTCCGAACGTGAACAGGACGTAGAACGCCTCGCGGCCGCGGAAATGGTACCGCGACAACGCGAATCCGGCCATCGAACCGAGCACGACGGCCAGCACCGTCGCGACGACGGCGATCTGCACGCTGTTCCACAGGAACTGCCAGAATCTCGGATCGGTCAGCACTTCCGCGTAGTTCGACCAGACCAACGGGTGCGGCAGGCCGGCCGGTGCGTCGTTGATCTGCGCATTGGTCCGGAAACCGCCGATCACGACGAACAGCAGCGGCACGACGGTGATCCCGATCACGACGATCGCGGCCAGGTACGCGAACGGCGTGCCCAGCCGCATCCGCCGCCGAGTGGTCGGCGCTGCCGGTGCGGTCGTGGTCAGTGTGGACATACGCTCATCCCACCGGGCGGGTCAGGGCGCCATTGGTGTCGCGGCGCAGGGCGAACCGTTGGTACAGCAAGGCGAACGTGAAACAGATGGCGAACAGGATCACCGCGACGGCACTGCCGTAGCCGAACTCGTAGCGTTTGAAACCGTGGTCGATCAGGTAGGTCGCCATCGTCGTGGACGCGTTGGCAGGGCCGCCCAGCGTCATGATCCACACGAGGTCGAACAGTTGCAGTGAACCGATGACGCTCAGGAAGACCCAGATCCGGATCGTCGGGCCGAGCAGCGGCAGCGTCACGTAGCGCGTCCGCTGCCAGGATGTGGCGCCGTCGAGGGTGGCCGCCTCCGTCAGCTCGACTGGCACGCCCTGCAGGCCGGCCAGCAGCAGGATGATGCCGAATCCGATGTACTTCCACGTGATCACGGCGAACAGCGTGTAGAGCACGATGGTGGTGTTGGCCAGCCACAACTGGATGAAACCGCCGAGCCCCAAGGATGTCAGCATCTGGTCGACGAAGCCCTGCGGTTGGAGCATGAGGTACCAGATGACCGCCGTGATCGCCTCGGACAGCACGTACGGCGCGAACACCACGAGCCGCAGGAACCGGCGGCCGCGGAGATTCCGGTTCAGCAGCAACGCGAGGCCGATGCTGATCGGCAACTGGATGACCAGCGACAGCCCGGCGATAATGAGATTGTGCAGGATCGCCTGCTGGAAGACGGGTCCCGTCAGCGCGTCGTGGTAGTTCTGGATGCCGACGAAATCGTTGAGCGGGCCGAATCCGCTCCAGTTGTAGACGCTGTAGTACCCGGCGATGCCGATCGGCACCAGTACGAATCCGATGAACAGCAGCAACGCCGGACCAAGCAGCACGACCAGCTCCAGCCTGGTGCGTGCCCGGCGGGAAAGCCACCCCTTGGCCGGCCGCGCGGATCCGCGGCCGGCCTTCGGGGTGGAACTCGGTGCCGCGAGGGTGCGGTCGCGCACCGAGTCCACCATGATACCGGCGTCGCCGCTGGTCACTTACTTGCCTCCGCCAGCCGAGTTCGTCACCGACGCCACAATGGACTGCGGCGTCCCTTGGTTGGCGAAGTAGTTCGCGACGGCGTCGTCGAGGTTCTGGCCCACGGTGAAGGGCAGGGCGGTGTCGAAGTACGCCTGGATGTACGGAGTGGAGTGGAGGTAGTTGTAGACCTGCTTGATCGTCGGGTCGGTGATCGCGGACGCGGCCGCCGGGTTGACCGGCAGCAGGGTGCCCGCCGAGGCCAACTGCTTCTGCACATCCGTGCTGTCGATGTACTTCAGGAAGTCGGCACAGGCCGACGGTGCGGTCGTGGTGCACGAGAAGCCGTCACCACCGCCGAGCGCGACGCGCGGGTCGCCCTTCCCGCCGGGAACGGACGGGAACTGGAACCAGCCCATCTTCGACATGAAGTTCTTGTCGGAGGTCAGCGACGCCATTGTCGCCGGTTCCCAGTCGCCCTGCAGTTCCATGGCCGCCTTGCCGTTGGCCACCAGGCCGGCCGAGCTGCCGGCGCCGGTCTGGGCCGGCGTGCCGAGGAAGCCCTGCTGGAACGGGTTGGTGGCGAGGAAGTCCTTGACGTCCTGGCCGGCCTTGACCCAGCACGGGTCATCGAGCTTGAGCGACGACATCGCCGCCTTCATCGTGGCCACCGAGCACTCGCGGACCGCGAAGTAGCCCCAGTAGAACGCGTCCGGCCAACGGTCCTTGCTGCCGCTCACGAGCGGCACGATGTTGGCGGCCTTGAGTTTCGAGATGTCCGACTCCAGGTCGGGCAGGGTGGTCGGCGGCGACGAGATGCCCGCCTGCGCGAACAGGTCCTTGCGGTACCAGAAGCCGACGACGTGCAGGTCGTACGGGACACCCAACTGCTTGCCGTCCACCTGCCAGCCGTTCACGATCGGCCCGAACTGCTGGAGCCAGCTCGACACCTGTGAGGTCAGGTCGGCGAGCTTGCCCGACTTGGCCTCGGTCGCCTCCCGTCCGAAACCCCACTGCTGGTAGACGTCCGGCGGGGTGCTGGACTGGAGTGCGAGCGGGACCTTGGTGAGGAACTGCTCGTTCTGGATCGGGTTGACCTTGATCGTGACGTTCGGGTGGGCCTTGTGGTATGCGGCGGCCACCGACTGCCAGATGCCCAGCAACGGAGCCGCTGTTCCGTTGTGCCACCAGGTAATGGTCTGCGGGGAGTTCGTGTTCGTGTTGGCGTTGCTAGCTGTTGATCCCCCGCTGGTGCAGGCGGCGGCCGCTAGTGCCACCAACGCCGCTATCAGGACGAATCGTGCTTTCCGGATGTCGCGCATTGTTTAGTCCACTCCTGACGACGTCGGCGCGAGCTGGACCGGGCTGTGGCGTGCCCAGGTGGCTGTTGAGTTTGCGCCGCTGCTCCGAGCGTGTCAATCGTTGTCGATAACGTTTTACACGGCTATCCTGACTTCGTGCAGCCAAGCTCCCGTGTCACCATCCGCGACGTCGCCGAGCGTGCCGGCGTGTCGGTCGCGACCGTGTCGAAGGTGATCAACCAGCGATACGGCGTCGCCGCCGACACCCTCGCGCGCGTGCGCGCGGTGATTGACGAACTGGGGTACGAGGCGAGCCTGGTCGCCCAGAGCCTGCGCAACCACAAGACGAACGTCATCGGGATCCTGGTGTCGGACCTGGAGCCGTTCAGCACGGAACTGCTCAAGGGCGCCGCCGACGCCATCCGTGGCAGCGGCTTCGAACTCGTCGTCTACTCCGCAGGCGGGCGCGTCAGCGACCACGTCGGCTGGGAGCGCCGCTACCTGTCCCGGCTGTCCGGCACGCTCGTGGACGGCGCCATCCTCGTGACGCCGACGGTCGTGGACGTGCGCTACGGCGCGCCCATCGTCGCCGTCGAGCACCTGCTGTCGCTCGGTCATCGCAGGATCGCGATGCTGACCGGCCGGGCCGACCTCCAGTCGGCCCGGTTGCGTGAGGAGGGCTACCGGCAGGCGCTCACGGCGGCCGGCGTGCCGGTGGACGAGGACCTGGTCCAGGCCGGCGACTACGACCCCGAGGTGTCCTCGGCGTCGGCGCTGCGCCTGCTGAAGTCCGAGCACCCGCCGACCGCGATCTTCGCCGCCAACGACATCTCCGCCATCGCCACCGTCTCGACCGCGACGTCGCTGGGCCTGCGGGTGCCGGCGGACCTGTCCGTCGTCGGCTTCGACAACGTGCCGGAATCGGCGCTGAACTCGCCTCCGCTGACCACGATCCACCAGCCCATCAGGGAAATGGGCGCATCCGCGATCGAACTGCTGATCCGGCTGATCCACGGCGAGCCCGCCGATCCCACCCACCTGACGCTCGCGACGAGTCTTGTCGTGCGGCAGTCGACCACCACCGTCCAGACGACACCTGGAGCCACGTGACCATGACTCAATCGGCGCAGGCCTCGACCTGCGGGTCGGGGACAGCCGATCAGGATCGCGCCTGTGAACCGCACAAACGGACACCCCTCGCAGTCGAATCGAACACAAGTTCGATAGAGTGTGGGAGTGCTGGCCCGCTACCGCTACCGGATCGAACCGTCTCCAGTTCAGCAGTCAATGTTGGCGCGCACGTTCGGGTGCTGCCGGGTGGTGTTCAACGATGCTGTCCGCGTTCGGGAGGACGCCTGGAAGGCTGGGGAGAAACTGTCCTTGGCCGAAGTCCAGCGGCGGGTGATCACCGAGGCCAAGACCAGGGAGGACCGCAGGTGGCTGGCCGAGGTGGCATCAGTGGCGTTGGTGCAGTCGGTCGGCGACGTACACCGCGCCTATCGGAACTTCTTCGACTCCAATGCTGGTCGCCGCAACGGACGGAAGACGGGGCATCCTCGGTTCAAGTCGAGGAAGGACAACCGGCAGTCGTTCCGGTTGACCCGCAACGGGTTCAGCATCAGACCCAACGGCCGATTGTATCTGGCGAAGGTCGGGGATGTGCGGGTCCGCTGGTCACGGCTGCTGCCATCGCAGCCCAGTTCGGTCACGATCATCCGGGAGCCGGACGGGCACTACTACGCCAGCTTTGTCGTCGAGGTCGAGCCGACACCGTTGCCCATGGTGGAGCGGGAGATCGGTGTCGACCTGGGCATCACGAGGTTGGCGACCTGTGTGGACACCACGGATGCCCGCCGGGACATCGTCAACCCGAAGCACCTGGCCGGCAAGCAACGCAAGCTTGGCCGGCTGGAACGGGAAAAGGCACGCCGCGCCAAGGGCAGCAAGAACCGGGCGAAAACCTGTCGACGGGTCGCTGCTCAGCACGGCAAGGTAGCCCGCGCTCGGCGGGACTATCACCACAAGCAGACCCTCGCGCTGATCCGCGACAACCAAGCGGTTCACGTGGAGGATCTGAACATCACCGCGATGGTACGCAACCGGCGGCTGGCGAAGGCGATTCACGATGCCGGGTGGGCGCAGTTCGTTCGGCTGTTGCAGGAAAAGGCCGAGCGCCACAACCGCACCGTCACGAGAGTGTCCCGATGGCTGCCCTCGTCCAAAACATGCTCGGTGTGTGGGCATGTCATGGCGGCGATGCCGCTGAAGGTCCGGGAATGGACCTGCCCCGCCTGTACCACACTGCACGACCGCGACTACAACGCCGCACGCAACATTCTCGCCGCCGGGCAGGCGGAGAGGCTAAACGCCCGTGGAGCCGGAGTAAGACCTCCATCCGTGGAGGCGCCAAGTGATGAAGCGGGAACCACTCCAATTGCGGCCCAGCCGCATGGGAATCTCCACTCTGCAGAGTCGAGAGGATGTCAACATCGAAAGCGTCGCACTAGACACCTGGCGTGACCCGGCCGCCGACCCGGCGGATCGGGTGCGTGACCTCATGGCCCGGATGACCGTCCGGGAGAAGGTCGGCCAGCTCGCCAGCATCTGGATCGGTATCGACTCGGCCGGCCAGGTCGCACCGCACCAGCATGAGAACGCGAGGATGTCGGTCGGGTGGGACGAGCTGATCAAAGACGGCGTCGGCCAGCTCACCCGCGCGTTCGGCACGACGCCGGTCGACCCGATGGTCGGCGCGGAGAGCCTCGCCCGGAGCCAGCAGCAGATCATGGCGGCCAACCGGTTCGGGATTCCCGCGATGGCGCACGAGGAGTGCCTGACCGGGCTGGCCGCGTGGCAGGCCACGGTCTACCCGGCACCGCTGTGCTGGGGCGCCAGTTTCGACCCGGAACTGGTGCAGCTCATGGGATCGCGGATCGGCACGCTGATGGGCCGGCTCGGTGTGCACCAGGGACTCGCACCCGTGTTGGACGTCGTGCGGGACCTGCGCTGGGGCCGCGTCGAGGAGACCATCGCCGAAGATCCGTATCTCGTCGGCATGATCGGCAGCGCCTACGTGCGCGGGCTCGAATCGGCCGGCATCGTGTCGACGCTCAAGCATTTCGTCGGCTACTCGTCGTCGCGGGCCGGGCGGAACCTGGCACCGGTGTCGATCGGTCCCCGTGAACTGGCCGACGTGCTGCTGCCGCCGTTCGAGATGGCGCTGCGGGCCGGCGCGCGGTCGGTGATGAACTCCTACACGGACAACGACGGCGTTCCCGTCGCAGCCGACCCCGCCATGTTGACGGATCTGTTGCGGGGCACCTACGGCTTCACCGGCACGGTAGTCGCCGACTACTTCGCGGTGGCGTTCCTGCAGACGCTGCACCATGTCGCCGGGACGCTGGCCGAGGCGGCCGCACGCGCGTTGGCGGCCGGTATCGACGTCGAACTGCCGACGGTCAACGCCTACGGCGATCCGCTGCTGGCCGCCATCGAATCCGGCGATGTCGACATCGCGCTCGTCGACCGCGCCGTCGAGCGGGTGCTGACGCAGAAGTGTGAACTCGGCATGCTGGACGGCGACTGGGCACCGGACCTGCCGGTGTCGGTGGACATGGACTGTGCCGAGTCCCGGTCGCTCGCACTGGTCCTGGCGCGGCGGTCGATCGTGCTGCTGCGCAACGACGGCACGCTACCGCTGCCACTGGGCCACAAGGTCGCCGTCATCGGGCCGCGTGCCGACGAGTCCAGTGCGATGCTCGGCTGCTACTCGTTCCCGATGCATGTCGGCGTGCACCATCCCGATGTGCCGATCGGCGTCGAGGTGCCGACTCTGTTGTCCGCCTTGACATCCGACTACGACGTGACCTACGCGCAGGGCTGCCCGGTGCTGGGTGGCGACGATGCCGGGATCACGGAAGCGGTACGCGTCGCCGCGGCCGCCGACACCTGCGTGCTCGTGCTCGGCGACCGGGCCGGCTTGTTCGGCGAGGGGACGTCCGGCGAGGGCGGCGACGCCGCCAGCCTGCGGCTGCCCGGCCGGCAGGAGGAACTGCTGGACGCGGTGCTGGCCACCGGCACGCCGGTGGTGCTCGTGCTGTTGGTCGGGCGACCGTACGAGCTGTCCCGGCAGGTCGACCAACTGGCGGCCGCGGTGTGCGGGTTCTTCCCGGGCGAGGAAGGCGCGACGGCGCTGGCCGATGTGCTGAGCGGCCGGGTGAACCCGTCCGGCCGGCTGCCGGTCAGCTTCCCGTCCGCCGGGGCCAATCAGCCGACCACGTATCTCGCCTCGGCGCTGGCCCAGCGTTCGGACGTCAGCGTCGTCGATCCGACGCCGGTTTTCCCGTTCGGGCACGGACTCTCGTACACGCCGGCCACCTGGGTCGACGTCGAGCGGCGGTCGCCCGAGCTGTGGCCGACCGACGATGTGTGCCAGACGACCCGGTCGCCGAGGTGGCGCGGCCGGTACGGAAGTTGATCGCGGCGTCCCGGGTGGCCATGGCACCCGGTCAGGTCAGTACGGTCGTCATCGACCTGCACGCCGACCTGACCGCCTACACGGGACGGTCGGGACGACGGCAGGTCGATACCGGCGATGTCGAGCTGCACGTCGGCGCGTCCAGTATGGACATTCGGGCGACGTTGCCGGCCACGCTGACCGGCCAGCGCCGCGAGGTCGACTTCGACCGGATCATGGCACCGACGATCACCGTGTCCTGACGCCAGAGCGGCTCAGTACGGCTCAGTATGGGTTCAGCGCGGTTCGGTTCCGGGGACGCCCGCGACGCGCAGCAGATCGGCGATGCCGAAGTCGCCGTGGGCGTTGCGCAGGGTCGGCCGCCACTTCGGGTAGGCCGACCGGTAGGAGCTCGGGTCCGCGTCCAGCAGGCCGATCAGC
>WNGK01006444.1_pt1 | contig 12343 bp, 12 predicted proteins | sample 5400601 | NCBI WGS metagenome assembly WNGK01 (sample SAMN13153376, study PRJNA577476) | soil metagenome | isolation source: 60 cm soil or saprolite under Garry oak tree replicate 1 | place: USA:California | collected 2016-06-15 | reverse complement strand
TGAGAACTTCTAGAACTTCTCTTCTCGTTTATCACCTTCTCCCCTTATCTCCAAATATCTGATTCCCTCATTCCCTCATTCCCTCGGGAGTATGAATTAGTTGTAGGCAAGCAAAGGAAAAAGGAGTATCCTCATCTGTAAGTAAAAACTCCGAAACAGAGAGGAGACTCCCCAAGTGGAAACGAATGAGCAGAGGAAAAAGGCAGTACGAGCAGCGATGCAAGAAGAACTGGAAGGGTTTTTCGCGCAGGTGCAGGACCTGAGCGAAGGAGACTTGGAGCACCTGGAAGAGCAGGTGGTCAAAACGAGCCAGCAGATGGGACGCAGGTTACTGGAAGGGATCCTTGACAGTCGGCTCCGTGAGCAGCGTCCGGTAGCGAGACGCCAAGGCAGGTGCGGACATCGCCAGCGGTTGGTAGGAGAACGTTGCAAGCAACTGCTCACCTTGGTGGGACCCGTTCCGTTCGTGCGCCCGTATTACCAATGCCTGGAGGTGTGTGCGGAAGATGAGAGCTGTAGCCACGGCGAAGCGCCCGATGATATCTTGTGGGGAGTGCACGAGCAACGGACGACGAGCGGAGTGCAACGGGAGATCAGCTACCTGTGCGGACGCTTGACGTTTGAGGAAGCCGCAGACAGCTTGTGTCGGCATGTCCCGCTCGAGATGTCAGCACGGCAAGCCCTCAGCTTGCTGCGCCCGGTGGGCGAAGCGCTGGCCGGCGCAGAAGATCGGCAGGTCAAGGGCGTACAGGCACAGGCAAAGCAAGCCCGCAGTCACCCAGCAGAGGAGCGGCAGACCAAGGAGATCGAGCGACTCTACATCGAATTGGATGGGGTGATGGCACGGATGCGCCGTGGTAGCGTGCCGATGGAGAAAGAAGAACGGCAGCGCAAAGGTGACGTGTATCGGGAGATCAAAGCGGGAGCCGTCTTTCGTGCCGAGCGCGGACCCAAGCGCTCAGAGCTGGTGCCTGGGGTGTATGTCGATACCCCAGAGCCAGACAGTCTGCGTTATGTGGCTCGCCGCACGGCCAAGGGGGGCTTTGACTGGTTGCTCTACCAGCTGGCGCTTGATGGTGGGCTGGAGCAAGCGAAGCCTCGTGGTCGTTATTGGCGACGGCGCGCCTTGGATCTGGCATCTGGCCGGCTCTCCACTTTCCCGGAGCCGTACAGATCGTGGATCTCTATCATGCTAAAGAACACGTCTGGGACGTGGCTCACGCGATCTTTGGATCTGGCACAGCTCAGGCCTCGGCCTGGGCTACGCACGCCTGCTCTCTACTCGAACAGGGGGACAGTGAAGCTCTCGTTGCCGCGATCAAGGCGTTACCGCCCATTCCTCCGGAACCAGGGCAAGCCCGCAGTTGTCCGGAACGGGCCATGGACTACTTTACCATCAACGCGGCGCGCATGCGCTATCCTGCCTTCCGGGCTCAAGGGATGCACCTGGGTAGTGGTGAGGCTTTAGCGGCCTGCAAAACCATTGTCAGCACCCGCGCCAAACGCTCTGGGATGCGCTGGACACCTGAGGGCATCGATGCGCTCTTGCCTGTGCGCACCTCCGTTCTCAACCGAACCTACGACTCGCTCTGGCAGCAAGAATATGCTGCCTGATTGCCTACAACTAATTCATACACCCCATTGAGTCAGGTAAAATGTTACTAAAGCAGGTACACTTCCTTCAAATGAAAATGTTACCGAACGAGGGAAGCGATGCCGATGCAAGACGAAATGACGATTGATGAAAGGCGTAAGTATGTGAAATTGATGGCAGTGCGCTATCGCAAGGCGACCCGCCAAGAACGAAGTCGCTTGTTGAGCGAGATGGAAGCCGTCACCATGCAGCACCGCAAACACCTGATCCGCCTGCTCAATGCCGAGAGTTTGGAGCGCAAGAAACGGCAGACGCCACGCAGCCGCACCTATGGAGCAGAGGTAGAGCGCGTGATCCTGCTGGTGTGGGAAAGCCTGGACTATATCTGTGCCCAGCGCTTGACGCCTGCGCTGCTCTCAACCGCCCAGCATCTGGCTCGTTTTGGCGAGGTGAGCTTGACGGCTCAGTTGGAAGAGCAATTGCAGGAAATCGGCGTGAGCACAGTGCAACGGCTCTTGCGCAAGCATCGAGCGAGCAAAAGGCGCTTGCCGCGCAAAGGTCCCGAGCGCGCCAACCAGGCAACCAAAGGCGTGCCGATGAAACGCATTCCCTGGGACATCAGTGAACCAGGCCACTTCGAGACAGATCTGGTGCATCATGGCGGGGAGAGTGCCTCAGGGGAGTATGGCTACACCTTGCAGTTGATCGATGTGGCCACCGGCTGGAGTGAGCGGGTGATGCTGTTGGGCCGGAGTCAGCAGGCCATGGCGACGGCTTTTACGCAGGTGATCGAGCGCCTGCCGTTCCTCATCAAAGAACTGCATCCTGACAATGGGACGGAGTTTTTCAATCAGCATTTAGTGCGCTTGTGGAAAGAGAAAGTCAGCGGCGTGCAGCTCTCGCGCTCTCGACCGTATCAGAAGAATGATAACCGTAACGTAGAGCAGAAAAACGACACGAGGGTCGCGTCACTATTTTGGCGACCTCCGCCTGGAGACGCCCGAGCAGATCGCAGCCGGCAACGCGCTCTATGAGCGGATGTGGGTCTACTACAATCTCTTCCAGCCGGTGATGCATTTGATCGAGAAGACGGTGGAAGGGGACAAAGTGCATCGCAAGTGGGATGATGCGCAGGCCCCCTATCAACGACTGCTCACGACCAAGGTGCTGAGTCCTCACCAACAGGCTCGTTTGCAAGCTTTGTATGAGCAGACCAATCCGCTGCGGTTGCGCCAAGAGATTTATAGCGCTTTGGCGGCTTTATGGGAGGCCGCACTCGCTGCCATCGGCACAGCCGCTTAAGCACACAAAGGAAAGGAGAGGCCGCCGACCGAAAAAGGTCGGGCGAAGCGGTGGGGCAAGCCAGCAGCCGGCGGGCCCCACCGCTTCGCTCAGTAACATTTTCATTTGATGCACCTGTCATCCTTCGGTAACATTTTCATTTGACTTGACACGCAGGGGATGTCGATCTGTCGATCTTTCTCCGTCTCGAAGGACCTGTTTTTGAACGGATGATCCAAGTAGCCAATACAGGCTTTTTCAAGAACGGATATATCAAGGTAGCCAGCACATTACCTATGCTCGTGACCCTCGGAGGTTACGACTGCTCGCCAATAGTCGAGTGTCCGTTGTAGTGCGAACTCGAATTGCACAGCTGGTTTCCAGTTCGTGTCCGCCCGCAGACGCGAGGTATTAGCCTCGAGCAATGGCACGTCTACAGGCCGCAGTCGCGCAGGGTCTTCAAGCAGTTGAATGGACGTCCCTGTAAAAGTTAGAAGTAGATCCAGAATTGCTCTGATTGAACGCGCCTGACCTGAGCCAATGTTGTATGCCTCACCTGGCTGTCCCTGCTCAGCAACTGCTAGATATGCAGCCACAACATCCTCTACTGGCAGAAAGTCCCGCCGAGCCTGAAGATTACCTACGGATAACACAGGCTCGGCTTTTTCTGCTTCGATCAGAGCAATCTGCCGGGCAAAGTTGGCTACCACAAACGTAGATGTCTGACGTGGCCCGAAGTGATTAAACGGACGTGCACGCATGATCGGTAGCCTATAGGCAACAAAATACTGGTAGCCGTAAAGATCTTGGACCGCTTTTGAGACTGCATACGGGTTTGCAGGTCGAATCGGGCACTCCTCGCGGATAGGATTGTCTTCAGGGCGTACCATGCCGTATTGCTCGCCGGAACCTATGAGCACGATGCGAGGAGTTAGTTGCTCGGAACGCAAGGCTTCGAGCAGATGTATTGTCCCCCCGGCGTTGACCTTGAGTGTTCCTAATGGGTCCTTCCAAGATGCTGATACCGAGGACTGCGCAGCTAGATGGATGATCAGGTCCGGCTGTGACCGTGCCACTACTTTGCGGATGGCTTCTGGTTGCGTGATATCTGCCACCAAGAGCTTTACGTCACTCATACCGGGCCTGGCAGTGTGAAAGGTTGGGTGCCCCGATAGTCCAAACAACTCTGCTTGTGGATAGCGGATACGACATTGTTCCACCAGATAGCCGCCTACAAAGCCTGTACATCCTGTGATAAGGATGCGCGACGGTATCGACATTGTCATTCAGCTACCTTTCATCAGATGGACGTAGAATCATGCTTGATAGGCCCTGAGCATAATGCGTAGATCAAACAACGCTTCACATCTAGAAGGACCTACCTTCGGTTTGGTGCCAGGCTCGAAACCTGCTGTAAGTCGTTCTCCAACATCATACTGACCAGTTCCTCAAACGTTACACGAGGACGCCAACCAAACTGCTGGCGAGCCTTGGATGCGTCTCCGATCAACTGATCAACTTCAGAAGGTCGGAAGAGGTGTGGGTCGATCTCCACATAGCGTTGCCAGTCGTAGATGTCCACATGTGCAAAGGCCGTAACGACGAAGTCACGGACGCTGTGGGTCGTGCCAGTGGCAATCACATAGTCATCTGGTTTATCTTGTTGGAGCATGAGCCACATTGCCTCAACGTAGTCCCCTGCGAAGCCCCAATCGCGTTGGGCATCGAGGTTGCCCAGTACCAGCTTATCCTGCAAGCCTCGCTTGATTCGCGCTACACTGTGAGAGATCTTGCGCGTCACAAATTCGTGACCTCGCCGAGGTGACTCATGGTTGAACAGTATTCCTGAACAGGCAAACATATGGTGGCTCTCGCGAAAGTTCACCGTGATCCAATGCCCGTAGAGCTTGGCCACTCCATAGGGACTGCGCGGGTAGAACGGTGTATGCTCATTTTGTGGGACTGTTTGAGCCTTACCAAACATCTCAGAAGTGCTTGCCTGGTAGAAGCGGATTGGCCAATCCGCCAAGCGCACGGCCTCCAGCATTCGGACAACGCTCAGTGCCGTGTATTCACCTGTAGCAACAGGCTGCTGAAATGATGTTGCCACAAACGACATAGCTGCAAGGTTGTAAACTTCGTCCGCCTGCGATTGACGTAGTGCTTGAATCAATGAGAGTTGGTCAAGGAGATCGGCATCAATCAACTCGATGCGACCGAGTAGATGATGGATGCGTTCGTTGTTAAATGTGCTGGTGCGCCGCACCATGCCGTAGACGCGGTAGCCCTTCTCTAACAAGAATTCTGCGAGGTAACTGCCATCCTGTCCTGTTATCCCAGTAATCAATGCATTGGGCATATGTCTCCATCTACCTTTCAAAGATGCTTCGTCTTTATACGTATGTAGAATAATATTGATATACATCCGGATGAATACAGTAAATGAGGAAATTCAGGCCAGCATCTCTAACAGCCCAAGGGAATAGCTCTGTTAAAAACTCGTCATGGTGTATTAGGAGCAGAGTTCATTTCGGCTTCCTCAGAAAAGTCTGTTACACCTTTGTACAGCTTCTGATAAACAGAAAGCATCTTGCCTGCTGCCTTGGACCAGGTATAACGTTGTGCCTGCAAGTAGCCTTTCTGACGTAGTTCCTCCCGTAATTGTTCATCCCCTAGTATGCGGGTAATTGCATTCGCTATTGCATTCGTGTCATGTGGGTCAACTAGAATTGCTGCATCACCTGTGACCTCTGGCAGAGAGGATGTGTTTGAAGTGATGACAGGAGTGCCACATGCCATTGCTTCTAATGGCGGCATGCCGAAGCCCTCAAAAAACGATGGAAAGGCGAATACATCAGCCAGGCTGTACAATGTAATCAGTTCGAGATCGCTAACACGGCCCAGGAAACGCACCTTGTTCTCCAGCTTGAGTTCCGTCACAATGCGCTGCGTCTCTTCATAGAGCCAGCCTTGCCCCCCTACAAGTGCGAGCATAGCCGAGCTTTCTTTTCTTTTCTGCACCTCATAGAATGCCTTGATGAGGCCGAGATGGTTTTTACGTGGCTCCAGAGTACCAACGCTGAGGACTAAAGGACGTTGCAGGTCGAATTTTCGCTGTGTTGCCTCTAATAGTGCTGTGTCGGTAATGCGTTGAAAGTGTGGTGCAATACCACAGGGAATGACTGTAATCTTCTCCGGTGGCGCCTTATAGTGTTCGATGAGTGCCTGTTTCGTTGCATGAGAGATGGCGGCAACAACATCGGCTGCGGCTACGGACTCTGGTACCACTTTGTTTAAATATGCGGCCAATGAAGGAACTGCTGTCTCTGGATGTTGCAGGAAAGCCAGATCATAGACGGTAACAACCTTGTGCACTCTGCCTATGAGCGGCGGAAGGCCAAAGTCCAGGCCATGATAGATGTCTGCCAGGCCCGTGATGCAATTTGCATAGAGCGGAACCCGCCAGCGGTACCAGAGAACGTTAAGGTAGCGATCAGGAATAAATACACTGCGACCCCGAACATTGCTAGCGGTAGGAAATGAATGCTCCTTTGTGGGACGTCCGCTTGTAATCAACGTGTACTTATTACTCGCATCCTGTGCAAGCAGGGCGGTCACCAGACTTCTTACGTACTGTCCAACCCCTGCTCCCTGCCTGATGCCTGCCGTATAGTCAAGTGCAATATGCATTAGAGTATCCTTACAATTCTTGATCTCTCAGAGGCCAACTCCATTGAATCGGAGCACCCGTTAAGTATAACAGGTCTAAAGGATGTGTCAATCGTTTTGGCCGCTCTGTAAGTGCCTTCAAGTCGATAAAATAACAGCACGGGAGACCAAAAGTACCCCTTTTTCTCTGCTCTATTGTCGTCAGGTTGTGAGAACCATTATACTAATGATCTGTCCGGTCTTGCAGGGATAAAGGGTAAAGTCCATCTCAAGAGGAATATTAGAGGCAGATAGTATGTTTAAACTCAATGATGTAAGTGCACATGGGGACAGTACTCTTCAAAAATCAGATGAAAAGATCACTTCACCAAAGATGATAAAGCGGCACATGAGGGAGTATTTGCTGGACGCCTTCGTCGTCCTGGCAATGGGTTCTCTCTTATTTTGGGGCATATCAACACAGTTTCCTAACCGATACAATGATGTTACCAGATACCAGTGCTATGCAAACGTTTTCTGGAAAGGTACGCCTGGGCTTGCTTCTCTCCCTGCTGATCAATGTGCGTTTCTTTCTGCCAGTTCATCTACTTCTCTCATTCAAAAAATGAAGGCCCGAGGCTTTCCAGCCAGTATTGTTCGCCTGGTCGAAGCTCAGTCTACAATACAACCATTCCATGCGCTACCTCCTGAGTATCCGCTCCTCACCATTCTACCAGACACTCTTGGACTGCTTGCACCAGAGCAATGGTATCAGGTCGCCTTCGCGTTGTGGATGGCGCTAATATCGGGAGCAATCTATTTTGTTCTCAAACGATATCGGTCTACAGGTGCAGCAATCACGTTTGCCTTCTACTTAGTTATTGGAAATTGGGCAACCGCTGAGGGCCGATTTGATTTAATTCCTTCAGGCTTGACATTGGGAGCAGTAATCTTGGCCGGGCAAGTAAAATGGAAATGGGCCTTTTCACTGCTGGCCTTAGCAACTTTATTCAAGTTTTATCCAGTCGTACTGCTTCTGCCATTTCTGATAGCTCAACAAATGCAGTCCAATCGCAAATGGAACTCATGGCATCGCTGGGGTGCTTTAGGAGTATTTCTTGCGATTTGTTTAGGAGTGACGCTGGTGTCGCTGTTACTCAATGTTGCGAACACACTGAGTCCCTTAAGCTATTTTGTGAATCGGCCCACGGAAATAGAATCTCTGCAAGCATCACTTCTTTGGCTTGGACATTTTGTTGGGTACCCAACTAAGGAGGTATTCACCTACCAGTCTCTTAATATGCTTAGTCCATTATCCTCGAAGGTTTCTTTATTGGGTACTCTATGTTTGGGAGCAGGGTTATTGTATACCTCCTGGTTGCAATGGCGTGGCAAGTTGGATATTTATTGGGCCAGCCTTTTAACGCTTCTCATTGTGGTGATTACAGGCAAAGTGTTTAGCCCGCAATATTTGATGTGGATTACGCCATTAGTAGCTTATATAGGGAAGAGTAACTGGAAATGGTTAGTTAGTTGGGGAGGTGTTGGAGCATTAACGACATTTATTTTTCCCTATATGTTTGATCATTTTGTGATCGACAAATATTACCCGGTTATCGGTGTGCGTAACGGACTGATCGTGATCATTGTTTTGGCTTTACTCTATCATGTTGCTCGTACCCCTCGCGCTAACGGTCTCCAGTATGCTGCCGTTTCAGCAGAGGCAGGCAACAGTAGCAAGAACAAAGGGTGAATAGCATACCCTTCCCTTACTGAGATTCCTTCCTCTTCTTCAGCACCCTCTTTGTATATTTCACATGGGGAGAAGCCAAACTACCGCTATTGACAACTTAAGGCATGGTTCGTGCAGTTTGTAAGATGCAGGCAGACTAAGGTGTCTTTACTGGGAACATCGTGACGAACTGGCTTGATCTTGTTGGTGAAGATCGAAGCTATCTTGGAGTAGTTCCTCTTTTTCTCCGTCATACCGTTCTTGGCGCGATAGTTCTCCCTTAAACTCTTGTTTATTAAATCGGGTATTGGACAAATGTCTACGGGTCCGATTATAAAAGCATTCCAGGTCATCAAAGGTGGCACGTTTGGCCTGCGCACGTGTCTGAAAAACCTCACGATCAACGCATTCCCCTTTGAAGCTATGAAAAAGGCTCTCGGTCACTGCGTTGTCGTACCAGTTGGCAGTGCGACTCATGCTCAATACCATGCCATTCTCCTGGACCAACTCCAGATAGCTTTCACTGGTATAGGTGCTACCACGATCCGAGTGAGGAAGTCAACTCCGCCTCGGGACAGCGACGAGCTATTGCCATTTGTAAGGCCTGTAACACCAGGGTCGCATCCTGAATGGCCGCCATAACCCATCCTACCACCATGCGTGAGAACACATCAAGCACAACAGCAAGATAGAGCTACCCTTCCTGAGTCCACATGTACGTGGTATCCGTTTTCCACTTCTGATTGGGACGATCCGCATGGAAGTCTTGCTGGAGCAGATTGGCAGCCACGGGTGTCCCTTGCTCACTGTGCGTCATAACGGTCCGATGTTTGGGAAGCTGAGCGGAGATGCCCAGTTCCCGCATGAGGCGAGCTACACGTTTTTGACCAAATGGAATTCCTTGTGCATGCAATGAGAGAATGAATTCGTGGGCTCCCATACACGCGTCGATGGTGCTCAAAAGTCGTCTCGACCTTCGCCGCAAGGGCCGCATCTTCTCGGCTGTGCTGACTCGGTTCACGTGTGTGCCAGGCAGAGTACCCGCTGACCGAAACTGGCACCGCACATGACACATCACCGTCACTGGATAGTCTCCGCAATGCGAAGCCTCGAATTGATACTTCACAGCTGGTTGCGCGAGAAGATGTTGATGGCTTTTTTAAGATGTCGCGCTCCTGCTGAGCCCGCTCTCATTCCCGACACGCGTCGATGAATTTCTTCTTCCAACGGCAGCTGATGACCGAGGCCTCGAAAGGCTTCCTCACCATGTGCTTCTGCCGCTTTGCACCAGGAATACAAGGCGCTGTCGGAAATGCCCAATTCTCGTGCAATGTGCGCTTTCGGTTTGTCACTAGTCTTGGCCAGCTGAACCGCTTCTTGCTTGAACTCAGCCGTAAAACTTGGTTGTGGTTTTGGCATCGTGATCTCCTTTTTCAAGACCGGCCTTTCCACATTCTACCACTCCACGATACCGGGTGAGAAACACTTGCAGAGATACTTCCTCGATAGATTTGCAAAAAGAACGGTTTTTAAGGTATAATTGATACTACTGTTTCATGATATGAAAAGCACACTTAAGAATTTTTGCAAAGAACTCCATACTTTGCGTGGAAACATCCGTCCGAGGAAGCACACACTTCAAGAAAGCTTGAAGGAGAAACTGTGGCAACAGAGCAATCGCCAACCAATATGCATCTCGCAGCATTAAAATATCGTTGCTCTCTTGAGATCAACAATTACCGTCAAAAAAAAGAGAGTGATGATCGCTATTGTCTGGAGATTTTCAAGCGGGCAATTATAGATGGCGATAACGAAGCCTGGGTGGCTTTACAGGAGCAGTTTCGAGAAAACGTTTTGACCTGGCTTCGTTGTCATGCTAAGAGGCAAGAAGCACTCCGGATTGAAACTGAACAAAACTATATAGATGATACCTTTAAGCGCTTCTGGTTGTGGGGAAACAATCAGAGACTCGAATTTCGCAGCCTAGCAGGCGCATTAAAGTTTCTCAATCTATGCTTGAATAGTCTCATCATTGATAATTTGCGCTTCTACTCTCGTAGCGAGCGTATTCCACTTCCAGAGTACAGAATCTCAACCGCATCCATAAACGGAGGACCTGACGATAAAAGAGAGATATGGCAAGCAATACAAAAGATTCTTACCGACAAGCGTGAGCTACGAATAGTATTTTTACTGTATCACGAGGGGATGAAACCAAGGGAGATCATCCAGCGTTGTCCAGGAGAATTCTCAGATGAGAAAGAGGTGTATCGTCTGACTAGAAATGCCCTCGATCGGCTAAGGCGAAATGCGAATATCATTCGCAGGAAGATCAGTTACCAAGAATGAGAAGTCGCATAGCTGAATGTATCTATGTTCTTGCTTTATATTTATTGCTATACAAAAATGAGGGGCACGAATGTTTACGTAAATACGCCAAAGGTGCTCTTCAAGTAAACAAGCACGTGGAGTGGGATGCAATGGGCTTACATATAAGGAGGAGATGATGATACATTGCCCTGATCCAATAGCACCTGATGACGAAGAATTGCTCAGGTATATTTTTGGTGAAGGAACTCTCGGCGAGAACAGGAAGCGACACCTTGAGCAGTGTTCAACCTGCCAGCAGAGACTTTCAGATTACAAGCAGATAAACAATATGCTTCTCTCTAAGCTGTATCGCATCCAATGCCCGACTGCAACGCAACTCACACTCTACTGTGCTAATATGCTCTCCACCGATGAAGTGTTTGCCATCGACGAACACCTGCGAGAGTGTCCCCTCTGTATGGACGAAGTCAATATGCTTGGCCAGGAAATTGCTCACTTCACCCCTTTCCCGGAGCCAGAGAATCGCGTCTTCCAGGAGACTGCTTTGCGGGTGCTGAAACGTCTTGTTGCTCAACCGATCATACAAAAATCAGAAATGATCTTACGCCAGGACCCTTCTGCCACAGCATGGTCTCGGCAGTATCAGGCAGAGGACTTCAATCTCTTGTTCCAACTCTCGCGCACAGATAATAACAAGATGAAATTGATCGGCTTTTTTGAAAGCTTTAGCAGCATAGAACAATTCAAAGCTCTGGAAGGCGTAGTAGCAGACCTCTACCACACATCTGCTTTGCCTCTCAATGAGAGGGGGCAATTTGATAAGTCCACTGAGGAACCTGTTATGTCTACTACAGTGGATGAGTTGGGGAACTTCGCCTTCTCCCCTATCCTGCCAGGGAACTATATCGCCATCATTCACTTACCCGATATCGAACTTGTCGTGGAAGGATTGTATATCACGTAGCGCTTATCGATCATATGTTCTTTGTCCCGTGTATTTGTAAAGGAAAAGCCCGCTAGATATAAATTTTAGCAGGTGTACATGTCTAGAAAACTGCGTTATTACGTCTCTGGGGGAGGCTTACCATTGCCAAAGCTACAGATGGATGAACAACAATTCATACAAACCCTGCATGATTTTAGTCTCGAAGAGGGCAAAACATACATTCAAGAGCATATTGCGGAACTAAGCGACTCTTCTGCTATCTCTGCATCGCTTGAGAACGAAGCGCTGAACCAACTCTACACTGATCCCTCCATCTCTCTCAAGATTGCCGAACTGCTCATTTTCTTTGGTGAGAGTGTGCAGCACAAACCTTCTCATGCGCTTGGCCTTAAGGCAAAAGGGGATGTTCTGAAAGAGATTGGAATGCATAAAGCTGCAATGGATTGCTTAGATGCTGCTGGTAAAGAATTCTTAGTACTGGGAGATGAAGGAAACTGGGGACGTAGTCGCGTGAGTTGGATTGTATCTTGTGCCTGGCTTGGAGATGTTGAGGAAGCATTACAGGAAGCTGAGCGTGCTCGTGATACTTTTGTGCGTCTCGGTGAACCATACTGGGCCTGTGTTATCGATCACAATACGGCATTAATTTATAAACAGGTAGGCCGCTATGAAGAAGCTCTCGAACTGTATAAAAGGATGCTAGCAATCTATCCTGGCTTGAAGGATCAAGGAGAGGTCTTTATCAAGCGTGCTATAGCTCTGGCAAAAGTGAGTTATTCGATAACTTTAACCTGGGTTGGTGAGTTTGAAC
>WNGK01012015.1_pt1 | contig 12345 bp, 10 predicted proteins | sample 5400601 | NCBI WGS metagenome assembly WNGK01 (sample SAMN13153376, study PRJNA577476) | soil metagenome | isolation source: 60 cm soil or saprolite under Garry oak tree replicate 1 | place: USA:California | collected 2016-06-15 | reverse complement strand
TCGGCAGGGTAACAATGCGCGGCGGTCGCGACCATACCCTGCCGATCGACCCAGGCCAGGAGTTCCTCGGCCAGCCGTGTTTTCCCAACCCCAGCCTCCCCCAAAAGCATGACCATGTGTGGGTGTCCAGCGAGCACGCTCTGCCAGACATTCTGGAGCTGGGTCCATTCGTCCTGTCGATCAACCAGTGGTGCTACTCCCACCAGTATGGTTGGGGGGGATGGAGGTGGGAGCAAAGGGGCATCCTTCTGCAGGAGGCGCTGATACGCCTCCTGGGTTGGGGGACTTGGCTCCATGGCAAGTTCGCGTTCCAGCACCGCAACACAGGTATGATAGGTGCGCAAGGCGGTAGCGCGGTCGCCGCTGACGGCATAGAAGCGCATCAGGTGCCGATAGGTCGTCTCGTGCAGTGGGTCGTATCGGAGCAGGCGCTGGGCGGCGCTGATGGCTGCCGGGTAATCGCGCTCCCGCTCCAGCAGCAGGATGAGCTGCTCCAGCGCCCCGAGAAATGCCTGGCGCAGGCGTTCGCGCTCCGGCAGAATCCACTCGTCATAGCAACCGGGCAGCAGGTCGCCACCGTACAGCGCTACGGCCTCCTCGCGCGCTGTCCGAGCAGCAACCGGACTCCTGGCTTGTTCTACCTGGGCCAGCGCGCGTTCGAAATCGGCCACGTCGAGTGTCCAGGTTACGTCGGGATGGGGAGACCACTGGAGCGTCTGCCGCTCGCTACGCAGGAAGAGATCGGCCTCGGGCAGGTCATGACGCAAGCGATGCACTAAACTGCGGAGATTGGTGTGTGCCTGGGCCTCGGTCGAGTCGGGCCAGAGATGGGCAGCAAGATGCGTGCGGGATTGCGGAGCGGCTCTATGGAGCACGAGGTAGGCCAACAGGGACTGGAGGCGTGGCCAGTCGACCGTCGTCACGCGAGAGTTCCCCGAAACGAGCAAGAAATCACCCAGCAGATACACATGCAGGGGTGGTGTCAAGGGGAGCCTCCTTCGTGCCTTCCTCCAAAGGAAGAGTGCTGACCTTGTTGCCGACGCCAGGCTCGTACCTCTGCATCAGCAGTCGCATCAGCTTGCTCAGCATAGCGTAGAGTGGTTTGCAGGTTCTTATGCTCCATGCGCTAGCTCCCGATTCCTGTGATAATGATAAAAAGCGGCTTCCTGAAATGGTCCCTCGCCGTGCTTAAGATCGCGCAAATTTTGAGATATCCCCGAAATTAAGAATCATTCTAGCAGGAATCTATGGCAAAAGAAAGAGCAAAACGATCATTTGAACGGAACAAGATGAGAAAGACTCGAATACGTGCTGAAGCGTTGCTCAACTGGCCGCCAGAGGCAGTTCTGGTGAGGACTCACTGGTTCCCATGCCAGGATACCAACGTTGAAAGAGCGAACAAAATTCCCCTTGTTTGAGCACAAGGGGAACCTTGGTGAACACTAACGAACAAGCAGAGGCGATCGTAAAGGCCGCCCATTTTTGCGCCATCGTCTCTTTTTTGTCGTTCTGTACGTGTCTATTGAGGAAAGGAGGTTCCCAGCGATGAAAGAAGTGCGCAGCATCATGATGAAGCAAAGAGAACTCGTCACGAGAAAAGAAGTGCGCATCGTATTCGCCCTCATTAGCTTATTTCTGGCGATTAATACGCTAGTGAAATCCGTGAACGACCTGTACGAAGCTATAAACGAATCATAACCTCACACGAAAAACTGCTCAACGCGCGCTGGCAACCCTGGTACTACCCGCGATGGCAAATTTTGCTGTCCGCTGAAGGTGCCAAGCAAACGATATTCTCCATCTTCTAAGACGAAGACTTCAACGGTTTGTTTCTCAGGTTTGACAATCCAATACTCCGGTATCCCCGCACGAGCATAGACAGAGTACTTGGCAATCCGATCCATCACTCCACTGCCAGGAGATACCACCTCAACTACCAAATCAGGCGCACCAACTATGTTCTTTGCTTGTATTCTATCCAGATGAGCATTCAACACTATGAGAACATCCGGTTGAAACACATTCTTTGGCCCCAGGACCACATCGATCGGGCCCATGAACACCCGCCCGAGACCAGCGAGTTTGACATGAGTTCGCAGACAGGCATAAATTTCACCAACGATATCTTGATGTTCTGGCGTAGGCGCAGGAGCCATTACGAGCACTCCATTCACAATCTCATAACGCTGCCCATCATCAGGAAGAGCAGCATAGTCGTCATAGGTCCAGGAGCCTTGTGGAGGTCCAGGGACCCAATCAGCAGGAGTAACCACTGAGAGTTCTTCGGTTGTTAGCATTGGAACCCTGCCTCTCTATGGGAAAAGATACTCTCTATTTAGGAAACATAAGCTTTACTATACTATGAACTTACTGTAAAAGTACCACACTTTTAGCTGTATGCCAATCCCTCAAGACGCTATATGTGCCTGTTTGTATCTCCCGGCAGTTTGAGGGCGGCTGCAAGGGCCGCCCAATACGCACCAAGCTAAGGGAAAGCGCATCGCCATCCGTAGGGGCGAGGGTGGTGGAGCGGCGCGGGGAGGGCCTTTATGGTCGCCCGGCGCTGGGATGCGATCCTGCTGGATCTCGGGAGACCACCAGGAGAAAGCGGGCGGCCATAAAGGCCCCCACCCAACCCCACGCCGCCCCCGCCCCTACAGATTGATGTCCGCATTTTTCCTGCAGTATCCTTCCTTAGGTTGATGCGTATTGGGTGGCCGCAAGGGCCATCCCTACATTTTATGCATTCGCACAATTTTTATGGTAAACTCTTCTCACCAGGTTTGGAGTTTGAATCATAGAGGGCATGGTAATGAATATGATGCACCGCCAGCAAAAGACAGTGCAGGGTACGCAGGCTGCTCCACCGCTGCAATTGGCAGCAGCCGCGCAAAAGCTCGCGTCTTCTCCGACACTCGCGATCAATGAAGCTATAGCCGAGCGCCGGGCTGCGGGTCGCGAGGTGATCCATCTGGGCTTCGGTGAAGCGACGTTCCCCCTGCATCCCCTGTTAGAGGCAGCCCTGGGGGAAGCTGCAAAGCATACCGGTTACGCCCCGGTATTGGGCCTGCCTGCCCTGCGGCAGGCAATTGCGGACTACATGGCGCGGACACGCGGTTTGAACTGCTCTTCCGAGCATATTGTGATAGGGCCTGGCAGCAAGCCGCTGCTCTACGCGCTGCTGCACGTGCTGGAAGGGGACCTGCTTCTACCGGTCCCTTCCTGGGTCAGCTATGCGCCACAGGCAAGGCTGGCAGGCCGGCGAGTGATCACAGTGCAAACAGATGCAGTTGATCATCATCGATTGACTCAACAAGCGCTTTCCGAGGCGCTGGCTCAGGCGCGAAAAGAGGGAGCAGACCCGCGCATCCTGGTCGTGAACACGCCGAGTAACCCAACCGGGAGTATGTTCGATCGCGCTGATGTGGAGGCTCTCGCATCCTGGGCACGCGACGCGGGCATAACTGTGATCAGCGATGAGATTTATGCTGAACTTGCCCACGGCTGGCGCGAGCACATCTCGCCAGCATGCTTCTACCCCCAGGGCTGCATTGTGACCGGGGGACTCTCGAAGGCATTCTCCGCCGGCGGCTGGCGCGTAGGCTATGCCGTGCTACCTCCAGGCGAGAGAGGAGCACAGGCAGTTGCAGCCCTGCGTGCTCTGGCGAGTGAAATCTGGTCTGCCGCGGCAACCCCTATGCAGGAGGCAGCGATAGTTGCCTTCACTCCAAATGCGGACTTAGAGACATATGTGCAGTACTCGGCGCGCATTCACGCTCATACTGCAGGCCTGCTCTACAAAACGTTCCTCGGTCTTGGCGTTCCCTGCCCGCGCCCGGCGGGAGCTTTCTACCTCTATCCCGATTTTGCTCCCTGGCGCGCAACCCTCGCGGAACGAGGCGCCAAGACGGGCCAGGAGCTTGCTCATTACCTGCTTGACAAATGGGATATCGCTACGCTTCCGGGCAGCGCGTTTGGCGAACAGCCGGAGGTGCTGCGCTTGCGGTTGGCGACAAGCATGCTTTATAGTCCTGGGAGTGCTCATGCAACACCTGAACACGAAGCATCTCTGTGGCGGCTGCTGGACCTCGCGGATACAGTGTCACCGCTAGATCATGCCAACGGACCCGCGTTGCCGCTGCCGATGCTCGAACGCGCCCAGGCAAGGCTGACGGAATTGATTCGGGATTTGGGTGTGCCATCAGTTCGAGACAGTTCACACGACGGTCAAAGGGAGTGAGCCAACAGCACATAGACGTATTTTGGGGATGCTATGTCTCAATCAACAAAACGTGTCTTACTGACGTTACGCGCCCTCTCTTTGATCGTGTGCATGCTTCTATGCGTGTGCTCACCTTTAATAGCGCATGCTGATGGCGGCGCGCCTAACCTGGCCTATGTATCAGGGACATCTTATGGTATTAGCGTCGTTGATGTAGGGCAGGCGAAGGTGATCAGAACACTTAACATGAAAGGCGATCCTCATACAATTCTCCTCAGCGCAGATGGGCGTTTCCTCTATATTACACAGCCTGCGGCACCTCCACAGTCAGTATTAAAGCCAGATACCATCCTGCTGATAGTCTTCTGTGCCCTGCTGGTCGTGGTTCTTGCCCTGATAGCTCTCCTGGTGTTTCAACTACGCCAGATGCGAAGGCAGCCTCCAAGACCGTATTGAAGACGCTATCTCCATGCTTTTCTTCTCCGCTCTTGTTGAAGAACTAAAGAACCACGTCACAGGGCTTCTCAAACGTCTTTTTTTGCCGCCTACGGCGGCTTGGGAAGAGGAAAAATGAGCGAGGACACCTCGCCCTCCGGTTAGGGGCGAAGCCCCTAACCACCCTTTTTGCAACTTTTGAGAAGCCCTGAACTACGTCAAAATACTACTGGACACCTCGACCATTTGCTACTACAATCTGCATATGCAGAATCTGGAACCGCAACAACTCATAGAGGCAAGTACGCTCTTTCGCAACCTGCGGCCGCATGAAGCGGCAGCTATCATTGCCCGGCTGCAATCGGCCAACTATGGGCGAGGTGTGCGCATCCTGGAGCGAGGCGTATGGCACGGGCAGTTGTACATTATCGCCTCGGGGCAGGTCAGCGTACTGCTGCAAGAGGGTGAACAGAGACCTGCGGGAGCACTACTCCCTGGCGATCACCATAGTGATATCGTTGTTGCGCGACTGGGACCCGGGGAATGCTTCGGCGAGATGTCGCTCATTACAGGTGAGCCACCAAGCGCAACGGTACGAGCCGAACAAGACACGGCGCTGTGGCTGCTCACACAGACAGATTTTCTGACGCTCGTTGGCGCCTGCCCCACACTACTGCAAAACATCAACCAGATCTTGTCGCTGCGCCTGGCACAGGCCAACCAGCAGATCCTCGCCAGCCATAGTGCAGAACGGGTCTGGCTCTCCTTCATAGATGACCCGGGTAGGCCCCTGGAGCGTTCGCTGGCAGTACATATTGCAGACGCGCTAGCGAAACGCAGCCGCCAGCGCGTACTTATGCTCGAACTGTGCGGGCAGGATGAGGCGCCAGGGCCACATTTCGCGCTATATGAGCGCCAGGTGCGGCCCACATTGCTCGAATGCTTGCATGATAGGAACCTGTTGCAGGCACATCACACTCCCACTACCTCTTCAGAGGGGCAATATTACCCTGCATTTGCGGCACTAGCAGCCACTCATGAACAAATCCTTACTATAGATGGGGGAATCCTGGCATCGCTTACCGAGTTTGCCACATTGTATGATTACCTCCTGCTGGTCACCACACGGACGACCCCCAAATCGCTGGTACAGGCCATAGAAGGCCAATCCCAGCGAGCAATGACACTTGTCTCTGCTGGAGTAGAGTCAGGAGAAGTACTTGTGCCCTTCCTGCATGGTTCGATTTTTGTGGCACACGTGCCAGAGCAACCAACCATCGGTGTGCAGGATCGCTATGCAGCGCAATTAGGCTGTTCTGTGACACGGCTGCTTCCTGAGGATACTCTCTTGCTCGAACAATGCTGGGAACGACAGAAAACGCTGAGCCAGGTGGCGCCGGATGCAGCTCTAACCGGGTCGGTGGATTTCGTAGCCCGCCATATCGCACGCCAGACGATAGGCGTTGCCTTTGGCGGCGGCGCGGCGCGCGGTTTCGCTCACCTGGGAGTGCTGGAACGCTTGTTACACTATGGTGTACCGCTTGACTACATCGCCGGGTGCAGCAGTGGTATCATCGCCCCAGGCATGCACCTGATCGGTAAATCACCCGCCGAGAGCGAGGAGATTTTTTTGGACATTCAACGCCATATCGTGCAGTGGAGGTTTCCTCGTACCTCGATTTTCTCTAACCGGGGGCTAAAACACATGCTGCGCGGTCTATGCGGAGATATGCGCTTTGAAGACCTGACAATTCCTTTCGCGATGGTGGCGGTTGACCTGACAACGCGAGCAGGAGTGGTGCTCGATCGAGGTCTACTATGGCAGGCCGCGCTGGCAAGCGTGTCCCTGCCGGGCATTTTCCCGCCGGTGCTTGTCGGCGAGCACATCTTGATGGACGCGGGTATGCACGACCCGGTACCCATTCGCCTTACACGGCGCATGGGGGCTGATATCCTGATCGCGTCAGAACTAGGGGGACAGGAGCCGCCTTCACTGGTGAGCGCAACTCCCTGGCAGACAGAAAATGCAGGAGCAGGATTTACCACGCCCCGGTCGCCTCATATCATAGATCTGCTCCTGCGTACCTATGACCTGGCCATGGCCACCATCGGCATGCATAGTATTCGAGAAGCCGATATCGTGATCCGGCCCAGGCTCCACCGCGTCTCACTGCGCCAGTTCTCTGAAGGCCGTAAGTTTGTGGCGGCCGGGCGCGAAGCAGTTGAACAATCACTTCCGGCGCTGCACAAACGACTGCCATGGTTGTAGACAGAAGAGGGGGCATGGCAGGGGCAGGTGAACATGACAGGGGCAAGCCCTGTCACTACTATAGACGGTCAGAGGACCTCTCAGCGTGGTATAGGTAGTGGCATCCCTTGCGGGTGCCATGCTGGTGCATGTAAAAATCGGGTGCCATATCCCTGCTTCTAACTATCCCCCTGCTCGCTTTACCCTGTATCCGCGGCTACGTGGCATCTGGCAGCCGTACCACACTGCCTTCTAACTACCCCCCTGCTCGCTTTACCCTGTATCCCAACCCGGTCAGCCTGGCCTGCACTTTGTCGCAGTGATCGCCCTGGATCTCGATATTGCCTTCTTTGACAGTTCCGCCCGAGCCGCACAACTTCTTCAACTGCTGCGCCAGAGCAGTCACTTCGCTCTCGCTGCCTGGTACTCCGGTGATAATAGTTACCGTTTTGCCACCTCGATGCTTGCGGTCGCGCATCACGCGCACAACGCCATCATTCTTCTTCGCCGGGAGTGCTGCTGGCTGGTCGCAGCGACAATGTTTATATGGCTGCCCGCAAACGGAGCAGATCGTGACCCTTCCGATGTCCGTGGAATAGACGAGACGATCCGGCATATAAAGCTCCTTTCACACATGGCCGATGTAGGAGATTGTATCACAGGAGAAATTCTGGGGAGAATTTCTATTCCCCCTCTTTATGCAGCAGCATCAATGTAAACGAACATATAGGTAGGCACGTGTATAGTGTATGTGAGATAGATAGCAAGCAAGGAACGTGAGAACCATGCTGGACTTAGAAGGAACCACACTCAGTCATTACCATCTCCAACATTCTCTGGGGCGGGGAGGTATGTCAGAGGTGTACCTCGCCACTGATCAACGCTCGCAGCAGGAAGTTGCGATCAAATTAGTCAACAGTGGCCACATGGAATACAGCGAGCGGTTCCAGCGCGAGGTGAAGACAATCAGCGCACTCGCACACCGTCATATTTTGCCCGCCCTTGACCATGGGCAGCACGGCTCGTGGCATTACCTGGTTATGCCATATGTCAAACAGGGAACGTTGCGCGAGCGCCTGGCAAAGAGCCCTTTGACCCTGGAAGAGGCAGGCGAGGTCCTCGAACAGGTGGTCGACGCGCTGCAGTTCGCCCATGATCACGGTATCATTCATCGCGACATCAAACCCTCAAACATCCTAATGCAGGATGAGCATCACGCGTACCTGGCAGACTTTGGCTTAGCCAAGACGCTATGGGCCGAGGGTGAGAACGAGATCACTCAAACGGGATATGTTATAGGAACTCCCGAGTACATGGCTCCAGAACTGGTAGAGCAGCCTGCTAACACCAGTAGTGATATCTATGCCCTGGGTATTCTGCTCTATGAGATGCTTACCGGGCGAACGCCATTCAAGGGCAGCACACCAATAGCGACGTGTTGGAAGCAGCTGCGAGAGCAGCCAACCAGCCCATCAATCCTGAATCCTGCTATCCCGCGCCCTGTCGAACGAGTGATTTTACACGCGCTTGAGAAAGACCCGCGGTGGCGCTTTCCATCAGCACGCGCACTTTTACAGTCTTACAAAAGATCACTTCGAGCCGCCGAACAACCAGAGACCATTCTGGTATCCCTGGCGGCGAGTGATCAACTAGATATTCCACCTTTACACGCGGTAACACCACAGCGTGCAAATGGCATTTTCAACTCTCGCAAGCTAATCGCAGTTCCGGCTATACTTCTTTTATTGCTCTCCCTCTCCTTATCGCTCGGGTTCTATGCTGCCAGCATCACTGCACAGAAGACGCCTGCGGCCTGGAGTGCCAGTGTACCGCTTCTCGGGGAGAAAGACATACAGCGCAAACAACAAAGCTCTCACTGCACAGAAGACGCCTGCGGCCTGGAGTGCCAGTGTACCGCTTCTCGGGGAGAAAGACATACAGCGCAAACAACAAAGCTCTCCAGGAGGAAACTCATCTAGCAATACTCAGAACCATGCCAGCGGCCATGGTGGAGGGCATAGACATAAGCACAAGCATGGACACGAGCATGGGGATGAAGGGGGCGACACCTCGGATTGATGAAATCCGCTAATGCGATGATATATAACTCATCTACCAAAGGAGCGGTATGCCTGGATTAGAAGGAACGATGCTGGGTCGCTATTACCTTGAACAACTACTTTTGCCGTGAAGTCGAAGCTATCGGTGCGTTAAACCACGGTCATATCCTTCCAGCGTTTGACTATGGCGAACAGGGACCATGGCATTACCTGGTCATGCCTTACATGGAGCAAGGAACGTTGAGCGAGCACCTGGCAAACGGTCCTCCGACCCTGGAGGAGGCGGGCATCATACTTGAACAGGTTGCCAGTGCATTACAATTTGCTCATGATAATGGCATCATCCATCGCGACATTAAAGCATCCAATATTCTGCTAGGGAGCGACGGCCTGGTTTATCTTGCTGATTTCGGGTTGTCAAAGGCTCTGGAAGGCAACGGCGACATCACACAGACCGGTGCTCTATTCGGCACTCCTGAATACATGGCACCCGAACTCGCGGAAGGTCCAGCAACAGCTAGTAGTGATATTTATGCCCTGGGTGTGCTCCTCTATGAGATGGTCACCGGGAGAACTCCTTTCATTGGGAAGACAGCCATCGCTACCTACTGGAAGCACATTCACGAGGAGCCGGTGCCTCCTTCACGGCTCAATCCTGCTCTGTCACGTACGACAGAACAGGTGATCCTACGAGCATTGGAGAAGAATCCACGCCATCGCTTCCAGAGCGCTCAAGCTCTGGCAGAGGCCTACCTGCGTTCGATTGAAACGCCTATCCTGTATGAACTTGAGCGAGCGCCAACATCTCACGAAATGCCGCCGCTGCCAGAGATGCCACCACTTCACGAACTCACGCCAGTGCCGGAAACAGCAGCAGAGGTGAACTCGAGGGCTCCTACCTTATTTCCTTATGTTCCAAGGCAGGAAGAAAAGGCAGGTAACCCTGTGTTGATGCCTGTACAATCAAGCATGCGCAAAGGTCGTTCGTGCCGCTATCGCGTCTTCAGGAACCCCGTATTTATAGCTGCAATGGTGGGCATCGGTTTATTACTTGTGGTTATCTTGCCCCTCGCCTACATCTATAGTCAGGGTGGGGTACAAAGCCAGACCAACGCTACCACTGTTAATCAGGTTGCGCAACAGATCCAGAACGCCGCAACTCCTGTCCTTACGCCCATCCTCGTAGATAGACTGAGCAGCAATACCAGCAGCCGCTGGTCCGAAAATACCTCCACCTGCCTCTTCACTGGTGGGGCATATCACGTTGTTGTGCGGCAGATCAATACCTTCCAGCTCTGTGGATCAACGTCGTTGGCTGTGAAAGATACTGCCATCCAGGTCAACGTCTCACTCCTCTCAGGCAGTGACGCCGGATTCATCTTCCGCACTAACGGGCAGCAGTTTTACGACTTCGAAATTACCAGTGGGGGCGAATTCTTCTTGCGCCGCCATGATTCTGGTAAAGGAACTAACTACACCTATCTCATTCCAAATACCAGGAGTGCGGCCATTGTTGCGAGCAATCAGAGAAATACCTTGCTCGCCATTGCCAGCGCCGATGATTTCAAACTCTACATCAACGGCATCTTTGCCGGTGAGCAACGAGATAGCACCTATACACAGGGACAGCTTGGTTTCGTTGTAGGAACGCTTGCCCCTGATAACAAGGGGGAAGGCGACTTCAGCGACCTGGAGCTATTCAAGGCGTGAGCGAAGCAATGGCCCTAACCGATATGCTCTTTCATGAATGACGACGACGCCCGGGAAGGGACCATCTCCATCAGGACGCGCCAGGTACCCTTCGAGTTGAGTCGTACCAAACGGAAAAGAGACGGATTGTTCTACTGGTGCCATGACGTATCTGTTCCTATGCGAACAAACGAACCGCTAAAACACTGCTGTATTGTATCTCATGGTGCTGGCGCTGAGAAGTGCTGAACCAACAACCTTTTTTTGCTTCGAGCGTAAGATGGTGGGCATGACAGGGGAAGCGAGCATGACAGGGGAAGCGAGCATGACAGGGGCAAGCCCTGTCACTACTATAGACGGTCAGAGGCCCTCCCAGCGTTGTATAGTAGTGACGCCCCTTGCGGGTGTCATGCCCGTTGTGGGCTTCATGCTCCTACCACGCAAAAATGACACGGCGCCCAGGAGCTAGATATGGCTATCTCTGCTTAACAATATATGTTACAATGGCGAAGTTCTAAATGACAGGCATCATAAGAGGAACACAAATACATGGAAAATGCTATTCTTGGCGGGGGCGCGTTGGGTCTGATGGCGGCGTATCGCATGGTAAAAGCAGGGCAACCGGTGATGGTTTTAGAGCAGGAAACGACCGCTGGCGGGCTGGCGGCTGGCTTCCGCGTTGGCGACGCGTGGCTGGAGAAGTTTTATCATCACCTCTTTCGCAGTGATACATATGCAATCAAAATAATAGAAGAACTGGGATTAGGAGATCGCCTGGAATGGAGCCGCCCGCGTACAGTCTCGCTGGTGGGCGGGCAGATTCACCAGTTGGACTCCCCTTTGACGCTGCTGCGCTTTACTCCCTGGCGCATTGATGAGCGCCTGCGCGTTGGGGCAGTGGTGGCATTCATTAAAGCTGCCAACCCTGCCTGGCTGGAAGGCAAAACGGCGGCAGAGTGGCTGCGCAGGTGGATGGGCAAACGGCCATATGAGATGGTATTCGAGCAGCTTTTCGTGGGGAAGTTTGGCGCGATGCACGACCAGATCGCACTGCCGTGGTTCTGGGCGCGTTTTCACGATCGCACGACCAACCTGGGTTACCTGCGCGGCGGCTTTCAGCTACTTTACGGACGTTGGCAGGTGATGACAAACCAGGGAACGTGGACGGTGGATCGCTTGATCTCGACGCTGGCGACTCGTCTTACCTGCCGTCTTATTCCCGCACTACCCGAGAACTACCGTGCAAAGTACGATTGGGGCCAGGCATATGGCGCCCATTGTCTCATACTCTCACTGGATCGCCAGCTTACGGACAGCTACTGGATCAATATCTGCGACCCCGGTTTTCCCTTCGCGGGCCTGTTTGAACACACCAACTTCCGTTCACCCGCGGGATATGGCGGAAGGCGCCTGGTCTACCTCGGCAATTATCGCCCTATGGATGACGCACTGTTCACAATGAGCAAGGAGCAGGTATTGGACGAGTATCTCCCGCATATTAAGCGCATCGTCCCGGCATTCGAGCGGGAATGGATACAGGAGAGCTGGATGTTCAAGGCACCCTACGCCCAGCCGATTGTGACAACGGAGTACCGCCAGCACATCCCACCTTTACATACGCCGCTCAAAAACCTGTGGGTGGCGAGCATGTTCCAGGTGTATCCACATGATCGCGGGCAAAACTATTCGTT
>WNGK01006441.1_pt1 | contig 12346 bp, 12 predicted proteins | sample 5400601 | NCBI WGS metagenome assembly WNGK01 (sample SAMN13153376, study PRJNA577476) | soil metagenome | isolation source: 60 cm soil or saprolite under Garry oak tree replicate 1 | place: USA:California | collected 2016-06-15 | reverse complement strand
TTTGTTCGCCCGTGATATAAGCACTTCCGAAATCTATGAACTTGAAATGGACTGGCCGTAGGGTCTCCCAACTTCCGAACCCGACATGCCCTCTAGCCCGCCAAAGCTCAATAGGCCGAGAGTCCGACTCTGACCACCTCAGATTGAGAGACGAAACACGTCATGGTAGCGCGGTTAGGCAGCCTAACTATGGTTCGACCGGAACCGGGACGTGTATGCATGGCTGCCTTCAACTGGCGTACTAACCCCAATAAGAAGGTTCTGGGCGAGTGGTCGCTAGGACGGGGGTTTGCGATGAAGCCAATTCGCAGGCGAAAAACAGAACTATCCACGGCAACGCGAAACGAGATCGCATCTCGACCTCCCTTTAGCCCCACTTCTTTGCTGAACCTCTGCAACCCTGCACGGTGAGCGGACATCCAGTTGCGAGTAATTCTAGTCCGAAATTTCAGCAACACGACTATTTTGTGAACAGGTGCCCTAGCTTGTCTCTTTTTGTCTGCAAGTACCCTTCTGCATGTGTGCTGGGCGATACTTCGCAGGGCACGCGCTCAACAACTCTAATTCCGGCCTGCTCCAGCGCAGAAATTTTGTCGGGATTATTAGAAAGCAGCCGCACCTGCGTGACGCCGAGCGCCTTGAGCATTTCCGCCGGCAAGGCAAATTCGCGATGATCAGCCTTGAACCCCAGCCGCTCATTTGCCTGCACTGTGTCTAGCCCCGCATCCTGCAACTCATATGCCTGCAATTTCGGCATCAGCCCAATGCCGCGTCCTTCCTGCTGTTCGTAAATCAGAATTCCCGCGGCCGCGCCAGCAATCATCGATAGCGCCAGCTCCAGCTGCTGCTGGCAATCGCAACGCAAGGACCCGAAGACGTCCCCGGTCAGGCATTGTGAGTGGACCCGCACCAGCGGCGCCGAAGAATGAACATCGCCCATGACCAGGGCAACCGCCTCTTCCGGTTTCCCATTCTGAGTAGGTTCAAGCCGAAATCCGTAAATTCGAAATTGTCCCCACCGAGTAGGAAAGTCGGCTGAGGCAAGTTGTTTAGCTTCTGAGGAAGTCACAGCTTTATTATAGTGATCCGCGTAGTGATCAGTGGCCAGTTGGCAGTGCCGGGAGACCTCGTACCGCCACAATCACTAACCACTAACCCCTGACTACCACGTTCCATATCGCGCCATCCGCACCCGCCGCGGAAAAACCTTGATCAGAATGACGCCTGCCACAAAACCGCCAACGTGCGCCCACACCGCTACGCCTCCCGTTGCCCGGCTGGTTTCAGCGATGGTCGCCGCCCCGTACAAAAACTGCAGTAGGAACCAATAGCCCAAAAACACCCAAGCCGGGATCCACCAGAACGTAAAGAAAACGATGAGCACGACCAGCGTCAACACCTTGGCCCGCGGGTACAGCAAAATATATGCGCCCATTACTCCTGAGATCGCTCCACTAGCTCCAACGGTTGGGACGTTCGATCCGAAGTTCAGCACGATATGAGTAAGGGCCGCCGCGAATCCGCAAAGCAGATAGAAGATCAGATATTTGAAGTGTCCGAGGTAGTCTTCGACATTGTCCCCGAAAATCCACAGCCACCACATGTTGCCGATAATATGGATCCAGCCGCCATGCAGAAACATGGACGTGAAGATGGTGAGAAACGTCCCCGGAATTGTATACACAGGCGAGCCCGCCAGGGCACGTTCAAAATGCATTGGCACAACTCCGAACTGGAACATCAGTGCATTCGCGGCGCTGCGGCCCTGGGTCCCCACCGAGAGCTCAAAAAGAAATGCAACGATGTTCAGCCCAATAATGAAGTAGTTGACGAAGGGCGTACTAAAACTAGGCTGGTCGTCGCGAATGGGAAACATACAAAGCAGCTCTCAGCTATCAGCCCTTTAGCTTAAACCAAACACCTGTTGCCGATGAGCAAGGGCGATATCTGAAGCTGACAACTGCGGAACGCCTCACTGCTTGGGTAGGACTTCCTTACCTTCCTTGGTGAGCCAGCCTCCATAGCTGTACTGGGTGCGTCCGGGAAGGATCTTAATCAGGACCATCCCCAGAATGAATCCACCGACGTGGGCCCAGTAGGCGGTGCCGCCGAGATTCTTGAAGCCATGGCCAAACAGCATCTGCATCCACACGGTCCCCAGCAGTTGCATCCCAAACCAGATTGCCAGCACCACCCAGGCCGAAACCCATACCACGTTCGCGAACATTGAGAAGATTACCAGCAGCTGCACCCGTGCCTGCGGATACCGCACCAGATATGCGCCCATCACTCCCGCTATCGCTCCGCTGGCGCCAATGGTTGGAATTTCGGAACCGGGATTGGCATATATTTGCGCCATCGAAGCCGAAATCCCGCAAACAAAATAGAACATCGGATAAACCACATGCCCCAGGTGGTCCTCGATATTGTCTCCGAAAATCCACAACACCCAGACATTCCCCAGAACATGTAGGACCGAGCCATGCAGAAACATTGAAGTCAGAATCGTCAGCAACGCGCCTGAAATCGTGATCTGGGAAGAACCCGAAAACCCCAGCTCAAAGTTGTGAGGCACCGCCCCGTAGCGCGTCCACAGATCAAAAAGGGCTCGGCTGTGCAGCCCTAGCGAAATCTCATACCCAAACGCCGCTACGTTCGCTGCGATGATGCAATAATTCACCCAGGGAAATGTGGTGCGTGGCTGGTCGTCGCGAATGGGAAACATGAGATTGAATCATTGAGTCATCGGGGGATTCAAAAACCCAATGGCCCTGGTTCCGCAGATTCTACAATGATTCCATGATTCAATCACTAAATGATTCAATTTCATGAATGGCGTCCTCATCATTGACAAACCTCGCGGCCTGACCTCGCACGATGTTGTCGCCCGGGTGCGCCGCATCCTGAAACAGCGCGCCGTAGGTCACCTGGGCACGCTCGATCCCCTGGCCACCGGCGTCTTGCCCCTGGTGCTGGGAACTATGACGAGGCTGGCTCAGTTCTATCTCGCGTCTGAGAAGAGTTACGAAGGCGTGATCCGCTTCGGATTCGCCACCGACACTTACGACGCCGAAGGCGAGCCGGTCGGTCCCGCACAAGGGCCCGCGATTACTCTCGAACAAGCCCGCGCTCTGGCTGGAAATTTTCAAGGCGTGATCGAGCAACCCCCCCCGCCGTTTTCGGCGAAGAAAGTGCAGGGCGTTCCCGCCTACAAGCTGGCGCGCAAGAAGAAAGATGTTCGGCTCAAACCGGTGCAAGTGGAAATTAAGGAATTCGAAATCACGCAAGTAGAAGATTGCCGAGCCCACTTTCGCGCGCGCGTCGCATCAGGCACCTACATGCGAGCAGTCGCTCACGAAATGGGCAAGCTGGCCGGATGTGGCGCGCACCTGGAATCATTACGCCGGACCGCGGTCGCCGAATTTCAATTAGCCGACGCACACACGCTCGACGAACTTCAACAGGCGGCTCAGGGTAGGGAAGAGCGCGCGGAGGTCGGCGAGGGCAGAGCCATCGGCGCTGGCGAATCTTGTGTTGAAGCCCTGCTGATCCATCCCCGCAAGCTTCTGCCCGCGATCCCCTCCGTAACCGCCAACGACGAAGTCGCGTCCAAGATTCGTCACGGCCGCCCGGTGAATCTCCCCGAACTCTCCCGCGCCCGTGAGGTCAAAGTCTTCTATGGCCAGCGCGACCTGATCGCCATCTCAACCCGCGTCGCCGGAACGCTGTTTCATCCGAAGATCGTGTTGGTGTAACGACTCCACTGAGCGCCTACGGTCCATTTCCAAGGAGCCTGCTTAATGCCTTTCTTTCGGCGGAGCAGAGTGTCCTGGCTGTCGTTCCTGCAACCGCTGCTGTTGTTGGGAGTGCTTTTGCTGCAATTGCTCTGTCTGTTGCTGATGCCGCTGCTCGACCTGCTGCTTCCTGGCTTCATCGGCATTCCGTCGCCCGAGTTGCTGGTGTTCCTTTTCTTGCTGCTGCTGCAATTTTTGCCGTTCTTTGTCTTGCTGCGCGAACAGCTTTTCCTGCTGTTGCTGGTATTTTCGGTCCTGCTTGGAGTTGCCTGTATTCGGAGGGCCGGGGCGCTCCACCGGCGGAAGCTCGTTCGGATGCACCGCGCCCGCGCCACGAGCATTGTTTCCTGGCGCCGCATTCCCCGAGCCTACATTCGCACGACCCACATTGTGAATCGCACCCGCCTGTCGCGCGGGCACGACTCCCCGTTCGTTAAATGCTCCAGGCTTGGGAGTCGCAGCGATTGGTGGTTTTCCACGGTTTTCAGAAGCCCGTAGTTGCTGATTCGAGCGCGCCGCCTGCACGTGCTGCCTTTGGTCAGGTATGGGCGGGAGGTGCCGCTCGCGTGCTGCAGCCTCCTCTTCCGGCCGGGGACGCTCGTTGATGCCACCGTTTCCACCGTTGTAGCTGACCCGAGTTACGTTGCGCTCATTCACGCTAGTGTTGTACACGTTGTGAATGATGGTGACATTCACGTTGTTGACGGAGCGATTGTAGAAAAAGTGTCCGCCGTCCCAACGCCCGCCTTCATAACCGTGTCCGAAGTAGCCATATCCATAGTTGACTCCGCCATAGAAGCCGACTCGCGGTCCCCAGAACCCCTCATAGAAGATAAATCCGCCGCCGCCCCAAGCCCAGTATCCCGGAGTCCACAGGAAACCGACTTCCGGAGCCAGCACCCATGTTCCCGGCACCCAGTAGTAATCGCCAAAGTCGGGGTCGTAGGCCCAGTAGCCGGGCGTCCAGATATAGCCTTCGCCTGGGCAAATAGGTTGTTCATAAACCGGCAGATCAGGCGGCGCAAAGGCAACCGTGATGCCCACGCTGACTTGTGCGCCCGATGACGCCGGCATGCCCAGCATCAGCATCATCATGAACGCGAATATCCAGCAACGAACGTAGGGAGTTCGCATCGTCTTGCTCCTCGTGCCTAAATTCAAGCGGGAGTTTAGATGCGGTCTATCGGATGTCCTGTGCTGCAATACATATCAGGAATTGCGGAGCTCTGATTGGCGGCAGGGCGCGCCATAAGCCTCGACACCGATCGGCCAATCCGCCCACGAACCGTGTGGGTCGGACATTCCTGTACCTTGCCCCGCGGTCCCAAACTTCAAGATTTATTCAATATATCGACGCGTGGGGACTGTTTCGCGGGAGCTACCCAAAGGACAACAATTCCCCTTGCCCACGTCGAACCCGAGGTCGCCGTCCTTCGAGTGCCGAACCTCCAAACCGGGTACCCGAGGTCCCCCGAAACCTCAGAAGCTCAGAGCCTGAGCCCTGACGCGGGCTGACCCATCCTTGGCCCGTCTCCAAAACCCGCTTGTTCGAAAGGTCGGAGCCACAGATCCTTTGAGACTCGCTTCTTTGTCGGATTTGACAGTGTATATACATAGGTATATCCTTCACTTTGGAGGGCAAAAATGGCGCCATCAACCGCTGCGGCCCGAGTGAAAGTTGTGAAGTGGGGAAACAGCCAGGCCGTGCGTTTGCCTAAAGATGTTCTTAAGCAGGCTCGCCTGCACGAGGGGGACGAACTCACCGTCCGGGTTGAGGATGGCCGAATCGCACTGGAAGCGGCATCGCCTGAAATCACTTTGGAGAAATTGGTAGCAGGTATCACACCGCGGAACCGCCATCGTGAACAAGACTGGGGCCAGCTTGTTGGTAACGAAGTATGGTAGCCGCCGAGTATGTTCCGGATACTGGTGACTTGATCAAAGTGGATTTCACACCGCAGCAGACAGGACCCGAGCAGGCCGGTTGGCGTCCCGCCGTCGTCCTCTCGCCGAAGCCATATAACAAGAGAAGCGGATTGGCGATCGTCGTTCCGGTCACCAACTCGATTAAAGGGTATCCGTTCGAGGTTGATCTGCCGCCAGGCTTGAAGATTACGGGGACAATTCTCTCCGATGCGGTGAGGAGCATTGACTGGCAGCAACGCCGGGCGCGATATTTTGACAAGGCGCCGGCGAAGGTCATCAATGCGGTGTGCGCAAAACTTGCAGCCCTGCTTGGGCTTCCTAAGCCTTAGAACCGGGGATCGGAAACCCAGAGTTATCACCTTTTCAAAACATCTCAATCGAATTTTTGAATTGCGTCAGAGCACCCCACTGAGAGATACTAACCGTGTAATGCTCCATATGCACACCCAGAAGATGGTCCTGTGTTGTTGTTGTACCTGTCGTATCTCTTCTGGGGACGGGGTGCAATCGAGCTAATCAGACTTAATCGAATTTCTTAAAGCTCACACCCACCGCCAGAAGGGAATTGGCAGGTGGGTTTTGTGTTTTTGGGGTGAAAGCACGGGAGGGCACGACATCTAGTCGTGCCGGATAAGACCGTCAATTCTTGGCATTGGCCGCCGAAGGCGGACAGGTGGTCGCGGGCTAAAGCCCGGAGATGAGTGAGCACGATGCGGCACGGCTAAAGCCATGCCCTCCTGCGGATGGAACTTATGAAAGCTTCGAACATACTTTGGAAAGAAAAGCTCGCCGGCCAAATCGGGCAGACGATCGCGGAGAATTTGTCCCGCGAAATTGACGCGTTTGAAACCGACATCACCTTGCGCAAGCAGGGAAAATTGGACGAGCGTCTCTTCGCCGAGACGCGGCTGCGCCGAGGCGCTTACGGCCAGCGTTACGACAATGGCCAGCGCAGCGATGGGCAGAAAGTCCAGCGGCTGAATTTTCCGTCGGGCGAACTGACTAAGGGTCCGAACACTATGTGGGACGCGCCGGGCATGCAACGCATCAAGATTCCCGCGGGCGGGCTCAACGCGGCACAACTCGAGACCATGGCCGAGCTGGCCGAAGAATATTCCGACGGCATCGCGCACGTCACCACGCGGCAGGATTTCCAGCTCCATTACGTGCAGATCGACGACACGCCAAGCCTGATGCGCCGCCTCGCGGCCGCGAGCATTACTACACGTGAGGCTTGCGGCAACTCCATCCGCAACGTTACTGCTTGCCCCTACGCCGGCGTTTGCCAAGACGAAACATTCGACGTGACGCCGCACGCTCGCGCCCTGTCGAGATTCTTACTAGGACATCCTGACTGCCAGAATTTTGGCCGCAAGTTTAAGCCAGCGTTTAGCGGCTGCGCGCAACATGCTTGCGGACTCACCAGCATGCACGACCTTGGACTGATCGCGGCGAAACGCACCAATGCGGAGACCGGCCAAGAAGAGCTTGGATTTGAGATGTACGTGGGCGGGGGACTGGGCGCGGTGCCGTACCAGGCCAAGTTGTTCGACGCTTTTGTCCCGCCGGAGGATCTGCTGCCGCTGGCCCAGGCAATAGCCCGAGTTTTCGCCCGCCATGGCGAGAAGAAGAATCGCAATCGCGCCCGCATTAAGTTTCTCATTCAGGATTTAGGAATTGAAAAGTTCAGGGAACTGGTTCGCGAGGAGCGCAAGATTCTCCCGTTCGATCCGCGCTGGACTGAATACATAAAGGAGGCACAGGCGGAATTTGCGGAAGCGCCGTTGAAACCGAGCGGGGAACTGCCGTCCTTGGTTGCTATCGAGTCGCTAAACGGCAACTCAGACAACTTCAAGAAATGGATTAAGTTTAATACGCGTCCACAGAAGCAGCCTGGATATGTGACCGTCACGGTGGCGCTTCCTCTGGGCGACATTACGGCCAACCAACTGCGCTCGTTATCGGACATTGTGCGGCGATTTACCAAAGAAACCGTTCGCACCACGGTCGAACAGAACATTGTGATCCGCTGGGTCAGCAGCAGCGATGTGCGCGAGCTGTACAGCGCGTTGCAGACGGTCGGTCTAGGAGATCCCGGCGCAGGCGCGCTCGTCGACATCACCTCCTGCCCCGGCACCGACACGTGCAAGCTGGGCATCTCGTCATCGCGGGGCCTCGCGTCCGAACTGCGCAAGCGGGTGGGCGAGAAAAGTTTCCAGCAAGATGCGGCGGTGCAGAACCTTCACATCAAGATCAGCGGCTGCTTCAACAGTTGCGGACAGCACCACGTTGCCGACCTGGGCTTTTATGGCGTCAGCCGCAAGATTGCCGGATATGCCGTACCGCACTTCCAGGTCGTTCTCGGTGGCGAGTGGGAGCGCAACGCAAGCTCTTACGGTCTGCCCGTGGTGGCGGTTCCTTCGAAGAATATTCCGCAGGTAGTAACGCGCTTGACCGACCGCTATGTGGCTGGGCGAAAGACCGGCGAGACTTTCAAGGAATTTACCAAGCGTCTTGGCAAAGCAGAATTAAAAACCATGCTTGAGGACCTCACTAAGCCGCCAGCCAATGACCGCTCCTTCTTCAGCGATTGGGGAGATCCCCGCGAATACACGCTCGGAGACATGGGTGTTGGCGAATGCGCGGGCGAGGTGGTGTCGTCGATTGAGTTCGGTTTGGCGTCAGCCGAAAGGGAATTGTTCGAGGCGCAACTGGCTCTTGAAAAAGGCGAGGTCGAGCAGGCCGGCAGCAAAGCCTATCAGGCCATGCTGAATGCGGCCAAGGCGCTGGTTGAAATCGAGTATCCCGACATCTCAAGTGATCCCGGCCAGATCGTCTCCGAATTCCGGCGTCTCTATTACGACACACAGAAATTCTTCGACCCATTCGCGGGCGGGAAATTCGCGAACTATCTGTTCGATGCCCACGGCAAGGCCGGGCGGTCCTACACCGAAGAATCCAGCCGCTATCTGATCGACGAAGCCCAGCTTTTCATTGACGCGGCGCACAGCTGCTACAACCGCTTGGGAACGTTGGTGACCGTATGAGATACGCCCACAATGCACAAACTCGCGGCATCACCTTTCCTGCCGCCGAGTTTCAAAGCAACTCGCTGCAGCACATCAATGTAAAGCTTCTGCTGAAGGACGCTGAGAACATTGACCTCGATGCGGTGATCCCCGTCTTTCACAGCTGGATTCAGGGCCAGGTCTGCGAAGAGCTACTGCTCGACGTCGCCGATTATCGCCACGTCCATGGCGGGCCGGGAATTGTTCTCATCGGCCACGAAGCTGATTACAGTCTCGACCACACTGACAATCGCTGGGGTGTTCGCTACAACCGCAAGACGGCTGTTGACGGTGATAATCAGAACTGTCTGGAACAGGCAGCACGCGCAGCACTCATCGCTTGCGGGCGCCTTCAGCAGGATGCAAGGTTAAAGTTGCACTTTAAGGATGACGAGATCGAGATTTTCGTGAACGACCGGCTTTTGGCTCCAAATCGCAAGGAAACCCGAGAGGCGTTGACGCCCGAACTGCAAGCGTTTTCTGAAAGATTATTCGGAGGAAGCGACTGCTCTTTGTCCTTCGACGGTGACCCCAGGAGACTGTTCAGAGTATTCCTGAAAGCGCCGCGAGCCTTCACCGTGGACGAGTTGCTGGATAATCTGGCAAGCTGATCGCCCATCAAGCCCACACTTTCCACCGACCAGCTCTGGCAGCGCGGCCCTGCAAAGGGGAATTGCTCGCGAGAAGCTCTTAGCCATGAGCGGTTTAGGCTGGTTAGCTGAGAAGCCGACATCCGTTCCTCTCCTCAAACGCCAACAATGTCCGATAACAAGTATTATGTAAAGTCGCGAAAGTCGCGCCCGACTCACGTTTTGTGTCTATGCCAACCCCCAGTGGCTAAAGCCGATCGCGTGGGTGCGCCTTAGTGGCACGGCTCGAAGCCGTGCCACTCCCGCGGTTTACTGCCTGTGCGACATTTCACAGCATCGGGTTTCTGCCTGTCCACGGGAATCTCTATCCTGCCGGATCCCAATCGATACCGACTTCCGATCCCACGCGTTACGACCATCCGCCTGACTAACAAAAAAATAAAAAAAGGGCTTGCATGTGATACTGTGTTGTAGTTAACTATAACACTGTTGAAGACCGCTACAGCTGAAGGTCAGGAGAAATGAAATATGAAATCCCTTCGATTTATGCTTTCCGTTGTTCTGATGTCGGTCACCGCCGTGGCTTTTGCGCAATCCGGCGAGCAAAAGCCCAACACGCAAAAGTCCGATGCGCAAAAGTCTTTCGACCAACTGAAAACTCTGGCGGGTTCCTGGCAAGCTTCGGTCACCACTGATCCGCCGCAGCACGAGATGGGAAACGGGACGATGGCGCAGGTCTCGCTGCGCGTGACCTCCCGCGGCAACGCGCTAGTGCATGAGATGCACGAGGTGGGAAAGCCAGACGATCCGACGCGTTACGACCATCCAGTTACCATGCTCTACCTGGATGGCGATCGTCTGCTACTGACGCACTATTGTGACGCCGGAAACCGGCCGCGCATGGTCGCCAGGACCTCCCCGGACGGAAAGACGGTGGAATTCGATTTTCTCGACGTTGCGGGCAGCACGCAGTACGGACACATGCACCATGCAGTCTTTACCGCGATCGACACGAACCATCACACCGAGGACTGGACTTACATGATGCCTGGGGACAAGCCGATGCACGCGCACTTCGACCTGCAGCGGACAAAATGACGGAAGCATATTACTGGAAAGCTATCTGGAAAACCTGATGGACCGTGCGTGGAATGACAGTCAGCCGATTTACCGCCAGCTTCGCGACCGTGTGGTCGCGATGATACTCGACGGCGTGCTCAAGGAAGGCGATTCCCTGCCTTCCGTGCGCAATGTCGCGGCTGAATATCGGGTCAATCCGCTCACGGTCCTGAAGGGCTATCAGCAACTGGTGGACGAGGGGCTTGTCGAAACCAGACGAGGTCTCGGCATGTTCATCAATACCGGAGCACGCAATTTGTTGCTGCAGGGCGAACGGCAGAAGTTTCTTGGCGAAGAATGGCCCAGAATCCACGCAACCATTCAGCGGCTCGGCTTGAAACCGGAAGAACTGCTGGATGGTGTAACCCGCGGGTCTTCGGCCGGGACTGGGCCGAAAGCCAAAGAGAAAATAGAAACAAAAAAAGAGGAGCGCTGAAGCTATGGCATGCATAGAAGCACGCGGTCTCCGTAAGGCGTTCGGAACGACGATTGCGCTGGACGGCATCAATTTGCGCGTCGACGAGGGGCGGATCCTCGGAATTATCGGGCCCAACGGCGCCGGCAAAACCACCGCGCTCAACGCGATTCTCGGCCTCACTCCGTATGAAGGAGAACTGACGGTGCTTGGCCGCGATCCCTGGTCCGAGCGCGATCAGCTCATGCGCGATGTCTGCTTCATTGCCGATGTCGCTGTACTGCCGCGCTGGATAAGGGTTTCGCAGGCACTCGATTATGTTGCTGGAGTGCATCCGCGATTCGATCGTGCCAAAGCGGAAGGTTTTCTTGCGAAGACTACCATCAGGCACGCCAGCAAGGTCCGCGAATTGTCGAAGGGTATGGTGACGCAACTGCATCTTGCTCTGGTCATGGCCATCGACGCGAGACTGCTGGTGCTGGACGAGCCGACGCTTGGCCTCGACATTCTGTATCGCAAGCAGTTCTACGATTCCCTGCTCAACGACTACTTCGATCGCAGCCGCACTATCGTGGTGACGACACATCAAGTGGAAGAGATTCAGCACGTCCTTACCGATGTGATGTTCATCAACCGCGGCCGCATCGTATTCGGCTGCAGCATGGAAGAATTCGAGTCTCGGTATCTGGAAGTAACGGTGAATCCCGAACGTGTCGCCGCAGCGAGGGCGCTCAAGCCGATGCACGAACGATGGGTCTTCGGTCGCAAGATCTTATTGTTCGATCTGAAGCTCGATGGCGGGGTCAATCAGAATATCGATCGGCAACAGCTCACCGAATTTGGCGACGTGCGCACGCCCAGCATCGCCGACTTGTTCGTTGCTGTGTTGTCAGAGAAGCCGGGAGATAGCCCGGTCAATCAGGCCGGCCAGTCACTGAGTAATTATGAAGGAGCAGCCAGGTGAATACTCAATCGAACGCTGTGCCAGAGTCCTTCGAATCCCGGCGAAGCGCGCCCGTAGCGATGTCGGCTACTCAGCCGCTGTATTGGTCGGTGCGTCGCGAATTGTGGGAAAACCGTTCCATCTATATCGCGCCTCTGATCGTCGCCGCCCTGATTCTGTTCGCCTTCTTGATCAGCTCGACAGCGGGTATCTGGGAGAAGGCGCTGAGACTCGATCCGGCGCAACAGCCCGACAAACTCGCCGAGCCTTACACGTTCGCTGCACTTCTGCTCATGGGCACGACTCTCGTCGTTGCGATCTTCTACTGTCTGGACGCGCTGCACGGCGAACGTCGCGATCGCAGCATCCTGTTCTGGAAGTCGCTGCCGGTCTCCGATCTCACGACCGTGCTCTCGAAGGCAAGCATTCCATTGGTAGTGCTGCCGCTGCTCACTTTCGCGATCACCATCGCCACACAGTGGATCATGCTG
>WNGK01006440.1_pt1 | contig 12347 bp, 12 predicted proteins | sample 5400601 | NCBI WGS metagenome assembly WNGK01 (sample SAMN13153376, study PRJNA577476) | soil metagenome | isolation source: 60 cm soil or saprolite under Garry oak tree replicate 1 | place: USA:California | collected 2016-06-15 | reverse complement strand
GCGAGTGGGTCCGACAAGCCTCTGCCGACGCCCGAGCCGGTTGCGCAAATGCAGACGGTGGACGTGCTCGTGGCGAAGGCCGACATCGGCCTTGGCCAGTCGGTCAAGCCTGAGGATATGCAGTGGCAGACCTGGCCGGCGGCGACGGCAAGCAGCAGCTTCATTCGCCGCAGCGACCGGCCCGAAGCCGCCAAGGAGGTCGTCGGCTCGATCGCGCGCGCGCCGTTCATCGCCGGCGAGCCGATCCGCGACCCGAAGCTGATCAAGGCTAATGGGTCAGGCTTCATGGCGGCGATCCTGCCCTCCGGCATGCGCGCCGTTTCGACCGAAATCTCGCCGGAGACCGGTGCCGGCGGCTTTATTCTGCCGAATGACCGGGTCGACGTCATTCTTTCGAAGCGCGAGAAGAATCCGGACCGCTCCGGCAGTGGAGACATCGTCCACTCGGAAATCATCCTGGCAAACGTTCGCGTTCTCGCGATCGATCAGGCCCCGAAGGAAAAAGAAGGTCAGAACGCCGTGGTCGGCAAGACCGTAACGCTCGAGCTGAAGCCGGAGCAAACCGAGACGCTCGCCCGGGCGCGCCAGAGCGGCACGCTGTCGCTTTCGTTGCGCAGCATTGCCGACGTCAATGCGGTCGACACCAAATCCGACGACGCTCCCAGGCGTGGCGACAGCATCAACGTCGTTCGCTACGGCATCGCAATCCCGATGATGACTCAGAAGTGATAAAGAGGACGGCCGATATGAAATGCAGGGGAAATCAGCGATCGACCCGGACCCTCATGGTCCGCGCGCTGTCGTTCTCGGCCGTCGCGGCGCTGACGCTCAATCCGGCCTTGACGCCGGTGGTGGCGAGCGATTACCGCGCCGTGGCGCCGGCTACCGCCGACGCACCGATGAATGCGCGCTTTCTTGCGCTTGGCATCGGGAAATCCATCGTGATCGATCTGCCGCGTGACATCAAGGATGTGCTGGTCGCCGACCCGAAAATCGCGAACGCTGTCGTTCGCTCGGCGCAGCGTGCCTACATCATCGGCGCGGCGGTCGGCCAGACCAACATCGTGTTCTTCGATTCCGCGGGCCAGCAGATTGCGGCCTACGACATCGCCGTCAAGCGCGACCTCAACGGCGTGCGCGCCGCGCTGAAGCAGACGCTGCCGAACGCCGACATCCAGATCGAGGGCGTCGGCGACGGCGTGATGCTGTCCGGCTCGGCGGCAAGCCCGATCGAAGCGCAACAGGCGGGCGAACTGGCGGCGCGGCTGGTGGGCGGGGTCGACAAGGTCGTCAACTCGATCTCGGTCCGGGGCCGCGATCAGGTGATGCTGAAGGTCACGGTGGCCGAGGTCCAGCGCAGCATCATCAAGCAGTTGGGCATCGACCTCTCCGCCACCATGAATTACGGCACGACCGCCGTGACGTTCGACAACAACAATCCCTTCACCGCCCTTGGTCACTCGCTTGCCGGCAATTCGGCGGTAGCGGGCTTTGGTTCGGCGACACGTAACGGCGTCCCTGTGCCCTCGATCCAGGCTACCATACGCGCCATGGAAGGCGCCGGCGTGATCCGAACGCTGGCCGAACCAAACCTGACGGCGATTTCCGGAGAGTCGGCGACGTTCATTGCCGGCGGCGAATTTCCGATTCCCGCCGGCTATTCCTGCGACCCGATCACGCGTGCCTGTACCACCCAGATCAGCTTCAAGAAATTCGGTATTTCGCTCAACTTCACCCCGGTCGTGATGACCGAGGGGCGGATCAGCCTGCGGGTGATGACCGAGGTCTCCGAACTGTCGAACGACAACTCCATTACGTTGAATCAGGCCGGCAGCTCGCTGACCATTCCCTCGGTCAAGACCCGGCGCGCCGAAACGACGCTGGAAATTCCGTCGGGCGGCGCGATGGCGATGGCAGGCTTGATTCAGGACCAGACCAAGCAGGCCATCAACGGTTTGCCGGGTCTGACGCAATTGCCGGTGCTTGGGGCGCTGTTCCGCAGCCGTGACTTCGTCAACAGCCAGACCGAGCTGATGGTGATCGTGACGCCCTTCATCGTTCGCGCAGTTGCTCAAAAGGACCTGTCGCGCCCCGATGACGGATTCGCGGCGGCGGCTGATCCGCAAGCCGATCTGCTCGGCAACATCAATCGTATCTATGGCGTTCCAGGCCGGGTAGAGCCCGCCCGGAATTATCGCGGCACCTATGGATTTATCACCGACTGAGACGGGACGAGGACGAAAACGATGACAGTGAAAATACCCGTCGACCGCATTCGCGCCTGCCGCACGGCGGGAGCGCTTGTTGGTCTTGCAGTCGCGCTGGGAGCCTGCACGCATACCGAGGAAGCCGTGACGGTCGCGGGCTACCCTAACGATTATCGTCAGCGTCATCCGATCGTCATTCAGGAAGCCGACCGGTCGGTCGTCATCTTCGTCGGCCACGCGCGTGGCGGCCTTTCCGCTTCGCAGCGCGCCGACGTGATCGGGCTGGCGCAAGTCTGGCTGCGGGAAGGAACCGGCGCCATCAATGCCGATGTGCCGGTCGACACACCGAACGCGCGGGCCGCCGCGGATTCGTTCCGGGAAATTCAGTCGCTGCTCGCGGCGGCCGGGGTGCCGCCACGCGGGATTATTATCCGCCGCTATCATCCGGAAGACCCGCGCCAGATGGCAGCGATCCGGCTGAACTATCCGAAAATATCCGCGGTTGCCGGGCCCTGCGGCCTGTGGCCGGAGGACATCGGACCCTCGATCAAGAACCCGAGCTACAGCGAAAACAAATCCTATTACAATTTCGGCTGCGCCTATCAGCGCAACATGGCGGCGATGGTCGACAATCCGGCGGACCTCGTGCAGCCGCGGCCTGAAACGCCCACCTATACGACGCAACGCACGACCGCTTTCGAGAAGTATCGCAAGGGTACCCCGACCACGGTCGTCTATTCCGATGCCGACAAGGCCAAACTCAGCGATACAGCCAAATGATCAGCTACGCGCAAAAAAATCCCGAAGACCAGCCGGACGTCACTTCCCCGGCCGCGGACGATCACATCGCCCCGGCGCCACGTGTGTCTGTGCAGGCCTTTTGCGAGACGGTGGAAACCGCCGCGGCCGTGCAATCGGCGGGCGAAGACCGCCGCCTCGGCAAGGCCCATCTGAAGATCCAGATGGGGGGCATGGCAGCCGCCATCGAAGCTTATCGTACCGCGCCTACTCCCAACGTGATCATCCTGGAGACCGAAGGCCGCAGCGATATCCTCACCGGCCTCGATCAGCTCGCCACCGTGTGCGATTCCGGATCCCGCGTCCTCGTGATCGGCCGTGTCAACGATGTCACGCTTTATCGCGAGCTGGTGCGCCGCGGCGTCAGCGACTACGTGATCGCGCCGGTCAGCACCATCGACGTGGTGCGTTCGGTCTGCGGCCTGTTCTCGGCGCCGGAGGCCAAGGCAGTTGGCCGGATCATCGCCATCGTCGGGGCCAAAGGCGGCGTCGGCGCGTCCACCATCGCGCACAACGTCGCCTGGGCGATCGCGCGCGATCTCGCACTGGACTCCGTCGTCGCCGATCTCGACCTCGCGTTCGGCACCGCCGGCCTCGACTACAATCAGGATCCCCCGCAGGGGATCGCCGACGCGGTATTCTCGCCCGATCGTGTCGATACCGCGTTTATCGACCGCCTGCTGTCGAAATGTACCGACCACCTCAGCCTGCTGGCGGCGCCGGCGACGCTCGAGCGGATCTACGATTTTGGCGCCGATGCCTTCGACTCGATCTTCGACACGCTCCGCACCACGATGCCGTGCATCGTGCTCGACGTTCCTCATCAATGGTCCGGATGGACCAGGCGTGCCCTGATAGGTGCGGACGATATTCTGATCGTCGCCGCGCCGGATCTCGCCAACCTGCGCAACACCAAGAACATCTTCGACCTGCTGAAGGCATCGCGGCCCAACGACCGGGCGCCGCTATATTGTCTCAATCAAGTCGGCATCCCGAAGCGGCCCGAAATCAACGCAGGCGAATTCGCCAAAGCCATCGAGAGCCCGCCGATTGCGACGATTCCATTCGACCCGCAAATGTTCGGTTCGGCGGCCAACAACGGCCAGATGATCGCGGAAATTTCAGCGAATCATCGCACCACCGAGATGTTTCTGCAGATCGCGCAACGGCTGACAGGCCGTGGCGAAACCAAAAAGCCGCGGGGGTCGTTCCTGTCACCCCTCATCGATAAGCTGCGGGCAAAGTAAGCACCCGCATGGAGTACCGTCGTGTTTGGTAAGCGTAGCGGAACAGAAAACGATTCGCGGCCAATGAAATCCGCCGTCGGCGTGCTGGAGCCAGCTTCCGGCGCGCCGGCTGTTGCTTCGCGTGAGGCACCGCCGCCCAGTGTTTCCTCGCCGCCGCTCTCGCCAGCAAAACCCGCGGCACCTGCGCCCACCGTCGACGCGCGGCGGTCCGACACCTATTATCAGGTCAAAGCGACAATCTTCGGCGCCTTGATCGAAGCGATCGACCTTGCCCAGCTCGCCAAACTCGACGGCGAGTCGGCGCGGGAAGAAATCCGCGACATCGTCAACGAGATCATCGCGATCAAGAACATCGTGATGTCGATCGCCGAGCAGGAGGAACTGCTCGACGACATCTGTAACGACGTTCTCGGATATGGCCCGCTTGAACCGCTTTTGTCGCGCGACGACATCTCCGACATCATGGTCAATGGCGCCGGAACGGTATTCATCGAAGTCGCCGGCCGCATTCAGCGCACCGGAATCCGTTTCCGCGACAATCAGCAATTGCTGAATATCTGTCAGCGCATCGTCAGCCAGGTCGGCCGGCGGGTCGACGAATCCTCGCCGATCTGCGACGCGCGGCTCGCCGACGGTTCGCGCGTCAACGCCATCGTTCCGCCGCTGGCGATCGACGGCCCCGCATTGACGATCCGCAAATTCAAGAAAGACAAGCTGACCCTGGACCAGCTGGTCAAGTTTGGAGCGATCTCGCCGGACGGCGCGGAGATTCTGCAGATCATCGGCCGCGTCCGTTGCAACGTTCTGATCTCGGGCGGTACCGGCTCCGGCAAGACCACGCTGCTCAACTGCCTCACCCAGTTCATCGAGCACGACGAACGCGTCATTACCTGCGAAGACGCCGCGGAACTTCAACTGCAGCAACCGCACGTGGTGCGGCTGGAAACCCGTCCGCCCAACATCGAGGGCGAGGGCCAGGTCACCATGCGCGAACTGGTCCGAAACTGCCTCCGCATGCGTCCTGAACGCATCATCGTCGGTGAAGTCCGCGGACCCGAAGCGTTCGACCTCCTGCAGGCCATGAATACCGGCCACGACGGATCGATGGGGACGCTGCACGCCAACAATCCCCGCGAAGCGCTGTCGCGCTGCGAATCGATGATCACGATGGGTGGCTTCTCGCTTCCGTCGCGGACCATTCGCGAGATGATCTGCGCCTCGATCGACGTGATCATCCAGGCCGCCCGCTTGCGCGACGGCTCCCGGCGCATCACGCACATCACCGAGGTGATGGGCATGGAAGGCGATACCATCATCACCCAGGACCTGTTCCTTTACGACATGGTCGGCGAGGACGCGAACGGGAATATCATCGGCCGACATCGCTCGACCGGCATCGGACGGCCGCGCTTCTGGGATCGCGCACGATATTACGGCGAAGAGAAGCGGCTTGCCGCAGCACTCGATGCCGCTGAAGTCATTACCGACGTCTAAGCGGGACCATCAACATGCAAGCGCTCGCACTGGCCTTTCTCGCCACCACCACCGTCGGCGGTCTGGCATGGGTATTTCTCTATCCTGCACTTTCGGGAGAGCGAAAGGCCGAGCATCGCCGGGCGGCGGTCGCGAAGTCGGAGCCGGCCGCTCGTCAGGCCGATAAGACCCAGCGCTCGCGCCGCGAACAGGTCGAAGGATCGCTGAAGGACCTCGAGGCGCGCCGCCAGAAGGAAAAGAAGATCCCGCTCAGCAGCCGCCTGACCCAGGCCGGCCTGACCTGGACAGTCAAGAAGTTCATGATGATTTCCGGCGTTCTCGCCGCCGTCAGTTTTGCGATCGCGATGCTGGCCGGGGGCGGATTGCTCGCGGCCGTCGGCCTGGCATTCGCTGCGGGTTTCGGTCTGCCGCGCTGGGGCTTGAGCTATCTCAAGACGCGCCGGGAAAAGGCGTTCCTCAAGGCGCTCCCGGACGCCGTTGACGTGATCGTTCGCGGCATCAAGGCGGGTCTGCCGCTGTTTGAATCCATCAAGGTCGTCGCATCCGACGCGCCGGAGCCGCTCAAGGGCGAATTCCTCGCCATCATCGAAACCCAGGCGATCGGCATGCCGCTTGGCGACGCATGTGCCCGCCTGTTCGAACGGATGCCGGTGCCGGAGGCGAACTTCTTCGGCATCGTGATCGCGATCCAGCAAAAGTCCGGCGGTAACCTGTCGGAGGCTTTGGGCAACCTGTCCAAGGTGCTGCGCGATCGCAAGAAAATGGCGGAGAAGATTCAGGCCATGTCGATGGAAGCCAAGGCCTCCGCGGGCATCATCGGTTCATTGCCGCCGATCGTCATGCTGCTGGTCTACCTGTCGACCCCCGAATACATCTCGCTGCTGTGGACCCATCCGACCGGTCAATTGATGCTGGTTGGCTGCGTGGTCTGGATGTCCATCGGCATATTCGTCATGAAAAAAATGATCAACTTCGACTTCTGATGGTGCAGCATGATTAGTTTTCTGGTCGACAAGCTTCACGATGCGCGCTTCATGACCATGCTGCTGGCGGCGATCGCCGCCAGCGCGACCGCGTATACGCTGATCATGCCGCTGTTTGCAGGCGAAGGACTGGCGAAACGCATGAAGGCGGTCGCGAGCGAGCGCGAGCGGATCCGGCAACGGGAGCGCGATCGTCTTTCCAAGTCCGAAAAGGTATCGCTGCGGCAGTCGCCGAAGCAACTCGTCTCCAAGGTGGTGGAAGACTTCAACCTCGGAAAGTGGCTGGCGCAGGAGGCCGCACGCGAGAAGCTCACCATGGCCGGCTATCGCGGGCAAGCGCCCTACGTCACATTCCTGTTCTTCCGGCTGGTCACGCCTGTGGTGTTTTTCATTGGGTCGATACTGTATGTTTTCGTGATCTCGCACATGCAGAAGTCGATGCCGGTGAAGATCGGCATGTGCATCGGCGCGGCCTATCTCGGGCTGCAGGCGCCGATGATGTTCCTGAAAAACGCCATCTCAAAGCGCCAGCTCTCGATCAAGCGCGCATTTCCCGACGCGCTCGACCTGCTGCTGATCTGCATCGAATCCGGCATGTCGATCGAAGTGGCCTTCCGCAAGGTCAGCACGGAGATCGTGTCGCAGTCGGTTGCGCTCTCCGAGGAATTCACGCTGACCACGGCCGAGCTCTCCTATCTCCAGGATCGCAAGGTGGCCTACGAAAATCTGGCGAAGCGCACCGGCCTCGAGGGCGTGAAGTCGGTCTGTCTGGCCTTGCAGCAGTCCGAACGTTACGGCACGCCGCTCGGCCAGAGCCTGCGCGTCATGGCGCAGGAGAATCGCGACATGCGCATGAACGAAGCCGAGAAGAAGGCGGCCGCGCTGCCGCCGAAACTGACCGTGCCGATGATCCTGTTCTTCCTGCCGGTGTTGTTCGTCGTCATCCTGGGCCCGACCTACATCAAGGTCGCGGCAATGCAATGATCCTGACCGGCGCGGCAGACGGCTGAGTTTCGCCGAAAACGGCGGTTGGTCGCAAGCAGGGCTGGCGTGCCGGACACCGGAAAGAATGGGAACAGTTTTTCCACTTGAATGAGGGCTTCGATCTCTCTTGTCCGAAGATGCCCTCGGGGTGTTTAAAGAAGGGCTGGCTGCTTCGCTGCAATAGGGACACGAAGAATGAAGCTAGAGATATTCTCATTGCGAGAACGGCCGGATTTGATCCCCTTGGTCTTTTCGGAGCATTTGCAGGCCGTATGGCCCGAGTTCATGCAGCACGACGCGACGGCAAAGCTATATTTTGGCCGATCTATATTTAACAACTACCTGGACTACGCTTTTGCAGGACTGGTCGATGGCGAAGTCGTCGGACGCGCGTTCGGTGTTCCATTTGCATTTAACGTTAAGGGCCGTTCCGAATTGCCAGACGGCGGTTGGGACCAGGTCATCCGCTGGGCTCATGAAGACAGGATTGTTGGGCGCACCCCAACGACGATGAGCGCACTCGAAATTGCCTTTGTTCCCAAAGCGAGAGGCATCGGCAATTCGTTGGCGATGCTGGATGCGTTGAAGGCATGCGCGAAGAAGATGGGCTTTGCAGAAATGTTCGCCCCTGTTCGGCCCAGCCAAAAGCATCTCCAGCCGCGGACCCCGATGCACGATTATATCCACTTGGAACGTGCTGACGGCTTGCCAATGGATGCGTGGTTGCGAACCCACATCAGGGTCGGCGGAAGAATTGTGAGGATCGCTCCCTATTCCATGACGATCGTTGGCACACTCGCCGAGTGGTCACAATGGACGGGGACGGTGTTCGAGTGTCCAGGTGAGGCAGAGGTCACGAGCGCGCTGGTGCCAGTGCTTGTTTCAATCGAGCAGAACTACGGCGTTTACGTGGAACCAAATGTGTGGGTCCGACACACATTATAATGTCGATCACGTCGCCTCTCTAATCAACGCGGCAGTGAGGTAGGATCTACCGGCATCGCCGGCGGCCCAGCGATAGTCGATCTTGACGTTGCGGCCGTCGTGCCAGCCCGACTCGTCAAGTCCTTCCGAAACGCGGCATCCCAACCCTGTGCCAGAGCGTCGCTGTCGCCGAACGTCGTCAGCACGGCTAGCCGGCGCATTTCGCTGGCTTGCGCCGCGCGCGGCCAAGCGATCGCTGCGCCGCCGAAAGCGATGAAGTCCCGCCGTCTCATGGGGCAATTCCTGCGGCAAGAGGGAATGCTATCAAACTTTCCCGTCAATATGGGAGGGAGATCGGGTGTCGCAACGCGGCCTCACACCGCGGTAAAAGCTATTTGCCATGGCGCGAAGGCAAGAGTTTGCATAGGATTGCGCCCGGCCCTGCCCCGGCCAGGGAGCGCTCCATGAGACGGCGCGATTTCATCCTGCTTGGTAGTGCGGTTGCCTGGCCGCTTGTGGCGCAGGCGCAGGTTTCACCCAGGAGGCGGCCGCTCATCACCTGGCTGTCTGGGGGAACAACTGAAGTGGCCGGACCTTTCGCCGCCAGTTTCCTGGATGGCATGCGTGAGCTCGGATACGCTGAGGGCCGCGACTTCGATATGGCTTACCGCTATGCCGAGGGCGTTCTGGACCGGTTGCCTGCGTTTGCAGAGGAGATCGTTCGGCTCAAGCCCGACGTCATCCTGGCTGCCGCCGTCAGCGCCGCGGTCCCGGCGCGAATGGCGACGTCGGCGATCCCCATCGTGTGTCCGGCGCTCGCCGACGCCGTGCATCTCGGCTTGATCGCGAGTGAAGCGCGGCCGGGCGGGAACGTAACCGGGATCGAACCCTACGTGGCGGGATTGCCTGCCAAACAGATGGAGCTCGTGCGCGAGATTGCGCCGGGCGCTCAGCAGGTCGGACTGCTTACCAACCTGCGCGATCCGAAAGCTCCGCCGCAGGCGCAAGAGTTGGAAGCCGCGGCCAAGGTCCTGGAAGTGACGATCAATTCGGCCGACGTCGACAGCCCCCCGGAGATTGACGGCGCGATGGAGGCACTAGCAAGCCAGCGCGTCGACGTCGTCATCGTGCTGCAGACCACGCTGCTGCTGAGCCTGGGTCGGCGGATTGCCGAATTGGCGTTGGCGAAACGGTTGCCAACCATCTACGGATATCGCGAGCATGTGGTGGCCGGCGGGCTGATCAGCTACGGCGTCGATTTGAGTTGGTGCTACCGTCGCAGCGCTTATTTCGTGCAAAAGATATTGCAAGGCACCCCGCCGGGCGACCTGCCGGTGGAATTCCCGAACAAGATGGTGCTGTCGGTCAACCTCAAGACCGCCAAGGCGCTGGCACTGAAGATTTCGGAAGCATTCCTGCTGCGCGCCGACGAGGTGATCGAGTGAGGTTCGTGACTTCCGGGCGCTTTGCGGGCCTCACGTGATCTTCGACGCGAGTGCTGCACCGGGCGGAATTACGCCCGGCGTTGATCCCGACGATATCCTGGATGTTAGCGACCAGTCGGGACGGCTGAGAGAGCGGCCACCGGCACCGTGCCGGCACCTACGCGCGGATTGTCCTTGCGGCTCAGCATCTGCTTCAGGTAGGCGACATTCGCCGCCGCCTCGTCGGCCGGCAGATCGGCCTTCACGATGGTTTCAGCTTCGGCAAAGCGGCCCTGCAGGCCAACCACCAGGCCCAGATTCTGCCGCACCCGCGCGTCGGCTCGGGTGTTCGCGAAGGCCCGGCGAAGTATTTCCTCCGCCTTCGGCAGATCCCTGGAAAGCACGTAGGAAAGACCGAGATTGGACAGGACCGAGGGCTCCTCGGGCGCGATCTTCAGGGCGCTGGCGTAATAGCCGCGCGCTTCGTCGTGCCGGCCCAGTTGGTCGAGCGCGGTTCCTTGCACCGAAAGGATTCGCCAATCGGGATTATCGGGCGAATGGGCGCGGGTGAGAACATCGAACGCCTGTTGGAAATTGCCGTTGTCGGCAAGCGCCCGGCCATAAGCGGCGAGCAGCGGCTTGTTGGCGGGATGGGCGATGGTGGCCTGTTCGAGCACGGCGACGGCCTGGGTGCGCTGCCCCGTGGCGCGCAGCGCCTGGCCATACTTGAGGGCCGCGTCGGCGTCCTTGGGATTGGCGCGATAGCGTTCGCCGTAGGTCTCTGCCGAACGCCGCGGGTCGGGGTCGGGGCTGGCGTCGGACTTTGACGATATCGATCCGGTGATGTCGGACATGGTCTGGCAGCCGCCAAGGCCAACGGCCAAAATCGCCGCCATGGCGGTGGATACAAGAAGCCGGGCGACACTGCACTGCTGGCGCATGGAGCTTTAACTCACGATATCAAGCGGATGGTTGCGGCCGAATGCCCTCAGCAATAGGCTGTTAACCCTAATACTGGGTTAAAATTGCCGCCTGCGCGCAAGGCGAGCGGCCGCACGCGAGGGCCGCGCCATCCGGTTGTGCCGGAATTTTGAATCCGGATGCGTGTCGTTCGCGACCAAAGCTTCCGAATGAAAGTTGCAGCTGCCGAGTTCAGCCCGCCCCATCAATACTCGATGGCGAGACGCTTCCTGATTTCATCGATCCGTTTGTCGAGTGCGTCGAAGCGTGCGTGAAGGCTTCTGTCGTGAAGGTAGAAGATATATCCCACGACCAGAAACCCGAAAATCCAGTGGTGAGTTTCCACGTAGGCCAGCACCTGCTCTATCGTGTGACCGACGGTAACAACAATTTCCCACAAGACGTCCATCGCGTTCCCCACTTTCGAGAAATTGACATTCTAATTTTGCTAATTTTGGAAGACTGTAGCCGATGGGCGGGGTGTTGGCCCAGCATCCGATCGGTTGCGATGCTGGCGAAATCAGGCGTGAAATCATAATGCCGGCTCCGAAGCAAATCGCTCCTTAACTTCTGCGATGTGTGATAGTCGAACAGGCGGAACAGGACGCCCTCAATGCTACAAAACCTCTTCGGCCGGATCGCGATTGCAGCTTTCCTGCTGACAGCCACGGCCACATTTGCGGCACCGGTGCAGGGCAAGGCGCACGTGGCGCGGCACTGGCGCGGGTATGGTTTCTTGCCCGGCTACCGCACACCCGAACGGATCGAATGGGACGAGGCTCGGAATCGCCGGCGAGTCTATTGGTATGGCGGCCCCGGCTTTTATCGGGGGCGCTGGAACGGCGGCGGGTTCGGCCCGTGCTGGACCCAGACCCCGATCGGCAATGTGTGGAATTGCGGTCGATAGTGGATCGCCGCCCCAATACCAAACGGCCTTCAGTTGATGACACTGAGGCCGGGTGGTCCTGGGATCGATGTTACACCTGCAATTCGGCCGCGACCGTTCAGGTTGAGCGCCGCACAGCCGCAATCACTCGCAGACCGAAACGCGGCGTATTCGCCAACCGTAGGCTGTCCAGACGCGTCGCCGAACCGCATAGCAAGCGCCCGCGTCGCCATAATAGGGATAGTAGCCGCCGTAGGGATAGCCACCGTAGCCATACGGTCCGTAAAGGCCGCCCAGGCCTAGACCCAGGCCAAACCCCAATCCCGCACCGCGAAAGCCGCCGCCGCGGAAACCGCCACCACGGAAGCCTCCGCCGCCACGAGCAAGGGCGGACGTGGTGGAGGCGCCCAACAACAGCGCCGACGCGCCGATGATGCTGA
>WNGK01038216.1_pt1 | contig 12349 bp, 11 predicted proteins | sample 5400601 | NCBI WGS metagenome assembly WNGK01 (sample SAMN13153376, study PRJNA577476) | soil metagenome | isolation source: 60 cm soil or saprolite under Garry oak tree replicate 1 | place: USA:California | collected 2016-06-15 | reverse complement strand
TTGGGGGTTCGGGGTCGAACACGTCCAGACCGACCCCGGCCAGGGTGCCGTCCTGTAGTGCCGCCAGCACGGCGTCCAGGTCGACGAGTCCTCCGCGTCCGCAGTTGATCAGCACCGCACCCGGTTTGACCGCTTGCAGGAATTCGGCGTCGACGAGGTGGCGGGTGGTCTCGGTCAGCGGCGCATGCAGGGTGATGATGTCGCTGCGGGCGGCGAGCTCGCGACGGTCGCCGACGGCGATGTCGTCGGGCGGTGGGGCAATTGGGTCGTGCGCGAGGATCTGCATCCCGAACACGCTTGCGAGTTCGGCCACACGCTGGCCGATGCGGCCGTAGCCGATGATGCCGATGGTCGATCCGTCCAGGTCGGCGACGGTGTGCTCGCCGCGCCGGGCCCACTGCCCGTCGCGAACCAGTCCGGTCAGCGGCCCGAACGACTTCACCAGGTGCAGCGCCATTCCGATGACCCCTTCGGCAACCGCCCGGGTTCCGCTCCCCGGCGTGACTACCACGGCGATTCTGCGTTCGGTGGCTGCGGCCATGTCGATGCGGTCTACCCCGACCCCGGTCCGGGCGAGTACCTGCAGTTTCGGCATCCGGTCGAGCGCGGCCCGGTCGACGACCGCGTCGGCGCGCACGATCGCGCCGGCAGCCTCGGCGAGATCGGCGGGGCCCGGGTGCGGCACGAACGCCGTGCCGCTGTCCAGCGCATCGCTCACCAGCACGGGGTCAACCTCGCCGAGTGCCACCACGACAGCCCGTGCGGTGCTCGCGAGTTCGGAGTGCTCACCCATGAGCCGCCTCGACGTCCGGTTGCCGGCCGAACGTCGCTCCGGAAACGTCGGGCACCTTGTGCCAGGTGCCGTCCTCGGCCGACGCGGCCACGGCCGCGAGCACCTCGGCGTCTGCGTGCGCCTCGTAGATCGTCGAGTTGCGGCGCGGCCCGCCGAGCAGAGCGGCAACGAATTTCGCCCCCTCGATCACCTTCAGGTCGTCGTAGCTCATGCTGTTCGCCGGCCCGGGCTGGAAATGCGCGTAGTCGCCCATGGACGAGTTCGCGAGTACCCGTGTGTAGCCGACGTTCGCACCGCCGCGGCCGAGGCACAGTTGCAGTTCGTTCATCTGCTCGAAGTTCCAGCTCGCGGAGCCTTCGGTTCCGTAGACCTCGAGCGAGAGACCGCATTGCGGGCCGACGATGACGCGGGAGGCTTCGATGGTGCCCACCGCCCCGCTGCAGTGCGATCCCACGCCGAACCGGATCAAGGCCGCCGCGTGGTCGTCGTTCTCGACCGGGGCCAGCTCGCCGTTCTCGATTACGGCGAAGTGGGTGCCGACACCCATGGGCAGGATCGGGCGCTGCGGATACACGGTCGACAGCAGCCCGCTGACCTCACTGACCGGTCCGATCGCGTACTGGACCAGGTCCACGACGTGGCTGAGCAGGTCACCAAGCGCGCCGCTGCCGGCGTACTCGCGGCGGAACCGCCAGGACAGCGCGCCGTTGGGCTCTGCGGCGTAGCCGCAGTAGAAGACCGACCGGACGTTGGTGATGCGGCCCAGCTCGCCGGTCGCGACGAGTTCGCGGATCCGCTCGACGGCGGGGGCACCGCGGTAGTTGTAGCCGATGGAGGTCTGCACGCCGGCCGAGCGCGCCGCCGCGGCAACCTCGGCCGTCTCCTCGACGCCGCGGCCGACCGGCTTCTCGATCCAGAACGGCTTGCCGGCTTCTGCAGCTGCCACGGCGATCTCCCGGTGGACGTGATTTGGCGCGCAGATCGACACGACGTCGACCTCGGGATCGGCGAGCACATCGCGGTAGTCCGTGCTCGACCGGGCGTAGCCGAGTACCTCCCGGGCATACGCGGCCCGGTCCGGAGCGGTGTCCGCGGCGTGCACCAGCCGGGTGCGTACCCCGAGGTCCTGGTACACGACGGGAATGGACTGGTAGGCGCGGGTATGCAGCCGGCCCATCCACCCAACGCTGATCAGGCCGACGCCGAGGGTGTTGGGGTGTTGTTCGTTGACCATGATCTCTCTCTCAGCTGACGGGGGATCAGGCGCCGCAGCGCGCACGGGCGAGTTGGGCGGCCATCGCCGCGGCGAGCAGGGTCGAGTCCGAGCCGATCGCGACGAACGACCAGCCGTCCGCGATACGGGCTGCGGCCGCAGCGCCGTCGTTGACGAGCAGCCCGCACGCCTTGCCGCTGGCCTGCGCGGCGGAGCGGACCTTGTCGATAGCGGCGACATAGGCGGGTGCGGTGATGTCTCCGGGTACGCCGAGGTCGTGGCTGAGGTCGCGTGGCCCGACGAACAACACGTCGACGCCGTCCAGCGTGGCGATCTTGTCGACCTCCTCGGCGGCCGCGGCGGACTCGATCTGTACCACGGCGAGCACGTCGCGGTCGGCGCGGTCGAGCGCGCCGGGATCCAGGCCGTAACGGCACGCCCTGTTGTAGGTCGCGACACCACGGTCGCCGTGCGGCGGGTAGCGAAGATGCCGTAGCGCGGTTGCGACATCGTCGGCGCTGTCCAGCCGCGGCAGCATGATCCCGGCCGCGCCCAGGTCCAGCGCGCGGCCGATGCGGATCCGGGCCGCCGTCTCGACGCGCACTACGACCGGCACGCCATATGCGCCTGCCGCGGGAACCAGTGACCGGAGCTGTTCCTCGCCGCCGGCGCCGTGCTCCAGGTCCAGCAGCAGCCAGTCCGGCCCGGCGGCCGCGCAGACCTCGCCGGTAACGGCGGATGCGGTGCCGATGAAAGTTCCAAGGGTCGCCTCGCCGGCAGCGACTCTGCGGCGCAGGCGACCCCTGTCCAGCGGTGACGCCTGCTGCGGGGACGTGTTCATCCGTGCCACCGCTGCTCGACCAGGCCGGCTTCGTAGTCGGCCCGCAGCGCAGCCACGGTGTCCTGCTCGGAAACCTCGGCCGGCGCGACGTCCCACCACACTCCGCCGCCGGGCAGGTCGGCGTGCGGGATCACTGGGACGACGATCACCACCGGTCCGCGGTGGCCGCGGGTGGACTCGAGCGCGTCGCGGACCGCGCCAGCCGTTACGGCGCGGACCGCCCGCGCGCCGAGCCCCTCGGCGATCTTGGCGAGGTCGACGCGCAGGTAGTCGCCGTCGAGCCGGGGCGGTTTGTCCGCGTCGCCGCCGCCGGCGACGTCCAGCGGACCGTTGCGGTAGCGGAATTCGTTGCCGAACTCAGCGCCGTTGCGCAGCATCTGCAGCCGGTGGATGACCTGGTAGCCGTGATTCTCGGCGATCACGATCGTCACGGCCGCTGACTCCTGGGCCGCGGTGACGAGCTCGGTCGGCGCCATCAGGAACGTTCCGTCGCCGATAAACGCGGTCACCCGGCGGTCGGGATTCGGTTCGGCCAATCGGACACCGATCGAGGCGGGGAGCTCGTAGCCCATGCAGGAGAACCCGAACTCCAGGTGGCAGTGTCGTCCTTCGGTCGCGTCCCAGACCTTCTGTAGGTCGCCGGGCGGACCGCCGGCCGCCGCAATGATCACGTCGCCGGGTCGGGCGTGCTCCTGCAGCAGCCCGATGAGCTGGGCCTGGGTGAGCTCGGCGTCCGTGTCGCGCACGACATCCGAGTCCGGTGCCAGTGCCGCCGCATCGAACGCGGTGTCCGGGTCGAGCGCCGAGGCACGCACTGGCCCCCATGCCGCCGTCTCGGCCTCGACGCGTTCCCGCCAGGCCGCGGGGGCTGCGATGCCCGTGGCCACTACCCGGTCCGCCAGCGCGGCAAGCGCCCGCTTGGCATCCGCGACGATGCTCGTCGCGCCTAGCCGATCGGCGTCGTGCACGTCGAGGTTAATGCTCGCGAAGCGGACGTCCGGGTTCTGGAACAGCGATTGCGAAGCGGTGGCGAAGTCGGTGAGGCGGGAGCCGACCGAGAGGACGAGGTCGGCCTCACGGGCCAGCCGGTTGGCAGCCGGGGTGCCTTCCAAGCCGATTCCGCCGAGCTGCCACCAGCCGCGCTGTTGCACCGCGCCCTTGCCGGCGAAGGTTTCCGCGAGCCGAGGCGGCGAGTAGTTCGAGTTCTGCGGAGGCATCGGAGTAGATGACCCCACCGCCGGCGATGATCAGCGGCCGCTCCGCCTGCGCGAGCAGGGTGGCGACGCCTTCGATCTCGGCCGGGTCGGCGGCGGGCCGGCGGATGCGCCACACCTTGTCGGCGAAGAAGGCGGCCGGGTAGTCGAAGGCGTGAGACTGGACGTCTTGGGGCAAAGCCACGACGGCGGCGCCGGTCAGAACCGGATCGGTGAGCACGCGCATAGCTGCGGGCAGCGCAGTCAGCAGTTGTTCCGGCCGGGTGATCCGGTCGAAGAACCTGGCGACCGGGCGGAACGCGTCGTTGACCGAGACATCGGCCTGCGAGGGGTGCTGCAGCTGCTGCAGGACCGGCCCCTGCCGCCGGGTGGCGTAGCTATCCCCGGGAAGAAGAAGGACCGGCAGGCGGTTGACCGTCGCCAGCGCGGCACCGGTCAGCATGTTCGTCGATCCCGGGCCGATGGAAGCGGTGACCGCGAGGGTGCCGCGGCGGCGAGTGTGCTTGGCGTAGCCGGTGGCCAGGTGGACCAGCGATTGCTCGTTTCTGCCCTGCACGAACGGCATCAGCTCGGACAGCTCGTCGAGCGCCTGGCCGAGGCCGGCCACGTTGCCGTGCCCGAAGATGCCCAGGGTGGCGGGGATGAGCCGGCGGCGCACGCCGTCGGCCTCGGTGTACTGGTGAGCCAGGTACGTGATGACGGCCTGCGCCACCGTCAAGCGCGTTGTGGTCATGAGGGTGCTCCGTTCTGCGGCGTGCTGGCCGGCGCTACCAGGGCCGGCCGTGCAGGATCACGGTCTTGGTCTCGGTCATCTCCGCGACCGCCGACCGTGGTCCCTCCTTGCCGAGGCCGCTGCCCTTCAAGCCGCCATAGGGCATCAGGTCAGCGCGCCACAGCGGGGTCCAGTTGATGTGAATGACGCCGGCATCGATCTCCCGGATCGCGCGGACCGCGCCGCTCACGTCGCTGGTGAACACGCCCGCGCCCAACCCGTAGGTAGTCGCGTTGGCCTGGGCGATCGCCGACGTCCAGTCCGCGACGCTGCTGACCGCGACCGCTGGACCGAACAACTCGTCCTGGCTGAACGGCGAGCCGGGGTCTACGTCCGCGACGACCGTCGGGGCCACGATCGCGCCGTCGCGCTCGCCGCCGGTCAGGACCCTGGCGCCGGCCTTGACCGCCGTCTCGATGGACGTGCGCACTCGCTCGGCCTCGTCCGCGTTGATCAGCGTGCCCATCCCGGTGTCCGGTGCGGACGGATCGCCGGTGCGGATGGCCTGCACCTTGGGGACCAGGGCATCCAGGAAGTCGCCCGTGATCGACGGGTGCGTAAGGACGCGCTGAACGGAGATGCACACCTGTCCGGCGTTGATGTAGCCGCCCGCGGCCACGGCGGCCGAGGCCGCTTCGATGTCCGCGTCGGGCAGGATGATCACCGGGCACGAGGCGCCGAGTTCCAGCGAAAGCTTCTTGATCCCGGCGACCCGGGTGATGTGCTCCCCGGTTGCCGTGGAGCCAGTGAACGAGACCTTCCGCACGCGTGGGTCTCCGACGAGGGCGTCGCCGAGCACCGCTCCGGAGCCGGTGAGCACGGCCAGCACACCGTCGGGCAGGCCCGCGTCGACGAAACACGCGGCCAGGGCCAGCGCGGTCAGCGGCGTGCTCCTCGCCGGTTTCAGGACAACCGCATTGCCACCCGCCAGCGCCGGACCCAGCTTGTGCAGCGCCAGCAGCGCGGGGTAGTTGAACGGAGAGATCGCGACGACGACACCGCACGGCTGGTGCACCGTGAAACCGATCTTGTCCAGCCCCGTTCCACGGTTCGCGTCCAAGGGCAGCGTGTCGCCGTAGAGGTGGGCGCCCTCGAACGCGGCGAGCCGGATGATCTCGCCGGATCGCCCGGCCTCGCCGGTGGCCTCGGTGACGGTCTTGCCGGTCTCGGCGCTGATCAATCGGGCGATCTCGGCCGCCCGCTCGTCGGCGAGCGCCGCTGCCCGCAGCAGGATCCGCATGCGTTCATGTGCCGGCGTGGCGCGCCAGGTTGTCGCGCCTTGCTCGGCGGCGTCCAACGCCGCTTCGACGTCGGCCAGTCCGGCGACCGGCACCGAGCCGACGACAGTTCCGTCGTAGGGCGACCTGATGTCCTCCCGGGCTCCCGAGGCTGCGGGCGACCATGTCCCGCCGATCAGTATGTCCATGACAACGTCCTCACTCACTGTGCGGTGCTGAAGGCGGCGTCGAACTGCCGCGTGGAGGCGTCGGCCGCCTTCCACCTGACGTATCGCAGAGCCTCGGGCGCGGCGATCTCCCGGTTCACGCCGACGTCCTCCCATTCCACCGACAGCGGCCCGTCGTAGCCGATGCGGTTGAGGGCACGGAAGATCTCCTCCCAGTCGACACCGCCTCGGCCAACCGAGCGGAAGTCCCACCCGCGCCGCGGATCACCGAACGGAAGGTGTGAGGCGAGGATGCCGTTGCGGCCGTTGAGACGTCGGGCGGCGTCCTTGCAGTGAACGTGGGTGACGCGGTCGCCGAGTCCTTCTAAGAAGGCCACCGGGTCGACCTGCTGCCAGTGCAGGTGGCTGGGATCGAAGTTGATGCCGAATGCCGGATGTTGCATCTCCTGCAACGCGCGCTTGGCGGTCCAGTAGTCATACGCGATCTCGGCGGGATGGATCTCCAGCCCAAACACGACGCCTTCCGCCTGGAACACGTCGAGGATCGGCGTCCAACGCTCCACGAAGTCCGCGAAACCGCGGTCGATCGTCTCCGCGGAGACCGGCGGGAAACCGGCCAGCATGTACCAGACGCTCGAGCCGGTGAAGCCGTTGACTCGAGTGACGCCGAGCGCGGCCGCGGCTCTGGCAGTGTCCGCCATTTCGGCGGCGGCGCGTGCCCGCACGCCGTCGGGATCCCCGTCGCCCCAGACGTGCGGGGGCAGCACGTCCCGATGGCGATGATCAAGCGGGACGTCGCACACCGCCTGACCGGCCAGATGGTTCGAGATGGCCCACACCCGCAGGCCGTGATCATCCAGAACCGCCCGCTGCCGCTTGACATAGTCGGCGTCGCTCACCGCCTGCCGAACGTCGAAGTGGTCTCCCCAGCAGGCCAGCTCCAGGCCGTCGAAGCCCCAGGTGGCTGCCTTGCCGGCTAGCTCGACGATCGGCATGTCGGCCCACTGGCCGGTGAAGAGGGTGACGGGCCAGGTCATGGCGTGTGCTCCGTTTCCGCGTCGCAGCCGCAGCTGCGACGGACGATCAATTCCAGGGGAAGCCGAATCTCGGTCGCTTGGTTCGTCGCGGGCTCTGGCGCCTTGCCGGGCTTGAGCGCGCCAAGCAGCATCCGGGCGGCGACCTCGCCCAGTTCCCGGTCGTGCCGGGCGAGAGCGGTCATCGGCGGGTCGAGTAGATCGCTGCTGACCGGATCATCGAATGACACCAGGGCGACGTCGGCGCCCACCCGGTGGTGGCCGCTCCGCAGTTGGCGAAGCGCGCCGAGCGCGAGCGTGTCCGACGCCGCGACGATCGCGGTGGGCGGTTCGGCCAGCTGCATCAGACCGGCCACTGCCTCTTGTCCGCTCGCCTCGGTCCACTCTGTTCGGACGGGCCGATCGGTGCGCCGAGGTAGGCGATCCGTTGGTGTCCGTGCATCCTCGCCAGGTGCTCGGTGAGGACCCGGATCCCTCCTGCGTTGTCGGGGCTGACGCGGCCAAGGCCGATGTCTTCGAGGATGTGGTCGAAGAAGACCACCGGTCCGCGGTCGGGGAAGTAGCCGCCGGAGGTTGCGACGAGCAGTCCATCGACCTGCCTGGCATGCAGCGTGCGCAGCGCGGCCGCTTCGTGCCGGGCGTCCCGCTCGGTGTTCATGACCACGACCTGGTATCCGGCGGCCTCCAAGACGTTCTGTGCTGCCTTGAGCACCGTGGCGTAGAACGCGATCGCGATGTCGGGAACCACGACGCCGACCAGCATCGACGACTGGGTCCGCAGCGCCCGTGCGGAGATGTTGCGCTTGAACCCCAACGCGGTTGCCGCCTCACGGACCTTGCGGCGGGTCCCCACCGGGATGCGGGGGTTGTCGTCGAGGGCCCTGCTGACGGTCGAAACCGAGACACCGGCCATGGCGGCGACGTCGCTCAGCGTCGGCCGTCGACGTTCCGACGGCTCGAGGGGAACCGGTAGTTCCTCGTCCGAGGTCACTTGATACCTCTTGCCAGAACGCTACCTCGGGTGAGCATCGCATCCACGGTGGCCGCAAGCACCAGGATCAGCCCCTCGGCGACGTACTTGACCACCGTCTGCGCGCCGATCAGATCCAGGCCGTTGCTGATGCTGCCGATGATCAGCGCACCGATCAGCGCGTCCCACACGCTGCCGCGACCGCCGAACAGGCTCGTCCCGCCGATCACGGCGGCAGCGATGGATTCCAGCAGCACCGTCCCGCTTCCCGAGGAGGCGGAGACTCCGAGAAGACGCGACGCGGCCAGGATCCCGCCCAGTGCTGCCAGACAGCCGGCGAGGGTGAAGGCGATCATCTTCGTCCTCGCGACGCCGATGCCGGCGCGGCGGGCGGCGTCCGGGTTGGCCCCGACCGCGTACAGGTGCAGCCCGAATCGAGTCTGCGTCGTCAGATAGCTGAACACCGCCATGAGCCCGAACAGGATGACGACCGGAAGCGGCACTCCGAGGTAGCTGTTGAGGACCGCCACAGCCACGACGCTCGCCGTGCACACGGCCACGCCGGGGCCAACGATGTCTCGGATTAGACCCACATTCAGCCCCTTGCCCACCGCCTCCCGCATCGCGAGCAGCCGCAGCACCAGAAACAGCGCAACACCGACCGCCATCAGGCCCCAGCCAAGGCCCGGCGACAGATAGGTGCTTGACAGCTTCGCCAGCCCGGTGCCGAACAGGCTGACCTGACCCGTCCCGCCCGGCAGCAGCTTGAGAATCCCCCCCAGCAGCACGAGCTGCGTGCCAAGAGTCACGATGAACGACGGCACTCCGAACTGGGTCACGACGGCACCCTGAAGCAACCCGATCGCGGCGCCGACGACCAGCCCCGCAGCCAGGCCCAGCCAGCTCGGCCAATGGTGATTGACCACCAGCACAGCGGTAAAGGTCGCTGTGGCGCCGCTGTTGGCGGCCACCGAGAGGTCGATCTCGGCAACCAGCAGGACGAAGACAATGCCCAAGGCGATCGTCGCCGTGACAACGATCTGCACGAGGAGATTCGTCAGGTTGCGGTTACCGAGGAACGCGCTGTTCTGCGCGCCGAAGTAAGCCCAGATCACGGCCAGCATCAACAGGACGGGAACGACCCGGTACCGTCCGGCTAGGGCGTCGAGTAGGGCCCGCCGCCGGCTCTGCTTGCCGGCCTCGATGCGTGTCGCAGCTGAAGGCGGTGCGGCGACGACGGCCGCTGAGTTGTTGGGCATGGTCATCATCCCGCTATCCCGGTGATTGCGGCAACGAGCTGATCGGTGGCGACCCCCCGCCTGGTGTTATCGAACTCGGCAACCTTGCTGCCCAAGCGCAGCACGACGATCCGGTCGGCCACGTCCAGCACGTCGCGCAGCGCGTGCGAGATCAGCACCACCGCACACCCGTGCTCGCCCCGCAGCCGCCGGATCAGATCGAGCACCCCCCGGCTCTGCTCGACACCGAGGGCCGCAGTCGGCTCGTCAAGCAGCACCAGCCGCGGATCCGACAACGTCGAGCGGCAAACCGCGACCGACTGCCGCTGGCCCCCCGACAGCCTGCCCACCGGGGTCCGCAGCGAGCGAATCTTCACCCCCAGACGCTTGAGCGTCTCCTGCGCGCGGTGCTCCATGTCCGCTCGCCGCAGCCGCGCGCCGCGGAACAGCGGGTGGTGCTCCTCCCGTCCCAGAAAGAGGTTCTGCACCGTGTCCAGGTTGTCGCACAAGGCCAGGTCCTGGTACACGGTCTCGATGCCCAGGGCAGTCGCGTCGGCCGGCCGGCGCAGGTGCACCGGCTTCCCGTCGAAGCGCACCACGCCGCCATCCGCAGGCTGCAGCCCGGAAATGATCTTCATGAGGGTGGACTTCCCGGCGCCGTTGTCGCCGACGACCGCCAAGATCTCGCCGCGCCCAACGGTGAAGTCGATGCCTTCCAGGGCGTGGATGCCGCCGAACAGCTTCGCCACTTGCCGCAGCTCGAGGATCGGCGTCGCCAGGTCACCGGTGGCCACGCCGGGTTCGGCCGTCGCGGCCGCGGCACTCACGACGCTTCCTTCTTGCACGTGGCCGTCTGGGCAGCCGCGCCGGTGCAGATCTGCTTCCAGCTCCACACGCCGTCCTTGACCACGGTGTCGACGGTGTCCTTGTGCAGAAGCTGAACCGGCAGGAACGCCGCGGGCACGCCCGGCTTCATGAACCCGTTGTCGACGTAGCCGTCGGTCGCGCCGTTGTCGAGCTTTCCGTTCTTCAGCAGCTGAACGGTGAGCTCGGCGGCCTTCGCTGCCTGCAGCTTGAACGGCTTGTACACCGTGTCGTACTGCAGCCCCAGCAGGATGTACTGGATCGCCTGAAGATTGGCATCCTGTCCGCCGATCACCGGAACCTTGCCCGCGAGGCCCTGCGCCTTCAGCGCCGCGATCACGCCACCCGCGGTGCCATCGTTCATCACGACCACGGCATCGATGCGATTGTTGGTCTTGGTCAGGCACTGCTCCATTTCGGACTGCGCCTTTGCCGGATCCCAGTTCGAGGTGTACGTCTCGCAGGCGACCTTGACCTTGCCGGCGGAAATCAACGGCTGCAGGTACTGGTCCTGGCCCTTCTTGTACTGGGTGGTGCCATAGTCACCCTGGTTGCCGTAGATCCGCGCGATCACCTTCGGCGCGCTCGCCGTGGCTGCCGCCAGCACTGTTGCAGCGTCCTTGCCCTGGTTCTGGCCGACCGACAGCGAATTGAACACAACCTGAGCCGCGGCGGTCCCACCCCGTGCGTCGTGGTCGTAGAGCAACACCGGAACCTTCGCCTGCGCCGCATGCTGCAGCGCACCGCCGGCGATGTAGGGATCCGCCGCGACCAGCACGATCGCCGCCGCACCCGCCGAGAGCGCCGTGTCGACCTGGTGGACCTGCTTCTGCGGATCGTTCTCGGCGTTCTGGATGATCACCTTCGTCCCGGGCAGATCCTTCTGCAGTGCCGCTTTGAAGTCCGGGCCGTCCTGCGTCACGAATCGAACCGTCGTCGTGTTCGGCAGCAGCATGTACACCGTCTTTCCGCCGCCACCAGCCCCGCTCGTGGAGCTGCAAGCGCTCATCAGCAGCGCGCCCAGGGCGAGGGCGGCTAGCCCAGTCAACGGCTTCGACCGACTCATGTGACTTCTCCTTCCGAGGTGTGCGGGCGTCACGCCGGCGCTCTGCACGGCGAGCTCCCGGCGGATGGATGAGACCTGAGTCTCAAACGAGTGCGCAAACCTTTGCACAAGATGTCTGCCAGGTCAAGGCCCTGCTACCAAAAGGTTTCTGCGGATCATGCAGTGCGGTCGAGACAGCGATTGCGCAGCACCCGAGTCAGGCGCCTCGTTCAGCCGGCACCGCTTCGGCGCACAAATTTGCCGCGCCTGCCATAGGCCTCAGGCTCGGGAAACGCATCGTCGCGCAGCCCCACAACGTGATCGCCGGACTGCCGCCCGGCCCGGCGTCATCACCGGCCTTACCCTTACCCAGCCACGGCTCACCCTGCTGATCAACGTGCTCGGGTTCGAGTGGGTCGCCAGACGGCCCTGACCCGGCTCGCACACGACAACGCCGGCGTCCCGACCCCGGAGCCGACGCGACCCCGTTACACCCGTGCCATGCCTGCCCGCTGCGTAAGGGAGACGCTGGCTCCAACACCGCCGCCGATCACATCACTGTCACGCGTGCCTCGACGGCAACTGCTCGGTCATCGGACCAGGAACCGGCCCGGTCGCCGTATCCAGAGCACGGTCGAGCTCGTTGGCGACCGCGCCACAGGAGAGAGCTACACGATCGCACATCACCTGTTCACGGCCGACGGCGAATGCAAGATCATGATTGCCTCATTGCGGTACCTCGACACCTTCGTCAAGGTCGACGGGGCCTGGCTCTTCGCCGACCGCAACCTGATCCTGGACTGGAGCGAGACTCGACCGTCTACGCCGTGATCGAAGCGGCACGGCGCCAGCACCATGAGCAGGCCGATCGATTCCTGGCCACTGCGCAGGCGTATCTCATACGTTGCCGTACACCGTGGCCGTCCCTCAGCTCGCGGGGCATCGAAGGAGTCGACCGAA
>WNGK01019973.1_pt1 | contig 12350 bp, 11 predicted proteins | sample 5400601 | NCBI WGS metagenome assembly WNGK01 (sample SAMN13153376, study PRJNA577476) | soil metagenome | isolation source: 60 cm soil or saprolite under Garry oak tree replicate 1 | place: USA:California | collected 2016-06-15 | reverse complement strand
CGGAGGCCATCCTTGAGCGCAGCGACGTTGGACGACTGAATCTCGACGCGACGCCCGTCACGCCGCGGCATGGCCAGCACGGCCACGAGGCAGGCCGCGAACGAGGCGGCGTCGATCGCGAAGGCGACACCCGCCGAGGCGGCCACAAGGGCTCCACCTGCCACCGGCCCCACGAGCCTCATGGCTATGGGCCGGACGAACTGGTCGAGCGCATTGGCCGCCGGCAGATCCGACTTGGGCAGCAGCTCCGGCAGGATCGCGTCGAAAGCCGGCGTGAAGAAGGCGGTACCGACTCCGTAGAACGCGACGAGGACGACGAGCTCCCAGAAGCGGAGTGCGCCCATCAGGACGAGAGCCGCCAAGACGGCGACGGAAACGGCGCGGAGACCGTCCGCCCACGCCATGACGACTCGCCGGTCGCGCCGGTCGCTGACGACGCCACCGACGAGTAGGAACGCAATCGTCGGAATCGTCATGCCGATGCCCACGATCGACAATGCCGCGGGCGCGTTCCAGAGGGAGTAGCTCTCCCACGCGATCGCGATGAGGAAGATGCCGTCGCCGATCAGCGAAATCGTCATCCCGGTCCAGAGGATCCGGAAGTCGCGGTGCTTCAACGGCGAAAGCAGGTTGCCGCGCCCAAAACCGCCTGGTCGGTCGAGCGCCTCGTGACTATGCTGCATTGGAGGCTGCTGACGACTCGACGTCTTCCCGAGTCGACGCGCCGGCGATGCTGAGGAACTTCGTCAACGCGTCCGAGTCCATCGGGCGGGCGAAGAGAAATCCCTGCCCGATCTCGCACCCGAGCTCTTCGAGCGAGCTCGCCTGCTCGGGAAGCTCGATTCCTTCCGCGACGACCTCGAGGGAGAGGCTCGTGCCGAGCGCGATGATCGCCGAGGTCAACGTGCTGTTTTCCTCGGCGCCGACGAAGGATCGGTCCATCTTGAGAATGTCGACGGGGAAGCGGCTGAGATAGCTAAGTGAGGAATAGCCGGTCCCGAAGTCGTCCATCGCCAGCCGGATGCCGAGCGCCTTGAGATCGTGCAGCTGCATCATCGCGAAGTCCGTGTCGGTGAGCATCAGGGACTCGGTGATCTCGAGGACCAGAGCAGCAGCCGGCAGCCCGGTGACTTCAAGCGCCTGCCGCACGTCGGAGATGAGCGTTTCGGATTGCAGCTGCCTGACGGAGAGATTCACACTCATCGTCAACGGCTCGGACCGGGGGAAGCTCGCTCGGAGACGAGCGCCTTCGCGGCAGGCCGTTTCCAGGATCCAGCGTCCCATGGGGATGATCAAGCCAGTCTCTTCGGCAACCGGGATGAACTGGATCGGAGGGATGGTTCCTCGCGTCGGATGGTTCCAGCGCACCAGAGCCTCGACGCCGAGGATCTCCCGGTCCGAGAGCCTCACAACCGGCTGGTAGTGCAGCACGAGCTGATCCATCGTCAGCGCGTGCTGCAGGTCCGAGCGCAGCTCGAGTCGCTCGACGACCCGCTCGTGCATCGTCGGCTCGAAGACGCGGTAGCTGCCCTTGCTATCGCGCTTGGCCATGTACATCGCCACGTCGGCGTTGCGCAGGAGCTCGGACGCCTCGGGCGTCGCGAGGTCATCTCCGACCAGGCAGATCCCGACGCTCGCCCGCGGAAACACGTTCTTGCCCTCGATCTCGATGGGCAGGTCGAGCGCTCGCAGGATCCGCGCCGCGGCGTCGGCGGCGTCCTCCGAGCCGTTCACGCCGTCGAGAAGAACGGCGAACTCGTCTCCCCCGAAGCGTGCGACGGTGTCGGTCGGGCGAACGGCGATCTTCAGCCTACGCCCGACCTCTTGCAACACTTCGTCGCCGGCCGCGTGTCCCAGACTGTCGTTCACGGTCTTGAAGTCGTCGAGGTCGATGAACATGACGGCAATCTCGAACACGCCGCGCTGAGTGCGCATCAGGGCGTGCTCGACGCGGTCGGAGAACAACGCACGGTTGGCGAGCTTCGTCACCGGGTCGTGGAATGCCTGATGAGCGAGCTGCTCCTCGAAAGCCTTCCGCTCGCTGACGTCGCGGGAGTTGAGCACGATGCCGCGAACGTGCTCGTCGTGGAGGAGGTCCGTATGCTGGACCTCGAACCTCAGCGTCGCGCCGTCCTTGTGGCTGACCGAGCACTCGATCGTGTGGGCCTCGGCGTCGCCCGAGCCGTCGACCGCGATCAGTTGCGCGAGCAGGGGACGGTCGGTCACGCTCAGCAGGCGGTCGAACCGCGTCCCTTCGACCTCGTCTACGCGATAGCCGAGCAATCGCTCGACCGACGGGCTCTGGTACGTGATCAGGCCGTCGGCGTCCAGTACCGTGATCAGGTCGCTGGAGTGCGCAACGAGCGAGCGGAAGCGGGCCTCGCTCTGGCGTCGATGGAGATCCTCTGCCAGTGAAGCCCCTTCGACCGCGAGCGAGACCTGCGTCGCGAGGGCGCCGAGCGCGTCGCCGAGATCGCGCGTGGGGCTCACCGGCGACGAGATAACGATGGCACCACGGACTTCACCGCGTACGGTCAGAGGGGCGACGATCGTGGTGTGGCCTTCAGGAAGCCTCAGATCGCCTCGCACGTAGGGAGGTGGATCAGCGTGCAGAACGCGAAGCGAGCCCGCATGCTCCTGCAGCAGCCAGTCGCACGTTCCCGCGCCGACCCGGCCACCTGTGGCGCCGTCAGACGAGGCCTCGACGACGGCCACGCCTTGGGACACGAGCACGAGGCGCACGGGCGGCTCGGCGGCGAGCAGGCGATGGACGGCCGAGATGGCAGCATTTGCGACCTGTTCGTGACCGGCTGCCGCGACCAGCTCGACGCCCGCGCCGCGTAGTGCGCGCTCGCGCGAGACCACCCGCGCCTCCTGGCGCACGAGGCCGGCCATTCGCGCGACGACGAGCAGGAAGAGGACCGCGGAGGCGATGATGAGAACGAGCACGTCCGGGTTGCCAAGCGATTGGACGAACCGGATTCCCGGCGCGATCAGACAGGCGCTGCCGAGCAGCGTGAGCCGGAGGGGAGTCAGGCGTGTCCCGTGCTCGGGAGCCCGTTCCTCGAGCGAGCGCATCGACGGATGCAGCGCCGCTGCCCCCCAAAGCAGGTAATAGAGGATCCAACCGGCGTCGTAGATCAGCTGGTGGTGGTACGCGTCTTTCAAGAGCGCATAGTTGTAGGCCGAATCCGTGGCCATCAGGCACACGATGCTGCTGACGAGGAACCAGAACGCCGGCGTGCGCTTACCGGCATCGACGGCGAGCCTGATCGCAGCCGCAAGCAGGAGAACGTCGCCGAGCGGATAGGCGACCGACACTGCGTTCGCCAACACCGTCAGACCTGTGAGATGGATGTTCGGCGCGATCAAGAACACCCACGACAGCAGGCCGACACCGATTGTGAGGATCAGCGCGTCGATGAGTGCGGTTCGGTCGGGCCGCGGGTTGCGTCGCTTGATCAGGATGAACAACCCGGCCATCAGAACGGGATAGACGGCGAGATAGAGGGCGTCACCGATCGACGGGAACCCCACGTCCGCTCCCAGTAGCTTGGGGTAGCTGTACGTGTAGAGGTCGCCGCTGAAGAACAGGAACTGCCCCGCCGCGAAGAGCCACCAGGCCGCACGAGCGCGAGGCTTGTGCATGCGGATTCCGACGACGATCGCGACGACACCGGAAAGGCCGAGTGCGTTGATCAGGGGGCCGTTTCCGGCCAGCGGCGGAGCGAACAGATACAGGCTCGTGAGAACGCCGGTCCCGGCCAGGTACCAGATCCAGACCTGCTCGCGCGAGGTCCCGCGGGGAGCGAGTCGAAGGCGAGCGAGCTTCATGCCGCGCGCTCGCTCTTGCGTGCGGGCTGCAAGTCGAAGACGTTTACCAGCCGGCCGAGCACGTCGGTCAACTGCTCGATCTCGGCGTCGGTGTTTGCGCCCGTGACCTGGACGCGGAAGCCGACTTCGCTCCTCGGAACGAGCGGATAGGCCGCAAGCGTCACGTAGATGCCATTGTCGAAGAGGAACCGACCGACGGCGTCGATGTCTCGGTGCCGCGCGAGCGGCACTTCGATGATGGGAAATCCCGATCGATTCGGCGTATGGACGCCGAGGCGGTCGAGCTCATTGAGCACCGCCGCCGTCTTGCGCCAGAGATCGGCGCGAATGGCGTCACCGCGCTTCTCGTTCACGTCCAGGCCGACCAGGACGGTTGCGAGGGAGGCGATCGGAGACGGGCCGGAATAGAGATACGGCGGAGCGGCGGTCTTGAGCAGACGCTTCAGCTCCGGCGAGCACGTCAAGAACGCGGCCAGGGATGAGTAGGCCTTCGACAGGCCCGAGACCAGCACGACATTGTCGTACGTGTCGCCGGCGTAACGAACGATGCTGTTCCCTCGGTTGCCGTACGGGCTGAGCTCGTCGTCGGCTCGCTCACCGATGACCCCGAAACCATGGGCGTCGTCGACGTACAAGAGGGCGTCATACGTGCGGGCGAGGCGGCTGAAGGCCGGCAAGTCGATCGCGTTGCCGGTCATGCTGTTCACGCCGTCGACACAGATCAGCCGAGGCGAGGGACCGTCTTCTTTGAGGAGCCGCTCCAGATCGTCAGCGTCCTCGAACTGGAATCTCTTCAGGGTCGCACCGCGGGCTCCGGCCAGTTGGCAGCCCTCGTAAATTGTCTTGTGCGCCCGGGATTCGATGTAGATCGTGCCGCTGCCCGCGAGCACAGGGATCACGGACATGTGGATCAGCGTGATCGTCGGCAGCACGAGAGTGTCCTCGGCGCCGACCAGTTCGGCGAGGCGTTCCTCGATCTGCGAGTAGAGCACCGGACTTCCGAGCAGGCGCGACCAGCTCGGGTGTGTGCCCCACTTCTCCAGATACGCCGGGACGGCCTCGATGATCTCCCGTTCGAGGTCGAAGCCAAGGTAGTTACAGGAAGCGAAGTCCGAGAGCCACTTGTCTCCGATGCGGATCCGGCGGCCGTCGATCTCCTCGATGACCGCGTCGCTCATCGGATGCGAGCGTCCGAGCTCATCGAGATCGTGGAGTGCCGCGAGCCACTTGTCGATCCAAGCGGGAGCGGCCAACCCAACCTTGGGGCCGGCGGATGCGCGCGCAGTCACTCAGGCACCATCGGCCGGATCCGCCCCGATCTTGAGGGTCCTGGTGAGACTTCTGACAACAGGAGTCAACAGGCGACTCCTACCCTTCACTCGCGCTGCGAACGGCCACTGAGAGCCCGGCGCGACGCTCGCCTGGCGCACGTTCCCGGCGATTTGCTGAAGCAGGCGGGCCTGGCCCGGGTCGATACCCGCAGTGAAGCGGCTTCGAGCCGGGTCGCGCCCGGAGAGAACGCCGTAGAACACGCACGCCGCCAGATACGAGCCCCGCAGGCTCGGATGCTCGCCGTCGTCCGCCCAGAGCTCGAGGCGCGGCTCGCGGCGAAGCGCCTCCGCCCAGGCAAGCCCTGCCGGCGCGACCTGCACGCCCAGCTCAAGGCCGAGCTTCGAGTACCCCGACGAAAGTCGCGCCTGCATCGCCGCGTATGTGTCGTGAGGCTGGCTCCACCTTTCGCCGAGCGCGTAGCCCCAGGTCATGAAGAGGAGAGTCCGGGCGCCGTCGGCGGCGATCTTGTCGCGCAGGTCGCGCGCGAACGGATATGTGCTGCGACCCCACTGCTCTTCGGGAAACGACAGCAGCCAGCTCTTCTCCTGGAGCACGACGACGTCCCACTTGACGTCTCGCAGCAGCTTCGCCAATCCCCCGTCCCGGTCGGCCTGGTGGAGACTCCAGCCCGGTGCCGCGTACTCGACGGAGAAGATCGGGGTCGCACCGGGATCGCCCGCCGCGAGGTCGTGCACGAGCGCAGGCAGTGAGTTCTTGAACGTGAAGCTGTTGCCGACGAACAGGACGCGCAGCCCAGGCTGGTCGCCGCGTGCGAGCGCGATGTCTCCCCGCAGGGTTGGAGCAAGCAGAGAGCGTGCGAGCCCGACGTGGACGAGCCCCGAGTAGATGGTGAGCCCGAGAACGAGCCCTGCGACGGCGCAGGCGAGCAGTCTCAGCATGCGGCGCATTCACCAGGCATCGGCGGCGGCCGGGTGACGCTTGACCGCCTCCGGCTTATTCCGCAGACGCTGGAAAATCCTCGGCGCGGATTTAGGGAAGCTCGAAGACCATCCCCTCGCGCGCAAGCGTCGGTGAGGGCTCGCCGTTTCCGCCCGCCAGTTCACGCGCTCGATCCTCCAGTTGCTCGAGCAATCCATCGGTATGACGCGGCTCGTGGTGGAAGAGCACCAGTTTGCCCGCGCCGACCGCACGCTTGAACTCGACTGCGTCCGCAACACTCGAGTGACCCCAGCCGATCCGCTCTTCGTACTCGTCCTCGAAATACTGCGCGTCGTGAACGAGCACGTCCACGCCTGACGCGAGCGCTGCGCCGGAGATCCAGTCGATCGACCTTCCGGCGATCGCCCCTGCGAGCGCGGGCTCGTGATCCGGGATATACGCGAAGCTCGAGCCACTCGTCTCGATCCTGTACCCGACCGTCGGACCGGGATGGACAACGAAGTGCGCCGCGAGAGAGACGCGGTCGACGAAGTGGTCGAGGTGGAGGTGAGTGAGGCAGAGATGGATCTTCCGCAGGCCCCGGTCGAGGAGATCGAAACCCAGCGGTCGGATCCCGGTGCCGGCGTCGAGCACGAGGACCCTACCGTCGTCCAGCGAGACCTCGACGCAGGACGTGTTCCCGCCGTAGGTGATGGTTTCCGGCCCCGGTGTCGGAACCGAGCCGCGACAGCCCCAGATCGTCACGCGCACGCCGCCGCCTACTCACGCCAGAAGATCGCGACGATCCCGACGAACTCGTCCGCGTGCGCGAAGAGCGGGAATGCCGTCACCGCGACGTCACGCTCGACCCCGTCGACACTCGTTATGCGGAGGTCCTCATGCGCCGCACGCCGCTGCTCGAGAGCGATGCGCGTCGGCGTACGCTCTGGCGAAAGCGGCTCGGAGTCGGGGGTCCGTGGCTCGAAGCTCGCCGACCATTCGTCGAGGGGCATTTCGCCGACCTCTGCGAACGGGCGACCGACGACAGACTCGGCTGCCTCGTTGTAGAACACGAGCTTCCCGTGCTCATCGGCGACCAACGTCGGCGTGGCGAGGTTGGATGCGAACTCGCGGGCGAGGATGAGAACCAGGTGCTTTTGTCGCGGCTTCTCCACCGAAGGGAGCCTACGCGCCTGGCCGCCGTCAAACGACGAAGCCCCACCAGCGGGCGAACTCGTGTGGAGGGTCCCTTCGTTGCCTATACAAGCAACGAAGAGAATCGCGAGACAGATCCCGAGCCGGTGAAGCTCAGGGTAGGGTGAGCGCCACCCGACGACGGAGGAACAGGATGAGCATCCTTGTCCGCTTTACAGGAGCGCCAGGCATGACAGCCGAGAAGTACGACGAGACGATGCCGCGCATTGAGGCATCGGGCGAGTTCCCGCCTGACGGGCTCGAGTACCACGTCGCTTTCAGTTCCGGCGGCAGCTTCCGGGTCAGCGAAATCTGGGACTCAAAGGAGCAGTTCGAGGCGTTCGGTCAACGCCTGATGCCGATCCTCACCGAGAGCGGCGTCGAGCTCGCCGGTCCGCCAGAGGTAATCGAGATCCACAACATCATCAAGCGGTAGATCGGCCTCTTATCGACAACACGATCGACGAAAGGAGTCTCGTCGAGCTGAAACCCGTAGCTTGATTACGTCGTGAGGATAGCCCGCCCTCGGGTGACTCATTCCCGAACTCAATGCCAGGCCACACAGTTCCCCGACCGGCTCGCGTACGTCTTCACCGAGATTCGCGCGTTGGAGGGTTCGAGTCGCGTTTGCCGCGCGCACCTGGGATCGAGCCGTGACCTCTCGCGTCTGAAACGGGGCTCGGCTTCAGACAGTTCCAGCTGCGGACAGGCTCGCGGAGATGGACGCGACGCGGGAGAACTGTGTTTTAGGCTTTCGCCCCGACTGCGGCCTCAGGCATGACACCGAGCTGCATCAGCATCGAGGCCGAATCGAAGTAACTCTGCACCAAGCGAATCTTTCCGTCTCGGATCTCGTGGACGTCGCAGAGGTTGAGCGTGATCGAGCGGCCGGTGGCCGGGATCTCGCCTGTGGGCGACTTGAGCGTGCCGGTTTGCGTTCCCTTGCCGGTGAACTGGAGGACGACGTGGTCACCCGATGCGATCACGTTGTCGATCTTCACTCGGCCATCGGGGAAGCCGTCCGCCCACATCTGGGAGAACTCGATCGCGCCCGAGGGTCCGCGAAAGCGGGTGTCCGAGCCCACGAGCACGATCTCACCGTCGGCGGCCATGAGCTCAGCGATCTTGTCGAACTGCCTCTCGTTCCAGAGGTCATACAGGCTGCGCGCGATACGAACGTTGTCTTGCGTCATCAGGTCCTCCTCTCGCTCGCGCGCCGCGCCCATCTCCTCACCAAGCGGCTCAGCGCTGGCGGTCGATCCTACCAAGCTAAAGGGTTGCAGGCGGCTGCCGATCCTTTGAACTACGGTGTTCCGGTCGCGCTACATGCCCTGCGACGAGTGCGGCACCTCGCTCGACCGCGATGAGAGAGATGGGCACGCGTGCGATCCCGAGCGCCGGCTCGAGTATCAGCTCTTCCAGCAGCGTGCGGCGATCGCGCATTTCGACGACGAGTTCGATGCCTATCTCGCCTCTGCTCAGGGCCGGTTCGCGGTCTGGTACGCCGAGTACATGCGCACGCGTCGGACTAGGGAATAACACCGCGCGACTCTCAGCAACAAGAAACCTGCGCAGTGACGTCGCCGCCCGCACCGCACCACGCACGGGCAGACGTGCGCTCAAATTTCGGACCAGCCTGGCGCTTTTACCCTGACCGAATTGCACTTCCTGCATCGCGTCTGAGAATGCGGCTGAGGCAGATCAGGCGCGAGGACGCTGCCCCAGGCGGCACCGCTGTGATCGGACCCGGCATGCCTCGCGATGGTTAGGGTCGCGGTCGTGAACGAGCTTCACATGGACGTTTGGGGCGACGGCGTTCCGGCGCTCTTCGTCCACGGCAGCTTCGGCTGGGGCCTTGAGACGTTCCCAGAACAGCTTGCGCTGGCCGATCAGTGCCAAGTCGTCCTTATCGACCGTTGCGGGTTCGGTGGAAGCGCGTCGCTAGAGGCCGAAGGATGGCCTGTCGACATGCATGACGTCGCGGCGCTGCTGGACGGCGTCGGGCCGGCGCACGTGGTCGGCCAGTCATACGGAGCGGTGGTCGTGTTGCTCGCGGCGGGGCTTCGACCGGAACGTGTCCGGTCGCTCGTCGCGATCGAGCCGCCGGCGTTTGAGGTCGCGCGAGGCGATGCCGACGCGGACGCTACGACTACTTCGCTGAAGCCGGTCTTCGATCGCGCGCATACGCTGACCGCAGAGGAGTTCGTGGCTGATTGGGCCCGGGCGAACGGGATGCCGGAGGAGCGGTTAGCGACGTGGATCGAAGGCTTCGGCGATCAAGAGTGGGCAGCGGCAGAGGCGTCGCGGCGCGAGCGATGGCCCGGCGATGCGCCAATCCAGTTCGACGTGTTGGCGGCTGCAGCATTTCCGAAGGTGCTCGTGCGCGGAGGGTGGAAACCAGAGGTGGTCGGTCGCGACGGCGCAGGACGAAACTACGCTGCTGTTTGTCGCGCGATCTGCGACCGCATCGGCGGACGCCTCGTTGTCTTCGAGCGCTCAAGCCACAACCCGCAGCTCCAAGAACCCCAAGCTTTCAATCGGTTGCTGCGCGAAGTGTGGCGTCAGTAAGGGCAGAGCGACACCCGCTTCACTCGAAGTGACTGTGAGACGCAACGCTGAACGGCCTTGGGCCGTCCAACTCGCCTGCGGCACCCGCTTCCTCCGAGCCCCTGCCGCTCGCCGACCCCCACAACCCGGCTTGGTCGCCGGACGGCCGCTGCCTTCGACGAGGGCCTCGACGTCGATTGCCCGGCACTCGACGTCGTTGCGAACGACGGGACCCCTTGGCGGCATGTTACGGAGGGGTCGCAGCCGCAGTGGACGCCCGACGACTCTCAGATCGTCTTCATTGACGGGCGGCTGATGATCGTCGACGGCGACGGGCGAAACCGACGGATCGTCAGCAACGATTTCGTCACGTCGTTCTCGCTCAGCTCCGACGGCCGACTGATCGCCTACAGCCGCGAGCCTTGTACACGATCAAACTGCACGGGTGAGATCTGGATCACACGGACGGACGGGCGCGGGCGCTGGCCGCTTCTCCGCGGCAGCGTCGACGCGGACCCAGCGTGGCGGCCCGGATGATCAGCCTCGAGCGACTCCTACTGCTTCATCGACTTGGAGTCGTTCGTCGGACCGCCGCCCCTGCCAGGCGGGTGGGAGGCGGCGGCGGTTGCGGCCAGGGCTGATCCGGCTAGGCGGCCGAGACGCTCAGCCGGCCGATGCGGTGCGGGATCGCGATCGGGCGCACGAGCAGGACGCCGAGCAACTCGGCAGCTTTGGAGACGAGCGCGATCGCCTCGACCGGCTCGGGCGTTCCGGAGAAGCCCGGCACAGGCACGGTCACGAACAGCACCCACGTGATGATCTGCCCGAGGCAGAACAGCCCCGCAAGCAGCGCGACTCGGCGGTCGCTCGGGCGCGATATGAGCGCCCAGGCGAGGGCAGCGCCGATCACTGCGGCTGCGATGAAGGCGTAGCCGAGCGGCGGCATCTCCTTCAGATGCTCGGGGACGAGTGCCGCGTGGATGCCGGCGCTGAAAGTGACGGCGAGGGCGAGGAGCCCGGTGCGCTTGGATGTGATGTTCATCTGCTCATTCCTTTCTTTGCGGTTTCGGTCGATGAAGCACATGAGACCAAGCCGCTCCGAGGAATCCCTTTGAGTCTCCTGTGAATCGTCTGAGAATCGAGGCGCATAGAGAAGGCGGCGCCGGGAGACGATCTGCCGACCCCCGCGGACCCCGAGCCCCCGAAACGTTGAAACGTAGTAACGACGCGAGCACGATTCCGTTGCCTATACACGCAACACATTCGAGCCTTACGGAGTCGGCATCTCTTGGCATCCGTGCGGCACCTCTTGGAGGGCCCGATGCCGTTCAACATGGTCGACTTCTTCCGGGACATGTCCCACGGCAAGATCGACCTGCGCGGATCCGCGAACGGCACGTTTATGACGCAGCATCCACAGTACGGCCACACCACAACGCCAGGATACGAGCCGCCACGTAGACCACGCGACGAGCGCCCTAGTAGGACTCATGGGCTAGAACGAGTCTCGCGCGGACCTTGCCCACGCGCGTTGAAATCTTCCTGACCCAACGACTCCTCAAATCCACCCAAGTGAGAGAAGGTGTGCGCATGCGGAGTGGGCCTAGTTGGTGCACGACCGCGTGAGCTTCAGGGTTCGAGTCCTCTCAATCTCGTTTCCGTCTGAGGTGCCGCCAGAGCAACGCTCAACCGCGAGCCCCCCACCACGAGAGGTGCACCAGGGGGTCGTTCGGGAATCCGTTGGCGACACCGCTCCTCCGCCGCGACGCGCACGCGACCCCGTATCACGTCGTGACCGCGCTCGAGTAGCAATTCCTCGCCTGGATGCTTCTGCCCCGCTGTGAGTTCTAGCGGTTGCGCCGAACCATCAGACTCCCCGCGTCCCGATGCTCCAGCCAGAGGCGTGCGCACGCCTACTTCCGCGGCGCCAGATGAGCCGGGCTGGGTTCGACGGAGATTGGGTCTTGTGGGTTCCTCTCTTCATTACCGGTGTTTCACGCTTCCTCTGGGTCTACCTCTCGTACCAGCCCTCGAGGAAGGCGCGTCCAAGAGTGCCGTTGAATAGGTTGAACATCAGCAATGCGGGCGTCGCTTCCTTGTCAATCTCGACCCTCTCAGCCTCGAGGGCGAGCGCCGCGAAGATGTAGCGGTGCCTGCCGTGGCCCTCCGGCGGCCCGGCGCCGACGTAGCACGCCATCCTGGCGTCGTTTTTGAGCTGAAAAGCGCCCTCCGGGAGCCCAGAGCCGGACTCGTCGCCGGCGCCCGCAGGCAGCTCGGTGACGTTGCCGGGAATGTTGACCACGGCCCAGTGCCAGAAGCCGGTGACGGTGGGCGCTTCGGGGTCGCACATAGTGACCACGAAGCTCTGCGTTCCCGACGGGAAGCCGCTCCAGGAGAGCTGCGGGGAAACGTCCTGGCCGCTGGCGCCGAAGATGCCGCTGACCTGCGACATCGCCAGCTTCTCGCCCTCCTTCAGGTCGCTGCTGGTCAGTGAGAATGAGGCCGCTGGGGGCAGGTTGTCGTACGGGTTCCAGCTCATTTGACTTCTCCTGTTCTTGAAATCC
>WNGK01010314.1_pt1 | contig 12350 bp, 10 predicted proteins | sample 5400601 | NCBI WGS metagenome assembly WNGK01 (sample SAMN13153376, study PRJNA577476) | soil metagenome | isolation source: 60 cm soil or saprolite under Garry oak tree replicate 1 | place: USA:California | collected 2016-06-15 | reverse complement strand
GTATTGGTAGCCGTCGGCGTCACACTGCTCGTCGTCGTGGTAGAGCTGCCTACAGCACCAGCCGAAGCATCGGCTACCTTCAAGTCAAGAATACGATGGAGATTGGCATCCAGAATATACAGGTGCGGGACTGTCTTGACCAGACCCACCGCCAGGGTGTGAGGTAAGGTCGCCCCAGGCACAGATAAGGAAGTCATCCCTCCTGGGGTAACCGTGGGCACCGTCATCGTCCAGGTATAATCTTTGGCACTCACCGGCAGCGGTTGCGCGATAGCCTGTTGCAGCAGCACACTGGTCGTGGCGTGATCGCCACTGGCAAATTGCAGGCTTTGCACCATGCCATCAGCCTGCAGCAAGAACAGCTGATGCATGGGAAAGGCCACCATACTCATAATCGGGTTGGAAACGGTGATGGTGCTGGAAGCGGGAGGCGTAGCCAGCGGCTGGTGCACCTTATTGGTGGGAGCATAGTCCAGAATGGTGGTCATGGTCTGGGTTGAGTCGGCAGCAATCACCACATAGATATCGGGGGGTGAAGCCGCGATCAATTTGGGCACCTGGCCATCCTTGCCCAGAAAGGGGCCAATGATCGCCGTGGCCTCCACCTTGCTCTGATCGGGCGCCAGGAGAGCCAGACTATAACTGGTAGGCGTCCCGCTTGCTGGTTGTGCGGTCAGTAAGAGCAGTTGTTGACCATACGTCGCTATATCCAGCACGCGGGTGTTGAGCAAGGCAGGCAGGGCAACGGGAATGAGACTGCTGTTGACCACCTGGTAGAGCTTACTATCCAGGCCAATGGCATACAACAGGGCGTGACCGCTCTTGCCTGGCACCAGGGTGATCGTTTTCACCTGGGTGCTCGTCGTGCCGACATTGAGTGGAGTCGGAGCGGACATCCCAGCACAAGGCAATGAGGTGATGGCGCCTTTGGTATTATAACTGCTGATCGCCGCCTGGACGGCTCGGGTCAGATCGCCCTGGAGCAGGTGCATTACCGTGGTGTGCTGGTCATCGGTTAAGGAGCTCGCGAGTAAGGTGCGTAAGGTACTCTGGGCAGTGGCCAGATCACGCAGGGAAGCTGCCGGGTTGACAGCCACTTCTCCTCTGGCTTTGGTGATGGATGCCTGAGCCTCATGCAACTTTTGTGGGACATTGATGTTGGTAGTTGCCTTGAGATAGAAGTATCCTCCGCCAGCTACCAGAGCTATAATGAACAAAAGAAGCAATGCCAGGGACGGATAATAGAGACGATTTCGTTTGTGGGGCTCCGACTGTAAAACAGGTTGTGGCGCAGTTATACTATCAGGTGAGATGAGAGGACCACTTGGGTAGCGCAAAGGGGCGGAGGAACCACGACCATCGGTAAACATGGCAGGGGCAGCAGTACCTGGTGAAGCCGTGGGCAAGCCAAGAGCAGCAGTATCTTCACCACTTTCACGTCCACCGACATAGGCAGGTCGGCGAACATTTGGCGGTTCCGCACCAACCTCTTGCACAGACACAACTATGGCTGTGATATTATCAGGGCCACCATTCTCATTTGCTCGTTCTACGAGATGATAAACACTTTCTTGAGGTCCAGACTGATTAACTATTCTCCGTATCTCATCATCAGTGACCAGTCCAGAAAGACCGTCAGTACACAGCACCAGCGCATCATTTTCCTCTATTGGCTCAGGAAAAACGTCTATCTCGACTTCGGCTTGAGTGCCCAGACAACGTGTAATTACATTGCGCTGCGCATGGGTACGTGCCTGATCTTCGGTCAATAAACCGGCACGCACCTGCTCAGCCACCCAGGAATGATCCTGGGAGACTTGCTTCACCTGGCCTCCACGAACAATATAGGCGCGGCTATCGCCAACATTGGCAATATAGGCCATATTCCCACGAAGCACCGCTGCAACACAGGTCGTTCCCATGCCACTTCGCAACATGTTCTCCGCTGCCCGCTGATGGATCAAGGCATTGGCCCGTTTGATGGCACGCAGCAACGAGGTCGCGACTTCGTCACTGTCGTCCTGATAATACATATTGCTAACAGTATCTACCGCTATTTCACTCGCCACTTCGCCTGCTGCATGGCCACCCATTCCATCGGCCACAATGAACAAGGCGCCTTTTTTTGCCATCACCTGTGGGTCTTTAGGGATGACGTAGGCCATATTATCTTCGTTGTGTTCACGCTTGCGGCCAACATCTGTTAGCTGCGCAACATCAAGACGGAGCTGTTTGGTGGCCAACTCACTTTTCTCCCGTGCTTAGTAATTTCCTAGTTGTGCGATTTATGTCATACGCACTATGCAGTTGTTGGAACTTTAGGCTATAATACACCGACGCAGAGAAAAACGCAATGCATCAACAATTTTTCATGCTATTTTTATCTCTCGCCGTACCTTTGAATCTGAGTATACTCTCTCATAACCGAGCACGCAAGATATAGAGCAGGCAGTACTAAACTTATTTATCCTGAAAGTGGACTAAGAAAAAGTTTCCTATGATCAGGTTCTAAAATAGAAGAGGTGGGATTTGCAATTAACACAACTCCATGAACAAACCTGGGTTATCCAGGGCGGAGCCAACATTGGTGTGATCGCCCATGAGGGGCGTTGCCTCATTATCGATAGCGGTATGGATAAGGATGCGGGACGAGACATTTTGAATCAGGTCAAGAAACTGGGACTGACACCGACTGCGTTACTTGTCACGCATGCACACGCGGATCACTTTGGTGGAGCGCATTACCTGGTGCTCAGCCCCCGCCTGAATTACAACACAAATTTCTCCTGGCCAAACCGTGTCCGGTCGATATCGTGCTCTCAGGAAATGAGCAGTTAGTAGATGAGGTTCCTGTGAGCGTGGTCTCTTTACCAGGGCATAGCGTTGAACAGGTAGGAGTAGCATTTGGTAATACTTTTTTTGTTGGTGATGCTTTTCTGACGCCAGAGATTCTCGACAAGCACCGCATCCCCTTTTATTCGGATGTATACACAGGACTGGTGACACTAACTACGCTGAAAACACAAATTTTACCGTTCAAACATATAGTCGCAGGGCACGGCGAGATTTACACATCAATTGAACAGACCAATCGGGCCATAGAGTATACCATTGAGCGTTTAGAGAGTATACTGGAAAATATACGGGCGGCGCTTACCGATGGTAAGGCTCGACCAGCAGCTGACATATTAAGTGCAGTAGCTCAAGCCCAGGGAGCACACATACAGGCGTTTCCACAATATGTACTTTATAATACAACAGTGCAATCGGCACTTAGCACACTTTACAGACGAGGAGAGATTAGCCCAATCTTCCAGGATAACTCTTTGACATGGCGCAGAGCATAAAAGCAGGGGCGTGGGGATATTCGTCCTCACTCATTTTCTCCCCTTTCCTAATCCATTCAAGGAGAAAATGAAGAGCCGTGTAATAGCCCTGAGCCTTTTATGCCCAGGCTTGTTACCTTGCCAATTGCAAGGACGTTATACAGCCATGAGGAGACTGTCAGAATGCATATCGGTATTAACGCTCAATTGCTATCCTTCAGTCAGAATTATCGGAATGGTGGCGTCAGCCGTTACATCCGCTATCTGCTGACAGAGCTAGCCAAGCGCCCTGGAAAGCATGAATATACGGTTTTTGTGAATGGGCAGGACATAGTAGAACGACTCCCGGCGGAGCATCCACAAATCACCTATTTTCCCGCGTCATGGCCCGAGTCACAACCAGCGGCAAGAATTGCCTGGGAACAATTCACCCTCCCTAAGCTGATTCATCAAAAACACATCGATGTCTTGCATTCACCGGTGAACATACTACCGGAGTTGTTACCTCGTCACTGTGCAGGAGTGATCACCTTGCATGACCTGGCGTTCCTGCGTTTTCCAAATGTACTAACACGTTCTAAGCGCCTGTATCATCGGACATTCACCGTTCGCAGCATACGTCATGCAACAATGATTATCAGCGTCTCGGAAAGTACTAAACAAGATGCAGTCGAACTCATAGGAATACCCGGCGCAAGGATACAAACGGTCTATCCTTGCGTCGATTCGCAATTCTCAAACGTTCCAAAAGAGGAGGAGGTACATGCTTTCCGGAAGAAGCAAGGACTGATGGACGGCTTTCTTCTGTACCTTGGAACGCTGGAGCCGCGCAAGAACATAACTACGCTCATTGAAGCATATGCTCAATCGCGCAAAACATATGCTATACGGGAAAAACTCGTGCTGGCCGGTGGCAAAGGCTGGCTCTATGATGAAATATTTGAGCGGGTACAGCAACTGGACTTAGAGACAGAGGTGATATTCCCTGGTTTTGTTTCTGATGCCGAGCAGAGGTTCTGGTATGCTGCCGCCTCGGCTTTCGTATACCCGTCGCTTTATGAAGGCTTTGGCATACCGGTAGCAGAAGCTTTAGTATCCGGTATTCCTGTCGTCACTTCAAATGTTTCTAGCCTTCCAGAAGCAGGAGCTGACATTGCGCTGTGTATCGATCCACATAACGTGGAAGCCATGGCAGCAGCAATCTATACGGCATTAACCGAGCAGGCATTGCGGCAAAAGTGTCGTACTATGGCACCTTTAATAGCCCATCGCTTCTCAGCTCAGAAGATGGCTGAGCAAACCATTCGTGTATATGAGCAGGCAGCAACGTTGCATAGAGCCACACAAGGACGCACTCAACGTGTTTCGTTTGTTCGCTAATGTTAGGATATAGTTCACATCGTGAGCAGCAGTAAACTATCACAAACAACTGATGTCAGTAAAGATACAGATAGGACAGGAGCCCTTGACATGATGAGAGGAGCAACTGGCCCTGTAATAAAGGCAATCTCCAAGCGACGTTCACATCGCCAGCAATGGCGCATCTTCGAGTGTATCGCTATGATTTTACTGGATGGAACACTCATTGCTGCAGCTTTCAGCCTGGCTTATTATGTCCGCTTTTATATCCTTGGTAACAGCAGCCTGGTCAAAGCAATTCACAACAACCTGAATGGAAACAGTCCACCTAATGCGGGAAGTTTTAAGCTCACTCCACTGAGTAGTTTTGCGCCGCTGGAAATCGGCATTGTGATCGGCCTCATTGCCATATTTACCCTACGAGGACTCTACAATATCCGTCTTACCGGAACCTGGTTCCGCCAGATCATAACGATAGCTAGTTCAGCTACTACTGGCTTAGCCATCCTCATTACATATTTTTTCGTCTTTCAACCACCTTCAAGTTCTCGCTTAATTGCGCCATTTGTGTGGGCCATGGCGATAGCCATACTCTCTGTGGGGCGCCTTATTGTCTCAGCGGCTATGGGCATGCTCTACCGGCTTGGATTAGGTGAAACCCGCCTGCTGGTTGTTGGCTCAGGACGGCTGGGTAAGATAATTATGCAACATATTGCAGCTAATCCAAACCTGGGTTATTCCATAGTTGGCTTCTTGCACGATATGAATGAACCACCCAGTGACTTCGGACGCTTTAAGATGCTTGGCACATTGGAGGATTTGGGATTGGTGATTCGCTCGATGCAAGTGGATGAGGTCATTATTGCCCTTCCCTCACACCTGCACGAGGAGTCCATTAGAAGTGTTCGCCTTTGTGAGCGTTTCGGAGCCTCGTTCAAACTTGTGCCAGACTTGTATGAGTTGAGCCTCTCGCGTATCGATATGGAGACAGTCGAAGGTATCCCACTGCTTGCTATCAAACAGGTCTCGCTGAACTCCTTTCAACGCTTGATCACTCGGCTCGTTGATATCTCGCTATCCGTACTCATCATCATCTTAGGATCTCCACTCTGGTTATGCATTGCATTAGTAATTCGTCTCAGTTCATCAGGAGAGGTCATTTACAAGCAGACGCGCATAGGATGGAATGGACGGCCATTTAAAGTGTATAAGTTCCGTTCAATGTACAAAAATGCAGACCAGGTGCTGGCAGCGCTTTGGACAAAGAACGAGGCGCAGGGGCCACTCTTCAAGATGAAAGAAGACCCACGCATTACACCCATAGGTAAATTCTTGCGCCGTACGAGCTTCGACGAATTTCCCCAGCTCATCAACGTGATTAAAGGTGACATGAGCCTGGTAGGACCACGCCCGCCATTGCCCCATGAAGTAGCACAATACGAAGAGTGGCAAAAAGGTCGTTTAGCCATCAAACCGGGTATGACCGGATTATGGCAAGTGCGAGGACGCAGTGATATCAGCTTTGATGAAGGTGTGCTGATGGATCTGTACTACATCGAAAACTGGTCGTTACGCCTGTACTTCCAAATTCTCCTGCGCACCATTCCGGCAGTATTATTCAGTCGAGGAGCGTATTAAGTAAATGAAAGTGGCACTGGTTCATGATTATTTGAATCAAATGGGTGGGGCCGAGCGCGTAGTTATGGCATTTCACGAGATTTTTCCCGACGCGCCCATTTATACTTCTATTTATGACCCACAGCGTGTTGACCCGGCTTTTCAAAAAATGGATATTCGCACCTCTTTCATGCAGAAGTTTCCTCTGGTCACCAAACATCACCAGCCATACCTCCCCTTCTACCCATTTGCCATGGAGAGCCTGAATTTGCGCAGCTATGATCTTGTCCTGAGCAGTTCCAGCGCCTTTGCCAAAGGCGTGATTACCCGGCCCGAAACAATGCATATCTGTTATTGTCATACTCCGATGCGCTGGTGCTGGAACTATGACGAATATGTCGAACGGGAACAATTAGGTAAGATTGCACGAAGCGTTTTACCTTTCTTCATTACCGGGCTCCGTACCTGGGACCAAACCAGTTCAATGCGAGTTGATCATTTTATCGCTAATTCTCCAGTGGTAGCCGAGCGCATTCACAAGTACTATCGTCGTGACGCGGTGATCATTCCACCGCCTGTAGATGCAAGCCGTTTCACCTTTGACCCAACCACACAGCCGGAAGATCACTTTCTCATCGTCAGCCGCTTAATACCCTACAAATGCATTGACCTGGCGATTGAGGCCTGCAATAAGTTGCACCTACCCCTGGTTATCGTCGGAAGCGGGCGCGACCTGGAACGGCTCAAGAAAATGGCAGGTCCCACTATTCGCTTCCTGGGACGGCTTTCAGACAAAGAGGTTCTCTACTACTATGCCCATTGCCGGGCGTTCCTCTTCCCAGGTGAAGAAGATTTCGGTATCACGCCTCTAGAGGCACAGGCCTCTGGTCGTCCCGTCATAGCCTACAGCGCAGGCGGCGCACTCGCATCGGTAATTGATGGTGTGACAGGCGCATTCTTCAAAGAGCAAACAGTTGAAAGCCTGGCAAGCGTTTTGGAAACATTCGATGAGCATAGATTCGATCCCCAGACTATACGTAACCACGCTCTTGAATTTGATATGCCGCGCTTCCATCGCCGTATTCTCCAATTTATAGAAGCTAAAATGAGCGCAGGGAAGCCAAGAGAACTACGTACATCTACCAGTGACCTGGTACGGTAGCACATACATAGCAACAGGATAAGAAAGGCCAGATAGCTATGGAACTAAAGGCTTATTGGACAATTATTTGGCGACGTATCTGGATTGTCGTCCTGATTGTAGGAGTGGTAGCGCTCTACGCCGGCTATCAATACTATCATCTACGCAAAACGCCTGGCGCATTGACGGCATACAAATCAGATGTGACCATCCAGATTGGTTTAGAGGCGTCTCCTGATGGAACAACTTCTAGCTATGCTGATAATGTTACCGTCTCAGAAGCTCTTGCCGATGCCATGATAACGAGTCCTATACTTTCATCAAAAGAGTTTGATGCCCAGGTTTCTAACGAGGTTGGTTCTGATATGAGCCTCATCGAGCAACGTTATGGCCCTCATCCTGACCTGGGCGATTGGCAGAACACGGCTGCCATCGGCGGAGCATTGAGCGCCGTTCGTGCACATAGCCTGGTAACCGTGAGCGCGACATGGACGACACCGGCAGGAGCATGGGCCATTGCTAATGCTGTCGGCGAGGTAAGCGCTGCTCATATATGTACATACCTGGAGTATGTCGTCTCTAAAGAGGCCTCATGTTCTTCATCAGCAAATAGCGCATTGCCAGGAGTGACTGCACAGGTGATCAGCAGCGCAACAGATGGCGCTCGAGTGCCAGGCACATCAGCAAGCAAGCAAACACTGTTATTTCTAATGCTGCTGGTTGCACTTATCGTTGGTATAGCCCTTGCATTTCTTGCCGATTACCTGGATGATCGCATCTACGGCAAGGACGATGCCCTGAATGTGCTCCAACTACCCGTGTTGGGAGAAGTGCCACGACCTCCAGCGCCAGGAAGAACGAGAATGAAGCAGCCATCGGCATAAATCGGGGGTGCAGGGGGCGAAGCCCATTGCCGGGGGCGCAGGGGTGTCCCCCGAATCCTTCTCTCTCCTTTTTTCGCCTCGGCAGAAGGCAAGTTATGAGGGGATGTGGGTGAAATATATTGACAACGTATGGTACAACGACTATCTTAAAAAAGATTTATATACATTAGAGGAGCAACTTCCGTGAGTATTCGCTCGCAAGACCAGGTAGCCCTGCTCACAGACTACGACGCAGGATCCGCCTTCAGCGAAGCCTATCATACCTTATATGCAAATATTCGCTTTAGTTGGGATAGCGAAAAGAATAAGCAGCATACGCTGCTTCTCAGCACCCCATCCACTTACGCGGGTCAGGCAGCAGTAGCTGCCAACGTAGGGATTGCAGCCGCTCAAAGTGGCACGCCAACGATATTAGTAGATGCAGACTTACGGGCGCCAAGCCTTGAGCAGCGCTTTGGCTTAGGAAAAAGCGCCGGGTTGTGCGATGTGTTGCTTGAAGAATTGATTAGCGCGCAGAAAATCGAGCAGTTCTTGCGTAAAACATTTATTGCGGATTTACGCCTGCTTAGTGCAGGCAGCAGTCCTACAATTGAAGCAGCAGCGCTACTCCTTTCAGAGAACCTACCGGAGGTTATACAGAGCATTCGTCATTGCGTGTCAGAAACGGAAGCCGGGCCAGGCCTTGTTATTTTCAATGCTCCACCGGTGTTAGTAGGTCCCGATGCCTCGCTCATTGGTGCATTGGTAGAGCAGGCGATTTTGACTATCGCCAAAGGCCATACCACACGCGCCCAGGCGAAGCAGGCACAAGAGCAGTTGCAACGCGCACACGCGAACCTGACTGGTATTGTAATGCTAGATATTTAGCTACCTTCACGGGTAACGAACAGTAAGGTACTTTTCTCTTCACGAGGAGGCAAACTATGTGGGGACGTCAAGACCAGGACAGAGAACGTCGGGGCCGTTCTTTCGGTGGGTATGCTGCCGGTGTCAACGGTAATGGTACAGGAAAAAAACGAGTTGTTCCTCAACGCCCTCGCAATATGACACGCGTTGAGCAACCACCTAAGACACCACGAGTAGCCCGTCCCCAGCGTGAAGCCGCTCGACCTAGAAACTGGCGAAGGCGACTGGTCATCTGGGGAGTTATTTTTGTGGTGTGTAGCTTGTTAGCGTGCGGTATAGGTTACGCTGCGGTCAATTTTTTCGCAGCGACCAATGCGAATTCAGGTGCAGCCACAACAGCTACAGATTTTCTGGCAGCCCTATCTAACCAGAACTACAACCAGGCATACAATGACCTCGATGCCACGATTACCGTCCAGACCTCTCCAGAAGATTTTAAACAGGAAGCTCAGAGCGACGACCGTTGTTATGGGCCGGTAACAAACTATAGCGAAGTGCCAGATAGTGCGGTTCAGAATAATGCTCAGAGCTACAGCTATAGCTTCACCATCTCCCGCAGCAAGCTCCCACATGCATATACACTGCGCCTCACACTTCAGCAAGACACCTACGGTAACTGGAAAATCAGCAGTTTTGGCAATAACAACGACGACCTGGGGCCAGGACAACCCACTTGTTAAAAAAGTTGTCGGGAGAAAACAGGATTGAACCGCCAGTATTCTATTTTACATAGCGACTGACAAAAAAATCAGCATAGTAATTTTCCCAACGCGCCCCAGGAGCTTCGCTCATCTGTTGTTTGTCCACCAGAACAAGCAGGTAAATCAAATCACCTTTCATACCCTCACATACACATGTGTCGCATCATCATAGCGAAATACAGGATTTCCCTGGTGAAACTTCAAATCACCATTCGTATCAGTAGTAAGCCAAAATAACACACGCGTACCGGTGGATAGATGGAGAGAATAGCCCCAGTGGTCGAGAGAGCCGGGACCGGTGACGCCAAAGAGCCAGGCACCGCCATCATCGTCAATAGTATTGGGCAATAGCTGGCTGCATGAAAGCGAGTTGTCATCTTGCCTATTGTCTATTTGCAGATCACAGGCTCGTAGAGACATGCCATTGAGTGAGGCAAGGGGATCTGCATAGGGATAGCTATCAAAATCTTTGATATTCTTACGGGCCAGTGCGGCCTGTGCCCAGACCCACGAACCTGCTTTTACAGGTAATGTTGTTTGCACGAAGAGACGAACCTGTACGCCCGGCGCCAGGCGTACAGCGAGCAAGCAACCACCAGAACAATCGGTGCCCAATTGCTGTTGGTGAACAACATTAATTACAGGTGTCGGTAGCACTTGCTGTGATGAAGTAGGATCGACTTTGAGCACCTCACCACCCAAGACTATGAGTGGGTACTGTGGTGAGAGGGTTAGTACCATGCCATTTTGTAAGGCATGGCAATTCTGGCCTATTGATGCATCAAGCGCTTGTATTGTGTTTGGTTTGACGTCAGTAAAAATTGTTCCTGCATCGGCCATGTGCATCTGCCTGAAAAGAATTTCGTCACAAGAATCACCAGACTGCACAGTATAAAGGAGCGAACCAACTTGTGGTAATGTTGTGGGAAATGGAGGAAATTGCGTGGGCGTTGCTGCTGAAGGTGATCCCGTTAAATTATAGAAGAAGTTTGTCATGGTTGGAAACACTTTTTGTCCTGCATTGCTTCCATAGTAAAAGGCGGGAATCGCGAGAAGAATTAGCAGGGGCAATAAGATGAGCAGCCTCCAGGGAATAGTGTGTATGACGATGCGTAGATTTTCTGCCGGGGTGCTACGCGGCTGAAAGCGGCGAGTCATTGACGCCTCCAATTTCTTTTAGTTTTGCCATGCGTATTATAACAGTGTAGAAGATGAATTTCCATGCACAGATATCAATGTTTCTCCTCCTATTTTTTGAGACTAATTGAGATAGATGAGCGTATACCTAGTGTACCCAAAAGATCCAGAGAACGGGAGCACTATGGAACTCGAAGGAACAACGCTCGGACACTACCTGCTTCAACGTCGCTTAGCGCGAGGAGGCATGTCCGAAGTCTATCTTGCATATGATCAGAGCGCCCAACGCACGGTGGCGATTAAGGTTGTCAATCGATACCGGGATGATCACATGCAGCGAATCCAAAACGAGGTGAAAGTGCTTGGCATGCTCTCACATCCGCATATTCTCCCTGCCCTCGATTACGGAGAGGAGGGACCGTGGTGTTATTTCGTCATGCCTTACGCCGAGCAGGGCGCACTGCGTGAGCGCCTGGTCAATGGGCCCCTCACTCAGGAAGAAGCAGGTACCATACTCGAACAGGTCGCCAGTGCCCTGCAATATCTTCATAGCCATGGTATTCTTCATCGTGATATTAAACCCGCAAACATTTTGTTTGCTCATAAGCTGCATGTGTACCTGACAGATTTTGGTCTGGCAGGAAAGATGGACGGGGGGAACGATCTCACACCAGCAGGATGCATAATAGGTACACCTGAGTACATGGCACCGGAAATGGCAGAAGAGCCAACGAGCATAAGTAGTGATATTTATTCCCTTGGTATTGTGCTTTACCAGATGCTCACGGGAAGAGTTCCCTTCAAAGCCCGCACGCCTCTGGCCGTGTGCTGGAAACACATACAGGAACAGCCTGCCTGCCCATCACTCCTCAATCCAACTATTTCGTGGCCTATCGAACAGGTTATTCTCTGTGCCCTGGAAAAGGACCCACGCCGTCGCTTTCCAACGGTACAAGCAATGGTTCAAGTCTATAACCAGGCAGCTTCTCAGTACAACCAAACGCTGCGCATAGCGGCTCCTACCATCCGACTTCTAAAGGTAAGAACTCAGCCAGGGCAATCTCTTCGCCGGCGCATGCCAATCCTGCCGAGCATGCCTCATCGTACCATGCATCTAGCGGGTTCAATCCTGATAGCTGCGCTTCTCTTTCTCGTCCTTCCCCTCTCACTCGGCTTCTTCTTGTCCGGCAATGGTTTACAGACACAGGCTCTTACGGTTTCAGGTGCCAGCATTGTGTTTGCGCAAGCGCATAACAAGCCCCACAATACAGCCCCTCAC
>WNGK01006779.1_pt1 | contig 12351 bp, 10 predicted proteins | sample 5400601 | NCBI WGS metagenome assembly WNGK01 (sample SAMN13153376, study PRJNA577476) | soil metagenome | isolation source: 60 cm soil or saprolite under Garry oak tree replicate 1 | place: USA:California | collected 2016-06-15 | reverse complement strand
GTGCCGCGGACATTCACGAGCCCCGCCACGACCGGGGGCGCGCCCGGGATACGCGTCGTTGGGAGGCGCGGGAGAATCTCCCGCACTTGGTCCACGTCGGCCGCGCAGGCCAATGTTCCCACGCGGAACACCAGCAATCGGGCGGAGACGAGGCTTCCTTCAGTCATCGGATGCGAAGAAGCCAAGATACTGCAGGGGGTTAGGCTGAGCAAGCAAATTTGCGCCATCCCCCCCTGCCGCTTCAGCGAGTGCAGGACGCAAGTCCTCGGGCCACTCTGACGTGAGCGACAGCGTGACACCGGTCACCGGATGCGTGAACGAAAGCGCGATCGCCCCGATCGTGATGGCGGAATCGGCGACGTTGAAGGTCGGCCAGCGCCAGGCGCCGATGCCGACGTCCACGAAATCGACGACGCCCTGCGCGACCGTCATGCGTTTGCGTTCCTTCGGATGTCGCGCGATCGGCGCCTCGATGTCCACCGGACTCTTGCGCAGATGGCCCCACACCAGCGCCGCGTACACGCGCTTGACGGCGCGCCGCTCGATGGCACCGGCGAGCCGCCGGTGCGCCAGGTCGCTCTTCGCGACCACAAGCAGCCCGGAGGTGTCGCGGTCGAGCCGATGCACGATGCCGGGGCGGCCGGCTTCCGCGGCCGCGCCGCCGGACAGCTCCGTGCCCCGCCCGACCAACACATTCACGAGCGTGTCGTTCCAGTGGCCGGGACCGGGGTGGACGACGAGTCCCGCGGGCTTGTCGAGCACCGCGAGGTGTTCGTCCTCATAGACGAAATTCAGCGAGGCGTGGAACGGCGTGTAACTGCGCGGAGGTGCTTCGTCCGGCAGCTCGACCGTTACGAGCATCGCACGTTCCAGGACCGTCGAGGCGCGCAGCGCTTTCCCGCCCGCGGTCACGCGCTTGTCGGCGATGAGGCGTCCGGCCTGGGTACGAGAAAGGGCGAGCTGGTCAGCGAGGAAACGGTCTAGACGTTCAGTCGGAGCAACGACACAGAAGGTGATGTTCAAGGTTCTGCCGCGCGCGCCTCCTTCGCCCGTTGCTGCGCGCGGCCTTCCTGCCACAGCGAGAGTCCGAGTGCGATCGCCCCGATCGTGATGGCGGAATCGGCGACGTTGAAGGTCGGCCAGCGCCAGGCGCCGATGCCGACGTCCACGAAATCGACGACGCCCTGCGCGCTGCGAATCCGGTCGATCAAATTGCCGACCGCGCCGCCGCAGACCAGCGCCAGCGCGATCAGGCGGAAGCGGTCACCGGGCCGCGTGCCGCGCACCAGCGAGGCGAGCACGAACAGCGCGATGACGGCGAGGGCCATGAAGATCCAGCGCGAGTTGTCGCCGACGTGGAGGCCGAACGCCGCGCCTTCGTTGTAGACGAGGCGAAACTGCACGACGTCGCCGATGACCCGGAGCGGCAGGCGCCGCGCCAGGAACGATTCCGCGATCAGTTTGGTGACGAAATCGGAAACGACGACCGCGGTCGCCGTTCCCCAGAACAGCCGGCGCTCAGCGGCGTTTACCATCTTCCTCTTTGGCCTTGCACTTGATGCAGAGACGGGCGTGTGGGAGCGCATCGAGACGGTCGAACCCGATCGGTTCGCCGCACTGCTCGCAGCGCCCGAAGCGCTCGGGCGAGCTGTACAGCCGGCGCAGCGCCTCGTTCACATGCCACAGGTACCGCCCCTCCTGCGACGCGAACAAAAACGCCTTCTCGCGCTCCATCGCGTCGGTGCCCTGATCGGCCATGTGGAAGGAGTAGCTCGAGAGGTCCCCGTCGGACGCCTGGAGACTCGAGTTGAACGACTCACCGTAGTGGCCCAGCTCCTTGATGACGCGGCCGCGCTCTTCGAGCAGCCGCTTCTCGAGATGGGTCAGCTGTTTTTTATTGAGGCCGCCGCCTTTGGCCTTCAGCTTCGTCGACTTCGTCGGCATTATCGGGTACCGCCCTTTCTTCCGTCGTGACGCCGGAGCGCAATCGTAACCCGGCGCCCCTCGATGTCCACTTCACGCTGCAAGTCGGGTTCGTCGAGCGCTGCGCCCGCTCCCAACACCATCCGGCGCGCGAGCGTTTCACCTTCCACGAACCCCTGAAACGCGCGCGTCGCGGCGACCACATCCTCGGCGCCGGCGACGCTCAACTCAATGCGCGTCGTGTATTCGTATCCCGCTTCCTTGCGGAGACGCTGCACGCGATTCACGACCTCGCGGGCCAATCCCTCCTGCACCAGATCGTCGTTCAGCGCAGGATCCAACGCGACGACGTAGGGGCCATCGGCCTGCACCAGCCACTCGCTCGCGACCTCGCGCGTGACGGTCACGTCTTCCGGCTGAAACTCAAATTCACCGCTGCGGACAACGCCGCCCTGTTCTAACGTCTGCAGATCCTCGGCCGTGAGGTCCGCCACGGCCGCCGCCGCCCGCGGCGTGTCCTTGCCGTACCGACGCCCGAGGCTCCGAAAATTCGCCTTGCCGCGCAGCCGCACCAGATCGTGGTCCGATGCGACCACTTGGACGGCTTTTACGTTGACTTCGGCAGCCAGAATATCTAACAGGTCTGACAAGGCCGGGCCCTGGGCGGCGGCCGGAACGGCCAGTTGCATACGGGCCAGGGGCTGGCGGACCCGCAGGTTACGCGATTCCCGGGCCGCCCGGGCCAGTGAGGCCAGGCGGCGGATCGTGCTCATGGCCGCCAGGAGCTCGGGTTCCCGGTGCCCCCGGTCCGCCGGGAACGGGGCGAGGTGGACGGAGGTGCCGGTGAGGGCCCGGTGCACCCAGTCGGAGATGAAGGGGGCCGCAGGCGCGAGCATCCGGACGGCGGCGACCAGCGTCTCGTGCAACGTTTCGAGCGCGATGGGGTCGGTCGCCCGGTCGGGCGCCCAGAAGCGCGGCCGGTTCCGCCGGATGTACCAGCGCGAGAGGTCTTCCCCGACGAAATCCATGATGGCGCGGACGCCGGCCGTGGCGTCGTAGGTAGACCACGACTGCCGGACGCTCGCAACCACTTCATCGAGCCGGGCGAGGAGCCAGCGGTCCGCTGCCGGCCGCTGGCTCGGCGGCGTCGCGTCTTCCTCGGCCGGCGGATTCCACTCCTGGGCGTAGCGGCGGAAAAAGTCATACGTGGACCGCAGCGTGTTCAAGAATCCGCCCGACACCTCCGGGATCTGTTTCTGATCGAAGCGCTTCGGCAGCCAGACCTGACTTTGACCGAGGAGGTACAGCCGCACGGCGTCCGCGCCGTGTTCGCCGATCACTTTCCACGGATCGACTACGTTGCCACGGCTCTTCGACATCTTCTGCCCGTGCACATCGAGCACGTGCTCGTTCACGATCACGTGCTTGTAGACGAGCGAGTCGAACGCCGTGACGCCGATCGCGAGCAGTGAGTAGAACCAGCCGCGCGTCTGATCGACGCCTTCGCAGATGTAATCCGCCGGGAAATGCGCCTTGAAGTCGGCGTGATGGTCGAACGGATAGTGCCATTGGGCGTACGGCATCGCGCCCGAATCGAACCACGCATCGATGACTTCGTTCACGCGCCGCATCGTGCCTTTGCAGTCGCGGCACGCCCACGTGTATGCGTCGATGGACGGCTTGTGCGGGTCGAAATCCGTCGGCAGTGCCTTGCCCCACCGCTTGGCCAGCTCCTCGAAGGATCCGATCACCTCGCGGTGCTCGCGGTCGGCGTCGCACTCCCACACGTTGAGCGGCGTACCCCAGTAGCGGTCGCGCGACAGCGCCCAGTCAACGTTGTTCTCGAGCCATTCGCCGAAGCGGCCGCTCCCCACCTCGGGTGGATGCCAGTCGACTTCGGCGTTGATCTCGAGCATCCGCTTTTTCACTGCGGTGGTACGGACGAACCACGAGCTGCGGGCGTAGTAGATGAGCGGCGAATCGCAGCGCCAGCAGTGCGGATAGCTGTGCGAGAAGGCCCTGGTCTCGAGCCAGCGGCCGTCGTGCTTCAACCGCTCGATGATCAGGCGGTTCGTTTCCTTATCGGTGACGAGCTTGCCCTCGATCTCGGGCCACGTCGTGCCTCGGAACGTGCCGTCAGGGGCGACGGGATTCACGAAGGCGAGACCGTTTTGCTGACCCGCGGCGTAGTCATCGGCGCCGAATGCGGGCGCCATGTGCACGAGTCCCGTACCCTCGTCCGCCGTCACGAACGAGCCGGCGATCACAACGGCGCGCTGACCCTCCGGCGGCAGCGGGACCACCTCGAGAGGACGCGCGTATTTCTTCCCGACCAACTCGCGCCCCAGTAAGGTCTTGATCCTCTCGCCTTGCACCAGCGGCCGGCCGTGGATGTGGACGTCGGCGACGCGCGCCGTCGCGACGATGTAGGTGGTGACCTTGCCCGCCGCGTCGGCGAGCGCATACTCACCGTACTCGAGATCGGGATGCACGGCGACCGCGACGTTGGATACGAGGGTCCAGGGCGTGGTCGTCCAGATCACGAGTTCGCGCGCCGCATCGCCTTTCCGCGCGAGCAGCGGGAACGCGACGTAGACCGAGTTTGTCTGCACGGTCTCATAGCCCTGCGCGACTTCATGCGACGACAGCGCCGTGCCGCAGCGCGGGCAGTACGGCAGGACTTTGTGTCCCCGATACAACAGCGCCTTCTCGTGCAGCCGCTTCAGCAACCACCACACCGTCTCGATGTAGTTGTTGGTGTAGGTGACGTACGGATGCTCGTAGTCGAGCCAGTAGCCGATGCGGTCCGACAGCGATTCCCAATCGGCCTTGTACTTGAACACGCTCTCGCGGCAGAGCTTGTTGAAGCGCTCGATGCCATACGCTTCGATCTCGCGCTTGCCGTTGATGTTGAGCGCTTTCTCGACTTCGATCTCCACGGGCAGGCCGTGGGTGTCCCACCCCGCGATGCGCGTGACCCCCTGCCCCAGCATCGTGTGGAAGCGGCAGATCAGATCTTTGAGCGTGCGCGAGAAGACGTGGTGAATCCCGGGGCGCCCATTCGCGGTCGGCGGTCCCTCATAGAAGATGAAAGGCGGCCCGTAGCGCGTCGCCTCGCTCACCCGCGTGAACAGGCGCTCGTGCTTCCACGTCGCGAGCAGGTGCTTTTCCAGCTCGTCGATCGACTGCGTCGCGTCCGAAGGCGGATACGGCATCAGCTAGAGCCGCTCCAGCACGCCACGCACGACGGCCGCGAGTTTGGGCTCGGCGCCGCGCGCGACGGCGATGATCTGCTCGACCGACGTCGGCTCGAGGGCGTCGGGGAGGCAGTTGTCCGTGATGATCGACAGGCCGAGCACTCGCATGCCTTGGTGGACCGCGGTGATGACTTCCGGCACGGTACTCATCCCGACCACGTCGGCGCCGAGCGCGCGCAGCATGCGATACTCGGCGCGCGTCTCGAGGTTCGGACCGGGCACCGCGACGTAGACACCCTCGCGCAGCACGATCTTGTGCTCGAGCGCGACGGTGCGCGCCAGCTGGCGCAGCTCGGGATCGTACGCGGCCGACATGTCGGGAAAGCGCGGGCCTTCGGCGTCGACGTTCGGCCCCACCAGCGGATTGTCGCCGAGCAGGTTGATGTGATCGGAGATGAGGACGAGATCGCCGGTAGACCAGAGCGGATGCATGCCGCCCGACACGTTGGAGACGATCAACGTCTTCGCGCCCAGGGCACGTAGCACGCGGACGGGAAAGGCGACCTGCCCCAGCGTGTACCCCTCATACCGATGAAAGCGGCCCTGCATCATCGCCACACGCGTGCGCCCCAGCGTGCCGAACAACAGGCGGCCCGCATGCGTCTCCACCGTCGCCCGGGGGAAGCCGGGAATCTCGGCGTACGGGATCGTGACGTCGGCCTTCAGCTCGTCGGCCAATGCCCCGAGTCCCGTGCCGAGAATGACCGCGACATCCGGAACGATTGCGGTCCGCGTCTTCACGGCGCGGACCGCGTCTACGACGGAAACCCCGCTCAAGCTTTCTGGCTCCCTCCATCCAGCGCGCGCAGCTCGGCAAGCTGGCGCTCGAGCAACGCGCGGAAGCCGCCCATGTACTGCTGAAACTGCCGCTCGGTCTCCGCCATCTTCGCCTGCACCGTGTTCTGGGCGCTGCGCGCTGCGTCGAGCAGCCGTTTCGCTTCGGCTTCCGCCTCGCGCACGATCACCTGGCCCTCGCGCTCCGCCGCGGCGCGCGTGTCCTGGCGCAGCTGCTGCGCCGCGACGAGCGCTTCGTTCATCGCTTTTTCGCGTTCGCGGAATACGCGCAGCTGCTCCGTCAGCGCCGAGACGCGCTCCTCCAGAACCTGGCGCTCGCGCATCGCGCGCTCCAGGGCATCGGCGACGCGCATCCGGAAATCTTCCACGCCCAGCGTGTCGTAGCCGCGCAGGGTCTTCCGGAAGTCCTGCTTGCGAATATCGAGCGGTGTCAGGTTGAAGGCGTCGTCGTTCACGGCGTCTCCCCCGCCCTCGGACCGAAGAGGGCGGTACCCAATCGGATCACCGTTGCTCCCTCTTGAACCGCTGAAGCGTAGTCGCTTGACATCCCCATCGAGAGGGTCGGCAGCCATAACCCTTCCTCCTCCTTGATCGTATCCCGCAAGAGGCGCAAGCCACGGAAGGTCCGCCGCTGCACCTCCACGTCGTCCGTAAACGGAGCCAACGTCATCAATCCCTCGAGGCGCAGATTCCCGAGCGCCGCAATGTGTCGCGCCAGGGTTCTCGCCTCCTCCGGCGCGCAGCCGCTTTTTTGCGACTCGCCCGCCACGTTCACTTGTAATAGCACTCGCAAACCGGCAGCCCGCTTATCGAGCTCTGTTGCAAGGTCCAACGAATCCACCGACTGCACCATCTCGAACCGGCCGGGGACGACACGGGCTTTGTTGCGCTGCAAGTGCCCGATGAGGTGCCAACGAATCCCCAGCTCCTGACTCCGAGCTCCTAACTCCTCTTGCTTCTGCACGGCTTCCTGGACGCGATTCTCACCGATGTCCGCAAGACCGGCGTCCAGTGCCGCGCGAATCGCATCCGTCCCGAACCCTTTGGTCACCGCGACGATCGTGATCTGCTGTGGGGCACGTCGCGCAAGCTCGGCCCTCACCTGGGCCAGACGCTCCGGGAGGGCCTCGAAACCCATAGCCGGTGAATATAAGGGGCTGAGAGACTAAGGGACGAAGAGGCTAAGTGCTAGCGACGAAACAGACTCTGTACGCCCTCCGTCTCGATGCGGCGGATGACGGCGGAGAGCGCCTTGCTGGGACTCAAGTGATAGCTGCGCCGCAGATAGTACAGCGCCTGGCGCTGATCGCCGCGCAGCACGGCGGCGTTCCCGAGCTCCAGGAAGGGCACCGAAAACGACGTCGCGACCTGTTGGGCAGCGGGCTCGAGGACCAGGGTATCGGGCTCGAACAGTTTGCCCCATGAGAACACGGAGTCGACGAGCAGCCGGGTCCGGGTGGAATCCACCATCGTCCCCTGAACGCCGCGCAGGAACCGGCGCGTGGTATCGGCCCGCGGGGCGACCTTGAAGACCAGCCCGTGAAAGACGAGATGGGGATCGAGGCCGAGCCATGAGCCGCGACCCGACGACACCCCGAACGTGATCGGCCGCGTCGGCAGATCCTGCGCCATCGTGGAGAAGATCACCAGATCCGACGTCCGGAGGAACTGTCCCTTGCGCACCGGGAGCTCGAAGGTTCCCGCGCGGAAGACGGCGTCCTCGCTCACCTGCATGGGCGTCATCCCCGCGATGTCCTGAGGCGTCATGCGCAAGATCGGACCGGACGGCGGCACTGTGGGCGCGAGGGTTCGGTAGATCGCGGGCGCGTGCGCCGGATCGAACGGCCTGGTAGGCCGCGAGGCGAGCTGACTCAAGTACCAATCGAGATTGGCAAGGGAGAGGTTGATGAGCGTAACGTCCTGCCGGATGCCTTCCACTTCCTGCAGATACCACACCGGGAATGTGTCGTTGTCGCCGTACGCAAACAGCACGCCGTACGGCTCGACCGATTGCACCAGATTGTACGCGAAGTCGCGCGCGACTGTCGCATCGGGACCGTGGCGGCGGGAGGCTGCTGTGAAGTTGGCGGCGAACGGGAGCAACGCGATCACCGTGGACCCGGCAATCGCGAAACGGCGGATGCCGAGCGTTCCCGCTTTCGTCACGACGGCCAGTCCCCGAACCAGCCCCAGCGCCGCGCACACACCCCAGATCTGGAAACTCACGACGAAGAAGTAGTCGCGCTCGCGCACCTCGTGTTGATCGATCGATGGGTACTGGTCCCAGAAGAGCGAGAACCCCGCCTTGAAGTTCATGTAGACCACGAGACCAATGCCGGTGACCAGCCAGAGCGCGCCGAGGAGGAACGCGATGCCCTTGTCGCGGCGGCGCGTGAACTCGAATCCGAACACTCCGAGGGAAACGAACAGGAGCGCGACGCCCACCATGACAGCCGTGGGCAGTGAGCGACCCCATTGCCACGAGCAGTACTGGAAGAAGTTGAGGAGTTGTTGCCCAAAGATCTCAAGCGTCCGGCCGGGATTGTCCGGACCGGGATAGAACATCGGGTTATCGAGGAGACCGCGGCTGCCGAATTGTTCGCGCCGGATGACCGCGAGCAGGTTGCGCCAGTTCTCCGGATCGGCCTCGTTGAGCACGGGGTGCAGACCGGCGCGGATATAAAGGAAAGCGTAGATCGAGACGCCGGCCGCGGCGGCCGCGATCGCAATGATCGGAAACGCGCGCGAGCCGGTCATCATGCACGCCACGATCGCTGCCGCGACCAGGACACCGCCCACGACCAGCAGCGGTGTGCTTCCCAACCCGACCGCAACCAGTACGAACCACAACGCCGTGAGTGAGCACCACTCCGCCCATTCCATGTTCCGCTCGGCGGGATCCGCGGCTGGCTGCGTGTACAGCGTGTACGCGATGAACAGCGACACCGCGGGCCCCACGAGCAGCGCGAGCAGGTGATTCCCGATCGACAGCGCGGCGATGTAGATGATCAGCAACAGGATGTGTGCTGCGCGGGGCGTGCCCCGCACATCGCGCCACCGCAAGCACAGCCAGCAAATCGCCGCGATGCTGAACGTCGCGACGGTGTAGACCTCGGTCTCATTGCTGTTCTGCCATTCGGTGAACGTGAACGCGGACAGGATCGCCGCCGCCGCGGCACCGCCGATTCGGAGCCAGGGCGCCTCGCCCTGCAGCAGCCGATGCGCCACGAGAAACAGACAGCCGGCGCCCGCGGCGGAAAAACAGGCGCTCATCAGATTCAGGCGCCAGGCATACGCGCCGACGCGGACGATGCCGCCCCAGACGTTGCCCAGGAGGACGAACAGCGGCGTGCCGGGCGGATGCGGCACGCCGAGCACTTTGGCGGCGGTGATGAATTCACCTGCGTCCCACAGCGTGACAGTGGGCGCGAGCGTGATGACAAAACCGATGAGGACCAGGAGCGCGACGGCCGCCGCCTCCCGGTACGGGGGGTTAGGTGGCAGGCTGACTCACGCGCTCGCCGCCCTCGAGATGGGAGACGGCGCCGGAGAGGAGATCGCGCACCTGTTGCGGGGTGAGATGCCGGTACAGCAGTCCGTGACTCGCGACGGAGATCGTGGACGTCTCCTCCGACACGACGAGCACCGTCGCGTCGGTCTCCTCCGACAGCCCGAGCGCCGCACGATGGCGCGTGCCGAGCGATTTGTCGGCGACCTTGAACTGCGTGAGCGGCAGCACGCACCCGGCGCCGATGATCTGGTCGCCGCGGATCAGGACCGCGCCGTCGTGCAGCGGTGAATACGGCGTGAAGATCGTGGTCAGGAGATCCGCCGAGACCTTCGCTTCCATCGGCACACCCGTCGTGATGAATTCCTCGAGTCCGATGTCGCCTTCGACGGCGAGGAGCGCGCCGGTGCCCGCGCGCGACAGCCGGTCCAGCGCCTCCGCCATCTCCTCCGCCACCGATTGACGATCGCTGCGTGAGAACGCGCGCATCAAGCGTGATTGCCCGAGCCGCGCCAGCGCGTTGCGCAGCTCCGGCTGGAAGACGACGATCGCCGCGAACGGGCCATAGATGAACACCACACCCAGCAGCGAATAGATGATCGTGAACTTGGCAAACAAGGCCACGAAGTAGGTCAAGGACAGGATCACGAGGCCGATCACGATCTGCATCGCGCGGGTCCCGACCAGGAACAGCAGGAAGCGGTAGATGACGAACGACACCAGCAGGATCTCGAAGAGATCCGGCCAGAGCCGCGGCGCGAGGAACTTAATGGCGTCGACGTTCACGTTGGATTGGTCGTAGCGCCCGCCAATGCAAGGGCTTCGCGTGTCATTGCGACGTCGTGGACCCGGAACAATCGCGCTCCGCGCTCCCAGGCGAGGGCACAGGCGACGGCCGTGGCGCGATCGCGGTCTTCTACCGCCCGGCCCGTCGCGGCGCCCAAAAACCGCTTCCGCGACAAGCCGACCGCTACAGGATAGCCAAGGGCGACGATCGTTGCCAGTTCATCGAGCAGTCTGAAGTTCTGGGTTGCTGTTTTGGCGAAGCCAAACCCTGGGTCGATGACGCTGCGCTCGCGCGCAATGCCCGCCCGTTCGGCCTTTTCGGCGGTCGCCGCGAGCTCCGCCGCGACTTCGGGAGCGACATGGGCGTATGTCGCCAGATCGTCCATCGTGGCCGGCGTCCCCCGCATGTGCATGAGGATCACGCCGGCGTCCGCGCGGGCCAGCAGGGCCGCCAGCCCCGGGTCGTACTGCAGTCCCGACACGTCGTTCACGACCGCGGCCCCGGCATCGAGCGCGGCCCGTGCGACCCCGGCTTTGCGGGTGTCCACCGACACGGGACCCAGACCCCGCTTGATCAGGCCGGCGATCACCGGCACGACCCGGGCGATCTCCTCGTCCGGGGGCACCGGTGTGGCGCCGGGACGCGTCGACTCGCCGCCGACGTCTAAAAGGCGTGCGCCGTGCGCCGTGAGCCGTGCGCCGTGTTCGATGGCGGCCGCTACTGACGTGAGGTGTCCACCGTCTGAGAAAGAATCCGGGGTGACGTTAATGATCCCGATGATTACGGGCTTCTCGAGCGACAGCTCCGCGCCGCGGATCGGCCACGAACGCGGCGGCTCGGCTCGAGCGGCGAGCAGCTTGCCGAGTTCGGGAGCAAAGCGCGACAGTTCGGCGGGTACTCGGTCGTAACGCGCGAGTGGAGCGATGCGGCTGGTAGACCCAGCCACGAGCGCCCAGCCCCCCCCCCCGGGCCCCAACCCCGAGCCCCCAGTAAGCACGTCGGCGCCCGACTTGGTGCCCCAATGCACGAGCGCCTCACGCTCTGATTCGCTGATGTCTTCGATGAGGGCAACGAACGGCTGGATGCCGACCGCGGCGAACCAGGCCGGCTGTGTCTCCCATCCCCGCGCCGCGAGCACCGCGCGCACCGCTTCCGGTGTGTGCGCGGCGAGCGCGGTGATTTTCATGGAACGACTACCGCAGGGCTTGTACGACGCGCAGACGGGACGCCCGCCACGCTGGGAAGAAACCTCCGACAACTCCCATCACGACGCCGAATGCGATGCCGAGCAGCAACAGGAGGGGGGTTACGCGGAAGCTAAAGGCAATCTCGCTGAAGCTCGTCCAGTTGGTCGTACTCGTCACGATGCCGTTGACGGGGAGTGCGAGTAACGCACCCAAGACCGCGCCGACGGTGGCGATCAACAAGCATTCCGCCAGGAAGCTCAACAACACCTGGCGTGGCCGGAACCCGACGGTCAGCAACACGGCGATCTCCGGCGTGCGCGCGGCCACCGCGGCGTACATCGTGTTCACAGCTCCAAAGATCGCGCCCACCGCCATGATCCCGGTGACGCCGAACGCGAGCACGCTCAGCATGATACCCAGAATGCCGACCTGCTTCGCGTAGAAGTCGGACTCGCGGTGGACATCCACCGCCAGCTGGGGATCGGCCTCGAGCGCGCGCTTCGCGTCGTCGAACGCGCCGGCGTCCTTGAGCCGGAACGTGATCGATTGGAACACTTCTCCGCGGAACAGCGGCATGACTTGCTCGTTCTCGGCCCAGATTTCGGACTCGAACGCCGACCCCGCGGCAGCGAACTGGCACACCACCGTCCAGTCGCGCCCCGCGAAGTGGAGCGACGCTCCGATGTCGAGGTGCTCGAACCGGCCGAGCAACTTGCGACCGACGCAAATCTCCATGCGTCCCGAGGTCGGCCGATTACCCGCGACGAGCTGAATGTTGGAGCGCACCGACCAGGCCTGGTCGCTGACGCCGCGGACCACGACGTTCGCGACGGCCGTGGGGTTGTTGGGCCGGGGGAGCGGGACCAACACGTACACCTCCGGACTCAGCAGCGG
>WNGK01015293.1_pt1 | contig 12352 bp, 10 predicted proteins | sample 5400601 | NCBI WGS metagenome assembly WNGK01 (sample SAMN13153376, study PRJNA577476) | soil metagenome | isolation source: 60 cm soil or saprolite under Garry oak tree replicate 1 | place: USA:California | collected 2016-06-15 | reverse complement strand
CGCCGGTTTATTTATAGTATAACGAGGAAGCGTCATAAAAGCGTCACGAGCATCGTCATGAACAGAAAACCCCTTCACATCAGGCCACTTTTGGCAGGGTTTTGAGTTATGAAATGCTCTCTATCTTATCTCTCGTGAGAAGCCTCTCTCAGCAATAATTCACAAGCCCTGAATAGGCTCAAATAGACCTGTACCAACGTGGAAAGATATGATATACTAGTAACAAGTGATACTAACAAGCCTGAGCTAATTTGTTTGGAGAAGATCGTGAATAGAGAAAGACATTATTGCACTTGTCCTGGCGTTCGCAGAGAGACCTTGGGTAGCTCAGCACTCTGCGAACGTACTGACGTGCCTTCTCTTCTGTAGGGGCATAATCCATTGTGCCCGCTAAATCCTTTCTGCACGTCCCCCCGTCTGAGCTACTACCTCTTGCTTCAATGAACCTTTTTGCGTGAGAACGCTACATACATAGAGGAGATATGTGCTCATGACAACCATTTCGACCAGGCCGGTTTACCTGTACAATACACTGACCAGAACCAAAGAACTGTTTCGACCGCTCAATCTACCACGGGTCAGCATTTATTCCTGCGGCCCGACTGTATACAAAGATATCCATGTCGGCAACTTCCGCACCTTTCTCATGACGGACTGGTTACGCCGCGTGCTCGAGTATAACGGCTACGACGTCTTCCTGGTACGAAACATCACCGATGTCGGCCATCTACAAAACGATGTAGAGGAAAGCGGAGAAGATAAACTGGAGTATGAGGCGCGTTTGACCGGTCGCTCGGCTTACGAGATCGCCGATCATTACACGCGACAGTACATGCGCGATGCGGCTGAACTGAATATCCTGCCTCCACAACTGAATCCGAAGGCGACCGATCACATTCCAGAAATGCAGGCCATGACGGAGAAGCTCATTGAGCGCGGCCTGGCCTATACTGTAGATGGGAACGTCTACTACGATGTCAGCAGTTTCCCTTTTTACGGACAACTCTCCGGCAATACTATTGAGAATCTGCGGGCAGGTGGTAGTGGCCGTGTACAATTGGAGATTGCCGAAGATAAAGAGGCTCCAGAAGACTTCGCCTTATGGAAGCATGGGGACGCAGACCGGCAAATGAACTGGCCGAGTCCATGGGGTATTGGCTTTCCAGGCTGGCATATCGAATGCTCTGCCATGGCTACCAAATACCTGGGCGAGCAGTTCGATATTCACACGGGTGGCATCGACCTGGTTTTCCCTCATCATGAAGATGAGATTGCCCAGAGTGAGGGTGTGAGCGGCAAACCGCCTGTACAGGTCTGGGTGCATGGCGAATTTTTGAACATCGGCAAGGGTGAGACAACCAAGATGTCTCGCTCAAAAGGCAATGTGGTTCTGGTGAGCACGTTGAAAGAGGCCGGGATTGATCCTATGGCCTTCCGTTACCTGCTGCTGACCGCCCATTACCGCTCGAAGTTGAACTTTACGGATGAGTCGATCACGGCGGCACAGAATGGCCTGAACAACCTGCGTGCCGATCTTGCCTCGCTCCCTCCTGTCGAAGTGTCTGGTTCACAAGAACCGTGGTCTGAGGCAGCACAGCAGGTACAGGACGCTTTCCACGTGGCCATCAATGATGACCTGGATTTACCGACCGCGTTGAGCATTACACGGGAGGTAGCCCGGAACAACAAGATTGCGCCAGCAGAACGGCGTCGCCTGATACTTGACTTTGATCGAGTACTCGGTCTGAGCCTGGATACCGTTGAATCAAAAACGCCGCGAGTTCTCAGTGATGAGGCACTTGCATTAGTGCGCGAGCGTGACGCAGCGCGTGCCGCTCGCGATTGGAAACGCTCTGATCAATTACGCGATGAACTCAAAGCGCTTGGCTTTGAGGTACGCGATACAGCTAAAGGTACCGAATTAGTTTAGCCCCCGGACCAGGGTACCCGCAAGGGGCACCTCTACCGTATATGGTAGGGGTGCCCCTTGCGGGTACCCTGCGGCGGGCGGAACGCGGGGACGCGGTCAATCGCGTCCCCGGAAAAAGGAGAACAGATCCATGGCGTCCTGGTGGCAAAAGACTATAGCTGCGGCAGGGCTGGCCGGATTGGCCGGTGGAGCATACTGCATGATAATGCGTCGTCCTCTCCCCAAGACAAAGGGAAGACTGCACCTGGACGGGCTGCACGAGAGAGTAGAAGTCATCACGGATCGCTATGGCGTGCCCCATATTTATGCACAGAACGAAGATGACCTGTTTTTCGCACAGGGCTATATTCACGCGCAGGAACGACTCTGGCAGATGGAATTCAACCGGCGTATCGGCTCTGGCCGGCTCTCAGAAATTTTTGGCAAGATAGCACTTGAAGCTGACCGCTTTACACGCCGCGTGGGGATGCATCGCTCAGCTGCTGCCGCGGCTGCCCAATTGCCGGAGCACAGCAAGCGCATTCTAGATGCCTATGCCAGGGGCGTTAACGCGTTCATTGAACACCACAGCAACAACCTTCCCATCGAGTTTGCCCTGCTGCGCTTCAAACCAGGTCCCTGGCGGATCGAGGATAGCATTCAATGGGCAAAGATGATGGGCTGGAACCTCGGCGGCAACTGGGAAACTGAAGTGACCCGCGCTTACCTCATCGCGAAGCTGGGTGCGGAACGCGCAGCAAAACTTGAGGCCGGGTACGACCCCCACCACCCGTTGATTATCCCACCCGGCGTCGAATACCAGGGCATCAATCCGGGCATACTGGAGCAATATACACAACTCAAGCAGCTTAGCGGATTCGGCATGATGGGTGCGAGCAACAACTGGGTGGTTGATGGAACCATGACCACTACCGGTTTACCCATCCTCTGCAACGATCCTCACCTGGGACAGGCCGCCCCCTCAATCTGGTACGAATGCCACCTGGTCGCGGGAGATATCGATGCCATCGGGGCAAGTTTCCCCGGCGCACCCGGTATCGTCATTGGACATAATCAGTACATCGCCTGGGGTGTCACCAATGCCGTCTCTGATATTGAAGACCTCTACATCGAGAAGTTCAACCCCCAGAACCCCCATCAATATGAATATCAGGGCAAGTGGGAAGATGCACGGATTATTCGTGAGGAGATTCGAGTAAAGGGAGCCTCAGACCCCCTCATCGAGGAAGTGCGTGTAACCCGCCACGGACCAATTCTGACCAATCTAGCTTTCCCCGCTCAAGCTGACAGGAGTAGCAGTGACGGCAAGAATCGTGAGCAAGCTGAAAGACCTCTGGCACTCCGTTGGACGGGATCGGAAATGCATAATCTCATCTCTGCCGTGCATAAGCTTAATCGTGCCACCAACTGGGAAGAATTCCGCGACGCATTACGTGATTGGGACGTGCCCCCACAGAATTTCGTCTACGCCGATATCCATGGCAACATTGGCTACATCATGGCTGGAGCCATTCCCATCCGTGCCAGGGGACAGGCTCTGCTTCCCTCGCCCGGTTGGAACGGTGAGTACGAATGGAGTGGCTATATTCCTTTCGAGGAGCTTCCCCAGACCTATAATCCGGCACAACATTTCATCGTCACGGCCAACAATCGCGTCATAGACGATAACTACCCCTACTACATTACGCATGAATGGTTGAACGGCTATCGTGCACAACGCATACGCGATCTACTCAGCAGCAAGGGGAAAATGGCGCTCTCGGATATGGCTACCATCCAGGCAGATCAATATGCGCTTCCCGCCGTTGAGATCGTCCCGTATATCTTAAAACTGTCCGCCACTACCCCATTGGAGAAGGATGCCCTCGATGTCCTTCGCACCTGGGACTACATCCTCTCTCCCAGGCGCTCCTCATCCGCTTGATGCATGAGCATAACGATGTATGGTTCGCCGACTCCGCCGTTCACAACGGTTCGAAATCATGGGATGCCGCACTCACAAGTGCATTCCATGCTGCTATCGAGGATCTGCGGGAAAAATGCGGTGACAACATTTCACAATGGAAGTACGGCAAGATACACAAAATGACCTATGCTCATCCGTTGGGCAGAGTCAAACCGCTGCATAAAATCTTCAATCGCGGCCCATATGCGGTGGGCGGCGATCTTGATACAGTCAACATGGGAGCGACGTTACCGAATCAGCCAGAGGTGGTATTGACCGTGCCATCGTATCGCCAGATCGTAAACCTGGCAGATGTAGCGGCTTCGCTTTCCGCGCATGCACCGGGGCAATCCGGTCACCCCGCCAGCAAGCACTACGCGGACTTTGTCAAATCGTGGCTGCGTGTCGAACACCACCCCATGCTGTTCGAGCGCAGTACGATCGAGGAAAATGCAGAGGGTACGCTGGAGATGATGCCGCCAAAACGTTGATAGACCCGTCCCGTCCATAGCCACTATACATCAGGTGATTTAACTTGCTTTGCCTGGATCTCGACCGGTCTTAACCGAGAATCTTTCTGGGCTCTGTGCAATCTCTCTTGCTCGCGCTCCTCCCTTTTCTCCTGGCGGTGCCACTTCCAGGCAAAGACAAACAATTCACGAAAGGCACGCATAATTACTGAAAGCCTGGCACCTGTTGCTCGACCGCCTCTGCGCGGCAGGTGACGCACCCCGACTTGCGTATAGGTATAGCCTGCTCGTGTAAACTTATAGAGAATCTCCGTGTTAATCATGGCCCCGCGAGTCTCCAGTCGATGCTCACGAAAAAATTGCGCAGGATAGAGTTTGAATGCACAATCCACATCGCGCACATTGACTCCGAAGACCATGCCCACCAGAATTTTCCAGCCCCACGCGTTGACGTTGCGCATCCACGTATCCTGGCGGTTCACACGATACCCCAGAACAGCATCATTTTCTTCAAGCAGAGGAAAGAAGCTCGCCAGGTCATGGATATCAAACTGCCCATCCGAGTCCATGAAAAAAACCAGGTCTTTGGTAATCGCTTCAAAGCCGCTAACTAACGCCGCACCATAGCCCTGGTTGACGGCGTGATGTATAACTTTGAGACATGGATGAGCGGCAGCAATCGTGTCAAGGATGATGCCGGTGCGATCCTGGCTCCCATCATTGACGACAATAACTTCGAAATCCTGCATCCAGGCAGAAAGCGCGTCTATGACCTCGTGCACTGTGCTGGCAATTGCTTCCTCCTCGTTGTGCGCCGGCATAACAACGGAAAGGCTGCAATTCGCGGAGATATATTTCAAGGTTGAATGTTCCTAACTACATACTCGCCCAGGGTGGCTCACCTGGGGATCTGTGCTTAATCGAGCCTTTGTTATTATGAACGAGAGTTAAAGACAAAAGTTCCGTCCCTCTTGCGACGACTCTAAGTTTTACCTGGTATTCATATGTGTATAGTATACAACAGCTTACGAGGCATAGTAAAATTGATCTGTACTCACGAAAAACCGCAACCTACTTGACAAAGTGATAACAATCAGCTATATTTGAATATAGCTGATTGTTATGTGAGGATAGAGGATACAATGAACCTGTCTGAGAAAATTAAACACTTGCGTGAGGTCGAAGGCGATTTGCGTGGCTTTAACCGCCCAATGACGCAAATGGAAGTCGTGAAGGCTATGCAGGAGGAGTTGAATGAGAGCATCAGTCAGGCCTACTTATCACAAATAGAGAACGGGAAAAGAGTTCATTTGACGGCCTCGAGCCGCGATCTATTGTCGAGTTTTTTTAAAGTGCATCCAGGATACCTGGTAAGTGACCCTCCTGACTTCAGTACCGACCTTTTGACAGATATGGAGAATGAGGCCGACCGCCTGGCCACCTGGTTGGAGGCGAGTGCCGAAGAATGGCATGCTGAGCCGCTCATCCAGGCATTCTTTGAGCGGCTTGCAGCTGTAGAGGAACCAGGCCGCTATATTGCGCTTTTCTACGAACTCATGGACATACCTCTGGAGGCATTGGAGACACTTCTAAGGACAATCAAACAAGAACCAGGAGATGAACCAGAACCGGATGATGCTGCCTGAGATTGTAATTTTGTAGGATTGTTACGTCTATAGTATGTGGACTCAGTAGGGCCAATCCCTTTGTGGTCGCTCGTTCCTACGGATGTTTGTCAACATGTCATTAAATTCAAGTGAAACCAAGGAGTCACTTATGATCCAGGGCCAGTATGATTCCCCCCTCGGCCGGCAGCGCATGGGAAGACTACAACGCCATGTATTGCTGCGCCGGCATCCAGTGCTGGTTCCAGTTACGCTGTCAGGCTGCGCTCTCGCCCTATGCCTCGCGAGCTTTTATGCCAACAGTCTATTTCCTCTCCTGACATGGGTAGGCATACCATCTCAATTGCTCTGCCTACTTCTAGCATTGGTGTTAGGTATATCTGGTATATTGACCAGTATTGTCGGCCTTATCGAGCGTATGGATCGTTCCCGTACGCAAGTTCATAATGTTTCCGAATACAAAGGAGGGAACATAGTATGATTGCAACTGATTCGTTATCTCTCGTTTTTATTGCCTGTTTCCTGTTTGGGCTGCTGTTCTTCATCATAACAGCGCTGTTAGGGAACCTGGGGCATGGCGCTACGCATAGCACCGGGCATCATACCGGTGTACATGTGGGAAATCATGCAGCAACGGTACATACCACTGCCCATGGGCATGGACCAGTCCATACTCCCTCAACTCACACGGCAAACACGCATGCTTCTACAGCAAATGACTCAACAGGAGGCATACAATTACTATTCTCTTATGTCAACATCACTTCCGTCATGTTCTTCTTGCTTGGATTTGGCTTTTTCGGATACCTCTTCCACAATACCGGCCACCTGATGTCTTTTCTGACACTGCTGCTGGCAGGCATTAGCGGGGTGATTATTGCCGCACTGCTGCTAGTTTTGCTGAGCCGTCTTTTTGGTGACAGCGAGGGAGCAACGATACAGGATGTCTCAGACCGCACAGGTCTCCTCGGAAAAGTCAGCCTTACTATACCAGAGCAGGGCATGGGCGAGATCATCTATGTCTCTCCAGGAGGGATGCGCAAGAGCATCCCTGCACGCAGCATCGATGGACGCCGTCTCGAACGCGATCAGGAAGTCGTTGTGATTAACTATGCGCATGGAGTTGCGGAAGTTGATACCTGGGATCACTTTATCAACGAGGAGGAGGCACAATTCGATTCATCTTTATCCGGTGAACTAGAAAAATTACGCACCTTGCTTGACGAATCCAATCAGCCAGACACACAATTGGTCATACGAAAAGAACCACAAAAGGAGTAACATGCTATGGATCCCATTATTCTCTTGGCCGTCGGCGTTGTCGCCATCGTTGTTGTTGTGATTATCATTATCCAGTCCATCGGACGATTGCTGCGTAAGGTTGGACCCAACCAGGCACTGATCGTGTATGGAGCTGGTGGTACCAAGGTGATTACGGGTGGTTCGCACTTCGTAATTCCTCTCTATCAGCGCGCCCAGGATTTCTCCCTCGAGTTGATGTCCTTTGACGTTGCCCCGTCGCAAGACCTGTACACGACACAGGGTGTGGCTGTCAATGTTGAGGCCGTGACGCAGATCAAGGTACGCTCCGATGAGGAAAGCGTGAAGACCGCCGCCGAGCAGTTTCTCAGCAAACGCCAGGAAGAGCGGGAAGCCTTGATCCGCCTGGTGATGGAGGGCCACCTGCGCGGCATCGTCGGTCAGTTGACCGTTGAGGACCTGATAAAAGACCCTGAGAACGTCGGTATCAAAATGCTCAAGACCGTCACTCCCGATATGGAGAAGATGGGCCTGGAAGTCATCTCGTTCACCATTAAAGATGTACGCGACAAGAACGATTACATCACGAACATGGGCCGTCCGCAGATCGTACAGATTCGCAAGCAGGCCGACATCGCCTCTGCTCTCGCACAACGCGATACGCAGATTCAGCAGGCCAACGCCTCGCGTGAAGCAGCCGTTGCCAAATCCGCCGCTGATCAAGAGCGTGTCAAAGCCGAGACCGAATCACTGGCATTGCAGGCAGAGTCGCAGCGTAACCTTTCGCTGAAAAAAGCCGCCTTCGATGCAGAAGTGAAGAAACAGCAGGCATCTGCCGACAAGGCCTACGATATCCAGGCCAATATGATGCAGCAGCAGGTCGTCACCGAGGCTGTGCGCGTGACCGAGGTAGAGAAAAGCGCGCAGATCAAAGTACAGCAAGCCGAAATCCAGCGCCGCGAATTGGAATTGCAGGCCACTATCCAGAAAGCTGCCGAGGCTGATCGGCGACGCGTTGAGACGGTTGCCGAGGCAGAACGCCAGCGCCTGATCCTGGAAGCGCAAGGCCAGGCAGACGCGGCCAAGGCCCGTGGTATCGGTGATGCCGAGGCCAACAAAGCTCGCGGTTTTGCTGAAGCAGAAGCCAACCGCGCTCGTGGTTTAGCCGATGCCGAAGTCATACGCGCAAGAGGTCTGGCCGAAGCCGAGGTTATCCGTGCTAAAGGTGAAGCCGAAGCCGACGCGATGAAAGTCAAAGCCGCGGCATTCCATGAATACAACCAGGCCGCCGTTCTGGATAAGCTGCTTACCGGTATGCCTGAGATCGTACGTGCTATCGCCGAGCCATTGAGCAAGGTAGACAAGGTTACTATTGTCTCCACCGGCGGCAGCAACGGCAACAATGGAATGGGAGCCAGCCGTCTCACTGGCGATATCGTGAACATGGTGGCACAGGTTCCCGCACTTTTCGAACTACTCAGCGGCACACGTATCGGTGACCTGATGAGCCGCGTCCCCGCCTTGTCTACGCAAGACAGCCAGGACGGCGCAAAGAGTACAAATAGTGCAAACGCGAGCGCGAATGGTACCAGCGCTGCCGTCGACGCGGCAACAGGCGAGAAGTAGGGAATTGCATTCCTGGCAGCTCTCACCCACTCGCAGGGTACCCTACCATACACGTAGAGAACGAGCGTGGGGAGGTGCCGTATATGGTAGGGGTACCCCTTGCGGGTACCCTGGGGCGGGGTGGCTATGGAACCCTGCCGGTGTGTGGCTGGGGCGCATGGGTGCTGTTGAACACATTCATTCATGAACTTTGACAACTGAAACATGCATCGTACGTGGTATAGGCTTCGTTAAGCAAATTGCATCACGTACGAATTACCATTTTTGGATCTTGCTATCCCATTCCAATTAGGATTGGTGGTATTATTTTAGAATAAATTATTAGCCTGGGGAGATACTTTGATGAACTTGTTGGAACGTGTGCTTACCTTGCTGCGTGCCAATCTCAATACTATGGTTGAGAAATCGGATGACCCCGAAAAAGCCCTGCGGCAGCTTCAGCTTGATATGCGCAATCAGTTGGTACAGGTCAAGACACAAGTTGCTACAGCTATCGCCCAGAGCCGCAAGTTACAAATCCGCAGTAAGGAGAGAAAGGCAGAGGCAGAAACCTGGATGAGGAAGGCAGAGCAGGCCATCCAGCAGAATAATGATACTGCCGCACGTGATGCGCTTACGCGCTACAATGACTACACAAAACAGGCTCAACGCTACGAACAGCAGCAGCAAGAGCAGGAACAACTGGTCGTGACGATGAGGAACGCGCTGCGCCAACTCGAAGCAAAAATTTCTGAAGTAGAAACGACTATCGACCTGCTGATTACTCGCAAGCGCAATGCGTTGCTGCAACAACGGGTCTTTGATGCTCTTGGTAAGACAGGCAACCAGAAAGATAAGGAGCGAGCCAACCGTGCCCAGGATGCTGTGATGGAGGCTGAAGCACGCGCTCGCGCTATGGCAGAGCTGCATAAGCGAGACCTGGATGCACAGCTCGACCAACTTTCAGATGAGCAAATCGTCGACCAGCAGTTGAATGATCTCAAAGCCCGTACACGTCCATCAAAGGAAACGCCTCTTCTAGATGAAGGGAATGCTCATCTTTCACCGTTGATCTCTCCCCAGCCACAAAACGGTACTCCTGCGAAGAAACGCGCAAGCCATAAAGTAGAGCAGCAACCCTCCACTCCTGCACCCTCTACCAACACTGAGGAAGAACTGGATATTGCGCGGCTCAAGAAGCTAATGGAACAGTAGCACAAAAATGATGATTATCGCCAGAGCTATCACCATGCCTACAATGAACGAAAAGCGGTGATTGCTTTTTTCCTCTTCAGTTGGGGGCATTTTCGTTTCGCTCACAAGTCTCTCCTAATCCAGTCTGTAACATTACCGCAGGGCAGCCGTAATAGCTCCCTCGACATTCGTCATGATTTCGAGGCTTTGTACGGGATTGGCCTCGTGTGTCGTAATCAGCACTTGAAATGCCTCTTTCTCGCTGCCAACGATGCGCAGTAGAATATGATGGGTCGCGCTTGTAATAACCGTCTGTTCAAACTGACCCCATTTACTTTGATCCAGTGAGAGCAGCGCTCCCTGCATGATAGTGCTGAAATAGCCACACAGCAGCGAGATATCCAGGTCGTCAACCGCTACCTGTGCGACGGGTTGTCCATCCAGACTCACCACTGCCGAAGCTATAAAGCCGCGTACAGCGTAGCCTAACGTTTGTAGAGCCGCGACAAGCGCCACATAGTTTCGCTTCGCAGCGCGCAGCGGACCGCTGGCCGATTCATTCGCTTTCCGTAATGGCAACGCCCCGACTTCCTCATCTATTGTCGCTCTATCTACCGCAACGGCTCCATTTAATGGGAGAGTCACACCTTTCGCAGCCACCGGAACATGTTCCTGGTATACTGAGTTCGAAAGAAGGTCATCAGTTTTGCGCGACAGGCTCATAAGAGGCTCACCTGGTTTTAGCTTGTTCTCACTGCCATCCTCTGGCGGCTGCCATTCGGCAGACGCAGGTTGGTTCCCAGTTTTATGCGTGTTTTGCCTGGCTGCCTGGGGTCCGGTAGGTGCTTTTGGAACCGCCTGCGAGCCCGTGTTTTGCCCGGGTGGTACCGGCTCTCCTGTTTTTGCATTCGCTGGTGTCGGCTGCCACTCTGCAGGTGACGGCCCGGATGACTTTTGAACTGGCGTTGCCGGAACCAGGCCGCTGGCTGCCGAGGGTTGAAGACGCATCGCGGGCAAATCGAACTGCGTTGGCTGCTCTATTAACCACGTGGGGAGATCAGTTCGTTGACTGGCCGGTGTTCTGCGCACCGTGGAGGGTGAAATATTCGTATGAAGCGAATTATTGTTCCTCCGGTTTCCATTGATGGAAAGCGGCGATGTGGTCGAACCATCGGCTGCCAGGTGAATACTCCGTGGCTTATTCAGGCTCCTATGTTGACTTGATTGCTGCCACCATTCTTTATCTTCACTTGCTGCCGCCGGTGGAGAAGCAGAGGACTGTGGAGCATTTTCCATCTCTTGCACATAGAGCGGCATTATTGGGGTTACCGGATCAACAGCCAGGTGAGGATCTGGTAGAACCAGAAAAGGACTATCGTCTATCGCGTCTTGAAGTGTAGCTACGGGGCTTACCGCCTCTTGCTCCTGATGTATGACCGTTCCATTTTTATGTGCCGCGAGTGCGAAAAAGGCCTCTTCGCCACGCAGGATGCCATATTCTGCCCAGACCAACTCTCCATTCTGAAAACGTAGGATGCCCTGTTCTTCCAGTCCCGTATTCACCACCAGGGCAATCGTTTTATGACTCATGGAAATGATCTGGATCAGGTCGAGTAAATCAAACGAATCAAGGCTGGCTGAAAACCCGGTCTGCTGGAGCAGGCGCCGCAATTCCTCTTTGAGAACATGCATATCCACCGGCTTCATCAGGTAGCTGACGACGCCGCCCTCCAAAGCCTGCGTTCGTGTGACAGAAGAGCCAGCGGAGGCGACCATTATCATACGTGTGTTAGGACAATAGGTTCGCATCCACTGCAAGAATTCAAAGCCATCAACGTCCGGCATCTTCTGATCGCAGATCACCACGTCATACTTTTCAGTCCAGAGGAGACGGATTGCCTCAGCACCGTTTGCGACCCCCTGAACGGCATAACCATCCTTGCGGAGGAAGTCGATTCTGTTGCGGTTGAGGTTCTGCTCATCTTCAACTACGAGAATATGCCATTGATTAGCCATAATTGCTACCACCAGACATGATAAACTGGTGTCCTTTGTTTTTGTTATGCAAGGAAGAGTGTATCACGATGCGGAGGGAATGGCAAGTACAATAGGAACGTCTCTTGCGGTATAATGTATCAGTGCTGGATAACAAAACCGAGCACCCAAAGGGGAAGGCCTGGAAAAAGAAAAGAAGAAGGCTATGCAAAACGAGATCCAACAGGAGACATGGAAGCACCTGGTCGGCGTGGAAGCCGCTAAACTCGTTGAAGATGGGATGGTGATTGGGCTGGGCTCTGGTACAACCGCGACACACCTGGTCTAT
>WNGK01016459.1_pt1 | contig 12356 bp, 17 predicted proteins | sample 5400601 | NCBI WGS metagenome assembly WNGK01 (sample SAMN13153376, study PRJNA577476) | soil metagenome | isolation source: 60 cm soil or saprolite under Garry oak tree replicate 1 | place: USA:California | collected 2016-06-15 | reverse complement strand
GCTTGCCTACTACATTGGAGTAGCGCTGATAGAAAGATGGAATGTCTATTAAGCTGGACAGAGCAGGGGCGGTTGTGGTCATGAGCGGGTTTCTTTCACAAGAAGCTCTTGCATCAAAGCAATCATTTGCAACGAAACACGAAGATTGTCCACGCGGTTCATACGTTCTGCTATCATTTTTTCTATATCTATCGCAAGTGATTGATTTGGAAGCAATTCTGTTTTTGCTTCAATAAACTCGATATCACGTGCTATATCCTTCTCAATGCTTCTTGCCTGCTCTGCAAGCCGTTTCATGCTCAACTTGATAAGCATCTTTCGATCAATTAACTCCATTCTCTATTCCTCTCCTACACTCGTGTACCGCGTGCCATGACTGCTCTTTTGCTCTTGCAGCAGGCCAACGCGCACCATGTCAACAACACTTTCCTTAATCCTGCCTACATCCACTTTGGTCAAATATCTCGACAGATCGCGCACCGTTGGCGGCTGCTTTTCTTTTTCCAGCTTCTTCACATATTTCAAAATATCGTTTTCAATCCTCTTGGCATAGGTGGTTTCTAGTTCTGAACTGTTGCGCAAGAAATAGCGGAGCGTTGGCGCAAATCGCTTCATGAACTGTTGACCTGGCTGTAGAGTTCATGAAGCGATTTGCGCCAACGCTCCGCTATTTCTTGCGCTTTGGCCCAGTGGCACATTTCGATTTGATTGTTGTTTTCGAGAGAAGCGAAAAGAGCTGCTACACGCATTGCACGAGTCGCGAGACGATCATATGAGGCATTTAAATCGGTTGTATTCCACTGAGTAAAAATAGATTTGAGCGCGCTGCGATATCTCACCCAGGCATCACGTACACCTTCACCAAGCTTGCAGACGTTTTCAGGTAAAGGCTCAACAATTCTTTTATTATAGCGACCTGTGTCTTTATTCTTCTCATCTAAGATTGGTTCAATTGCTACTACAGGCACGCCTAGCCGTTCATGCCAGGCTTTTAGCGCGTCTACTACGTCCCAGGGAATTGGAATATCCATTTCTTGAAATGGACAATCTTTATTGGTCCCCTTGGGCGCGCAGGTGAATGAAAATCTGGACCAGAAACCGTCTCCCCAAAAGTCGGCTCCCCGCTTTGCTGCATTCTTGATACTGTCATAGGTCATACTGCCTAGCAGGGCAACATAGGGGTTTTCTATTCGTTCAGCATTTCTTGAAATAGTGGCATTCTCATAGACCGGCTCGCAGTTATCCATTTCTAATAAAAGCTGCTGAAAGTCAGCCATGGGGCCGCTTGACCTCATAATACTAGCAACAAATTTTCCGAATTCATCATTGTACATGCCACGCTGACCGGAGAATGCAAGACGCTTTTCAAATCGTTGCTGTAGCTCTTTGTCCATTTCATCGTAATTTTTCGGGAGCGTACCGGCCATGTCATAGACCATCTTTTGTGGCGTGGTGTGACCAGCTCCTAGTAGCCAATCCAGTTCTGCCAGGTACAATATTTTCTTCGCGACCTTCGCGGCCGATGTTTTCTTGACGACAGATGGCTCCGAGGTCATAACCAGCATGAGAGGCGTATAGTTATCCAGTCCAAGAGGAATACGAATGCGGCGCGCGGCAATGGTTGAAAGTATCCAGAGAAAACAGTCTTCATGATACTCTTCGAAGCTTTCAGGGCTTACCATCTCGCTATACGCGCAATAGATATCATTGAGGATGCAAGCGCCTGTAGCTAATTCTGGCGGCAATTTGGCGCTATCTGGCAATGCTGGATAATTTCCGACCTCAGCCAGAGCAGGGGCCTGGTGGGGGTCAAGTTCCCCTGCTCTGCTGTTCCCCATGCCCGAAGAAGAAAGAAGTTCTTTTAGACCAGGATATTTTTTTGATTTGATCAGACTTTGCAGAAGCGCCTGGACCATCGAGCCTTTATGTTTGGCTCTATTGAATGAATCTTCTGCTGACTCGACTACCTGTATCCACTGGCCGCAATCTGGCCGGTGATCCGGCTTTTCCCCTGCTTTCAAGCTTTCAAGATATAGCTTAACATCGGCATCATGAGAATGACCATTTAAATACGATAATTTGGCACTGGAAGCAATCATAATAGCTACCAATCAAATAAAGCATTAACGAGATGATAGATCACAGTAGACTTCGACTTCAACACGCGGGCGATCTGGATCAGCATACTTCTCAATACAAAGCTTCACATTCAACACGTCATTTAGATCCAGCCGATGAAATACCGCGTCAATGACGGCTTTTATGCCTCCGTCAATATCCGACTTCCAGAGAGATTTGAAATAAAAAGTAATATTCATACGCAGGGGAACTTTCAGCCTGGAATCACGAATAGCATTGATCAGGCTCCAATCATGAAAAGTTTTTTCATAATCAGCAAGCATTAAAGCGGCGTCTTTTTTGAACTGTGCAAGCTCTTTTGTGCTGACAATTGGATGCCGCCTATTTCCAGGCTTATAGCTCCTGTTAACTCCTGGAGGAACCGGCATAGTCCCCTTGAAAAATGGCTGAAGTGGCTGAACTTTTGATTGAGGCTGAATTTCAATGGGCACGGTTGTTACATTCATGGTGGTACGTTTCCTTCCGAGTCGGCACTCTCTCTTCGTATAGGACAGAGTAGCCCAAATTTCTTATGTTGACCAGTGTCGAAAACTCAATTGCCAGGAAAAACGTTTTACAGCATCCACAAAACAAGACAGGAAGCAAGCAAAGCCATGTTATTTTCTTGTGTGTCCTGCTTGTTTGGTGGAGATATCTTCACCTGGTAAGCGAAAATCCCCTGGTTCCTTGTAAAGAACTGGTTAAACGTTTCTCACTCTCCAGTAATTCTGAACGTGGAATTTGCTTATTTGCTTCCTGAAATGTTGCTTCTTCTCTCTCAGCTCCGGTCATGTGTTTGCAATGCTTATGACCTTTGACATAGTGGTCACAATCACATGAGATCGCCACCAGGCCGAGCATCTCTACAGTGTAATAGAACTTCTTTGAACTACTCAGAACGTCGTACAGGACACGTGAGCCTTCCACATTACGAATAAATGGTTCTCTGTTCATATCTTCCCTCTACAAAATTCTTCCCTCTACAAAATTTGATCTGAAGACAGTGTACCATAGTTGCTTCAAGTAATCAATAGTTTTTGGAAGTTCAAAGAAGTATTGACAAGTTGATGAAATTAGTTTAGACTAAGAGCAGTACAAAAACCTCATTTAACAGAAAAAGAGAGACAAAACGGCATGAAACAGAAAACTATCCTTCTTGACAATCGACACAGAGCCTACCTGCTAGCTCAATCGCTACGTCGGTACTACAGTTCAGTCATCCTCTATGACTGGTCTGATCACAAATTTGAGCAGCGATCAACGCGAATTGATTGCAAATTTGATTGAAGAAGCTGTAAAGCCACTTCGTAAACAGATTGAAGAACTGGAGCGCGAAGTAAACTGCTGCGCTGATCAGAACCACTACCACGATGAATATGCCAGTGCTGACCACGTAGAGCGATCTGAAGGTAGTTTCAATAGCCAGCTCTACCAGGTCAAGAATGATATTTCCAACCTGGAATACCGCATCAGTGACGTGCAGCGCACAGCAGAGCGCGCACAATCTACGGCTGATAGCGCAAGCCGTAGCGCAAGAGGAGGCTACTACTAAGCCAGAACCGGAGCCCGTCTCCGTTCTGATAGATTGATACTCTGGAGCAAGAAGGGAGGGATGCGCCTACATCTGAATTCCAGTAAAGGATAAAGAAGATAGATAGGGATTTTACAAGAAACGCGCAAATCTGATTTCAAAAGAAAAGAGCCTTGACTGAACTCATTATTGATAAGATGAGAAAAGTTTTTCAGTCAGGGCTCTTTTCTCGTGTTATAATGAGAGGAAAAGGAGAATGCTATGCCTGAAAGATGCACCCGACAAGGCTGCGACGAGCCAGTTTCAAATGATATATTTGAAATGCAGCTTACTAAACAGGAGAAAGTCACCGAAACAAAGCAATATCCAATGTGTGAAAGGCATCTCAACGAGGCTAGAGCCATGTGCATAGCTTTAAACCTGCTCACAGGCATACCAACCATAACGCAAGAGATTATAAATGCCTAACGTTGACTGGCCTTCCATTCGCCAAGAATATGAGCAAGGTTTCTCTCAGCGTTCACTCGCTCTCAAATATTCTGTATCTCAGGCTGCCATCTCCAAGAAAGCCAACAAAGAGAAATGGGTTATCACCCCTGTTATCACCCCTTCACCCAAAGTTGTCAGTGACAACCAAGAAATTGATACCTCCAATATTCCTGCTCTGGTTGAAGCTGCTCTTCGCAATCTAGCCAAGCTGGACCCAGAAAACTTCCTTACCCTGAATGAACATAAACTGTTTGCCGACGCTTTAAATCAATACAACAAGATTAAGCTGACACTTCCACAAGAAGACCAATCATCATCATACCTAGACCTCCGTGAATTCCTGGCGAGTTGCACTCCGGAGGAGCTGACTGTTGTCAATCCTGTGATCAAAGCGGTGGCTGCCAGAAAGCAAGAGCAGGATGATAAGGTAAAACCAATCAGGAGACTTGGATAAGATGGATAATCCAAAATGTACAGGTAAACTTAAACACATTAAAAGAGACGAATTAAGACGACATACTTTCTATGTTTGTCTTGAGTGTGGCGCAGAACTAACGGTCACTGATCATTACAGAGAAGCGTTACCTCTACCCACAAAACATATACGCAAAGACGATAAAATTACCCCGTTGCGCAAACAAGGCTAATCAACTGTCGAACAGTTGTCAAGTACAAAAGTATCAGACTATTGACACGTCCCTTTCGTTTTGATATACTCCACATATCAAATAAAAACGCTTTGGGAGCCTATCCAAGTATCCCAAAGCATAACGAAAGGAAAACTATGATGTCAAAGTCTTCTGCAATCGTCCATCTACGCTTACCACAATTTCTTGTCGATGTCTACAAGGCCAGAGCGAAAGAGCGCCAAATCTCGTTCAATTCCGAGATAGAGCAGGCGCTTTTCAACTATTGGGAAATCAAAGTTCAAACCCCAGATGACGCAACACAACAAAAAGCAAATCAGCGAGAGATACAAAAAGAACGTGAAGACAAAATTTTACACTACATCCAATACTTGACCAACCCAACGCTACGCGACCTCGGGCGCTACCTTCCCAAAGTTTCCAAAGACACATTAAAAGCTGACTTAGCTCGACTAACAGAGCAAGGGAAACTTCAAACCAAAGTCACCATCCGCACATGCCGCTACTTACTTCCGTCAAAACAAAAGTAACTATGCTATGACAATGTCATAACAAGTATAACAGATTTACGACATACTAGACTAGCTTCAGAAGCTAGTCTAGTATTTTTCCAATGCCAACTGCCGAAAACTGTCGAAATGCTGTTTTGCCCTCTTAGCTATCTTCTCAGGCTCATTTATGGCAAGTGTCACCGGCTGTCGATCTGTCAATGAGGCATTTTGAAATTTGAGTTTTTGACCTGGCAGGGGAGCCTGGATAGGAAAACATACAACTCTCTCAAAATCTCCCTCAGATTTTCATTCTGGCGATGAAAAACAGGATTGTATATCCAGCTCCACTTTCCAGATTTTTTTATTTTCAATTTCTCACCTAGCAGGGAGTATGGTTCAGCTTTTTAAATTAGTACTTTTGTGCTAGTTGACATCTATGTTATAGTGTATAGTAATATACACTAGACACGGTATAGCTATTTTTTTAATATGAATAAATAATATAATAACTATTAATAGAACAACTAGATAGTCTTACCCCCTGCTAGGTAAGAAATTTAAAAATATTTTTTGAAAATTAAAAAGACAGAAAGGCACCTCGACACTTGCCCCCTGCTATGGTATATTTGTTTTAATGGACGGCGAGCAGCAATGGAGAGGTCCAGAAATGGAGTCGGTAAGTAGCGGTACTCGATGCAGTTCGGGGCTATTGCGCTTACCACGCACAAAGGGGCTGCCAGGAATGAGAGCCTAGCATTCCAACGTCATTCCGCCATTAGGACGTTAACTGAGTGGCGCTAGTTATGAGGTATGCTCTTTTCGTAGTTGCGCCTAACGTAGCTAAAAGCTTGCTTATCCTCTTTTCCGAGGCTCTAACGCAGGCTTTTTGTTTTCTCCTGTATCCTATATCACGTAATCATAATGTGATCCCGTAGCTCAGTGGATAGAGCGACAGATTGCGGATTGTAAACTTACCTGAAGTTGTGTATACTTGTTTGGTGAGTCCAAAAGATATGCAGCAGAGGGCAAAAGATTGAAGCAAGTAGCACAAACCAAAAACGTGGCGATCCCGAGAGGGGTCGAACCTCCGACCTACAGATCCGCAATTACCTTCCCATTCCGTTTTACTGCTATTCTTCTATCATTGCCCCCTGCTTTGTTGGCTCCAATATATCATTTTGAAAATGCCTATTCGACACTTCGACACCATGTAATTTACCTGATACTTGTATGTAAAGTCGCTTGCAGCCTATGTTTACATGCTAAAATAGTGTTTCGACATTTGCTGACAGTATTGATAATAAAACATGCTGAACGCGCTTCTGAAGCCGTTTTATTATGTCACGTATATACTATCACTTTTGTGACATGTGTCAAGCACAGTGATAGCTTTGTGCTTGACATCTCAACAATTTATAGCAGGGGGACAAATGGACATTGAAGAGGCGTGCCAGGAATATCTAGCAACGCTCAAACGGCTCCGACCTCTCACGGTCAAAGGTTATGAGCAACGCTTGAATGTATTTTGTCAGTGGATTGATGAGGCTAATAAAAAGAAGGTTATAGATCATCTCAAAAAAATCACATTAGAAACTGTCAATGTGTATGTTGTGGATAACTTCGTGGAACATTTGAAAATATATCACAAGTCGCACAAAGCAGGCCAGGAAGTCTCAAGTCATACCCTGGCGGGCTACGTGCGTGTGATCAAGTGTTTTCTCAATTGGTGCATGGATGATGAGGAATATTCGCAGTATGTGAAACTTTCGACAGTGAGGCGGATCAAGCTACCCAAGCTTGAGCAAAAAATCATTGAAGTGTTTTCAGAAGAGCAGTTAGCCGCGCTTAGGAAAGCTTGTAAGTTGGAATACAACGTGCATCTCCAACTTCGAGATGAATGTATTGTCTTTCTTCTCATTGCAACTGGCCTGCGCGCTTTCGAGTTATGCGAACTGACGATAGAAAATACTCGTCTGGACCCGAAAGAGAGTTATGTCAAGGTGCTTGGAAAAGGCTCTAAATGGCGCGAAGTTCCAATGGATGATAGAACACGACGTCTGCTGAAGATTTATAAATCACGCTATCGTAGTGAAGCAGCTCCTGGTGATACGTTCTTTGTTGGACGAGCAGAGGCCAGGCCGCTGACAGTATCTGGCTTAGAGAAGATCATAGCCAGATTGGGCGAATGGGCAGGGATTACTGGCGTCAGGTGTTCGCCACATACTTTCAGACATACATTTGCAGTTACGTTTATGAAGGCTATTGGAGACATTTATTTGTTGTCAAAGCTGATGGGTCATTCAAGCGTGAGAGTCACAGAAGAGTATTTGAAGTCATTTACTGGCAAGGAGGTAAGATTAAGCTTGTTGAAGCGGATGAAAGAATTGTAGCGCAAACAAAGCCTGGATAGTTTAAGGCTACCAGGCTCTAGATCCTGAGCCGAAGTTCAGGAACGATTAAAGTGTATAACATCGTTTCTCGAAAGGAAAAACAACAGAATGCAAGGGCAAGATTTTGCAAACGTATTAGGGAACTTTTTTAAGCTGCTGGCCGCTGTAGTTGTAGGCGGTTTTGCGGTAGTATTGGAGTATGCTTTTTTCCAAAGTATCTCACCTCCTGATAAGCCGTGGTTCCCCTACCTGGCTATGAGTTTAACTATAGGTGGTTTTCTCTGTTGGATGCTGTCTTTCAGGCTGATCAGACACAACCCTCTACACACGATGATAGCTTTTTTGATGATGATAGGGTGTGCAGCGGCAAGTCTGGTGGTAGCAGGTACAGAGTTTTATAGCTGGATAGCAGAACATTACAGCATAACAACAAGCCCGTTGATGTACCAGAATGTTACTACCATGCTGCTTATCATCTTTTGCGCACATGTGGTAGCTCTCATCGTAGATGTTTCTTGTGCTCACTTTGCAAAAAATCCATTTCGAAGTGGCGGCGTCAGATTAGGGCAAGCAGTAGAAGTACACAATTGGCCTGAAGTCCATCAAGGAGACTTTCATGCAGTTCCCAGGCAACGTACAGAGGCACAATTGGAAGCTGAATTACGCAACAATCCCATGTATGCAGCCTGGTTCAATTGGATGGAAACCCAACGAGGTGGATCCGCGAGCCCTTTAGCCTCTCATCGCCAGAGCAACCAACCCAAAGAGGAAGCCGTGAACATGGAGAATTCAGCGGAGATAGAAGTACCCCAGATCGAGCAGCCGAAACCCCGCCAAGTGAAACCTCTACCTCAATCCAGAAACAGCCAACAAACAGGGTTACTGCAGGAGGGAACGGGTGTCCTGGTGGACGGAATGAAAAGCCTGTTCAGCAGAAGAAACAAAGGAAATTAGGAGAGCCAGGCCGCAACAAATCTGATAGAGACCATGCATACAACGTATGGCTCTATCAGACATACGGAGACTTGCTTCCTGACTCGTGGGGTAATAAAACAAAGTTCAAATCGTATGTCAAACACAATCCTCCGAAACTGGTTTACACGCCTGAAGAGGGTTGGATTGAAAATCCGAGAAAGGTGAAAAGTATTGGAGCTAAACACAGAACATCCAATAAAATCAGAAACCTCGCAACTAAAATCCGGTGATACCGTTTGGGCAAAAGTTCAGGGCCGCAAAGGAAAACTGGTTGTTGTTAGGGCTATTGTTGACTCACTTCCTGAAGGTCATGCAATCGTAGAATTGTACCCTGAGCTTTCTTTACCTGTTAGATTTCTCGTTACTGTAGCGTGTGAAAACATCGAAGAGAGATAAAAAGTATTGGATAAGTTCAATACTTTATCCAATACTTTTGAGCAGAAAGGGAAAACTTTCGTGATAGGTTTGATCATCTGGAATATCATTCTCACGATTGCACTGGCTCTGGGTGCGCTTGTAACTCTTGGTAAGTTTTCACGAATGAAACGAGAGTTTTCTGTAGGAGTTGAAGAGGACTTTGAAAAACTATGGGGAGTTTTTGAGGTTACATTGGCCGATATCAAAAACCTCCAAACGAGTTTTGAAAACCTTCAGAAAACCTCTCAATATGATAGCTCCACATTGGCCGGGAGCATGGAGCAAATAGAAAATCGGATTGCTCAGATAATCGAAACCCAAGAGGGGTTACGTCAAGATGTAAACCTGCTTTTGCGAGTAGATAAAGAGCATCCGGTTTTAGCTCCAACTAATAAAGGTGGACGGCCACGAAAGGAGCCTGTGTGATGATGACAAAACGAGATTGGTATCTTCTCCTGTGGTTTTTCGTGGCGTTAGCTGCAATGAGTGTAATCTTTTTCGCATATGGGGGCCATTAGTTGTGCAAATCGAACTAATAGGCGCCAGCGTCTGTGTAAAAGCAGATGATTTGAGCGCCGTTTTCACAATCTCAGAACTCATCGAACTGGTCCGCTGGGCCATTGATCATGAAGTGGAGTTACAGGCCAAAGTTTGGGAGCGCAAAGAGCCGCTAGAAGGGATCAGTGGCCTATGACGGAGCGTATAATCACGATCGCGCTGTTTGTTGTCATCCTGGCGGTAGTGATCGTCATAGCGGCCATGTTGCCGCCAGGGTAGAATAATAAGGTAGTTGAAAGGATAAGTTTATGGCACCTGAAGAACTGGAAAAGTTACATAAAATGCAACGTGCATTGGTTTTGTTTATACGTCAACTTGAAGCGGTGGAGAAAGATCAAGGTTATATGGATACGCGACGGTTAGTTGCTGAACGTGGTAGGCAAATTAATAGTGCAATGGAAGATTTATGTAGCATTTTAGAAGCTGGAGAAAAGAAAGAATAAAATTATGAGCACTGAACGGAACTGGGTCGGTGAGATTACTTTAGAGTGTTTTCTTGATGACGAGCCACGTGTTCGCCTGGACATTGATGACGTAGGGGCTACTCTCTTAACGATGGATCAAGTTGACTCGCTTGCTTCTATCCTTCGCGGGTGGGTAGACAAATACCGGCAGGCTGAGAGAGATGAGGATACCGCACGTTGAAGAAGCCAGGGAGCAAAAGACGGGTGGGACATCCGACGTGCCAAATAGGATAATTGTTCGCAAGTCGGGCCTGTTTTTCAGCAGAAAACGACTTGCGGGAAAATAGCGGTTATAGACGCTGTAGATTGGCTTGACAGGTGTATTTGTGGGTTGGTTGCAATTCCTTCGATCCGTTTGAGGATACTGAAATCTTGAGGATACTGAAAACTGCTTGTTGACATTTTGAATTGTTCAGGCTATACTTCCGTATAGCCCGTTGGGGATTGAAACTTTCTCGAAAGAGACAAAAAACCTGGATTAACTTCCAGGTTTTTTTTATGTCTTTTTCACAAGTCCGTAACATATGATACATAGCCCATTGCTTATGTGTAGGTAAAAGATGTATATTTGATGTAATGGCATCTTGATGCGATTGCAGAGCATTTGCAAGCAGTGATAGAAGGCGATATCAAGCGTTTGCTCGTCAATATGCCTCCCCGTCATGGAAAATCAAGCTATATCTCCACGCTTATACATCCCTGGTCCTGGCTGCAAAATCCATCTCTCAGGTGGCTATGTGCTAGTTACGCTTTAAATCTGGCGACACGGGACAATTTGAAATGCCGCCGTATCATCAAATCTCGCTGGTTTCAAGCTCGTTATGGACATCTTTTTGAACTGACCAAAGATCAAGATGCGAAAATGAAGTTTGAAAACAACTTCTCAGGTTATCGGCAAGCGGTATCAGTTGGAGCTGCTGGCACGACTGGCGAAGGTGGAGACATTCTTGTAATTGACGATCCGCATCCTATCGAGCAGAAACGGTCAGATATCAAACGTGAAGCGGTTCTCGACTGGTTTTTAAATACCTGGATGTCCAGGCTCAATGATGAAGCCACAGGCGCCATGATTGTTGTGGGCCAGCGTGTACACAGTCAAGATGTGAGTGGACTTATTAAAGAGGGGGCAGCTGGAGGTAAGTGGGTGGAATTAAATCTGCCTGCTGAATATGAAGCTGGCTCACCATGCAGGACGTATTTTCCTCTATCTGGTAAATCCTGGCAGGATCCGCGCACTGAAGAAGGTGAATTACTCTGGGAGGAAAAGTTTCCCCGGCCAGTCATTGAACAAAAGAAAAGAATTCATGGGCCGCTTGGGTTTGCAGCAATTTATATGCAGCGTCCTGTACCTGCTGGTGGCAATATCTTTCAATCAAAAAATCAACGATATTTTACTATTGATCAGATCACAGAATGTTATTTGCTGGAAACACCTCGGGGTATTAAGCCAATTCGGTTTGAAGATTGTTGGAAGCTCTGTACAGTTGATCTGGCTATTTCAGAAAAACAATCAGCAGATTTTACTGTGTTTGCGGCTTACGCGGTCACACCCTACAAAGATTTATTGCTGCTTGAAATCATCCACGAACATTTTGCATTTGATGAACAATTAGATCAATTGGTAATGTTCCATGAAAAGCACGGTTTCAGTCTGGCAGCTATTGAAAGCGTTGCTTTCCAATTGGCTATGGTTCAAATGGCAAAAAACAATGGTTTACCTGCCCAAGAATTTAATCCTCCATCTGATAAAGTAACTCGCTCCACAACTGCTAGCATCTGGGAAAGTAATGGAAAATGCTACAGTCTTAAAAATGCACATTGGTTGTTTGTGTATGAAAAAGAAGTATTTGATTTTCCGAAAGCTCCGCATGATGATCAGGTAGACACACGCTCAATGGCAGCTATTGTTGTTTGCACACGCAAAATACCAGGTGTGCTGGACCTGGATAGCGATGACACAGTAAACAAAATTGACCCAACACTTTCAATAGAGCAGATTATTGATGCAACGGCAATTCAAGCAGAGCAAGCTTTACAAGCTCTTGAAACACAGAAGGAACAAGAAAAAGAAATCTTTGCCAAAGGCGGGCTACTTATAAATCCTTTCGAGTGGGCTGAAGCGCACGAAGGCGGCGGAGGTGGTTGGGAATGATTAAAGCTGGCGCCAAACTTTCAATTCAGCGTATACCGCTTGAATGCTTACAAGTGAAAATGTATGAATCAAGACATGTGGAACGGTTGCTCTCGTATATTTCAGCCGTTCGGCAACATCCACA
>WNGK01009744.1_pt1 | contig 12357 bp, 12 predicted proteins | sample 5400601 | NCBI WGS metagenome assembly WNGK01 (sample SAMN13153376, study PRJNA577476) | soil metagenome | isolation source: 60 cm soil or saprolite under Garry oak tree replicate 1 | place: USA:California | collected 2016-06-15 | reverse complement strand
AGCTCACCCCGTATAAGATGCTGAGCCCGCTGGCCCCCACAAAAGACCCAAACAAACCGAAAGCGCTGTACATGCTCTGCACTCGTGCCCGTGCGTCGGCAAGTGAAGAGGCGGCAACATGTGCATCAACCGCAGGCTGTACCAGCGCATAGACGACTCCATGTACCGCGAACAGTACGGCCACGGGCCACGCGATGTTCAACAAACCGTACGCGAAGTAAAGGGGCACCTGCGCCAGGCCAAAAACCAGGATCAGCACAGAGCGACGTGCCCGGTCTGCCAGCCTCCCGCTGATGGGCGACGTAATGATATTGGGTATTGCCCATGCCGTGTATGTCAGGCCAATCAGCGCAATCGACGCGCCCAGGTGATCATGCATCCAGAGCGGTACAAGAGCAATATCGAAACCGACATAGAGGTAGTCGCCGAACGCCAGAATATATGCCCCAATCAAGGGCAGCGTAAAAAGCGCGCGATACGGCACAGCTCTTGCACGCTCGCGGTCTTCTATGCTCCTTTTTCTTTCGACGCGAATCATCATAATGACAAGCAGCACGGCAGCCAGGCGAAACACGACGGCAAGAATAAAAACGCTGGCGTAGCTCACGGTAGCAAGCAGACCGCCAATAGCTGGTCCCAGCAGAAAGCCCATATTGAAGAACGCGCTAAAGATGCCATAGGCTGCCCCGCGATTCTCGGGTGGCACAACATCCGCGATCAAAGCGCGAGCAGATGGTAGGGTCGCTGCCCCCGCCATGCCTTCTGCGAAGCGTAAAACCACAAATAAGATCGGATCGGTGATGAAGAGATAAGCCAGCGAGAGCGCTGCCTGAGCAATCAGGCTGATCACCATGATACGTTTGCGGCCCCAGCGATCTGCCATCCAGCCGCTGGGGTACTGGAATACGAAATTGGAAATGAGGTAGGATGAAGCCATGGCCCCAATGATAGCAAGTGAAGCTCCACGCGACTGAGCATACAGCACACGCACAGGCACTATCAGGCCAATGCCCGTATAGGCGGCACAGACGGCAAGTGAAACCGCCAGCAGCACCTGGTTCTGTAACATTTTTTCACCAAAAATCGGTGCAACGAGCTTGCCGATAGATATAGATCTCCGCCCGGTCTTTTGGAGCTTAGACACTGGTATCTTCCTTGCTTGTTAGAGAGGACTCCGGCGATAGATGCAGGCTGGGTCCCGGGGATATAACATTGAGATTGCGAAATTACATGAGTAAATACATTATAGTTGCTAAAAATAGAGACATGTATGACATGCCTCCATTCCTAGCCTTCAGCTACGCCCGTTGACGAACGAACTAGGCGGCAGGTTGGACTACGGCCAACCTTGTACTTGCTTCCAGGCCTGATGCCTGCGCATGAGCAGAGCCTTGACCGCTTTCCGGTCTTTACAGGCACGCAATTCGGTATCCCCCAAGCGATGTTTCACATTCGTGGCTGCGTTTACATCAGCATGCGTCTGGAAGTGACACACCTGACAGCAAAACGTTTGCTGGTCGGGGCGATTGGCTTCATCGACGGAGTGACACACGCTGCATTCTTGAGAAGAATACGCGCTCTTCACTTTGGTCGCCTGTATCCCGCGCTTGGCACTATTCCACTCAATCTGCTCAGAGATGTGCGCCAGGTTGGATGCCCGCATGTAGGCGTTCATAGCCCGTGCCTTGTGCTTCATGGTAGCCACCGAAAGCTGCTCGTAGGCAAATTGGACATTAGGGTGCTCGGCAAAGCACTGGTTGACCGCCCTGTTGATCTCCTGACGGACATGCCGGATTAAGCGCTGCCCGCTCTTACTGCTGGTGGAGGGCAACTTCTTGATGCCTTTCTTTTCCAGGCACTTGCGCAGCTTCGCCTTGCGTCGTCGCTTCTCGCGGTCCCGTTTCTGTCGTTCTCGTAGTTTGCCATGAAACGTCCCATAATGCCGACTATCGGAGGTCGTCACAAAGTTGGCAATGCCCACATCAATGCCGCCGACTGGAGCATCCGGTTCCGTCTGGACGGGAACAATCTCGTCATAGGAGAGCGTCAACCACCAGCCATCCTCGCGCTTGTTGAGTTGGACGCTGCTGTTGAGCGCTTTGCCTTTTAGAGCATGCCGGTGGTAATCAGCCAATTGCACCGGCACGAGCAAGAGCTTGCGAAAGTCGAGGGTACTGATCTGCAACCAGTAGTCAAAAGAGGAGTCCTCGGAGGGTTGGAGCTTGATCACATTGGCATTGGCCTGGATGCAGGTCTGACGCAGCGTGGGAACGTCCCACTCGCGCCATTGGGGTTCTGTGGCTCCCTCCGCCAGAGAGCCTGCGGCCTGCTGCTCCTGGTACCCCTCTCGCTCCTCTAGATATCCCTGGCAGGCTTGCGCTCGATTGGTACGCCACGATTGGGCGATGCCTGCGGCCTGTTGGATGACGACCCGATGCCAGCGTTCAGAGAGAGCTGTCTGAAAGACAGGAGCATGGAACTTGTCAGGAACCTCATAGGTACAAAAGAGCGTCACGTACTGCTGACAGAGCGCCAGGTAGACCGGGGCCAGAGCGTCGAGAGCGGCCAGTTTCCTTGAATTAGCATCGACCAAGCGGATATGCGTCACTGCTTTGGTGATCCGTGGTGGTTCGTCCTGTCTCTGCTGCGGTCGTTTCTGGTGCTTTAGCTTCATGCTCTCAATTACTTACATATCTTGATACAATGCTTGCTAGCGAAATAATCTTACGAAAAAGAACTAGCGAATTGCATGATGCCAGTATAGCACTGTTTGTTAGCTGAGAGCCATGTGCTAAGGGATCGTCCGTAAATAATTTCCTGAGCTAAAGTGCCTGTGCGTCTTGGGGTTTGATAGTATAACTCCACTCGCCGTGAAAGGGATCTCTGATAATGTTGAGGGAGTTGAGTTCCGCGTCGGTGACGGTGATGCCTGTCGGATAGGTATTGCTATCCTTGATGGCAGTGACTTGTAACCCCTCTTTGGTGGTCGTATGGGAGATCAGCTCAATCACAGTTTCCAGAGAAGCCAAGGGTTTGGCGCGCCAGTTGATGGAAATGAAGGAAAAGAGTCGATGTTCGATCTTGTTCCATTCACGGTCGGGATGGGAGACACCCTCCATCGCTTTCTTGTTCACTTTGAGCGAATATCCTAGCTCGTGCAGAAGTTCTGCCAGTGCTGTCTTTTTGATGGTATGTCCCTGTTTGGACAGCCCCTTCACCAAGTGCGCGAGAGAGCGCGTGGTCCATTTCACCAAGCTCATCGGATCCCCTTTAGGCTCCAATAGCTCTTCCAGGTCCCGTTGTAAGCTCGGGTCTGTCGCCACCACTTTCTTTCTCCCGCCCCCTGCTTTGCGGATCCTCCCCTCCGCTCTCGGGATCTCTCCCCTCAGTTCTTTGACCCCTCGTTGGACCGTTTTCCAATCCGCTCCGGAGAGGGCGGCCACTTTGCCAATGCCCCCATCTCCGATCTTGAGTGCTTCTGTTCCCAGAAACAAGCGCCACTGCTGTTCATTCAATTCCTTCCGCAGGATCTCATATTGTTGTTGCGTTGTCATAGCTGGACTCTAACATATTTCCGAGGGCATTTCGCCTGTAAATAGCGCATTTTCATCCGCTTCCCTGTCCGACACGGACATCGCGCTTCCTAACATTAAGAAGATGATATACGTTTGATAAAATCTCATCCATTCCTCGATGCAGTAGTTTACGGAAGAGCCTCACTGATTCAGATTTTCTTTGCAAAGAGATAGAACATAGGATAGACTTGTGGAGAAGGAGAACCGAATGCGTGTGACTCCTCCCATCACCTCCTTTGCCTTTTACAGGTGAGGAAAGGCCATCGAGCTAGAGTGTCATTGATAAGCGAAGGATGAGAGCCGGTTATGACTGCACTTCGACCCTTCCGCTTCGGGGTGATTGCGTACGATGCGAGATCAAAGGAAGAATGGGTAGCCAAGGCAAGGCGCATAGAGCAACTCGGCTATTCAATACTGTTGGTCCCAGACCACCTTGGGAACCAACTTGCTCCCGTTCCTGCAATCCTGGCAGCGGTTGAAGCGACACATTCACTGCGTGTAGGAAGTTATGTATTTGCCAATGACTTTCGACATCCTGTCATGCTTGCCAAGGAAGCGGCTACTCTCGACGTACTTTCGGATGGTCGGTTCGAGTTGGGTATCGGCGCGGGATATCTGCGCTCGGACTACAAACAAGCTGGTATCTCCTATGACTCAGCAAACGTCCGTGTGAGTCGGCTTGAAGAGTCAGTCCAGATAGTGAAGGGATTATTTGACGAAGAACCGCTCACCTTTTCAAGCACCTTTTACACCGTCAACAATCTTGATGGTTTTCCTAAGCCTGTTCAGCGACCACACCCTCCCCTGCTCATTGGTGGTGCTGGGAAGCGACTCTTAACACTTGCAGGCAGAGAAGCGAATATTGTCAGCATTGGTGCCAAAGCACAAGATGACGGAAGTGGGTTGGATGTGACAGACACGACGCCAGCAGCGACGAGACAAAAAGTGGAATGGATACGCAGGGCAGCAGGTGAGAGGTTCAACCAACTCGAGTTGAACATGATCATGTATGCAGTCGTCGTCACTGGCGATCGACGCCAAACAGCCCAGCAGCTTGCAGGACGCTTTAAGGCGACCGATGAACATGTCCTGACGATCCCACATTGTCTGATCGGGACGCTAGATCAGATCAGCGAAGAGGTGCAGAGACGTCGTGAGCAGTATGGTATCTCATATCTTGCAGTGTTTGATGAGCATAGCGAGGCATTCGCGCCAGTTGTCGCTCGTCTTGCTGGAACGTAATGCTTGATGACGACATGGAAATGGGACAAGAAAGTTCGACAGCGGTTGTCCTGGAAACTAGCCGCCAGATTCTCATTTCATGTGGAGTTGAGTTAATAAGTATCATCGCTGATTCAGCGATGATGCGAAGAAACTAGCATTTGGATAAAACTACACTCTTTTACGAGTCAGGAAATGCCTCATATTTCCGTGTAAAATGGAAGTTATTTGCGGATTAGGCCTAAGTAGCTGCGTGTTTTTAAATGCTGCAATTTTGGGATTACCAACTATGCGAGGAAGGCTATCTTTATGAAGAAAAATTAAAGCTCTGCTGTACACCGACAACAGAGAATCAGATTATGCAGAGATACGGAAAACCTGCAATAGATCGCTATAAAACGCTATATTTCAAACGCTAGTTTCAATACCTTATCTGCGCTATCAGGGGTAGTGTCCAAGACATCAATGGGCGCGTTGCACCTTTTGCAATAAGCTTGGTTTCGTATCATGGTAGTGGCGGCCCTCGCAGCCGCCATGATTTCTGCAAACCTCTTGCGGCCTGGCTACGATTGGTGTATGATATAGCAGGTTCGCACTCTTAATACGAGAGTGCTAATAAGAGTTGAGGAGATCCTCACCCATTCACTATAAAAAAATACGGAGGAATGATATGCCAACGGTGAGTGTAAAGCTTCGGCCACTGGGAGACCGTGTAGTGGTCAAGGCTATATCCCGTGAAACCGTCACTAAAAGTGGCATCGTGCTGCCAGATACCGCAAAAGAGAAGCCCCAGGAGGGTGAAATCCTGGCAGTAGGCCCTGGTAAAGTGCTGGACAACGGCAAGCATGTAACGCTAGAGGTACAGGTTGGACAGAAGATACTGTTCGCCAAGTACGCCGGCACCGAGGTCAAGATGGACGGCGAAGAGTATTTGATCCTGCGCGAAAGCGATATTATGGGCATTGTTGAATAGGAGAGTATTCGTGGCAAAAAGACTGCAATTTGATGAAAATGCGCGCCATTCCCTCAAGAAGGGCATGGACAAGCTGGCGGACGTGGTTAAAGTAACACTTGGCCCAAAGGGGCGCAACGTGGTACTGGACAAGAAATTCGGCGCACCAACAATCACCAACGATGGTGTGACGATTGCTCGCGATATCGATCTGCCTGATCCCTTTGAAAACATGGGAGCGCAGTTGCTCAAAGAGGTTGCGACCAAAACGAATGACGTCGCGGGTGATGGCACTACGACAGCGACAGTGCTGGCGCAGGCCATTATCACTGAAGGCTTGAAAAACCTGGCGGCGGGCGCAAATCCCATGATCCTGCGTAAGGGCCTGGAGAAAGCCACCGAAGCTGTGATTGCTGAGATCAAGTCGATGAGCAAGCTGGTGGAGACCCAGGAAGAGATTGCTCAGGTGGCTTCAATTTCCGCGGCTGATCCCGAAATCGGTGCTCTCATTGCTGAGGTGATGGATAAGGTCGGCAAAGATGGCGTGATTACCGTCGAAGAGGGCCGTGGCCTGGCAATGGAAAAAGAGTATACCGAGGGCATGCAGTTCGATCGTGGCTATATCTCCGCCTACATGGCGACTAATATGGATCGCATGGAAGCTGAGATGTCCAACCCCTACATTCTCATTACGGATAAGAAGATCAGTGCCGTGGCAGATATCCTGCCGCTGCTGGAGCGTGTTGTACAGACAGGCCGTAAAGAGTTGGTGATCATCTCCGAGGATGTCGATGGCGAGGCCCTGGCTACCCTGGTAGTCAATAAGCTGCGCGGCATCTTCAATGTCCTGGCGGTGAAGGCTCCTGGGTTCGGCGACCGCCGCGAGGCGATGCTGGAAGATATCGCTGTTTTAACGGGTGGAAAGGTTATCACCGAGAAGGCCGGTCTCAAGTTGGATAGCACAACGCTGCAAGACCTGGGCTACGCTCGCACGGTCATTGCCAACAAAGATGTTACAACCATCGTTGAAGGCGCCGGAAAACAAGAAGCCATTCAGGCCCGCATACGCCAGATCCGTGCCCAGATCGAGGAGACGACGAGCGACTACGATCGTGAGAAGCTCCAGGAGCGCCTGGCGAAGCTAGCCGGTGGTGTTGGCGTGATTAAAGTGGGAGCAGCCACCGAGGTAGAGCTCAAAGAGAAGAAGCATCGCGTCGAGGATGCGCTCTCTGCCACGCGTGCTGCTATCGAGGAAGGTATCGTGGCTGGCGGCGGCTCCGTGCTGGTCCACGCTATCCCTGCCCTGGACGAGGTCCACGTTGCCCCCGGCGATGAGACAACAGGTGTGAATATCCTACGCCGCGCACTTGAAGAGCCGCTGCGCCTTATCGCCATCAATGCTGGTCGCGATGGCGCGGTTACTGCCGCTGCCGTGAGTGCGCTCCCGCACGGCCATGGCTTTGATGCTATGAAGGGCGAATATGTCGATATGTTCAAAGCCGGTATTGTCGATCCCCTGAAGGTGACGCGCTCTGCATTGCAGAATGCTGCCAGTATCGCGGGTATGTTCCTGACGACCGATGCACTGATTACCGACGCTCCAGAGGAGCAGGCCGCGCCTGCCATGCCCGGTGGTATGGGCGGCATGGATGGCATGATGTAGGAGCATTAAAATCTGTTCCCCAACGCGACCGAATATCCTTTTGTGATAGGGTGATTGAGTTTCGCAGTTGCAAAAGAGGGTCGTCACATCACATCACATCATACCAGATCACGTTGAGTAGTCATCGCGGGATATCCTTTGTGAATGTCCCGCGATGATTATTTTGTGGCGTACCGGCACTACTGGCTATCACGAAGCGAGGCTTTCATGCTGCTTGACGCTTGTTGAGCACTTTTCCTTTGTTGATGATGTTGATGACCCAGGCGCTGTTGCTGTTTGCGATGGTAGTAAGGACGAGCCTCTGTTCAGAGGTCAGTGTAGGAGCGGTAATATCGGTATTTATGCGTTCACCATTGAACGCTAGATGGAGGAGGACATCGACGATTCTAAGTAAGCTATGTGAAGTTGCTGCGCTGAAGGCTTCTATGAGCATGGGGATAGCGGTACTCGCTGCACGAGGCCCAAGGTCATAGAAGGCATGGCTGACGTCATCCACGATACAGGTATCAGTCCAGGGAAGCTCAAGGTACAGGTCCGCGACTGGTCCCGCCTCTACAAGTGTGTCAACAAGCACGCGAATCGCTTCGGGTGGCGTATCATGGCGGTCCAGTCTTGCCAGAGCCAGCGCTGCGGCCAGTTTCACGAGGTCGCTTCCCTCCCCTTTGAGCACCTCTAACAACAATTGTTGCGATGCCAGATCGTATTCGGCGCTCAACGCGCCCAGGCTTAAAAGCATACTGGACCTGGCCAGTTCATCTTCTTCTGCCGCGATGTACACGTGAAGCACGGGAATGATAGCAGCGGCATACTCTTTGAAACAGGCCAGTGTATAGGCGGCGCACATTCTGATCGCCGCTTCCCCGTGTTTCAGCAGGTCCAGGTAGACTTCGACGCCTTCTCTCACCGCCTCGTAGATGATTTGCACACAATCGCCCTCGTGTACAACTCGCTCTGTAAGCTCTCGTCTCTCCTGTTCGGCACCACCATATGCCAGGTGCTGCTGGCTGTCCATATACGAGTTTCCGCGCGCTATATAAGCAAGGAGAAGTAACAGTTCATCCTTGTCCTGTGCTGAGTCATCTCGCAACCGCTCTATGAGCACTTGTACAGCTGAGACTGTATCCTTGCCTATAATGCTTTGATGCCAGATGGTATAGTAGAGCGTTTCTAGCGCTTCATCGTGAGCTTGAACTTCGTCTGGTTGTAGTGAGCCGGGCAATCTTTGCTCTTCAGCGACCTCACCATTGCTATGTTCGAGTTCTTGCATGTCTATCCTATCCAGACTTTCTAGTATCGGGGACTTTCTTCCGGGGCTGTACTCTGTTTTATGGCTGTGGCGTTAATATGCCAGTATCATTATAGTACATTAGTTCTAAAATAGCAAGCATTTTTCTATCATGATATTTAGAAAACGGGAATGCTGTCTTTAGAGGGATAAAGTCCTGGAAGTCAATACTGCTCTTTGGGTTTTTCAAGCTCTTGTTTCTCAAGTTCTGCTCACACCATGCATGTATCCAGGTGTGGGGTGCCACTCACACTGGCACGACGAAGCGGCATGGCACTGGACCGGTTCGTTCGCAACGTTCCTGCACGGACATCCCCACCAGCTCCGAAAGCAGCGTCTCGGCGAGGTCACAGACCTGTGGATGCTCTCGCACCACCGCCGCGAACGGGCACCGATACCCGATAATACACAACGTTTCCCCCACTGTCTCTCGTTCCATCAGCCCGCCCAGTTCATTGAGGACCTCGACAGTTGCCTCAAGTCGCATGCGCAGCTCTCCAGGTGGGATCTTCCACTGTGCAGCGATGCGCCGCCCGACCTCGCGCAGGAGCGTTTCTACCTCGCCGGCAGGTAGGTGCTCACCGAGGACGTCCAGCAGCTGGTCCAACAGCTGGCCATATGACTTCGGGAACAGATACTCGGCTGCTGGCGTCAGGTCATACACCGAGGAGGGTTTGCCGCTGCCACGACGTTCACTGCGCTGTTGGACCAATCCATCCCGCTCAAGGGCAGCAAGATGAGCGCGCACCGCCGTATGGGTCAGGTCAAGCGCTTGTGCCAGCTCGTCTACGGTGCGACTGGATCTCCGCAGCAGAGTAATGATCTGACCGCGTGTACTTGCAAAAAACCATCGGTTCCAATTCTTTCGTGCCATTTCCTACCTCCTGAATGGTTCCAGTGTACCGGAGAGCCCCTTGTACCGTCAATCAAAGCAAGTAAACCAACGAATTTAATAAAGTCAGGTATATCATTGACTTTCTGGAAGAAATATGGTATAGAGACAGAGAAGTGAGAACTGGGAGGGACTGCACTGGTGAATACCGGCTCCCCAGAAGTATCCCGGCTCCCCAGAAGTATCTCTATCTTTTAGGAGGGATTTCCCATGACAGAACCAACTCTTTATGAGCGTCTAGGTGGCATCTTCGCCATTGCCGCCGTAGTGGACAACTTCAGCGACCGACTACTGAAGAACCCAAAGATCATCGAGGCGAACCCCGAGTTGCACGAATGGCATACAGTGACGTACCCCGGGCGGCTGCCGGGCCTCAAGTGGCTAAGAACCTTGTGGCTCGCCTCGTTGGCGGGAGGACCATTTCAATACACCGGCAGAGAGCTGCGCGATGCACATTTCGACCTGAAGATCTCACCCGCCGTGTTCGACGAAGTCGCTGCGGAGCTTAGCCTCACCCTTGATCATTACAAGGTGCCCGAGCGCGAGAAGGGAGAAGTGTTGGGCGCCTTCGCTGGATGGAAAGGTGAAGTCACGGCTGGTTCTGAGCCTGGGTCTGTCAATTGGCGCCGTTGGCGTTGAGCCGGCGTGATCCGAACAGCGAATTAGACCAGAAAGATCACCCTCGTCTGCGGTCATGACGCTCTCGTCGGCGAGCATCTGGGCCGCGCCCGACACGACGTAGAACAGCTCACTGGAGCCGGTGTGGTGGTGCGGCGGTGCCCTGCAGCAAAGTGATCCGCTGATTGCTGAGCGCACCGCCGGTCGCGCTGCTGCATGTGTACAGCCTGCCGGTCACTGGCGCGCCGAGGACCACTTCCATGTGCTGGAGCGCGAAAAGCAGGAAGACTTGGCCGCCATCGTCGCCAGCAAGGCCGGGGTGGTCAACGGCTAAAAGTGGCAGTGGGAAGTTGCAGCACTCGCGCCTCGCCGCCGTGGCCGCCAAACTGTCCACCGTGGCCGTCTGGTCTTGACCAGATGATCCATCAGCTAGCCGTCCTGAATCGCCACGCCGGGCGGGTCATCCTGGCGTTCCGGCTTCGACCCAAGACCCGGATCGGGGCGGTGCAGCTGATGGCGTCTGGATTGGAGGAGCCGCATGACCGAGATCTCGTTCTCCAACGTGGTCATCGTGGCCGCCGTGGCGTTCGCGGCACCGCTGGCGCTGGGGGTGATCCCAAAGCTCCGGCTGCCGACGGTCGTCCTGGAGATCGTGCTCGGGATCACCATCGGGCCGTCGGGCTTGGGGTGGGTCAAATCCGATCTTCCTGTCCAGGTCCTCTCTCTCGTGGGGCTGGCGTTCCTGCTGTTCCTGGCCGGCCTGGACGTCGAACTCGGGCGGCTGCGGGGTCGGCTGCTCCGATTGGCCGGACTGGGGTTCGTACTCTCGCTCGGCCTCGCCCTTGCGGTAGGCTACGCGCTCGATGCGGCGGGGCAGATTCGCTCTCCCCTGTTTGTCGGGATCGTGCTTGCGGCCACGGCCCTCGGGTTGGTGGCCCCGATTCTGAAAGACGCTGGCGAGAGCGAAGGCGAATTCGGACAGCTCTTGCTCGCGGCTGCGACCATCGCCGACTTTGGCACGGTCATCCTTCTGTCTCTGCTTTTCTCCAGGAACGCTGGCAACGTCGGCTCGCGGCTGGTCCTTCTGGGCAGTTTCGTCGCGCTGGTCGCCGCTGCGGGGTTTGGCGTAGCCCGTGCGGAACGATCGAAGATGCTCTCAGGTGCCCTGGGCAGGCTAGGAGACACCACAGCCCAGATCCGTGTCCGGGGGGCGGTGCTGCTGCTGATCGGATTCGTTGCTCTGGCCGAGCGGTTCGGATTGCAGACGATCCTGGGGGCATTCATGGCCGGAGTCATCCTGAGGATCGTGGACCACGACGCCACTGCGACCCACCCCCACTTCCAGCTGAAGCTGGATGGGATCGGCTACGGGTTCCTCATCCCCGTCTTCTTCGTCTCAAGCGGAGTTGAGTTCAACCTCTCCGCTCTGCTCTCGAGTGCTTCTACACTGGTGCGGGTGCCCATCTTCCTGCTCGCGCTGCTCTTTGTGCGGGGGATACCAGCGCTGCTGTACCGTCACGTGCTCGGCAATCGTCGGACCGTCGCTGCGGGCCTCCTGCAAGCGACGTCGCTGAGCTTCGTCGTGGCCGCAGTTCAGATCGGGACTCTCCTGGGTGAGATCAGTGCAGCTACAGGCGCGGCCCTCATCGGCGCCGGCTTGCTTTCGGTGATGCTTTTCCCGTTGCTGGCGCTGATGCTCTTGGGGGGAGCGGGAGCAAAGCGAAACGGAGACGAACGATGATGCACGCGGTCTGCACCCTGGGCCAACGGCGACACGATCACCGTCCAGAGCATGGTCACCGGGCAAACCTTCGATCTGCACGTTGTTGGCGAGGCTGCACTTAGTGCGCGACGAGTTGCGCTTCTTGTGCCTCGTACTGTCGGTGAATGCTCAAGGCCCAACTGGTCGCTCGCTCCACTTCCCCGGCCAGCAGGGGACCCTCCTTCTTCATTGCCTTCACGAAGAAGCTCTCCGGCGCGACCGGGGCTCGACTCCCATCGCTCGCAGCTGTCTGGCCATGCGCGGCGCGGCCGAACTCTTCCACAAACTTCCCCGCAAGCGCGTATCAAAACAAGCGACGGCGAAGAGTTGTCACTTCAGCATCATCTGCGCCGCTCGCTGAGCCAGGTCGACCAGCCAGAATGGGAGTA
>WNGK01006425.1_pt1 | contig 12360 bp, 11 predicted proteins | sample 5400601 | NCBI WGS metagenome assembly WNGK01 (sample SAMN13153376, study PRJNA577476) | soil metagenome | isolation source: 60 cm soil or saprolite under Garry oak tree replicate 1 | place: USA:California | collected 2016-06-15 | reverse complement strand
CCTCGGATGTAAACAGCAGCCCATGCCGCGCCGCGCGTGTCGGGAGGACGCAATCCATCATGTCCACGCCGAGGTTGGCGTACTCGACAATTTCTTCCGGCGTACCCACTCCCATCAGATAGCGGGGCTGATCGGTGGGAAGATGTTCGAGCGTCGATTCGACGATCTCGCGGGTCAGCTCGCGCGGCTCACCAACGCTGAGCCCGCCGATGGCGTAACCGGAGAAGCCGATTTCGATAGTGCGCTCCGCGGATTCTTTTCTGAGTTCGCGATCCATCCCTCCTTGCACGATGCCAAAGAGAGATTGTGTTGCATCGCCTGAAAGCGTGTGCTCAATGGGATGAGGGTGCCCCATCCTAGCCGCGCCTTTTGCGGCTAGAGCCTGCCCTGAGGCCGCCGAAGGGGTGGGGATTTCTGACTGCTCGTTCCATGGGACTTGGTTCTTATGCTCTTCAAAATACTTCCTGCTGTGCGCGGCCCACCTCAGCGTCAATTCCATCGAGGCCCGGGTACGGGCCCGATCCGCCGGATACTCCGTGCACTCGTCAAATGCCATGATGATGTCGGCACCCAGGCCGATTTGCGCCTCCATCGCGCTCTCCGGGCTGAAAAAATGAGAGGAGCCGTCCAAATGCGAGCGGAACGTCACGCCTTCCTCGGTGACCTTGCGGAGTTCGCTGAGGCTGAAGACCTGAAACCCGCCCGAGTCGGTGAGGATCGCGCGCCGCCAGGCCATGAATCCATGCAGCCCGCCGAGCTTTCTCACAGTTTCAACCCCAGGCCGCAGGTAGAGGTGGTACGTATTGCCGAGGATGATCTGCGCGCCCAGTTCTTCGAGCGTATCCTGGGGTACGCCTTTCACGGACGCCAGAGTCCCCACGGGCATAAACACCGGGGTTGCGATTTCTGCATGCGGCGTCAGAAGGCGTCCGGTGCGGGCTTTGCCTCTGACCGAGTCGATGTGGAACGAGATGGACATCGTTTGGGATTGTAGCAACGGCGAGGGATCCGGGACTTCCCCGCCCTGCCGCAAAGAACGCAACAAAGATGAGCACCTGATAGGTCTTCGAAATCTGCAATCTGAAATCTTCAATCTAAAATCGGAACAATTTCTCCGCGAACATTTCTGCCTTCTACGATCAGCCTTCCAACCGTCACGGGCAATTTGAACCGCCGGGGACCAGCGCTGCCCGGATTGAAGTAGAGCACGCCGTCGCGTATCTCCTGCTTCGGGACATGGCTGTGGCCGGAGATCACCGCGTCGAATCCGGCTGCGTCGGGTTTCAGATCGAGCTGCGCCAAATCGTGCAGCACGTAGATGGAAATGCCGCCGCTCTCGACGACGTCGGTCGTTGGCAGCTTGCGGGCCCATGCGGCCGTATCGACATTGCAGCGGACGGCGGTTACGGGCGCGATCGTCGCGAGCTTCTCGAGAACCTCCGGCGCGCCAATGTCTCCCGCGTGAATGATGTGCTGCGAACTGCGCAGCGCGGCGAGAGCTTCAGGGCGAAGCAAGCCGTGGGTGTCGGAGATGACGCCGATGACGATGGGAGTTCTCAGTTCTCAGTTCTCAGGAGTTGATTCATTTCGGAGTGAGCTGGCGCTTGTGCCAGCGATTCGTACGTGCCGGTTGTTTTCAGTTCTTCCGCAATACGACGGAGAGTCCCTAGAGCGGCGCGCATGGGGCCGGAACCGAGGCTCACTCGCGCCACTCCGAGCGCTTGCAGTTCCCGCACGGAAGGCGAACCCGGCCCGGCAAGAATATTTACCGGACACTTCACATCGTTAACCAGTCGTTGAATCGTGGCGGGGTCGCGAAGACCGGGCGCGAACACGCAGTCGGCGCCAGCGTCACGGTAGGCGCTAAGCCGCCGGACGGTTTCGTCATAACGGCTCGACGGTTCGCCCACTTGCAAAAGATACACATCCGTGCGGGCATTCAACACGAGCGGAACGCTCCGGCTGGTTGCGGCCTCACGCACGGCACGGATTTTCTCGAGCTGCACGGATAAATCGGCGAGCGGATTTCCAGACTCGCCCGGCGCATCTTCCAAGTTCATGCCGACCGCACCAGCTTCAATGACAGCCAGCGCCGTACGCGTCGCATCTCCCGCTGAACTACCGTATCCGGACTCGACATCGGCGGACACGGGTACCTTCACTGCCCGGGCGATGCGCGCGACAGCGTCCAGCATCTCCTGGCGCGGAATTTTCTGCCCGTCGGGATAACCCAGCGAAAACGCGATGCCGGCGCTGGTGGTTGCGAGAGCGGGAAAGCCGGCCTCTTCGACGATGCGGGCGCTGGCGACGTCCCACACGTTCGGCAGCAGCAACGGATTGCCGCCGGAGTGCAGGGCGAGCAAGGCTTTGGCTTTTGTCTTCTGCGCAAGATCGGGTAGGGGCATAGTACGATTTGGATGCGGCTACCTGTTCCCACTCTCCATTTTTTCGACGAACTTGCCGACACTCACCACTGCTCGGCCCACCGTTCCGCGTCCAATCTCCTGGACGTCGTCGCGGGCGGTCACACGCAGTGTGTAGAAACGTCCATCGAATGATTCGAGCACGGCCTCGGCTTTGATGCGTGCCCCGACGCCGCTGGCGGCGCGATGTTCAATGTTGATCGATGTCCCCACAGTGATCTCGTCGCCTTCGCAGTAAGGGTGCAGCGCATGGAACGCCGCCGTCTCCATCAGACGGATCATGTCCGGCGTGGAGTATACCGGCGGCAAGTCCGGATGGTGAGACGTCAGCGTGTGCTCGAACGCAACCGTCTCCTCGGCTTGGCCACGCGCCCCAACGGGTATATCTCTGGCCACAGCCACCTCTCCAAAAAGAAATGAGCCAAGGATTCTATCGAATCACCAGGCTCATCTCACTGGCGCATCGAATCGTGCTCGCGACCGGACTAAGCAGCCGCCAGCGCTGTCCGCCGCGCTTCGATCCCGTCCAGCGCCTTCCACAACATCCGGGCCGCGCTCTCGGCCGCGTCCAGAGCCGCGTCTGCAGCCTCTGGATGGTCAGCGATCCGCTTTTCCAGCTGCTTGCGCCAGACGCGCGAATGGTACACATCGGCGGTAGCATGCAGCGAGAAGTATCCGCAAGCCTTGTCGTCGGCGCCGTACATCCCGCGCAGTCCACGCTCTTTTTCCTGCGCAACCCGGGGCACCTGCGACTCGTAAGTATAGAAAGCGGCCAGCGCCTCCTCGGGCGTGCCTTCGCTGGCTACCTGATGAAAGTGCCGGATGAGCTGGCGAATCTCCTTCACGGGAGTATGCCATTCGAGATTGCGGCTCGATCCCATGCCTTCCGCGAAGTCAAGCCAAAGCTCCGAGTGCGGAACCGCGTCCCTGCCCGGACGGTCTTCCACGCCCTTCTCGTCGCACATGTTCGCCAGCACCGCTCGCCGCAGTTCGCCTTCCTCCAGGCGCATCCCAAACGCGGCCAGGTAAGAAGGAAACGCTTCCACGTGATGGTAGTAATCCTGCGCATATTCGCGCAGATCGTTGCGCGTCAACTCGCCCGTTGACCATGCCTTGTAAAAAGGATGGCAAAGCAGATCATACTTCTGGATGCGCGCATCCAGTTGCTCGAAGAATTCAGCGGTATTCATGATGCCTCCTCGGAACCTCTGCAAGAATTAGGACAGCCCAATATAAGGGTCTCCGAGCAAGTGGGCAAGTGATGCAGATCACATCTCCTGCCAAGTTGCTAAAATGAAAGAAGAAACGGTTCTAAGGTTTTTTGGGGTTTCGATTCACCTCGCTCCAAATGCAGTTCACCGAACAATTCGACGTAGTCGTCGTGGGCGCGGGCCATGCTGGATGCGAAGCTGCGATGGCCGTCGCGCGCATGGGCCTGAAGACCGCTCTCTACACGCTCAACGTTGACCTGATCGCGCAGATGTCGTGCAACCCAGCGGTTGGCGGCATTGCGAAGGGACATCTGGTCCGCGAAGTCGACGCGCTGGGCGGCATCATGGGCGAGATCACCGACGCGGTCGGCATCCAGTTCCGCCTGCTGAATACTTCCCGCGGACCGGCCGTGTGGTCGCCGCGCGCGCAATGTGACAAGCAAGCCTATCGCCTAAAGATGCGCGAGGTGCTGGAGTCGCAGCCGAATCTGAAGATCAAGCAGGCAGAAGTTGCGGATCTGATCGTGGAAGGCTCTCAGCTGTCAGCTGTCAGCTCTCAGCCAGAAAACGAAAATACCCGTGTGGGGACGGGCGACTCGCCCGTCCAGACGGAGCGCAGCTCCGCTGTCTCCGAGCACCGAGTTGTGCGGGGTATCAAACTCCGCGACGGCCGCACCGTCGGCGCACCCGCGGTCATCATCACCACCGGAACCTTCCTCAACGGCCTGATTCACTGCGGCGAGCAGCAATATCCTGCAGGACGCTCGGGCGAACCCAACGCGGTCCTGCTGGGTGAGGCGCTGAAAAAGCTCGGCCTGCGCGGATGCCGGCTCAAGACCGGCACTCCCCCCCGCCTCGACGGACGCTCCATCGACTGGTCGCGCTTTCCCGCCCAGCCCGGCGACATTGATCCCACGCCTTTCAGCTTTCGCACCAAGCGCGTCGCGCACCACGACTCGCAAGTGCCCTGCTACATCGCATACACCACCGCGGAAACGCACCGCATCATCCGCGACAACGTGCACCGCTCGCCCATGTACAGCGGCCAGATTCAGTCGATCGGCCCCCGCTATTGTCCCTCGATCGAAGACAAGATCGTAAAGTTTCCCGACAAGGAAATGCACCAGCTCTTCCTCGAGCCGGAAGGCCTGAACACGCACGAGATCTATGTCAACGGCATGAGCACCTCGCTGCCGGTAGAAGTCCAGTTGGAGATTCTGAAGTCGATCCCCGGACTCGAAAATGCCGAGATGCTGCGGCCCGGCTACGCCATCGAGTACGACTCTATCGATCCTACGGAGTTGGAGCGCACGCTCGAAACCCGCAAGATTGCTGGCCTGTTCCTGGGCGGCCAGATTAATGGCACATCCGGCTACGAAGAAGCCGCATGCCAGGGATTGATGGCAGGTATCAACGCCGCGCTGCAGGTGAAACGGCAGCCACCGCTGATTCTCGATCGCACCGAAGCTTATACCGCGATCCTGATCGACGATTTGATTTCCAAGGGCACGAACGAGCCCTATCGCATGTTCACGTCGCGGGCCGAGTTCCGCCTGCACTTGCGCATCGACAACGCCGACCGTCGGCTCACGCCTCACGGACGGCGGGTGGGATTAATCTCAGATGGCGCCTGGGCCGATTTTCAGGCGAAGCAAGAGCGGCTGGGAAAGATGAGGACGCTGCTGGAAAGCACGCGGATTACTGCCGAAATGTTGGAGCGTTGTTATGAGGAGCAGGGCGACGTGGGCAGCATACCGGCAGCTGCCGAGTGGAGATCGACCGGCCAGACGCTGGCGCAACTCATGAAGCGTCCCGAAGTTATGGTGGAGCAACTGGTCCCGATCCTCCGCGAACTCACGCCAGACTTTTTCGTCAGGAACTGCTCTGTGTCCTCAGTGTCCCCTGTGTTTAAGCTTTCTTCAGAAGTCAGAAACGAACTGAAGTCCGTCGAGACTGAGATCAAGTACGAAGGCTACCTGCTGCAGCAGCAGCGCGCCATGGAGCGCCTGAAGAAAGCCGAGCAGCACTCGATTCCCGACTGGTTCGACTACTGTTCGGTCAGCGGACTCTCGCGCGAGATGCAGGAAAAACTCACCCACGTGCGTCCGCGCACTATCGGCCAAGCCTCGCGCATTCCCGGCGTGACGCCCGCCGCCGTATCCCTGGTGAACGTCTACATAGAAATCCAGGCGCGCCGCCGCGAGCAAGCCGCCGCACTCTAGTTTTGAAAGGGCGCGGCTTCAGCCGCGCCGAAGAGGGCCCTTGGCACGCACGGCTTTAGCCCCTGAGGAGCTGGAGGCATCAGGGATGGGAATCCTGCTTGGTCTGTAATTCTTCCGCCAATTTGAGTTCGCTTTCCGCTTCGTCTTTCTTCCCCATGTCGCGATAGGTCTGCCCGAGCAGGTGGTGGGTTGTGGGATTATTGGGGTCCATGCTCGCGGCGCGCTGCAGGGCGCGCACGGCTAAATCGAATTCGCCTTTTTTCTCGAGCACCTTCCCCATCAGAATGTAAGGCCCGGTCGAAGTCGCGTCGAGCCAGATGGAGCGTTGCAGAAGGCGCTCTGCCTCTTCAAATTTCTGAATGCGCGAATAGGCGTCGGCGAGCTTGTAATAAGTCGCGGCGTGGGCCGGATTAATGGCCAACTCCTTCTGGAATTCCGCGACCGCCTCCGGAATCCGCGATTTGTAGATATACAGTTCGCCCAGCAGATAGTGCACCAGCGGGAGCTTGGGATCGAGAGCCGCGGCCTTTTGTGCATACTCTTCCGCCACCGGATCGTGTTCCTGACGCAGCAGCATGCGCGCCGTGAACAAATAGCTGGCGGCTGAGTCCGACGGCACGTCGAACATTTTGCCGAACGCCTTGCGCGCCTGCGGATAATCCTTGGTCTGGATGTAGCAAATCCCCAGAATGTACGAAGCGTCGACGTTGGCTCGCGAGTACCAGCCTTGAACTTTCTCGAGCAAAGGAATCGCGTCTGCCGGATGTCCGCCCAGGTAATACGAAAGTCCCAGAAGTTGGGTCGCCTCTTCATTCGCGGGATCGGCCGCGGTTGCTTTTTTCAGATACTGGATCGCTTTAGGGAAATCGCTTTTCCTGTAGTACGCCGTGCCCATCTCCAAAGCCAGACCCTTGAGGGCGGCATCGCGGGCTTCGAGAGTCTGCAACTCCGTGATGGCGTCGTCGAATTTCCCCTGTTGCATGAGCTTTCGCGCCTCTGCGAAGTCGGAGGAGCCAGCCGGAGCGGAAGCCGCCTCGGGCGCGGTCTGCTGCGCAAATCCCGCCGCAGAAATGGCCCACAGAAGTACCGGAATATTCAGGAATCGAAAAAGCAGATGCAATTGAATTCCCCGCATATCGAGGATTAAAACACAAGATGGAGGCCACCGACTGCTCACTGCACCGCGCAGCGGACGCCCCATTTCTCGCGTTCTTCACGAGAAGTGGGGATTTTACCTCTAGTGTGAATTCATTTCTTTCTGCAGGACCTCGAGACTCTCTTTCGCGATCGGCTGATTGGGATCAATCCGCAAAGCGTGCTCGAAATGTGATTTGGCTTCCGGGAAGCGTCCCACTTGAGCGAGAGCTACGCCCAGGTTCGCCTCCACGTTGGGGTCCTGCGGCTGCAACTGCAACGCGAGACTGAATTGCTGGGTCGCGCTCTCAAAATCGTTCTGCGCGGCCAGCGCGAAGCCCAGATTGTAGTGAGCCTCGAAATAATCCGGACGCGCTTTCAGCGCCGCCTGCAAATATTCAACGCCTTGCTCAGGATGTCCCGCAGCCACCAACGCGGCTCCCACAGCGTTGTTCGCGGCTGCGTCCTCGGGCCGTAGCCGCACCGCCGCCTGGTATTCGCCAATCGCCGCCTCGAGTTTATCTTTCGCTTGCAGCATCGCCGCCAGATTGTAGTGCGCCTCGAAGTCGGCGGGATTCTTCTCCACGTTATGGCGAGCCAGCGCCTCCTGCAGCCCCATCCGCGGATCGCCCTGCGCCGCGTCGAAATTCACCGGCAGCACCTGGAGCCAGAGGTGGCACATCTCATCCCGCGAACGATTGCCTGCCACTATTCGCTCCGACGGATGATTCGGATTCAGTGGATTCTCCTCGGAGTTGTCGTACACATAGCGCAGACTCACCTTCGTTCCCTTCGGCAACCGCACCGGCTCCGCATAGCGATAGACCGCCTGCCAGTTCAAGTTCCAGTGTGGAATGTGGATCAATGTTTGTTTCGTGCCGTCGGGCAGGGTGGCGAGGGCCTGAATATCTTTCCCCAGATAATGCGCATGCGGATAAATCGCCATCAACTCAACATCGATGGGAAGCGTGAAGTCGTCGGTGACCAGAAAATCTTTTTGTCCCGCCGGGATGTCGAGCTTCACGTCATTCTCGAGTTGCAGCAGCATCGGCAGCTTGGTCGCCGGATGTGGCGTGAAATAAAGTCCGATGCTCGGCTGGATCACCTCCGGCTTCCCCGACGGCTGCAAGTGTGTATTCAGAATGAGGTCCGTGCCCTTGTCGAGGCGCAGGGCCATGCCTTCGGGCTCAACGTAGGGAACGGTCCCCGGCTTCCAGAACAGCAGATGGCTGTCGGGATCGAACACCTGCGACTCGATGCGGATCTCCATACCGCCGAAACCCGCGCCGGGCTCGGCTTCCCGCTTGCGGGACGATCCTTCACGGTCCACCAAGATATTTGCGTGGTGCACGTAGCGCTTGTCGCCAGGGCGAATTTCAACCGCTTTCACCCATCGCGTTTCTTGAATCGGCACAGGAAAAATGAAATTCCAATAGGTGTCGGTGCCCGAGGGCGGCAGAGTCAGCGGCTTATCCGCCATGAGAATCAGGTCAGGCTTGCCGAGGCGCCAGCCTTCGACGAATTTCGGCGGAGAAGGCAAATCCGCCGGATTGCCCTCGACCGTCCCCTGCTCGACCCAGCGCTCGATCAGGTTGATTTCACTATCTGCCAGGCGAAGTTCGTCCGCGAATTTCAGTTTCTGCGGCTCCGGCAGCCAGGGCGGCATGGCCCGCGACTGTGTCACCTCCGCGATCTGACGCGCATGTTTCTTGACGCCGGAATAGTCCAGTAACGAGAAAGGCGCCGCTTCTGCCGGCCGGTGACACGCGGCACAGGAACGAAAGATGATCGGGGCGATATCGCGATTGAACGTAATCTGAGGCGCCGGAGCAGAAGATGACTGGCGCGCAGCCGACTGACCGGAAAGCGTTCCGACCGCGACTGCGACTGCCAGAAGCAGCGTCCATCCCGCCCCACGCAGCCACATGCTCATTCGAGGTCGGAGATGTAACATCCCACTCCCCTGACTTCGCTCTTAGCTATGGGTTTCCCTGCCAACGCCGCGCGGAGGGCGTCCTCCAGTTCGTGTGTCGTAGACGCAGGCCGCGCCCGGCCGAGATCGACGAACCAGTCGTCAATCCGCCCGTCGTACGCCAGTCGACCGCGGCGGTCAAAGACTGCGACCTCGGGAGTAATCTGCACGCGCCCCTGCTTGACCAATACATGTCCCGGATCGCGCAGCGCGGGCAGACCATATCCGTAATCCTGCAGATACTTTCGAACGTCCTGCGGCGATTCGCTCTTGTCGGGAAACACCAGCCAGAAACTCGCGCTTTCTGCGTACTGCTTGCTGATCTTTTGAATGACCGGAGCGTAACGGCTGGAAACCGGACAGTCGCGCCGCACAAACACCAGCACCACAACTTTGTTGGTATCCGTAGCCAGCGGATCGACGATGTGACCGTCGAGATCAAGGGCATTCTGCGCCAGCGCGCAACCTGAACAAACCACGAGCGCCGTGGCAATCGTCAATCGGAATCGGAGTCCACCCTGTGACATAAGGCCGCGACGCGGACTAACTTGGATTCTAAGAGCGTTCGGGATGAGTGTCCATCCCGGGCCTGCACTGCAAGCGCTCTGCCGCTACAATGGCTCTGCATGATTGCCCATCTGCGTGGAAAGCTGCTGGCTAAGCATCCCAACCAGGCCATCGTGGAAACGGCCGGCGTCGGCTATGACGTAACCATCAGCGTGCCGACGTTCTCCGACCTTCCGGCGGCCGGCGCCGAGGTCGCCCTGCACATCCATACACACGTGCGCGAAGACCTGATCGCGCTCTACGGCTTCCTGCGTCCCTCGGAGAAACTGCTTTTCGAGAAGCTGATCACCGTGAGCGGCATCGGCCCCAAGTTGGCGATCACGATCCTGAGCGGCATGGCCGCCGACGAAATGGTGGGAGCGATTCGGAGCAACGATGTGGCGCGGCTGACACGCATCCCGGGCATCGGCAAGAAGACTGCAGAGCGCATGGTGCTGGAGTTGCGCGACAAGTTGCCGGAAGCAGGCCCGGCCGCGCCAGCAGTTCCGCCGCTCAACGCCACGGAAGAAGACGTGCTCTCTGCTCTGCTGAATCTGGGATATCAGCGAGCAGCAGCCGAGAAGGCTTTGGCTGCCGCGGCGAAAGATGGAGAAGCCAAAACCTTCGACCGGATGTTCCGGTCAGTCCTGAGCCGGCTCTCCAAATAGCCCGATTTTCCTGTGGACAAGAAACTCGGCCTGCGATCTAATTCTGCACCATGCAAACGCTCGGCCTCTCTGATTCAACCACTTGTAGCGAGAGCCGCCTCAAAAGCCTGTTCTGGCCATCGATCCAAAGTGGCGCCGATGTCGACTATCTCGCTATACAGGGCTTCTGGGTATGCACGATTGTGGGCGTAATGTCGTTCGTCTTTTTAACGCTCTTCGCTCGCCAACCCGTTACAGGATTTCTGGTCTTCCTCTTGTTTCATCTCGGCGGCGTTGGCGTTCGTGAGCACAACCCATTCGCGGCAGGGATCATCCTCGTCTATTACATCGTCGATTTCTTGGCATCGGCTGTCTTTCTGTTTGTGAACTCGCCGGGCATTGGAGTTCTCAGGATCATTATCATGGCGTTACTGCTGTCGAATCTTCGTGCAACATGGATCGCCGGCAGCTGGAAACCCGACTCCGAAGAAGCTGCTTTGCCACCGAGGATGGGAGAAACGTTCGCTGACAAGTTCTCCGACCTCTGGCCAGCGTTTATTTGGCCGAAGGTGAAGGTCCTTTATTACATCTTCTCATTCGGATTCCTCGCGCTTACGGTTGCAGGGCTCATCGTTATGTATCTTCGCGGCGGTCGTTTCTAAGCCGAAGATTCACCGACCGTTTTATTTCCCAATGCAAAACGTGCTGAAAATCAAATTTAGAATGTCGTCCGTGGTGGTCGCTCCGGTGATCGCGTCCAGCGGACGCAGCGCGCTGTAGAGATCGAGCAGCAGCATCTCGTGCGGCACCTTCCCGGCTATAGCATTCTTCGCCGCTTCCAGCGCGGCCAGTGAGTCCTGAATCAATCCCTGATGCCGAACGTTGGTGAGAAACCCGGACTCCGTCTGAACCCCACCTTCGCCGCCGATGTGCCGGAGAATCTCCTCGCGCAGTTCAGGGACGCCTTCTCCAGTAACGGCTGAAGTACGAACTTTCTGATCACTATCCACTAACCCCTGATCACTGCTTCCAAGGTCGCATTTGTTTTCCACGACAATCACCGGCCGGTTCTCTGCCAGCCGCAAAAGTTCCGTATCTTCCGCCGTTTCAGCCTGAGAGGCGTCGAATACGACCAGCACCAGGTCCGCGTCGGCCAACGCTTCTTTCGACTTGCGAATGCCAATCGCCTCGGCTTCGTCGAGAGCGGTTCGAATACCCGCCGTATCGACCAGCTTGACCGGGATGCCCGCAATCGCCACGGTCTCGCTCACCAGATCGCGCGTGGTGCCCGGAGTCGCCGTGACGATGGCTCGCTCACGCTCCACCAGCCGGTTGAACAAGCTGGACTTACCTACGTTGGGCCGGCCCACGATCGCCAGCGTCAAACCTTCATGCACGATCTTGCCGTAAGTGAACGTAGCTCCGAGTTGTTCGAGCGGCGTTCGCACCGCGACGATGTGAGCGAGAATCGTCCCATCGGGCATGATTGACACATCGTCTTCGGCAAAATCAATGCCCGCTTCGAGCACGGCAATCAGTTCCACCAGTTGTTTCTTGATGGGCTGCAGCCGCCGCGACAGCGCTCCCTCCAGTTGCTGCGCCGCCACTTTGGCCTGATATAGAGTCTGCGAATCGATCAGGTCGCGCACCGCCTCGGCCTGGGTCAGGTCGATGCGTCCGTTTAGGAACGCCCGCATGGTGAACTCTCCGGGCTCCGCCAGCCGCGCCCCCGCCGCCACGCATAGCTCCACAATATGTCGCAAAACTACCGGAGACCCGTGCGCGGAAATCTCAACAATGTCATCGGTCGTATAAGAATGAGGCTTGGCAAAATAAGTGACGACCACTTCGTCGATGCGGCCGGCGTTTTCTTGCAGTGGGCGCCCCATCCTAACCGCGTTTTTTGCGGTTAGGGTGGGGGGTTTGACTCCCTCCGCGCCCTCCGCGACGTCTGGCTCGACCAATTCCCCGAACACAGCGCGCCCCGGCTCCAGCGAATGCTTCAGGCGCAACATCGGCGCCGCGATTTCAAGCCCCCGCGCCCCGGCGAGTCGCACCACCCCAATCCCGCCGTGCCCAGCCGGCGTCGCGATCGCGACGATCGTGTCATCCAGGTTCACCGGCAGATTGTAACGGGTAAACTAAAGCGGTCGTTAGTCGCTGGTCGTCAGTCGTTAGCCAGCCGGACCGGTCGGTTTTCCCAAT
>WNGK01013658.1_pt1 | contig 12362 bp, 6 predicted proteins | sample 5400601 | NCBI WGS metagenome assembly WNGK01 (sample SAMN13153376, study PRJNA577476) | soil metagenome | isolation source: 60 cm soil or saprolite under Garry oak tree replicate 1 | place: USA:California | collected 2016-06-15 | reverse complement strand
CGCCGGATCGACCGAGTGCGTGAACTGCAACGCGAGGTTCCCGGAACCGGGTTCGCTCACCGCCGTCCGAACGTCGGCCGAGCCGGCGGCCAGTTCGCCCGAGGAAGAGTACCTCCGACGGATCCTCCAGCTCAGCCGGGAACGGGCGAAGGCTCGGGGCGCCCCCTCGGCTACCGCCGAAGCACGACGCGAAACCGGGATCGTCGCCGAGTCGGAAGCCGACCTGCGAGCAGGCGGCGTCCTGGACGAGTCGCTCTGGAAGCTCGCCGAGCCGTTCGACCGGATGCTCGACCGGCGGAAGCGGCGGCTCGAACAGATGGACGCGCTGATCGAGCGGGCTCGGGGCCGCATCCAGTCGCTCGAATCCTCGACGGATCCGAAGGACGTCGGAGAGCGGGAGAACCTGAAGGGCCAGATCGAGGACCTCTTGCTCCAGAAAGAGGACATCCTGAAGCTCGAAGAGGGCCTCGTCGACATGGAGAACACGTACCGGAACATCTTGCGGATGCAGCAGGACGAGTTGAAGGCCCGGGAGTCCTCGCTCCGGAGCCGGGTCGAGGCGTTCCGACGCGAACTCGAGTCGCGCGAGAAGGCGTTCGGACAGCTCAAAGAGCGGGAATCGGACGTCCTCCGACGGGAGGGCGAGTTCCGGACGCTCGTCGGCCGGCTCCACGAGAAGGAGCTAGAGCTCGAGAAGCGCGAGGAACTCCTCCGGGACAAGACGCGGCTCCTCGACGAGCGCCATCATGCGCTGAGCCAGGCCGAGGTCGACATCGAGCGGCGGCGGTGGGAGCTGGAGCAGCGGCTGTCGTCGGCCAAGCCCGGGAGGCCCGCGCCCCCGACGGTCACGGTCAAGCCGCCGGATCTCGAGATGACGGAACTGAAGGGCCGGGTCGTCCAACTCGAAGACCAGATGGAGCGGGTGATGGAGGAGCGGAACCGGTTGGTGCAGGAGACGCAAGAGCTGACCGGGCTGAGGGACGAACTGAAGGTCGTGATCAAGGACCTCGATGAGCTGCTCGGCGAGCTTCCGGCAGACAAGATCAAGGACTTCGCAAAGTCCGAGAAGTTCGCCCTCTACGAGCGCATCCTCGAACGTCTCCAGCTGTGATCGGATGGGCCTGCGCGAAAGAGCCCGGAAGTCCCTCGCGGCCGGCGAGGCCGCCGACGAAGCGGACGAGTCGCTCGTCGTCCATGTCGACGTCGCGCGCATCGAGTCGGAGGCGAAGGCCCGCGAGGAGCAACTCAAGAAGGAGCTGCACGAGGCCCGCAAACTCTCCGACGCGAAGGGCGCGCAGATCGCTCGACAGGACGCCGTGATCGAGGGGCTCGAACGGCGGGTGAAGGAACTCGGGTCCGCGCAGACGGCCGCCGAGCCCGAGGCGAAGCGGGCCGTCGAGGCCGCCCAGAAGCAGCTCGAGGCGGCGCGCGCAGAAATCGTCGCCCTCCGGAAGGCCAAGGCCTCGGCGGCGGAGGCCGGCGCGGCGATGCAGAAGGTCGAGAAGAAACAATCCGCCCTCGAGACGAAGGAGGACGCCCTTCGGAAACGCGAAGAGGAAGTCGAAGCGCTCGTCGCGTCCCTCGAGGGCCGGAACAAGGAGACGAACGCCCGCGAGCGGTCCCTCGCGTCCCTCCAGGAGAAACTCGACGCCCAGGACCGCGAGCGGAGCGCGGCGCAGCGGGAACTCGAAGACGCCCGGACGAAGCTCGAAGCGCGCGAGGCGGAACTCGCCGAGAACCGGAAGGCGATGCGGGACCACGCGGACCGCCGGGCGACGGACCTGGAGAAGGATCTCGAGTCCGCTCGCAAGGACCTCGCGAAGATGCTGAGGAACCTGGAACAGGCGCGGTCGGAGACCAAGGCGGCGCAGAAGCAAGCGGAGGACCGCGAGGTCGCACTCACGACGGAGATCACGAAGGCTCGGGCCGGCGCCGACCAGGAGCGGGAAAAGGCATCGCGCCTCCGAGGCGAGGTCGAAGACCTGCGGAAACGCGCGGGCAAGGCCGGTGAGTTGAGCGAGAAAGAGACCGACCTGAAGGCGCAGTGGTCGAAGGTCGATGCCCGGATGCGGGAGCTCGCGGATCGCGAAGCCGCGCTCGCCGAGTCCGAGACGAAGGTCGGCGCGCGCGAAGCGGAAGCCCGATCGAGCGGCCGCGCGGCCGCCGAACGGACGCTCGAGGCGGAGAAGGCCCTCAAGGCTCTCCGTGAGCGGGAACGAACGGTCGAGAAAGCCGAGCGGAAACTCGAGGAGGCCCAGGGCAAACTCGCGGACCAGGAGCACGCGAGGGAAGACGCCCATGGCCGGGAGCTCGACGAAGCCAAGAAGCTCCTGCAGATTCGAGATCGGGAACTCGCGAAACGCGACAAGGAGGTCGAGGCCTCCCGCAACGCCGCTCAGGCCGCGGAGGAGGCGCGCGAGCGGCTCGAGCTCGGCATGAAGACCGAGATCACGAAGGCGAACGCCCAGCTCGAATCCGAGGCCCATCGGGCGAACGCCCTGCAGAAAGACCTCGAAGCGGCACGGAAAGAGATGGCGAAAGGCCTCCGGACCCTCGAGGCCGCGCGCGCGGAGGCAGAATCCGCCCGAAACGAGCGGATGGAGCAAGAGGCGGCGCTCAACGCCGAACTCGCGAGGACGCGCACCGCGGTCGAGCAGGAGAAGGAGAAGTCCGGCCGGCTCAAGGAGGAGATCGAGGGCCTGCGGAAGCGTGCGGGTCGCGCGGGCGAGCTGACCGAGAAAGAGTCCGATTTGAAGGCGCAGGGGGCGAAGCTCGACGGTCGGTCGAAGGATCTTTCCGATCACGCGGCCGCCGTCGCGAAGAAGGAGACCGAGCTCCGGGCTCGGGAAGTCGAGTCGGAGAGAGCCTCCCGGTTGGCGGCCGAACGCACGTTGGATGCGGAGAAGGCGCTGAAGGCGATCAAGGAACGGGAGCGCGCCGCGGAGAAGGACGAACAGAAACTCCGAGACGCGCAGGCGCGCCTCGCCTCGGAAACGAAGGCGAAGGACGAGGCCCACGCTCGAGAGCTCGACGACGTCAGAAAGGGACTCCAGGCCCGGGAGCGCGAAGCCTCGAAGCGCGACAAGGAAGTCGAGGCGCTCCAAACTTCGTTACACGCCGCCACCGAGGCGCTCCGGCGCAAAGAGATCGAGCTCAAGACCGAGGCGACCCGTGCGAAGGCGCAACTCGATGCGGAGACGCACCGAGCCGCCGCGGTCCAGAAAGACCTGGAGGCGGCCCGGACGACGTCCGCGAAGGCCTCGGATCTCGACGCCCGCGAATCGACGCTCGCACGGACGAAAGCGGATCTGGAATCGCGGGAGAAACGCCTCGCCTCGAGCCAGGCGGATCTGGACTCGAAGACGAAGATCCTTCAGCGGCGAGACGACGAGCTATTGCGCCGAGACACGGAGCTCGCGAAACGCGAATCGGAGAGCCAGGAGGCGCTCAAGGCCCAGCGGGGTCGAGAGCGGGAACTCGCTCGGATGGAGAAGCGCGTCGACGACGCCTCGAAGACGACGGAGGTCCGGGACGCACGACGGGAGCTCGAACTCACAGGGCAGGCCGACGCGCAGACAAAGCGGAAGGCCGAGCTCGATTCCCAATCGAAGGCGCTCAAGACCCTCGAGCGCACGTTGGCCGAGGCGAAGGAGGAAACCGACCGACAGCGGGCCGATCTCCAGCGTCGGGAGGCCGCGATGCGAAACGCGGCGGACGCGGCCGCGACGGCCGCCACCGACCTGAAGGCGCGCGAGGAGGCGGTCGTCGAGGGCGAGGCTCGCGGCAAGTCGGTCGGGGCAGAACTCCAGGCGCGCGAGCGAGCCGTCCAGCGGGCTGCCGCGAACATCTCGGAGAAGGAAGCGGCGCTCGCGAAGGCGAGGGACGATCTCGGCCTCCGGCGGGCCGAACTGGTGCGCGCGGAGCGGGCGCTCAAGCTCTCCTCCGCGAAACTCAGCGAGCAGGAGGCCGAGCTCCAGAAACGCTCGCAGGAAATCACTCAGCTCGCGAAGAAGGTTGAAGGGACACGCGCGAGGGCGACCGCTCAGGAGGACACGGTGCGTCGGGCGGACCAAGCGGTGAAGGCCCGTGAAGCCGCGGCGACGAAACACGAAGCGAAACTCGAGGAGGACCGCGCCGCATTCACCGCGGCGGAAAAAGCGCTTGCGACGCAGCGCAAGGCCTTGGAACGGGAGACGGGTCGACTCGCGAAAGTCCGGGAGGACCTCTCAACTCATCGGACCGAACTCGGGAGGACCGACAAGGAGGTCAAGCTTCGATCGGGCGAGTTGGACGCGCGCGGGGCCGTCCTCTCGCGACGCGAAGCCGAGGCCGAGGAACGGACGAAGGGGCTCGAGGCGGGACAGGCGGAATTCGCAGCGCAAATGGAGGCGGCGAAGCGCGCGGAGCACATCCTGAAGGAACGCGAGGCTGCCGTGTCGAAAGGCGAACACGATCTCACCGCCGCGCTCGAGACGCTTGCAGAGCAGCGCAAGGCCCTCAAAGGGGAACGGTCCGCCGTACTCCGGGAAGCCGACGATCTCGCACGCCGCAAGAGCCAACATGGGTTGCGCGAGAAAGCGCTCGATCAACGGGAGCGGGAGATCCGTTCCGACGCGGAAGCGCTGAAGACAGCCGCATCGAAGAATGAGTCTCGCGTCGCCGACTCCGAACGGCGCGAGGAAGAAATCGCGACCGCCAAGGCCGAGCTGGCGAAGGCGCAAGCGGCGGCGACGAAGGAACGGGAGGAGCTGAAGGGCGCGACCGGAGAGCTGGAGCGGGCCCGAAGGGAGCTCGACTCGGACCGGGAAGCCCTGGAGTCGTCTCAGGCGGGACTCCAGACTCAGATCCAGGCGACCGCCAAACGGGAGCGTCTCCTGGCCGCCCACGAGTCTTCCGTCTCGAAGGCCCAAGAAGACGTGCGACAAGCCCGCGCCGCCATCGCGGCCTCGGAAAAGGCATTGATGGGGGAGCGAGCGGCGCTGGAGCATCATGAAGCCGACCTCGGGAAGCGGGGGCGGCAGCTCGAGGAACGCACCGCCGCCATCGAGGGACGGGAGAAGACGCTCCGCGCGGAGACGGAGGGTCACAAGGTTGCACTCGCGAAGTTTGAGTCCCGCTTGGCCCAGGTTGACCGTAGGGAGGAGGAGCTCGCAGGCTCGGGCGAGGACCTGAAGCGGCGGGAATCCGCATTCGCGAAGGCTCAAACGGATCTGCGAGAGGCACACGCCGAGCTCGACCGCGCCACGAAGGGTTTGCAGACCGAACGCAAGTCCTCGGACGCCCTCCGGCACGACGTCGCCGCGAAGACGAAGGCGCTCGACGCCCGCAGCCGTGAACTCGCGGCGACCGAGGCGACGCAGATGGAGCGGGAGAGATCGTTCGCGTCCCGGGAATCGGGGCTCGCCAAGGACGAGAAGACCCTCGCGGCTGCGAAGCGAGAATGGGAGGAGCGCCAAGCGGCCACGGCCGAGGAGGCGAAACGCCGAGAGTCCCGCACCCGAGCGGAATTCGAAGAAGCCCGACGACTCACGGCCGGTGCGGAAACGAAAGAGAAACGGCTCGCGCTCCAAGATACCTCGTTACGATCGAAGCACGAACAGTTGCGACGGACGGAGGCGACACTGGACCGCCGAGAAGCGGCGCTCGCCAAGTCGACGAAAGACGTCGCGGCGAAGGAGTCCGCCTTCCAGGAACTCGGCGCGCGACTCGGGCAACGGGGTCGGGAAATCACGCAGAGAGAACACGAACTGAGCGAGGCGCTCGAAGACCTCGAGGCCCGCAAGAAAACGGTGGACGCCGCGGCGCGAGACCAGGCCAACGATGCAAAGGAGGCCGTCGCCGCCCAGAAGGAACTCGCCCGCGCGAAGGCGTCCCTTGCGGCTCTGGAAAAGCGCACTCGGTCCGAGGCGAAGAAGTTGGAGGAACGGCTCAAGACAATCGAGGGCGCGGACTCGCGTCTGGCCGCACGGGAAGAGTCCGTGCGCGCCGGGGAGGCCGAACTCGCGGGTCGTGAGGCGGACGTCAAAGAGAAGCTCGCGGATCTCGCGAAGACGACCGCCAACATGGAGGACCGAGGCCACGAGCTCGGGGACCGCGAAGACGGACTGAAGGTCCTCGCCTCGACGCTCGAGAAGCGCGACATCGAGGCGAACAAGATCGCCCAGGGAATCGAAAAGCGCAAGGCGGAACTCGATCGGCTCGACAAGGGAATCAAGGACGCGAAGGACCACCTCGCCGCGGACGCGCGGCGGGTCGCCGAGGAGCGGAAAGCTCTGGAGCGATCCAAGGCTGACATCGGCAAGCGGTCGAAGGAGATCGAGGTCCAAGCCGGGCTGGTTGCATCGCGCGAAGACGAGGCGGCCGAGCTGAAGTCGAAGGCGATGAGCCTCCTGAAGTACGCGGAGAAAGTCGCGGAGGAGAAGAGCCGCGAGCTCAAGGAGCGCATGGCCTCGGAAGAGGCGCTCCTCGAGGAGCAGCGAGCCGCCATGGAGAAGGCAGCGCGTGCCCGCGAGGACCTCGAGCAGCGCGAGACGCGTTTCGAGGCGGCCTCAGCGGAGCTCGACGCGCGGGCCAAGGCCGTCGATCAGCGCGAGAAGCGACTGAAGGAGGAGACCACGGCCCTCGCTCGCGAACGCGCGGAAGCGAAGGCGATGTGGAAGAACCTCGAGTCGGAAGGCCGGCGGGTCTCCCAGAAGGAAGAGGCCATCGAATCGCTCGTTGCCGGGGCCATCGCGAAGGAACGCGAGGCGCTCGTGGAGCAGACGCGGAAGGTGCGGGCGATGGCCGCCGATCTGAAAGGCAAGGACAAGGCGACGGAGCGGGACCGGCTGCGGTTTCAAGCGCTCGAGCGGGACCTGCAGGCTCGGAAGGTCAGTCTCGAGGCCAGGGACCGCGCGATCCGAGAAACGGAGAAGGAACTCGACCGTCGTCGCGAGGAGCTCCGTCGGATGCGGGAGAAGATCCAGGAACTCCTCTGATCACTCGCGCTCTCCCGGCGACGGCACACGGTCTCCGGCTTTCGCCGGCCATCCGTACGCGCGGAGGAAGAGGAACATGCTGCCGAACAGCGGCACGAAGATCAGCGAGCTCAGGAGATGGTACAGGGTGAAGGGCACCTGGAGATACAGGACCGTCGCCAAGCCCACTCCGAACGGCCGCGTGAGGAAGTACCATTCGCCGAACGCGGTCCACAGATCGTAGGTGATCGTGAGCGGCACGCTAATCGTCGTGAGGAGGGCGAGCGATTTGACCCGCAAGAGGACCCTCGGACGAATCCGGCGTCCGATGAAAGCGACGAACACGAATCCCGAGATGACGAAGAACGAGATACCCGCCATCGACTGGAGCGCATAGCCGGAGTATCCGGTCGACCACTCGAGAGACTGCAGGACGACCAGCGAGGTCACCGGCACGAGAACCGTCCACCAACGGCCCAGGAGGGATCCGGCGAGGAGACTGGCCACGAACACCGTCTCGAAGTTCGCGAACGTGTGCATGATGTACGTCCCGACGACCGCGACGACGATCAGGAAGCTCCCGAGGAGCCGGGTCCGGGCGTCCCCCAGGCCCGCCTCGATCGCGGCGCGCCACCCACGTCCCATTCAGCCGCCCTCCACGGACGAGACGAACTTCCAGAGGACGGAGTCGTGGTCGTGCAGGACTCTCAGGTCCGCCGCGACGTCCCCGTAGGCGCCGCTCACCCAGTACTGCCAGTAGCGACCGCCGTCCCCGTTCACGGACCCGTTGATCGCGGTGACGAACATCCCCCTCGGGATCTCGTACGGGACGTACGCGACTGGGAAGCCAAGCGTATGGCTCGCCTCGATGAGCAGGGAGAACACGGTGTTGTTCGCGGTGAGAATCGCATCGTAGGAGATCGTCCATCCGGCGCCCGTCACCTCAAGATGGACCGCGTGCACGACGGACGGCTGCACCGATGCGGGCTGGATCAGCTGCGTCGCGGCGTAGAGACCCGCGATCGCCGCGACGACCACCGCCGCGAATAGGATTGCCTGCCTGCGCTCGCTCAGCCTAGAGGCCACGCCGCTTCCTCCGAGTCACGAGGACTGTTACGACGGCGAGGGCGATGACGACCCCCACCACCAACAGAATCGCCGACCCGACGGGAAACATTCCGAGCCGAGGTCGCGTGAATGGAGGCGACGGCCCCCGTCGTCCCGCAACCCGTGATCGGTCCGGAACCCGGCGGGAGCGGTGGCGGAACACAGAGCCCCTTGACGACGACACGAATCTCGCGGATGGCGCCGAATGGGATGGCGCCAAACTTCCAGATGAAGGATAGTCCCGAACGGTTTACGGGCGTCGGAGATTGAGGCACCACATCGCGCGCCACGAAGGTGACGTTCAGGGTCACGTTCGTCACGGCGCCGAACCTCGCCGCGACCGTGATGTTGACGGGGGCATCCTCGGCGTCCGAGATGCGGCTTGGTTGTTCGACGGTCACGTTGAGAACCGTCCCGTTCACATTCGTGATCGCATAGACGTGGCCGTCGTCGCTGGGGGCGAACACCATCCCATCTGCGATGGAGGGCGAGCCGAGGATGTATTGCGCCGGGCTCGGTTCGAACTGCCACACGACGTCTCCGGTCGCTGCGTCGAGTGAATAGACCGTCCCGTTTCCCGTGTTCGTCGAAAACACGATTGTTCCGTCCGCAGAGCTCACCGACGACTGAACGGGCCCGTTCGGGTCGAAGGTCCACAGGATCTGGCCTGTCAGGGCACGTAACGCCGTCACGCGCCCGCCTCCGCCGAACGCACCGCCTCCGACAAAGAGAATGCCGCCGTGTTCGGCGGGCGACGAGATTCCCGCTCCGACGTTGGCGCGCCAGATTTCCGTTCCGGTTGTCGCGTTGACCGAATAGACATTCCCGTTTTTCGATGGGCTGATGACCAAGTTCCCGTCAATCAACGGGGATGCCGCAACGGAGTCATTCGTAGGGAAGAACCACTTCATGCTCCCGTCCGCGGCGCTGACCGCGAGAATCCCGAACGGCGGATCGAACGTGATGCCGGTGGTCCGGTTGTATGTGCCCATGACCCCGACGTAGACCATGCCGTTCGCGATCGCAGGGGATGAGAAGTGAACGGAACCGGTCGGGTGACGCCAAGCGATCGTTCCGTTGCTGGCCCAGAACGACACGACCTCCCCGGACCCGCTGGACTCGTTGAAGGTACCGATGTAGACGCGGTCTAAGATCTGCTTGGGCGACGAGGTGATGCCGCTGAATCCCGGGGTCGTCAGAAGAGAAACGTTCCATCGTTCGGCACCGCTGGTTGCATTGACCCAGTGGACCCGTCCGTCGGAGCCGCCCACGATCAGGCCGCCGTCGAACACGGCGGGCGACGACATCCCGCGAACGACGGGATTCCTCCAGACCTCTCGCCCCGTCGAATCATTGAGAGCGAACAAGCCGTTCCTCGAGTTGACGAAGACCTTTCCGTAGGCGACGCTCGGCGTGGATCCGATTTCGCTGACGCCTGTGTCGTGATCCCAGAGGACCCGCAGGGTGTGCGGTGCCTTCGACTTCGACGCACCGGTGTTGGAGGCATCGCCTCGGAACTGGATCGCGGGATACGGATTGAGAGGTGTCGGGACCGGATATCGTCCCGCAAACGTGACGCCGTCGAACGCCGCATTGTACAGGGCAATCGCATCGCCGTCCGTGAGGACGAGAGTCGAAAGCCCGGTTGACGCAAACTCCCATCGACTTTGTGTCCCGTTCCACCGGAAGAGACCCACAAAACCCGAGGGCGGACTCCGATTTCCGACATCGGTCACCGCGACTCCGCAACACGCGTACCAGGTCCACCTGATGTCCAAGCCGAGCTGCCCCGCGGCGGCCAACGTCGCGTTCCAAGTGGCATTTACGGCCGATGGGTCCGGAACGAAGGCGGGAGACCAATCGTAGGCGCCGTCGCCAAGGTCGAACAGGATGGAGATGGAGGCGGAACTTGCGACCATCGTTTTCAATCGAACCATCGGTCCGGGGACAATCAACGCCGCCGCTGCAAGAACCACGGCGAAGGCGATAAACCAGACCTGAACCACACCGTCAACCCCACTTGACGATTGTCCTATGAACTTGAGTACTTAAGAATGCTGGCATGCCCTTTTCGTCCACGAGGTCATGTCCTTTCTCCATGGAGCTACTCCGGGATCTCCGCGCAAGCACGCGTCTGCTGTTCCTCTTCGAAGTCACGACGAACCGCCACACGCGCCTCCGGACGATCGCAGAGCGACTGGACATGACGGTCCAGGGGGCGTCGGAATATGCGCACGGGCTCCAGAAGGACGGTCTGCTGACGCTCGTCAACGGCGAGTACCGCGCCACGAAGAAGGGCGTGGACCATCTGCACGACCGCTTCGTGGAGCTGCGGGGTTTCGTCGAGCGCGCCGGTCGGGCGATGGCCGTCGTCGAGACGACGGAAGCCCTAGCTGGAGGCGCGGTCCGCCATGGCGACCACCTCGGGCTGTTCATGGAGAACGGTTTGCTCGTCGCGTACTCCGGGCGGACGTCGCCGTCCACGGGAATCGCTGCCCATGACGCGGCGAAAGGCGAACTCCTCGCGGTCCGCAACCTCGAAGGGATCGTCGCCCTCCGACCCGGCCGGATCGTCGTGGCGCGGGTGCCGCCCGGGAGCCGCGGAAGGACAGTACCCGCATCGAAGCGACTCCTGCGGGAGACGCGAGGGTTCGTCGTCGCCGCCTTGGATCCGGCCGGCCTCGTGGCGGCGAGGGAGCTCGGCCTGCGCCCCCGAATCGAGTTCGGGGCCGTCCCCGCGACGGTCGAGGCGGCCGAGCGAGGCGTCGACGTCCTCCTGCTGCTCCCGGAGGAGAGGGCCATGGAGGCCATCCAGGCGATCGAGGCCGCGAACGCGCGGCTCGAGGACAAGATCCCTTACGAGAGCGTCGCCCTGGGCTGATCACTCGAGGATCGACACCGTGTCGATCCGCCCGTCGGCGTCGCGGTCCTGGCCGGCGACGACCCGATAGAAGTCTTCTCCGGGCTTGTATCCGTCAAGGACGTCGTCCGCGGACTGGGTGAGGCCGAGGATTGCCGCCATCGTGCCGACCGCGTGCAGGCCGCCGAGCAGGACGACGGCCCGCGAGGGATTCCACGGGCTTCGGACCTTCGCGATCAGCCCGACCTGCTCGTCCGCGTACTGCCGCTTCGTGCGCGACGACTCCATGCGCCACACCTGCTTCCAGTCGAAATTCACCGCGAGGTGCGGGTTCAGGTCCATCGTGATGATGTTCGCGACCGGACCGCCGACCAGGATCAGGTGGTCCCGCACCGGACCGGCCGCCTTCAGCTCCGTGTCGAGCCGGACCAGCGGGCGTTTCGGCGCTGCGAAGAGCCGTCCGAGGAAGAACCCGAGCTCGACGGCGTACGGGGAATCGCGAGACGTCGTGCTGAAGGGTCCGTGCGTGTACGGCGAGCCAACGACGATCGAGCCGTTGAAGGTCCCCTCGCTCGAGAACTCCTCGAGGAAGCGCGCGACGATCCCTGCGTGCGGCAGCAGCGGGGAGGCCACGGGCTTGCCGCGTCCCTTGAGGACGATCGCGAACGCTTCCGCGGTCGGCGCGAGGACGCGGGCCGACGCGCCCCGCTTCGACTCCTCGCGGAGGACCTCGAGGAGGCCCGCGCGTTCCAGCCGCCGCACGTGATAGTAGACCTTCTGCTCGTGGATGTTCAGGCGGGCCGCCAAGGCGTTCGGGTAATCGGGCGCTCGGGCGAGCTCTTGGAGGATCCGCCACGCCAGCGGCGAGGAGAGGGGCGCGACCCGCTCGGGCTTCTCGAGGATCTCGGCTTCGCGGCCGACCGCCCCTTGCGGGGTGTCCTCGACGAGCCAGCGACGCACCATGCGACGCGCAAGGCGACGATCGCTATTAATCCTTTGTTACTGGTTCCCGTAATGTTGTAGTATTCCTTTTAGTACTGGCATGACGTCCGAAGAGGACATGGAGAATCCGTCGCACCCCGGCGAAGGCCACGAACAAGAAGCGTTCTCAGCGGGTGGACTGGTCCCGCAAGGCATATGCCGCCGGCGGCGTGAATCCGCCGGCCGTCCGGAGCGCGGAGAGGTGGTCGGCCGATGAAAGCAGTCATCCTCGCGGCGGGGGAAGGCGCCCGGATGGGGCCCTTCACGGCGTCGCTGCCGAAGGGCATGATCCCCGTCGGGAACCGCCCGCTCCTCGAGTACGTCGTCCAGGCGCTCGTGGAGAACGGGGTCCACGACCTCTTGTTCATCGTGGGGTACCGGCGGGAGCGCATCCAGGCGTACTTCCAGGACGGCAAGGCGTTCGGCGCGCACATCACCTACGTCACGCAGACGAAACA
>WNGK01010057.1_pt1 | contig 12362 bp, 8 predicted proteins | sample 5400601 | NCBI WGS metagenome assembly WNGK01 (sample SAMN13153376, study PRJNA577476) | soil metagenome | isolation source: 60 cm soil or saprolite under Garry oak tree replicate 1 | place: USA:California | collected 2016-06-15 | reverse complement strand
AACGGTTCCTTTGTTTGCCACACGACGAGGCCGCGCCAGTTCTTCTCGGCCTCTGCGATCGCGGCAAGCAGCCCGTCGAGAACCTCGTCGCTGATCGTATGCTGCTTGGTCTTGAACGAGGCGATCGCGATGTCGTCGCCGGTGTGCCAGACACGTACCGCGTCGGTCTCGAGGATGGTCGTGCCGGGCGCAGGCGTTTCGCCGAGAATCGGATCCGGAAAATACTGCCGCGCATAGACCGGCAGGCGCGAGCGCGGCCGGAAGCTCCCGGTCGCTGCCGAATAGGCGCCTGCGCGCGCATGCACGCCGGCTGCAGCGGGCCCTTCATCCACCCATGCGGGCAGCGGAACCGTAGCCAACGCTCGACCGGCGGCGATGTCCTCGGCGACCCAGTGCGCGATTGCCTTCCACCCCGCGGCCTGCCACGTTTCGAACGGGCCCATCTGCCAGCCGAAGCCCCAGCGAATCGCGAAGTCCACGTCGCGCGCGTTATCGGCGATGGCGGCCAGGTGATACGCACAATAGTGGAAGAGATCGCGGAAAATTGACCACAGGAACTGCGCCTGGGGGTTCGTATGAGCGCGCAGCGCTCCGAACCGCTCGCCGGGCGTCTTCAGCGCCAGGATGGCAGCAACGCCCGGATCGATCTCTCCCGCCGATGGCCGGTAGCTTTGCGTGCCCGGATCGAGCACCTGGATATCCTTGCCCACCTTCCGGAAGAAGCCCGCGCGGGATTTCTGCCCGAGCGCGCCCTGGTCGATGAGGGCCTTGAGCCACGACGGCGGCTGGTAGTACCTGTGCCAGGGATCGTCGGGAAGCGTCTCGTCCATCGTCCGGATGACGTGCGCCATCGTGTCGAGGCCGACGACGTCGGAGGTCCGGTAGGTGGCGCTGCGCGCGCGGCCGATCGCGGGACCGGTCAGCGCGTCGACGATGTCGAACCCGAGCCCGAGCCGCTCGGTGTGCACCATCGTCGAGATGATCGAGAACACGCCGACCCGGTTGGCGACGAAATTCGGGGTGTCCTTGGCGCGCACCACGCCTTTGCCGAGCGTCGTGACCAGAAACGTCTCGAGCTGGTCGAGGAGCTCCGGTTGCGTATCGCGCTGCGCGATCAGCTCGACCAGGTGCATGTAACGCGGTGGATTGAAGAAGTGGATTCCGCAGAAGCGCGGGCGAAGAGCGACGGGGCAGGCCTGCGCCAACGCGTTGATCGACAGCCCCGACGTATTGCTGGCGAAGATCGCCTGCGCGCCGATATGCGGCGCGACCTTCTCGTAGAGCGCCTTCTTCCAGTCCATGCGCTCGGAGATCGCCTCGACAACCAGATCGCAGTCCGCGAGCAGCGCCAGGTGCTGGTCGTAATTCGCCGGAACGATGCCCTCGGCACGGTCCTTTGCCGCGAGGGGGGACGGCTCGAGGTTCTTGAGATTCTCGATCGCCTTCAGCACGATGCCGTTCGGATCACCTTCCTTGGCGGCGAGGTCGAACAGCAGCACCGGAACACCGGCATTGGCGAGATGCGCGGCGATCTGCGCGCCCATGACGCCTGCGCCCAGGACGGCGGCTTTGCGAACCACAAACCGGGGCTCTGATATTCGACTATTCATGGGCCGCCAAAAAAAAATCGCCGCAGCGTGGCTGCGGCGTCGAGGGTTTCCCGTCAGATCGCAACGATCACTTGGCCGTGTAGGTCAGTTGAAGGCCGACGATGTTGACATTGCTCCGGTACGAGCCGCTGATCAGACCGTTGGCGGCCGTGCTCCCCTCGTTTTGATTCATGCTGGGGTCGCGCACCCAGATGTAGGCATAGGCGAGATCGATCGCCAGGCTCGGCGAAAACTTGTATTGCACGCCGAGTGCCAGCCACGTCCGGTCATTGTCAGGCAGCCGCGGTGTACGCTGCGCATCGCGAACGGGCGATTGATCGTAAGCAACGCCTCCGCGGAGGATCCAAGTGTCGCTGTAGCGGTAGTTCGCGCCGGCCGAAATGCGCCACGTATCACGGAAGTTCTCGGGCGTCGTCGACAGGACCACGCCCGTGCTGCGGACGATCTTCAGCTCCTGAATCGTGCTCCATCCCGTGTACTGGAGGTCCGCCATCAGGTCCCACTTGTTGTTGAACTGATGGAAGATCGACACGTTCGCCGTGTCGGGCATCTCGATGGCGATCGTCACGTCACCGCTCGCGAGCTGCGCATTCACGCCATTGACCAGCAGGCCCCCCACCGGCGCCAGCGACGGCGGCAGAGGCCCGAGCGAGGCAACCGTGGGGTTGGTGAAATCGACCGAGCCGCTGACGGTGTACTTGACCTTCGAGCGGTAATGCGCACCGATCCGCGTCTGGTCGCTCGCCTGCCACAAGGCCCCCAGATCCCAACCCCAGGCACTGTCGCTGCCGTGAACATCGGCACCCGACTCCAATCCCGCGGCCGATCCGATGAGCACAGGTGCCGCCGCAGCAGGAAGCTGGCCGGCGGCAACGAGGCCACCCACACCCTGCGCGAAAAAGCCGGCGTAATTCACTCTGCTGGTCAGGGTGGCCTTCAGTCGCTGCCAGCTGACGCCGCCGCCGACGGTCAGGTTCTTGGTCGGTTCCCACGACAATACGGGGTTGATGTTGACGGTATCGAGCTTCGACTTGACGGCCTGGAAGCGCCCGAGCCAGTCCGAGTCGTAATCCGTCTTCAGTCCGAACGGGACGTTCACGCCCAGACCGAACGACCACTTGTCGGTGAAGGGAATGCCGAGATACAGGTTTGGCACCACCGCACAACTGCCGGCGTCTCCCCCGGTCCCGCCGAGGGGTTGCAACGCCGCCGCCTGGGAGCCGCTGTCGTGAAACTTGGCCGATGGGCAGATGAGATTGGCGGCGACGACCGCCTGCAGGGTCTGCAGCCGCACCAGTCCGGCCGGGTTGTAGAAGATGGTGCTCACGTCCTCGGCGGCCGCGGCACCGCCCGCGTAAGCGTGGCCGAGCCCACTCGCATTCTGTTCCTGCAACGCGAACGCCGCGCCGAGCGCGTGACCGGCCGACAACGACAACGCTACGCCGACGGCCGCTGCCAGCCGCGTACGACGGAATCCCTGGGAACTCATGTTGTACGTCCTCCTGTCAGTGGATGCGGCTTATTCGGATTCTTCGGCGGGCACCGCAGAGTGCCACGCGTGGCCGGTAACTATACACGTCGGGCCCGATGGATGCCTATTCGGGTGGAAGCGGCACCGGTCGGCGATCGGGTCCGACGGCAACGTACGTCAAGCTCGCCTCGGTCACCTTGACGCAGATCATCTTCCCCGGGTTGCGCTGCGCGTACACCTGTACGTCGACGGTCACCGAGGTGCGGCCAACGTGCGTTATGGTTGCGTAGAAGCTCACCACGTCGCCAACCAGTACCGGCTGCTTGAAAACGAACGAGTTGACTGCGACCGTCGCGACCCGGCCGCGTGCGCGTCGCGCTGCGGGGACCGCGCCTGCAACGTCGACCTGCGACATCACCCAGCCGCCGAAGATGTCACCGTGCTGATTCGCATCGGCAGGCATCGGCACGACGCGCAGAGCGGGGTCCTGATTCGGTAGTGAAACGTTTTCGTCCATCAAGTTCGACAGCTTCACCACAGAGGACACAGAGGGCACAGAGAAACCCTTTTCTGGTCTTTCTCTCTGTGTGCTCTGTGCTTTCTGTGGTTCAAGATCTTCATGCGGCTTTCCGGCGCGCCTCGTCCCGAAGCTCGCGCCGCAGGATCTTGCCGACGTTGGACTTGGGCAGCTCGGGACGGAACTCGACTTCCCGCGGGACCTTGTAGCCGGTGAGCTGCGAACGGCAATGCACGAGAAGCGCCTCGGCGGTGAGCCCCGGATCTTTCCTGACGACGAAGAGCTTCACCGCTTCGCCCGACTTGGCGTCGGGCACGCCGATTGCGGCGCACTCGAGCACGCCGGGGTGCGTGACGACGACCGACTCGACCTCGTTCGGATAGACGTTGAACCCGGACACGAGAATCATATCCTTCTTGCGATCGACGATGCGCACGAAGCCGCGGTCGTCCATCACGCCGATGTCTCCTGTCGCGAGCCAGCCGTCGGCATCCAGCACCTTGGCCGTCTCGTCGGGCCGCTGCCAGTAGCCGGCCATCACTTGCGGACCCTTGATGCAGAGCTCGCCCGGTTGCCCGAGCGGCACGTCACGACCCGCCTCGTCGCGCATCACCGCATCGGTCGACGGAATGGGCAGGCCGATCGCCCCGTTGTATTCGGGGAGATCGAGCGGATTCATCGTCGCCGCCGGCGAGGTCTCGGTCAGGCCGTACGCTTCGATCAGCGGCACGCCGGTCACCTCCTTCCAGCGCTCGGCAACAGCGCGCTGCACGGCCATCCCGCCGCCCAGGGTCATCTTCAATGTAGAGAAATCGAGCTTGGCGAAGTCCGCGTTGTTGAGCAACGCGTTGAAAAGCGTGTTGACTCCGGTGAGGACTGTGAAGCGATGCCGGCCCATTTCCTTGACGAACCCAGGAATGTCGCGCGGATTGGTGATCAGCACGTTCTCGGCGCCGAGCGTCATGAAGACGAGGCAGTTCGCAGTCAGCGAAAAGATGTGATAGAGCGGCAGCGGCGTGAGAATCACGTGCCGCTCGTCGCCCAGGAACGGCTTCACCCAGGCGCCGGCCTGCAGCAAATTGGCGATGATATTCCGGTGCAGCAACATCGCCCCCTTCGCAATGCCGGTCGTGCCGCCGGTGTATTGCAGGAACGCGATGTCCTCGTGCGTGATGGGCACATGCTCGAGCTTGCGCCGGCCGCCTTCGGCCAGCGCTTCGGACAGCCGCATCGAGCCCGGGAGACTCCACGCCGGGATCAGTTTCTTGACGTGGCGCAGCACGAAGTCGACCAGCAGGCCCTTCCAGCCGAGGAGCTCGCCGATGCTGGTCACGATGACCTGCTTGACCGCTGTCTTGCCGACGACTTCCTGCACGGTGTGCGCGAAGTTCTCGACGACGACGACCATCTCGGCGCCGCTGTCGGTCAATTGATGCTCGAGCTCGCGCGGCGTGTACAGCGGGTTGGTATTCACCACCGTATAGCCCGCGCGCAGAATACCGAACAGGCACACCGGATACTGCAGAATGTTGGGCATCATCAGGGCGACGCGCGCGCCCTTCTTGAGGCCGCGTCCCTGGAGAAACGCGCCGAACGCGGCGGATCGGGCATCGAGCTCAGCAAAGCTGATCGAATGTCCCATGCAGGTGTAGGCTGGCCGCGGGCCGAATTGCTCGACGACCCGATCGAATACGTCGCGTATCGACGCGTAGGCGTTGATGTCGATCTCGGCGTCGACGCCTTTCGGATACGACTTGAGCCAGATCCTGTCCACAGTCCCCTCCCCGGAGGTCTGTTCCGCTCTTGTGTCTACGGTTTTGGGCCCATGCTAGGGGGCGTCCCGTCTATTTTCGGCGATTCCGAGAGCGCGGTCCATCCATCCAAACAGGGCCATCAATTCAGCGGCTGCTGGTTGCCAAGGGTAGCGTCGGGACGGCGCCCGCCAATGCCTCCGAGGCTCCGGAACCCGCCGCGTAGTGCAGCGGACCGCCGCGGAACGGCGCAAAACCGGTGCCGAAGATCGCGCCCGCATCGACCAGGTCGGCGTCGGCGACGATGCCCTCGGCGAGTGCAGCCTTGGCTTCGGTGACGAACGGCTGGATCAGTCGCTGCATGAGCCCGGGCGGCGGTGTGCCGCTGGAACGTTTGGCCGCCTTACCGCTCGACCAGTCGTAAAAGCCTCGCCTGGTCTTGCGCCCGAGCTCGCCCGCCGCGATCAGCTCGGAGAGTTTTTTCGGCGGCGGCGCATCGGGGTCGAGCATCTTGCCGACCGCGAGGCAGATGTCCAGCCCGACCGTGTCCGCAAGCTCTATCGGTCCCACCGGCATGCCGAAGTCGAGCGCGGCCTTGTCGACGACCTCCGCGGCGATGCCCTCGTCGACGCACCGCATCGCTTCCATGAGGTAGGGTGCCAGCACGCGATTGACGAGGAAGCCTGGCGCGCTCTTCACCGGCAGCGGAAGCTTGTCGATCTGCCGGACAAACGCGGACGCCTGCGGCACCAGATCGCTCCTCGTTCTCGCGCCGATCACGATCTCCACGAGCATCATGCGCGGGACCGGATTGAAGAAGTGGAGCCCGATCAGGCGCGCGGGATCCTCGAGCGAAGTACCGATCTGCTCGAGTGGAATGCTCGATGTGTTGGTGGCCAGCAGCGCGTCCGGCCGCGCCCTGTCCTGGAGCGCGGCGAACAGGGTCCGCTTGGCGTCGAGATCCTCGAAGATCGCCTCGATGATCACGTCGGCTCGCGCAACGCCATCGCCGGCGACGTCGGGAATCAGCCGATCGAGCGCGTCGCGGGTGCGGCGTGGATCCTTGAGCCGGTCTGCGAAGAGCTTCGCGGCGCGTTGCATGGCGGGCTTCAGTCGCTCTGCCGTTTGATCCTGCAGGGTCACCGTCAGGCCGCGCAACGCGCACCATGCGGCGATGTCGCCGCCCATCGTACCCGCGCCCACGACGTGCACATGCTTTGCCTGCGACCCATCGTCGCGGCCGAACGCTTTCAAGCGCTCCTGCAGCCGGAACACGCGGATGAGGTTCATCGCCGTGGGCGTCTGGATCAGGTGTGCGATCGACGCGGGATCCGACGCGGGCGGCCCGAGCGCGTCGCCGTCGTGCTTGACCCAGATGTCGAGAATTGCGTAGGGCGCCGGATAGTGCTCGGGGCGCGCTCGTGCGGCGACCTTCTTTCGCGCCTGTGCGGCGATGATCGGGCGGATCAGCGGATTCAAGGTGAGCGACAGCGGGAAGGGCACACGCCGCGGTTGCGGCGCGGCGAGCAGAATGCCGCGCGCGGTATTCATCATGATGCGCGGCGGCACGCACTCGTCGGCGACACCCAGCTTTTTCGCCCGTCGCGCGTCGATCGTTCGCCCCGTCAGCAGCAGGTCGAGTGCCGCGGGCGCGCCCGCGAGCCGCGGCAGCCGACGCATACCGCCCCAGCCGGGCACGATGCCCAACATCACTTCGGGCAGGCCCAGGCGCGTGCCGGGATCGTCGACGACGACGCGATAGCGGCACGCGAGCGCGAGCTCCAGCCCGCCGCCAAGACAGAATCCGCGTACCAGCGCAAGCGTCGGATACGGTGCAGCGGCGAGCTCGTTGAAGGTGTCCCAACCGCGCTTGACGATCGCCAGCGCATCGTCCACCGTCCTGACCCGCTCGAATTCCTGGATGTCGGCGCCGGCGATGAAGCCGCTGTCCTTGCCCGAGCGTATGACCAGTCCCTTGGGCGGCGAGCTCGAGAGCTCGCGCAGAACGGCACGAAGCTCGTCGAATACGTCCACCGAGAGCGTGTTGGTCGTCGTGCCGGTCTTGTCGAAGACGAGCCAGGCGATGCCATCGGCGTCGCGATCGATCGTCCAGTGCCTGAGATCGAGCTTCGGCGCCATGTCGGTCACGGAAGGACCCCCACGCTTGCGGCTGACGCCGCTGCGCTGCCCCCAAACGCGGGGGCGCAATTCGCGCCTTGGGGCGGCCCTGCGGCGCTCATGCGCTTTCCACCAGCATCGCGCCACCCAGGCCGCCGCCGATGCAGATCGCGGCCACTCCGCGCTTGCCGCCGATGCGCTTGAGCACATCGAGCGTGTGGAGCACGATTCGCGCCCCCGACGCGCCGACCGGATGTCCCAGGGCGATCGCTCCGCCGTCGACATTGAGCTTCGCCTGATCGAGGCTGCCCAGCGCGTGTTCGAGGCCCAGCTCGGCCATGCAATAACCGTCGTCGGCCCACGCGCGGAGGCACGCGATGACCTGCGCGGCGAAGGCTTCGTTGATCTCCCAGGCGTCGATGTCGCCAAGCTTCAGGCCGTGTCGCTTGAGCAGCGGTGTCGCGGCGTGCACCGGCCCCAATCCCATTTGCGCCGGATCGAGGCCGGCCCATTCGCTGTCGACGATCGTGCCCAGCACCGGTAGCTGGTATCTCGCGACGGCGGTTTCGGATGCCAGCACGAGCCACGCCGCGCCGTCGGTGATCTGCGAGCTGTTGCCAGCGGTGACGTTGCCGTACTTGCGATCGAAGAACGGCCTCAGCTTGGCCAGGTTCTCGGATGTCGAATCCTCGCGCACGCCGTCATCAGCGTCGTAGAGGTTTCCGCTGGAATCGAACAGCGGCACGATCTCGCCGGCGTAATGGCCGCTCTTTTGCGCGGCGAGCACGCGCCGATGGCTCTCCGCCGAGAATTCGTCCATCTCGCGACGCGTGATGCCGAACCGGAACGCGAGATTCTCCGCCGTTTGACCCATGAGCAACCCCACCATCGGGTCGGTCAACCCTTTCATGATGCCGATGATGGGCGTCAGCGCCGCCGCCGGGCTCAACTTGAGAAACGACGCCGCCTTTTCGCCGAAGCTCTTCGCGGACGAAAATCGCGTGAACCAGAGCACCATTTTCTCGGAATAGAGGAGCGGCGCACGCGAGAGCGCGTCGACCCCGCCCGCGAGCACCAGGTCCGAGCGGCCGCCGCGGATGTTGGCGATCGCCGAGTCGAGCGCCTGCATACCGGAGGCGCAATTGCGCATCACGGTCCAGCCCGGGACCTTAAGCCCGCAGCCCATGCGTAGCGCGACCACGCGGCCGATGTTGACCTCGTCCGGCGAGGGACTCGCGCAGCCGAGGATCACCTCGTCGTGATCGGCGGGCGCGAAGCGTTGCCGCAGTAGCAGCGCCCGGCCGGCTTGCGTCGCGAGATCCGACGCGGCGAAGGGACCCGGGCGGTTGCGCGCCTTGAGGAACGGCGTCCGCGCACCATCGACGACGAAAATGGGTTGAGTCATGGCTGCCTCGACGCGTTATGCCGCTGCCTTTCGCGCAACGGCGTCTTCCAACGCAGGTATCGCCGCCGGCGGACGCATCTCCGAGAGGCCCAGGTCCTGTGCGAAATCGTCGACGCGGATCACCTGGTCGACCAGCCTGCGCGCCTTGCGCACGAGGGCGAGCTCCTCAGCGGTGATCACGTTCGCGGCTTGCGCCGCGGCCGCACGGTCCTCTCCCGGCTTGACCGGGAAACGTCCGGCCCTCTGCGCCTCGCGGATGCGCGCCTCGATGGGCTCGGCCGTGAGAGTCGCCTCGAGCGCGAGCTCGATGATCCGGATGGCGTCACCGTCGTCCTTCGGCAGGTACATCCCGCAGGTCAGGCGATCGCGCGTCGCCGACGGTTCGATCAGGAGCCTGGCGACCTCGTGCCCCAAGTCGTCCGCCGGCACCACGTACGGACGGCCGAGTGGAAAAACGGTCCGCCGCATCACCGCGGCGATCAGCCGATTGGGAAAGTTGGAGATCACTCCTTCGAGCGCGGTCTGCGCCTTGAACATCGCGTCCCAGATCGCCCAGTGCATGAGTGGTGCGTCGGCCGCCTGCCGGCCCTCATCCTCGAAGCGCTTAAGCGTGGCGGAGCACAGGAACAGATACGACAGCACGTCGCCCAGACGCGCCGAGAGCTTCTCCTTGCGTTTGAGCGCGCCGCCGAGCACGCCCATCGACACGTCGGCTAGAAACGGTGGCCGAAGAGCGCGCGGTCGAAAGCGACCGACGCCGCTTGGCGGCCCGCGTTGTTCGCTGCGGCCATCTCTTCGAGCACGTAGGGATGGCAGCGGATTGCACCCTGCCCGAAGATGATGAGGCTCCGCGTCAGGATGTTGGCGCCTTCGACCGTGATCGATACCGGAACCTGCATGTACGCCGCGCCGAGGAAGTTCGACGGCCCCATGCAGATGCCCTTGCCGCCGGCGATGTCCATGGCGTCGATGATGATGCGGCGGCTTCGATCGGTGAGGTGATACTTCGCGATCGCCGAGAGCACGGCGGGCTTTTCGCCGCGGTCGACCATGCCCGCGATCAGTTTGTGCGTCGCATCCATCGAGTACAGGTAGCCGCCCATGCGCGAGAGCGGTTCCTCGATGCCCTCGAACTTTCCGATCGGGGTCTTGAACTGACTGCGTACGCGCGCGTAGGCACCGGTGGCACGCACGACGAGTTTGGACATCCCCGTCGACAACGACGGCAGCGAAATGCCGCGACCGGCCGCGAGAGACTCCATCAGCATCCGCCAACCCTTGCCGATCATCGTCTGGCCGCCGATCACCCAGTCGATCGGAATGAAGACGTCCTTCCCCCAGTTGGGGCCGTTCTGGAATACCGCGTTCAACGGCATGTGCCGGCGGCCGATGTTGACGCCCGGATGGTGGGTCGGAATCAGCGCGCAGGTGATGCCGAGGTCTTCCTGGTCGCCGAGCAGATGGTCGGGGTCGAAAACGCGAAAGGCGAGGCCGAGGAGGGTCGCCACCGGCCCCAGGGTGATGTAGCGCTTGTCCCAGGTGAGTTTGAGCCCGAGCGTCTGCCGCCCCTGGTACTCCCCTCGGCAGACGATGCCGGAGTCGGGAATCGCCGCGGCATCGGAGCCGGCGTGCGGATTGGTCAGCGCGAAGCATGGAATTTCCGTGCCTTTGGCGAGGCGCGGCAGGTAATAACGTTTCTGCTCCTCGGTCCCGTAGTGCCGCAGCAATTCGCCGGGCCCCAGCGAGTTGGGAACCATCACGGTGACGACCACCGCGCTGCAGCGCGAAGCGAGCTTGGCGACGACCTGCGAGTGCGCGAACGCCGAGAAGCCCAGACCCCCGTACTCCTTCGGGATGATCATGCCGAGAAAGCCCTTGTCCTTGATGAATTGCCAGACGGGTGCCGGCAGATCCTTGTAGACGTGCGTCGTTTCCCAATCGCTCACCATGCCGCAAAGCTCTTCACATTCGTGGTCGAGGAAACGCTGCTCGTCAGCGCTGAGCTTCGGCGCGGGAAGCGCGAGAAGCGCCTTCCAGTCGGGGCGCCCCGAGAAAAGCTCGCCGTCCCAGCCGACGGTCCCGGCTTCGATCGCCTCGCGTTCGGTCGACGTCATCGCCGGAAGGATCCTGCGGAAGACCCCCAGAACGCCGTCGCTCACCAGCGCGCGGCGGAGCGGCGGCACGTTGAGCGGGATCGCCAGTACGACCAGCAGGACCGCCAGCACGATCACCAGCAGCGGTGGAAGAAGGTGCGCTTCCCACGCGGCGGCGAGCGCGAGTGCAATCGCACCGGACCACCACCCGCCCGCCGCGTCCACGTAGGCCAGCGCGAGAAAGCCGGCGATGACGGCCAAAACCCAGACGACTGTGAGTGTCAGCATCGAGATTCCTATCGTGTGGGGAGCTCGCGGGCGGGTTCCCCGTCGAGCTCGGAGAGATCGGGCAGCGGGGCTTTGAGACCCGCGATCAGGAACGGCGCCAGCCGTCGCAGTAGCATCTCGTCACTGGTGGTGCGCCCTTGCGAAAGCGCTGCGATCAGCTTGAGCGCGTCGGTGCCGGCGAGCGTGAACGACAGCGCGCCCATCACAAAATGCAGGCGCCAGGTCAGCTCCTTCCTTGGCAACTGAGGCAGTGCACGCCCGAACGCGGCCTTGAAGCGCGCGATCATCAATGCGTATTGCTCGGAGAGGAATTGACGAATGAACGGGGCGGGATCTGCATACGCACGTCCGAGCAGGCGCAGGAAATTCTTGCCGCCGCGCTCCGGGTCGCGTGCAAGCCTGAGCGCAGGGATGAACATCGCCGCAAGGATCTTTTCGCACGACAGCGGCTTCGGCGCAGACTCGTGCTCGAAACGCGTCAGCAGGTCGAGGCGCTCCTGGTTCATCGGGTCGAGACGACGCCGCAGCACCGCTTCGAACAGCTCTTCCTTGCTGCCGAAGTGATAGTGGACGGCCGCCAGATTGACGCTGGCCGCTGCGGTGATTTGCCGCAACGTCGTGGCCTCGAAGCCGTGCTCCATGAACAGCGCCTCGGCAGCGTCGAGGATCCGGCCCTTGGTTGCCGAGCTCTTTGGCGTTTCGAATGCAATGACCCGTCCCCCCATCGGATGTTGCCTCCATTGGTTTAGCTCCGGGCATGCCGGGCTTCGCCTGCCAGCCTTGGTCGGTGAGACCGGGGCTATCCTTTCAGGATTCGGGCTTGCGTCCTGCGCCGGGCCGCCCGTTCAATTAAACGTTTGTTTGAATCCTACGGCGGACCGGGAGCCGTTGTCAATTCGGGAGCACGGCCTCGGTCGTGGTTATACTGACCGCGAAAATCGTGGAGCTCCATCGATGCCCAGCATATCCGTGACGCGTCACCATAACCTCGACCATAAGCGAGCGAAGACGGCCGCCGAAAAAATCGCGCGCGATCTCAAGAAGCGCTTCGAGCTCGAGTACGCATGGGACGGCGACCATATCGCCTTCGAGCGGCCCGGATTGTCGGG
>WNGK01019933.1_pt2 | contig 12364 bp, 10 predicted proteins | sample 5400601 | NCBI WGS metagenome assembly WNGK01 (sample SAMN13153376, study PRJNA577476) | soil metagenome | isolation source: 60 cm soil or saprolite under Garry oak tree replicate 1 | place: USA:California | collected 2016-06-15 | reverse complement strand
CGGTCGGCGCCTCGATCGGGGCGCTGAAGCCGACCGATACGGTGAATCCAGGCTTCCACTCGGTGATCGCATGCTGGACTTGCGTTCCGACCGCGTGGCTCCGGGCCTGGTGGTCGCCGGTCTCGGTGCCGAGCGGCAGCAGGGCGACCACCTGGTCGGAGCGGCCCTGGACGAGAGCGCGCTGGTAGCTCGTGCGCACCACTGCGGTCACCCGCCTCAGGAACTCACGCTTGAGCGCCTGGATCGCGTCCTCTGAGATCTGGCGCGCCCGGACGAAGCCGCGGAAGTCGTCGATGTCGACCAGCACGACTATGTGGCTGCCGTTCAGCGGGTAGCCGACGTGGCGCGCCCGCCGCTGCGCCGCGGCCTCGTCGCCGTAGGTGCCGTGGAGGAGGTCCTCGAGGAACTCGCCCCGGACTCGGCCTTCGACCTCGGAAAGCTCGCGCTCCTTGGCGATCGACAGCGCGAGCACGAGGGCCGCCTGCTCGATGGCCATGAAGGCGAGCTCCTCGTTGTGCGGCGGGTGATCGAGTACGGAGATGTATCCGAGGACCTGGTTGGCGGCGAAGATCGGGGCGATCAGGCGCTCACGCGACATGCCGAGGTGCGGAAACGCCGGCACCTTGACCGGGCCGCGCTTGGCCTCGACCTCGCGGAGCATGCGCTGGATCTGCGGGTCGAAAAGAACCCGGTGCGGCGTGCCCTGGCGGAGGATGGTCTCCTTGCGGTGCGGGTCGGCGCTGCCGCCTGCGTGCGCGAGCAGGTGGAAGCTCGCGTCCTCGACCACGACGGCGCTCTCGAGCAGGTCGGCGAGCGTGCGGCAGATCTCGTTGACGCCCTTGCCGTCGAGGACGAGCTCGGAAAAGCGTTTGTGGATCTCGATCGACCTCTTGAGCCGCCAGTGCTCGGCGTTGATGATCCGCTCGAGCAGGGGCGAGATCAGGTCGACGAACTGGACGTCGGAGGAGACGGTGAAGAGCGGCACCTTCAGCCGGTCGGCCTCCGAGACCATCTCGGGCGGCAGCTTGCGCAGGTACGGAAGGGGGCGGACGACAAGCCCCGCACCGCCGCCTTCGGCGATGCGCCCGACCAGGCGGATCTGCGCGTCGGGATCGTCCTTGATCGGGAAGCCGCTCGTGAACATGAGATCCCCGGCGCGCGGTTGGATCTCCGGGGTCTCCATCAGGCGGACCCACTCGACCTGGCGGTCGAGCCCGCCCGCGCCGGCCACGAGCTTGGCCGAAGCCAGCACCGAGCGCATCACCTCGCGCACGGTGGGACGAGGTTCCTCCGCCCCTGTTTCGACCTTCTTCGCAGCCAAGCGATCCAAGCTTAGAGTGTGGATGGAGGACAATCAACCCGGGCAAACGATTGTGCGGCGAACACTATGATGAGTTCGACGCAGCGCGTTAACTTCGCTGCATGACGATCCAGGACGCCCCGGCCTGCGACCGGCACGACACCGCGGTGCCGATGCAGCTGCGAACGATGCACTCTGACGTTTCACGGCCTGAGGTCCTGGTCGGATTGTTCGACTGCCCCGAGTGCGGGCACGAGCGCTGGCTGCCCATCAAGACCAGTTACGCGGAAAGCGAGGCGGCAGTCCCCGCGGCCTAGTTCTCAGATCGGGCGTTCAGGCCCGAGCGGAGTCGGACTCAACGCTTAGTGAAGCCGTGCGCCTGCGCCTCTGCGGCGGTGCAGTAGTACTCGGTCCCGCCCCAGATGTTGATCTCGACTCCGTAGCCCGGCGCTCCCGGTTCGACGTAGTAGCCCTCTTCCAGGATGTGCCTCGCGATCACAGGCTCACCGCCGCACCGCAGAGATGCGGCCTCGAAGGCGACATAGGGACCGTCAAAGATGAGCAGAGGTACTAAGAAGACTCCAAGCCAAACGACGAGCCCGAGCGATGTCAAGACCGTCCGCACCCATGAGCTTTGCCGCAGCGCGCTCCGGGCGATCACGACCGCGCCGGCCAGGCAGACCATCGTCACCACGAAGGCCAAGAACCCCGTCACCTGCGCTAGTTTTGGGTGATCAGCTGCCTCAACACCAGCGGCAGGATGCCTCCGTGGTGCAGGTACCCAACCTCGGTTTCGTTGTCGACCCGAGCGCGCGCGGCAAAGCTGATGACCTTGCCGTCGTCAGCCACGGCCTCAACGTTGACCCGCTGACCGGGCTTGATGGTCTCGAGGCCGCGGATCGTGAAGCGCTCGCGGCCGCTCAAGCCGAGCAGCGCCGCGTTCTCACCGGGCACGTACTGCATCGGCAGAATGCCCATGCCGACCAGGTTGGAGCGGTGGATGCGCTCGAAGCTCTCGGCGATCACGGCGCGTACGCCCAAAAGCAGCGGTCCCTTGGCGGCCCAGTCGCGCGACGAGCCGGTGCCGTACTCCTTGCCCGCGAGCACGATGAGCGGCACGCCCTCCGACCGGTATTGCTGAGCCGCGTCGAAGATCGTGACCTCGGCGCCATCGGGGAAGTGCCGCGTCCAGTAACCCTCGCGAGAGGCAAGAGCGTTGCGAAGGCGGATGTTGCCGAACGTCCCCCGCTCCATCACCTCGTGGTTGCCCCGCCGCGCGCCGAAGCTGTTGAAGTCGAACCGGTCGACGCCGTGCTCGATGAGGTAGCGCCCGGCAGGGCTGTCCGCCGGGATCGCGCCAGCCGGTGAGATGTGGTCGGTGGTGACCGAGTCTCCGACCATGGCGAGCACGCGCGCGCCTTCCACGTCCGTCAGCGCCTTTGGATGCGGGGTGAATCCCTCGAAGTAAGGCGGCTCCTTGACGTAGGTCGAGCTCGGGTCCCAGTCGAAGATCGGTCCGGTAGGCGCGGACATCGACTTCCAGTGCTCATCGCCCTCGAAGATTCGTGAGTACTCGCGCTTGAACATCTCCTGCTTCACGCACCGCTGGATCACCGCGTTGACCTCTTCCTGCGTGGGCCAGAGCTCGGAGAGCATTACCGGCCGTCCGTCGGGCGTCTCGGCCACAGGCTCTGTCGCGAGGTCCTTGTGCACCGAGCCTGCAAGCGCGAACGCGACCACGAGAGGTGGCGAGGCGAGGTAGCTCGCCTTGACCAGCGGATGGATGCGGGCCTCGAAGTTGCGGTTGCCGGACAGCACGGCGACGACGGCGAGGTCTTCTTTGGTGACCGCCGCCTCGACCTCGGGACTCGCGAGCGGGCCGGAATTGCCGATGCAGGTCGTGCAGCCGTAGCCGACGAGGTAGAAGCCGAGCTTCTCCAGCGGTTCGAGCAGGTTTGCGGTCTGGAGGTAGTCGGTGACGACGCGCGAGCCCGGTGCGAGGCTCGTCTTCACATACGGATTCACGGTCAGGCCGAGCTCGACCGCCTTCTTCGCGAGCAAGCCGGCGGCGACCATCACAGACGGGTTCGAGGTGTTGGTGCAGCTCGTGATCGCCGCGATCACGACGCAGCCGTTCTCGACCTGGGCCTCGTGCTTGGCGTGCACCGCGACTGTGGCGCGGCCGTCGACCGGCCCGCCTTCTTCGGTCAGCCGCGAGATGGCCTCAGGGTCCGGCTTCGGTCCCGGCGCGAACACCGTCGAGAAGCTGTTCCACACGTTGGGCAGCGGGACGCGGTCCTGCGGTCGCTTGGGTCCGGCCACGCTCGACTCCACCCTGGTGAGGTCCAGCTCGAGCATCTCGCTGAACTTCGGCGCGGCCATCCCGTCGACGCGGAAGAGTCCTTGCTCCTTGGTGTAGCGCTCGACCAGTTCGATCTGCGCGCGGTCGCGGCCGGTCACCTCCATGTAACGCAGCGTCTGAGCGTCGACAGGAAACAGCGCCGACGTGGCGCCGTACTCGGGGCACATGTTGCTGAGCGTGGCGCGGTCGGGAACCGACAGGCTCGAAAGCCCATCGCCGCAGAACTCGACGAACTTGTCCACTACGCCGTGCTTGCGCAGCATCTCGGTGAGCGTCAGCACCAGGTCGGTCGCGGTCGAGCCGGCCGGCAGCGCCCCGATGAACCGCACACCGACGACGACCGGTAGAGGCAGGTACGCGGGCTGACCGAGGATGGCCGCCTCCGCCTCGATACCGCCGGTCCCCCAGCCCAGCACGCCGAGGCCGTTGACCATCGTGGTATGCGAGTCCGTGCCCATCAGCGTGTCGGGGATCGCGACCTTGTGGCCGCCCAGCTCGCGCACCTGAACGACCTTCGCCAGGTGCTCGAGGTTGACCTGGTGGCAGATGCCCATGCCGGGCGGCACCAGCGAGAAGTTGTGGAACGCCTGCTGCGCCCAGCGCAGGAGCGAGTAGCGCTCGCGGTTGCGCTCGATCTCCTTCTGGATGTTGCGGGTGTACGAATCGCGGAAACCGAAAGAGTCGACCTGCACCGAGTGGTCGATGATCAGGTCGACCGGCACCAGAGGATCGACCTTGCCCGCGTCCTTGCCAGCCCGCTTCATCGCCGAGCGCATCGCGGCCAGGTCGACGACGGCCGGTACGCCCGTGAAGTCTTGCATCAGCACCCGCGCGGGAAGGAAGGGCAGCTCCGCCTCGGCCGGCGGCGGCGCGGGCCATTGCGTCAGCACGCCGACGTTCGACTCGTCGGTGACGCCGGCTTCGGCGAGCCGGATCAGGCCTTCGAGCAGGACCTTGATCGTCATCGGCAGACCGTCCGCGATGCCGTTCAATGGATAGAAGTCGAGGTCGGTACCTCCGAGCCGCGACCTCTGAGTCACGGAGCCAAAGATACGCCGACCCGAAATCAGCTCAGAAACGCCGGCTGGGGTCGGCTGAGATTTCGTCCTTGACACGAATAGCCCCGCGGAATAGATTCGCGCAAACCGATTTACTCCCTCTCTTGACCACGTCCTATCGAGTTCTGGGAGTGCAGCTCGTTTGACGCAAGGAGGAAGGAGAAATTGTTGCCCTTGAACCGATGGGGTAGGTCGGTGGGGGTCGCGCTGCTCGCGATGACGACGATACTCATCGCGGCGTGTGGTGGCGGCGGCGGAGGCGAGTCGAACACCCTCAACCGCAGCGGCACGATCACCATCTGGCACAACTGGGAAGGCAGCTACCTCGACGCTAAGAAGGCAATCTTCGACGCGTACACCAAGCAGTACCCGAACGTGACGATCAACCTCGTTCACAAGCCGAATCTCAGCGACGCCGTGACCACCGCGGTGCCCGCGGGCCAGGGCCCGGACATCATCGCCTGGGTCGATGACGTCATCGGCAAGTTCGTCAAGCTCGAGATCATCAAGCCGCTTGATGGGCTCGGTGTCGATATGAGCTACATGAAGGCCAACTTCAGCCAGGCGGCGGTGGACGCCGACACCTTCGAGGGCAAGATCTACGGCATGCCCGAGACGGTCGAGGCGATCACGATGATCTACAACAAGGACCTCATCTCGGCCGACCAGGTGCCAAAGACGACCGACGACCTGCTCACCTTCGCCAAGTCGTACAAGACCGCCCACCCGAACCAGTGGGGCGTGGTCTGGAACACGAAGGACGCCTACTTCAACGCACCGTGGGTCTACGGTTTCGGGGGCTACTACGTCAAGCCGGACGGTACCGTCGGTCTTACGACTGACGGAACAAAGACCGGCTTCAACTACGTCGCCAGCTTCCGCGGGCAGATCCCGGCCGGGGTCGACTACGGCGTCGCCGACACCCTCTTCAAAGAGAAGAAGGCGGCGATCATCATCAACGGGCCGTGGTCGGTCGCCGACTACGGCAAGGCGGGCGTCAACTACGGGCTGGCGACCCTTCCGTCGACCCGCGACGGCAAGCCGGTGTCGCCCTTCGTCGGGGTGAAGACGTTGATGGTCTCGGCCAACGCACAGAACCCGAGGCTTGCGGTTGACGTGATCAAGTGGTTCGACAACAAGGACAACGAGATCTCCCAGTCCGTCGCGAACAAGGAGATCCCGGCGAACAAGCTGGCCCTCGCCGACCCGTCGGTCCAGGCGATCGACCAGGTGAAAGGGTTCGGCGCCCAGGTCAACAACGGCGTGCCTCTCCCTAACACCCCGTTCATGTCGGCGCTGTGGGACCCGGTCGCGAAGGCCCTCGAGGCCGTGTGGACCGGCAAGCAGACAGTCAACGACGCGCTCAACGCAGCACAGACCGCGGCACAGGCAAACATCGCCCAGCTCAAGTGATCGTTTGAGGCAACCAGAGGACGGCGACCACGGGTCGCCGTCCTCTGTTCTTTGGGGTTAGGGATGTATCGAAGCGGCTGGCGGATGACCCTTACGTACTTGTCCCCGATGATCATCGGGGTTGGGCTCATCAGCTTTTTCCCGATCCTCTACAACGTCTACATCTCGTTCACGAACCAGAACCTCTATCACTTCCGTCACTACTCGATCGTCGGCTTCGTCAACTACGGCAGGCTCTTCCAGGCTGGTCTGGAAGTTCTTCTTCAACGGCGACTTCGGCACCTTCAACCAGATCTACCGCCTCTTCGCCGGGCCGCAGGCGGGCTTGCCCTGGCTGACCGACCCGACATGGGCCTTCGGTTCGATCATCCTCGCCAACATCTGGATGTCGTACCCCTTCTTCATGGTCGTCATCCTCGGCGCGCTGCAGTCGATACCGAGCGAGTTGTATGAGGCAGCGGCCGTGGACGGCGCCAACGGGTGGCGTCAGTTCTGGCGGATCACGGTTCCCCTGCTGCGCCCGGCGATCCTGCCGGCGACGATCCTCAGCGCGATCGTGACCTTCAACGTGCTGAACACCGCCTACCTGCTCACGAGAGGCGGGCCCTTCATCAGCGCCGCGAAACCAGGCGCGACCGACTTCGTGATGGTTTACGCATTCCGCGTCGCGTTCCAGCTGTTCAACTACAGGATGTTGGCGAGGATGATCGAACCGAAGGCCCATGTCGGGTCGGTCAGCCAGGGCAAGCCCGCCTGCGGCCCGGCGAAGAGGCGGTAGATCTGGTTGAAGGTGCCGAAGTCGCCGTTGAAGAAGAACTTCCAGACCAGCCGACGTGGGACAACTTCGTCTACATCTGGACGAAGGTTCCGTTTCCTCTGTGGCTGCGCAACAGCCTAGGCATCGGCATCGGGACGATGATCTGCGGCCTCGTCGGCTCGGCCACGGGCGCTTATGCGCTGGCGCGGTTCCGCTTTGCCGGCAAGAGGGTCACGCTGATCACGTTGCTGGCGATCCAGGCTTTTCCGACCGTGCTGGCCCTGGTGCCGATCTACATCATCCTCAAGACCATCGGCCTGGTCGGCTCCCCCTTCGGCCTGATGCTCGCGTACGTCGCCGGAGCGTTGGTGTTCAGCACGTGGAACCTCAAGGGCTACTTCGACACGATCCCGCGCGAGCTGGACGAGGCGGCGCTCATCGACGGCTGCACCGTGACCCAGGCCTTCATCAGGATCGTGCTGCCGCTGTCACTGCCGGCGCTTGCGGTCACGGCGCTCCTCATGTTCCTCACCGCGTGGAACGAGTGGGTGATGGCGCAGACGCTGCTGCTGAGTGAGGACGCGTACACGGTGCCTGTCGGTCTATGGGGCTTGCAGGACAACTACCGGATCCCGTGGGGCTACTTCGCCGCGGGCTCGCTGCTCGTGTCGATCCCGGTGATGGTCCTGTTTCTCGGCCTGCAGCAGTACTTCCGCTCCGGGCTCACCGTGGGCGGCGTAAAGGGCTGAGAAAACCCCTCCACCGGGGACACCGACTCGTTGTTGTCGCCGGCACGGTCGTGGCGGCGCTGGCGATCGTCGCCATCCTCCTGTTCCGACCGGTCTCCGGTTGGACGGCCGACGCTGCCCCGGTCGCGAGCGTTGCGGCGGACCACTGGACCACGGGGAACAAGGACGCGATCGGGACGGCCTACAGCCGCCAGTCCAACGTCTGGTTCACCGCGGCGCACGGCACGCTTGCCGACGTCCTCTATCCCACCGTTGACGCCGACAACCTCAGGCAGCTCGGTTTTCTGGTCACCGACGGCTCGAGCTTCCTGTTCGATTCGGCCACCCAAGGAGTGGCCAGCTCGAAGGTGACCGACGTCCGCGCGCTGATCTACGAGCTGCGCGTGACTGATACCGTCCACAACTTCACGCTCGTCACCGAGATCGCGACGGATCCAGATCGTCCGGTGGTCCTCATCCGAAGCCACGTGCTCTCCAATGACGCGGACCGGTTATCGGTCTACGCGTACCTGGTGCCGCACCTCGGGGGCAGCGGCGCGGGCCAGACCGCATTCTTCGACGGCTCTCGCGGATACGTCCGCAAGCGCGGAATCTGGCTGGCGGTGGGCGGCGACATGGCCGATCCGCGCACCGCCGGCTACCTCAGGCATGGCGACGGCCTCGACCAGCTGCACCCAGGACCGCCTGACCAACCTTTACCGGGAGGCAGGGCCGGGGCGCATCTCGCTCACGTGGAGGCTGGCCGAGCACAGGCCGTCCTGGACCACCGCGCTCGCCTTCGGCAGCAGCCGGTCTGCCGCTGACACGGCACTCGACGCAACGCTGAAGCGCGGTGATGAGGCCGTCTTCGACGCCTACCGTCTCGGCTGGCGCGACTACGCGTCCCGGCTCACCCCTTTTGCCAACGCGACGCCCCTGTTCTTTCACAGCGCCGAGGTGATCAAGATGGCCGAGGACAAGCTGCATCCGGGCGCGATCGTCGCGTCGCTCGCTCGGCCGTGGGGCGACACCGGTCCGGACGACGACGGCGACTGTGGAACGGGCAGCAGCTCGACGAGACCGCGGACGCGATCCTCCTTGCCGCCCGTCTTTACGGCAAGGCAACTGGTCCGGACGTCCCCAAGGCGGCGGACTACATCGTGACGAACGGTCCGGCAACTCAACAGGAGCGGTGGGAGGAGGCGTCGGGCTACTCGCCGGCCACCATTGCGGCGGAGATCGCCGCGCTTCGAGCTGCGGCGCGCGTCGTCGATCCGTCACGGGCGGCCACGTTTCGTGCAGCCGCCCAACGATGGGACGCGACGGTCGAGTCGTGGACGTTCGCGCGCGCCGGCATGGCGGGCGTCGACTACTACCTGCGCATCTCGCCCAACGGCCAGCCGAACACAGCCGAGCCGATCAACATTGCAAACGGGGGAGGCGTGTGGGACCAGGGGGATATCGTCGACCCAAGCTTTCTCGAGCTGGTGCGGCTCGGCGTCCGCAAGGCAGGCGATCCGCGGATCGAGTCGACCCTACGCGTGGTCGACAACGTCTCTTCGATGCAGGCCCGCCTTATGAAGCTGTGGTACCGCTACCCGCACGACGGCTATGGCGAGAAGAACGAGGGCTCCGCACCGCCCGGACAAGGACATCTCTGGCCGCTGCTGAGCGGCGAACGCGGGGTCTACACGGTGATCGCCGGCGGAGACGGCACTCCTTACCTGACGCAGCTGGAGTCCCTCGCCGGCCCAGAGCATCTGTTGAGTGAGCAGGTGTGGGAAAACACCGCCCTTCCGACAGGGTCAGCCCGGCCGCTGGTCTGGGCCCACGCCGAGTACATCATCCTCGCGAAGGCGGTCGCGACCGGAACCGTCGACGATCGAGCCGCTTAGCGTCCTCACGTTCAGCGTCACGACGAAGCGCTCTTCGCCCAGCACACGTTCGTAGACCAGTTCGTCAGCGTTTACCCCCAGCGTCCTGCGCGACCCGCGGCGAAGCGCTGCCGACTCGCGTCGCAGGCGACCGAGACGCTGGAAATGGGCGAGCAGGTCACCGTCCTGGTCGCCATCCCAGAGCATGGGCAGGCGTGCCTCGGCATTCTCGACGGCGCCGTCGTGCCGCTGCGTCAGGCCGACCTCGGTCCCGTAGTAGATCACGGGCGCGCCGGGCAGGGTCATGAGGAGCGTTGCCGCCAGCTTGAGGCGCCGGGAGTCGCCGCCTGCCATCCACAGGAACCGGTTCATGTCGTGGTTGTCGAGCAGAGTGGCCAGCGCGAGGCCTGGAAAACCGTTGTCGCGCGCGTCCAAACGGCGTGCGAACTCCGGCAGCTCGATCCGGCCACGCGCGAACGTTGAACGCACATATGACGCGAGCTCGAAATCGAAGATCGCATCGAGCCGGCCCGCGTAACGCGCGAGCCAGTCGAGCCGCCCGGTCGCCTCACCCAGCACCAGCGCGTCGGGCTTGACCGCTCGCACGCCCTGTCGAAGCTGGACCCAGAACGCAGGGTCCGCTCCCGCGACGTGGTCACAGCGAAGGCCGTCCGCGCCGAACTCGGTCAGCCAGTGCCGCGCCGCATCAACCAGGTACTGCTGGACGCGCCGGCTTCCCGTGTCGAGCTCGGGCAGAACGATCAGGTCGAAGAAGCAGCGGTAGTAGTGCGGCCACTGCCAGAACCGGTAGAAGCCCGCGGCGTCGCCACCCCGCGCGATCGCGTCGCGAAACAGCCGGTTGCCGCGGCCTGTGTGGTTCGGCACGAAATCCAGCAGGACGCGCATACCGCGCGCGTGCGCGTCAGCAATGAGACGCTTGAGGGCGGCCCCTCCGCCGTATCGCGGCTCCACCGTGAAGAAGTCCTCGAGGTCGTAGCCGTGGTGCGACGGACTCTGATGGACGGGGGTCAACCAGATCGTGTTGCAGCCGAGTGAGGCGATGTGGTGGAGGTGGTCGCGGATCCCGTCGAGCGTGCCGCCGTAGAGCGCGGTGGAAGATCCAGGCTCTGGCAGCGCTTCGCCATCGCGGGCGAAGCGATCGACCATCACCTGGTAGATCACGGCGTCATGGATCCAGTCGGGCGGGCCCTCACGGCTCGACAGGGCGAACTCCTGACCACCCGGACGAGGGTCGGAGTCGGACGCCCAGATCGCGCCCTCGCGAGTATCGACCTTGATCCGGTAGCGGTCGTCTGCTTGCACCAACGAAGCGGCGGCCGGTTCGAGGTCGGGGCGGACCTCAACTTCGCCGAGCGGGTCGCCGTCGGCGGCGACCAGTCCCGAGTGGTAGGCGCCGCCGTACAGTGCGCGGGCGCGCCGGATCTCCTGCGCGAGCGACTGGTGCGAGAAGAAGTAATCTTCGCCGCCGCGCATTTTCGGGATCAACGCGTGGACCGCAAGCAGGAAAAGCGCGTGGGCGCGAAGGTCTACGCCCGTTGGGGTCGTGAAGAGGTCGAGCTCGCTGCGACGCGCCAACGCATCGTCGATCGCCGCCCTCCCGGGGCGCGGCAGTTGAGGCGGCGCGGGAGCGAGCTCAGGGCCGGGTCCGTGCCGCACATGCTCATAACGCGAGCGCAGCTCGGTGCCGTACGCGATGCGCATGTGCTGCTCGAGGCCCCACATCAGCAACCCATCGAGATTGCGGTGCGCGAGCGCCCACGCGAAGAAACCTTCGGAGGCGCCGCGCTCGCCACAGACGTCGAGGGCGTGGGCGATCAGGACGTCGTCGCCCGATTCCGCCATGAACCCGCCGGAGATCTCCTGGTGGAGGGCCAGGACGAGCACGCTGCGCGCGTATACGTTTGCGGCCGCCGCGCGGTTCGGCAGCGCCGGGATCCGATTCACCACAGTCGCCCGGGTCGCGCCGCCGAGCGGCGGAGGGTCGAAGTCCGCAGGCCACGCGTCGCCGCGCGTCGCGACCTCGATCTCGTCGCCGACGGCCGCAACGCGGATCTCATCGCCGTCCGACAGCACGCGCAACACGTTGGTTCCTCGGACGTAACGCAGCTTCTCGCCCGCGCGCGCCTGAACGTACGCGAGGATGCGGCCGTTGCCGACGGCAGCGATCGTCTTCGCGGGGCGCGCCCGACGCTTCACCGCCCCGCCGCCCTCATCTCTTGCGCGATCCGCAGCACGCCGTCCGCCGTCTCGATCTCCTCCAGGCTCGAGGGCAGCGCCAGCCTCCAGTTCGGAAACTCATCGATCGTTCCCGGCACATTCGGTCGCTCGTGCACGCCGAGTGCGTCTTCCATCGAGATGAGGACGATCCGGGTTCGCCCGTGCGCGAGCAGCCTGTATGCGGCGACGGCGACGTCGATCGGTGGCGTCTCGTCGGGGAGATGGGTCAGGCTGACGAGCTTCTCGCGCAGGTGGTGCAGGCGATGCTCGGGCTCGCTGCGCGTCCAGATGCCCGCCACGGTGGGCAGGTCGTGCGTCCCCACGGCCGCGACCGCGTCGTGCGGCCAGCGCGCGGGGTCGGAGCCTTCGAACCAAACGAGGCGATAGGACAGGGAGCCCTTCCTGCGCAGGTGCTTGCGGACGGTCGGTTCGACGAGGCCAAGGTCTTCGCCGATCACGAAAGCGCGCGCGCGCCGGCTTTCGCTCGCGAGCAGCGACAAAAGGATCGGGGCGGGGTACCGCACGTACGCGCCCTGCGCGGCGCTCATCCCGTCCGGGATCCAGAACAGCCGGAAGAGGCTCATCACGTGGTCGAGGCGGATTCACGTCGCATGACGGCCGGCGCTGCGCATGG
>WNGK01010345.1_pt1 | contig 12366 bp, 10 predicted proteins | sample 5400601 | NCBI WGS metagenome assembly WNGK01 (sample SAMN13153376, study PRJNA577476) | soil metagenome | isolation source: 60 cm soil or saprolite under Garry oak tree replicate 1 | place: USA:California | collected 2016-06-15 | reverse complement strand
CCGGCTCGCTTCGCTCTGTCGTGCTGCCGTCGAGGGCCAGTTTATCGTTTTGTGCTTCACTCGCCTGCATGGATGATCCGCGCCTGCAAATCTCGCGCATGCTCTGGCTGAATTATATAATTCAGCCAGAGCGGCTGTTGACACCCTGGCATATCAGAGAGGCGCCAGCAGGTACCCGCTTGTTTGGATTCGCTCCGCATGGATAATCAACCCCGCACAGCAAAACCGTCTGTAAGTTGCCCGTGCTGCAGTGGTACTTCCGCGTATCTCCTGTCTTCCACTGACCTGAATAGGAACACATCGACAGATTGGTTCGACTATTATCAATGTCCTTCGTGCGAACTTACATTTCTCCATCCAGTACCGCGGGACTTACGGCCCTACTATAGGGGCGGTTATGAACCAATTCCAAAGTCGCTCGCCGAACTTAGGGTCTTGGCAAATGCGCAGCGATTTCGATTGGATCCCATATTGAAGCACAAGAGCTCCGGCCGCCTGTTGGAAATCGGTCCATGGATCGGAGTATTCAGCTCGAATGCAAAGGATGCGGGATTCGATGTGACTGCAATCGAAATAGACACCGCATGTGTCGACTTTCTAAACAACATTGTCGGCATAAACGCGTTGCACTCCTCCGACCCCGCCGAAACCATGGAGACCATGTCGGAGCAATTCGACGTAATTGCCTTTTGGCACAGCCTTGAGCATCTGACTCGACCCTGGTACGTCATCGAAAAGGCCGCGCAGCGCCTCGCGCCGGGCGGAATACTTTTGATCGCGATTCCTGATATCGAGAGCTACGATTTTTCCGTTCTCAAAAGCGCATGGCAGCACCTCGATGCACCGCGCCATCTCTCGTTTTACGCGGCCCGTGGGTTGCACAAACTCTGCGCGGCCAACGGACTTCGCACATTGAACCTAGTGACCAACGATCCGCTCAGCACCGAGCTGAGCCTGGGCGCGTGGCGTCAACGAGCCCGATCGACGGTGCGCATCCGGGTCATCCGGAAACTCTGGGGCGACTTTCTGTTTCACCGAGCCATGAAACGAAGCCATGGGCACGGTTCGGGGTTGACTGCCATCTTCGGAAAACCTTCATTAGGCCGCGAGCCCTAGCAGAACGCTGATCTTACGAGTTCTCAATCGAAGAAGCTGGTTTAATGAGTATTCCTTGACCTGTAGGAATCGTCAAAACCATTTGATTCTTACTGTTCGCGAAGTCGTTCCAGGCACGAAATTGGGCTTCGTAGCCACTAAATGCGTAGTCGTCTATAACAACAATTGCGCCCGGCGACAGCTTCGGCCATAGATGTTCGAAGGTGGCTATCTCCGCGGCTGCATTATTCATGTCCATTGAGAGGTATGCGATCTGATTGATCTGCGTGTTCACGAGGCTGTCCGGCAATATCCCCCGCACGAGTCTCGCGTTCGGAAATGGCGCAAAGTTGTTACGGGCCACTTCATAACAATCAAAATAGAGGGCGCCGTTCAACATTGCCGCGTGAGCCTTTTCCTCCAGCGATACTCGCTCCAAGGGAATACCCGCGAACGTGTCAAGGAGCCAGAAAGTTCGATTAAGTGTTGCGAAATTCAGGAAATGGGCCACCGTTAGCGAGAGCAGCCCTGTATGTACGCCGCACTCGACGAAATCTCCCTGCAGGGAAAGAGCATTTTTGGCTGCCCAGCAACACACGTGAGCACGCCATCGAATATCAGGCACTCCGTCCGGCCAGCCAGCCGTATTCAGACGGGCAGCTTCTTTATAGGCGCGATCGAATGCCCTCTCTGTTAGAGCGAAGAGGTTCTTGCCGTTTACCGCAAACCCATCAGCATGATAGTCAAACTTCACCGGTCGTTGGATTCCATGACGCTGGAGCCATGACCTAATTCCCAATCCCATGATAAATCGATCCTTGCGCTCACCCAGTGGATTGCGGGCTCAGTAAAGCTCATTTTGCTGCCCGGTGAAATTGAATAGGGATTTGGGCGCGATATGAGTGCGTATCAGAAGTAGTCCCGCCCCCAGTAGCGAAAGCATCATCGCCAATCCGAATCCGATTGGGCCCACACTCAGTCCAGTCCAGTTCGCTGCCGCAGCCGCAAGCAATGGGCATGTATAGAGCATGGGAGTCAATATACCGGCCGTCACCAGGTTCCACCTCGAGACCGTGATGGCAAATTGCGTTCGCGGCACGGAATAGAACAAGTACGCGGCGATGCTCACAAAGGATCCAAGGAGCGTTCCCACCGCAACTCCGATACCACCCCAGTTCAAGCCCAACAGAACGCTCGCAACAAAATTGGTTACTCCTTCGGCGACCGGGCTTATCAGGATGTAATTCTGGTGGCCTGTCCCCACGAGCACGGTTGCATATGGCGCGCCGATTTGCCGAATCAGATTTGCTACGATAAGGGTGCTCAAAATTGGAACGCCGTTCATCACATACGCGGGGCCAATCCATACGCGCAGAATCGGACCAGCGTAAATCACCAATGGAAGTCCGATCAATACCAGCAGCAGAACGCTTATGCGTGTCGCGGAGACTACCAGTTCCCCCAACTCGGCCGGCCTTTCCTGGGCATGCAGAGTGGCCGCATGCGGCAGGATCACTCCCAGAATCGAAGAAACAAATCCGGTCATGAGTGCCACTACACTGGCAGCGACGGAGTAAGGAATGACAGCGGGAAAATCGAAGCGCCCCACCAGCAGGAGATCCAGCCCAGTAATGAGAAACATCGCTACAGACATGACCGTGAGCCCAAAACAATAACTTGATAACTCGCGGCGATGAAATACTGCGCAACGTACGAAGTACAATTTACCACCCCCACGATCACCGCCATGGCGACGATTGAACTACCCGCGACTGCGGCGGCCACGAGTCCAACGCCCACGATGATGCGTGCCAACCCAGTGGTCAATGCCGGGATCTCGTAGCGAGCCACACCCACAAACACGCCGTTCCAGCCCGAAGCAGGAAGTTCCAATGCCAGCGTCAATCCGACGATCAGCAAAGCCAGGCGCATTTGAGGCACAAGGCGCGCGGGTACGCTGGGGAAAATAGACGGCATCACGATTGTGGCTACGATCAGAGCCAGATACGCAACCAGGGCTGCACAACACAGGCCCGCGAACGCAGTGCTGTAAACCGAATCGCGCTGCTCGAAATCCCGCTTTTCCGTCGCAAATGCTACATATCTGCCGATTGCAGTCTGCAATCCAAAATTGAGATAGCTGGCATAGGCCGCAACCTGCAGCACCAACAGCCACACGGAATACGCGTCCGCCGCCATATGACGGACGAGCACGGGCGGCAATAGAAGGGACACCAGTGCAGCGGCGCTTCCGCGCCCGAGGCTTGCGCCAGCATTCTTTACCATCCGCCAATCAACAGCCATCGTGCATTCTCACGACACCCGCGGTCATATTTTTTCTTCGCCACACTCTTGCGAAACAATCCGACCCGCCCAGGTACATCCCACCACGCTTCGCGACGAATCCTTCAGGGGACCATTCGATCGGGGGCATCGGACACCTGCGCCGAACTGCGCAAGGCGTGGATTGCTCCCTGACTTGCTCCAAGAAATTGCGCGCCTCCGCGCAACGCCAGCAGAACCGGCGAAAGCAGCCCAATCACAGCATCTTTACGAAAAGCACGGTACGCAAACGGCAGCACACTGAGAAGGAACAAGCACAGCACGAACACGGTTGCAGGAAAACCCGGCCGTAAATCAAGATCGAATGCAGCCGCGCAGATCAATGCCGGCGCCAGCAGTAGTTGTAACTTCATGAGTTGCGGAGTATGGCTGTCCTTTACGCCCTTGGAAGGATTTTTGCGCACTGCCAGCATGCGCCAGAAAGCGAACTTATATTTCTTCCGGAGATAGCTCGATAGGTTATTGGGGTGAGTATGGTACACAATAGCGTTCGGCGCAAAGCGCATCTTCCATCTGCGCGCCGACATGCGATACGACAGCTCCACATCTTCGGCGCACGCCACGGGAAACAACGTATCGTATCCTCCCATTTCCAGAAACCGCTGTCGGCGGAAGGCCGCCGAATAGGTGTCGATGAAATCGATATCCGCCTGCCGCGCCACCAGCCGATAGCGATCCTCATATTCAACCTGAACGAATCGGGCAATCAGGCCGGTCTGCCGCGTTCGATAGACGCCCTTCGCTCCCACCACTTCAGGATCGTGGAAGGGCGCAAGCATCTGTTCCATCCAGTCCGGCTGGGGAACGCAATCGTCATCCGTGAACAGAATGATCGATCCCGTGGCCTCGCGAGCGCCGCGGTTGCGGGCCGCGGCAGGGCCGGCATTTGCCTGCCGGATCAGCCGCACGTTCGCAAACTGCCTGATCACTTCGGCCGTCTCGTCGGTGGAGCCGTCGTCCACCACGACGATTTCGAATTGTCTTCGGCATTCCTGCTTCAAGAGCGCGCCCACACATGCTCGAATGCGGCGCGCTCCATTGAAAGTGGGAACGATGACGGATACTTGTTCGGCTCGAATGGATGACCCCTCCTTCGCGCATGCTTGATTCGATATCAACTTGTCAGACTGTTACGTCCTGCGCCTTGCCGGTCATCACGGGCTTGTCCGGCTGGCTGCCCTTCTCGTGCCGGCTGCCGCGCACCAGGTACTTCGAAAGAGTGAGAAAGCCCTTCAGATTGCGCTGTAACTCGCGCCGGTCTTTGAGGGATTGTCTCAATTTGTAAGCAATATAAGAGGGATCGAGGTAGAACTTGCGGCGCGCGCGGTCGCAGAAACTTACCAGCTGATCGTGGGTGATGTTGGGCAGGGTAACCACGCTGTTGTGCAGCCCGTCCTTGGTCAGCCACGCATCCCATGTTTCGATCTGGATATAGTCCCGCTTTTTCGCTTCCTGGTAAGCCGTCGTGCCGGGGTACACCATGATGGGGAAAAACTGTGCGGTATCGGGCCGGAGCCTTTTCGCAAACTGCAGCGTCTTCTCCATGCTGGCCGGAGTCTCGTTCAGGTTGCCCACCATGAAGCAGCCATGCACCATGATGCCCGCATCCTGGCAGCGGCGCACAAATCGATGCGCCTCTTCGTGATACTTCGAATCGCGGCGATCGTCGTTGTTCTTGTGCATGCCGTGAATCACATCCACGTCGCCGCTCTCGAACCCGACACAGAACAGGCGCGCTCCCGCCTTATGCACCACCTTCAAGAAATCGACGTCCGCGCCGATGTCCGCCCGGCAATTGGCGTCGAACGGAAGCTTGTTCCCGCGGCGGATGAGCTCGTTCGCCAGTTCCAGGGTGCGCGGCTTGCTGACGATGAATGTGTCGTCCTCAAGCATCACGGTTTTGATTTCCGGCATCTCGCGCGCCACGAAGTCGAACTCGTCGGCCACGTTCGACACCGAGCGGAAGCGCATCACGTGCCCGCTGAAGGTCTGCGGGTATACGCAAAACGAGCAGTGATAGGGGCATCCACGGCTGGTGTCGAAAACCACCAGCGGCCACAGCGAATGTCCGTAGAAATAGTCCGGAGTGTGCAGGAAGCGCTTGTAAACCTCGGTGACAAAGGGAAGCTCATCCAGATTTTCGATGGCTGCGCGCTGCTTGTTGCTCACAATTTCACCGTCCCGATTGCGGCGCCACACCAGGCCATCCACGCTGGAGAAGTCCGCCCCGCAATCCAGCGCCGCCAGCCAATCGCGGGCCGTGTACTCGTATTCGCGCACGGCAACGGCCTGCAAAGCGGGCGACGAATTGAGCGTCTCGCGCGGGAGCGCCGACACATGCCGCCCAACCAGGAGAACGTGCAGAGATGGTTTTGCGGCAACCAGCGACTCAACAACGTGGATGTCGTTCAGGATGCTGGGAGTCGACGTGTCGCAAACGACCGCTTCGATGTCTTTCGCATGGATGCGGTCAATGACCGCTCGAACCGTTGCGCCCGACGCAGGGGCATCCACAAGATCAACATCGTGCCCGTTCTTGATCGCAACTCCGGCTGCGGTGGCAAGCCACTTTGGGTAATACAGCGTGCCGCTCTTCGTCACTGCCGGACTTCGTTGTTCCCTCGAATAGCGAGGATGAAATGGCGGATTGAGGAACAGGACACGCATTATCGGGAACAACCTCCGGGTTTTGGTTAAAGTAAACTTGATTCCGGGCCAGACAACCTTTTCGAAACCGCATGAATCGAAGCGGCTTCTAATTCACAAGATGCTCGAGTGCTCAGTTCTCAGTCTCGCGCTCGACGCGGCGCATCATGGTTGGACGATGGTAAACAGCAATCCGTTAGGTAATTCAGAGTCGGCTAAAGTTATTCCGGACCGCCCAAACCAGCCTTGGGCCCTTACGTACATACGATGCAAAAAGCGAGTGCGCAGATACAGCCTCATCCGTCCTCGATGCATGCGCGTAACCCCTCCGCGGTCTTGCCTGCGCATGATTCCCATGTGAACAGACGCGTTCGCTCGATTCCTGCCTCTCGCAGCCGGGTGCACGATGTGGGATTCGAGGCCAGTTCAAGTAGCCGATTCGCCATATCTTCCACATTGAAGGGGTCGAAATAGAGCGCGGCCTCCCCGCATACTTCGGGCAAGGACCCGGCCCGCGCGACGGCCACGGGTACACCAGCTGCCATGGCTTCGAGCGGCGGAAGTCCAAATCCCTCATATAACGACGGCATGATCAGTGCCTGCGCATGACTCACGAGTGAAAGCAGTTCGTCCTTCGACACAAATCCGGTCATACACACGCGATCTCCCGCTTGCCGAACACGCTCGAAGAACTGCGGCGATTCCCCCGTGATCAGGCCTTCACTCTGCCCGATGATCACCAGGTTGTGCGGGATCCGGTGCTTTATCGCGAGAAATGCTTCCAGCAGCCGCGCTATGTTTTTGTAGGGCTTGATGTTTCCGACGCAAACGAAATACGGACGCCCGCGAACATCGGGCCGGCCCTGAGCGCAGTACCACTCGGGGAAGATGCCGAGCCTAGTGACGACGATATTGTCATCCCGAGGTCCCTTCGTAAGCCGAAGCAGCTCGCTCCGGGTAAATTCCGAAACTGTAAAGATCACCGCGGCCCGTCTCCGGATTTCCCGGTACATGAGCCGTGCATACGCACGTTTCTTCCAGTTGCCCACGATCTCAGAAACGACCATGTGACTCATATCGTGAACCGTCACTGCGAGCCGGCCGCGATAGAGCAGCGGAATGGTGTAATAGGGTGAAAAGAAAAGGTCAACGCCGGCGGGGATGGCGCGCGGAAGCTCGATCTGCTCGACCATGGAATATCGCCCCGCACCACAATCGGCCAGCCGCACGTTGCCGGCCTCGCTCCACGCGAAGCTGCTGAGGCGCGCACGATCACCCAGTCCTACAATCGAAACGTCCTTGAGACGATTGACCAGTCCTGGAAGTATTCCCTTGATGTACATCCCCACGCCGGAGGAATCAATCCAGCGAAGGTCAATACAGAGCGTTCTTGCTTTCGGCATGAAGTCGTTCCGCTGAACGTGTACCGGGGGCTTATCGGGCGCCCACACGGCCTAGCACGGCAGGAATGGTCCGCAACAGGATTTGGAAATCGGCGGCCAGGCTCCAATTCTGAACGTACGCCGCATCGAGGCGGGCGCGTTCGGCATAGTCCAGATCGCTTCGCCCCGAAACCTGCCACAACCCCGACAAGCCGGGAGTCGCGGCCAGATAAAACGAGAGCAGGTGCTTGTAGTAGTAGGTTTCGGCTTTGACAATTGGTCGCGGTCCGATGAGCGACATATCTCCGCGCAAGACATTGAACACCTGGGGAACTTCGTCCAGGCTCCAGCGGCGCAGGAACCTGCCGATGAACGTAATGCGTGGGTCTTGCCGCCGTTTGTCCATCCTCCATTGCAGAACCACGCCGTCGGAGTGTGAGCGGTGCGGTGGGTGAGGACGCATGGAGCGGAATTTGAAGATGCGGAATGGCACGCCATATCGTCCGATGCGCTGCTCGCAATAGAACACCGGATAAGGCGAGGTGATCAGGATAGCGAGAGCGATGAGGATTCCCGGAACCAGAGAGATAGCGAGCATCAACAGCGCTCCGACAACATCCAGAGTGCGCTTCACGTAACGGTACTGCCAGGATTCCAGCGGCAATCCCGACGGAACCACAAACGGAACAGGGGCAGCAATTTCAGCGGCTGAGGTTTCATGAATGACTACAGACGGCTCATCGTAGACAGCCTGACCTTGCAAACGTCTCATTCGCCCTCTCTGAGGAAACACCTTGGTGGAATGCCCTGATCCGCAGGTTAAAGTGGCACAAAAATTCCCCCACTCATCCGAGGATGGCTTCCATACTGAGATAAGCCAACCCTCTGACAAGGTTGCATTCCGATGAAAATTCCGTTTAAAACCAAGAGCTTCCACGGATGCTTTCAAGCTTTGCTCTTCGATTTAGTTATTTTGGCTTCATCCGGAAAAGAATGGTCTCGAGCCTTTTCATCGGACTCGATCACGTCTTGGACGCAATCATTCTTGAGTAGCGGCTTTCAGTGAAAACCAGGGAGAGTGAATGCCGCTTTCAGTTAGCAGAGTAATCGATCAACTATGACATGCCGTTTCCAAGGCTTGAACCGCGGAGCCGGGTGGACACGGCTTCGCGCTCACATTTTAGATGCAGGGCAACGAGCAAGCAGCCGAATAAATGTTTGCACGGCGATGCGCGCGGCCGCAACTGCTGGCGCCGGCAGTTGCCAACGCCCGGACTTCTGCCGCTTGCCGCGCGTACCCGGCACTCCCGCCACATTAATTCCCTGTGGGCGCGCTCTCGCTGGTAAGCACCAGATGCTGCTGGTCGGACGCCGCGAGCTTTTGGTAGAAATCACGAAGCGCCGGATACTCCTTGGGATCGAGCAGAACGAATGCCCGCGCAAAGATATGCTTGATGTCGATGGCGTCGGGCGAGTTCTGAGTCTTTACCACCAGTGCGGCGTGCTCGGGCCATGGAAGCTGCGCGGGCGCCGGGGCGTTCTGTATGCTGAACCCCGCGGGCAGGTGATAGACCACGTCGTCAATTACTTGTTCGGCAAATTTCAGGTCCACTGCCGTTTCGCGCTTGTCCTGTGACGCAAACTGGGCATGCGCACTGGAGAAGAAGAATGCCGGCACCAGCAGGCGCTTGCCGGTCGGGCTGCCTAACTGCCCTGACACCTTCATGGTGGCGGAAAGATAACCATTCGAGGTATTAAGGCCTTCGAGTTTATCCACGCTTGCGCTGATGCCCTGCGGGAAGATGGAGCGCATCTCGGCGGCAAATCTCTCCTTCACCTGGTCGCTATCCATGCGCAGGCACAGTTGGCGCCAATCCATCGCCGCAGGGCCGTTCATAAGGATCTTGATTGTGCCCGTGACGGACCCGTCGGCGGAGAGCGTCAGGTCCGCCGCATGGGCCGTAATCGCGTCCTTCGAGATATTCGGCGGAGTGTAGGTGGGAACCTTCGATGCTTGGCTCAAGCCGCCGACGAGCAGATGGGTCCAGCCCAGTTGGCCAAACGGACAGAACTTCTGGCCAGGATCGACGTAGACGTCCTTGCCGTCGAGTTTCAGCAAGACCAGCAGCGAATCCAACTGGTAAAGCGACAGAAAATTGGGGTCGAAGATGCGCCGATTCCGGTCCGCCACCTGCATGGCATAGGCCTCGATCCCTGCCGACCGCGCAAGGGCCAGGTACAGCGCGGCAATCTGGTCCGATGTCCCGCTCTTCTCGGTCCAGATGTCTTCGGCCCTCCTCAATTCGCGCTTCATGTGCATCTGCATCCGCTCGGCGTCCGACCTGGCACGGGTAAAATCGGTGTTCTCCAGCGACTGCACGGCCTCAAACAGCTTGCGGGCCTTGGCTTCCGGATTAGGCATTCCCACCGTAAGCTCCGCGGCCGCGGACTTGATCTTGTCGGTCGGAGATGCAAACTCGTCGATGCTTTTCGACCAGCGCTTCTGTTCGCCTTCCCAGTAGTCCGCCGCGGTAACGTACGGCGTCCAGTAGAAGCGCACCCGGTACCGCGTCGAGTCCAGCGGTGGAGAATCCGATTCTTCGCGGATCGGGGGCACGTTCTGAATGTCCAGCGTGAAATCCAGTTTCGGAGGCGGAGCCTTGGTTACCGTGGAACCGGCTGGAAGATGCTGCGTGAACACGATGTAGCTCGCGCGCTCACCGTCAACAAAATGCGTTACCAGCCCGCCGATGACATTTCGCTCCAGATCGTTCAAAGGGTTGTAATAGAAGTGGGCCTTGTGGATGAATAGCCTTTGCTGCACCTCCCATTCGGGAGTTTCGTTGGCCAATTCCGAACTCCCCAGTCCTGCCAGCGCCTCCCGTTTATCAGCCTCGCCCAGCTTCTCAAAGAAGTGGAGATCGGTCCCGATCATCGGCCTGGTCCAGCGGTACTCGAGAATGCTCCCGACCGTCACGTTGGGCAGATTGAAAACAAGTTTGTGCATCTGAATGGCTTTGCGCTGTCCGGCCAGAAAATCATCATCCGACACCCTGAGCGGATACACCGATCCGTCTGGATGGATGGTACGGCCTTCGATAATCGGCTTTCCCTGGTAGCCCGGCACATACGGCACCTCAACCGTGGCCCACTCCTTGCCCAGTTCCGTGAGCACTTTGATCCGCGCATAGCTACTCACGTAATGAGCGAAGTTGTCGGTTGCCTCATCGCGGCTCAGGTACACCGCGGGCGCTCCCGGCGCCATCGGGTCGGCGGTCATCCGCAGTTCGTCCTGGGTTGGTTCCTGAAATTTCTGAGCCGCGCACGGCACTGCGGCGAAAACCGCTGCCGCACATGCCACCAAAGGAATACGCATCCACTTACCGACGAACATGACCTTCATCCTTGCCGGGGCGTTTCCAGGGGAGATGCTGCACTCCCGGAACGGAGTTCATTCGACGCACCGCCCCTGCGTACGAATAAGAATGGCCCAAAACGACTGCGGCTCCTCCACTACTTACGAGGGGAGCCGCAGCACTTCAATGTGAAGACACGCATCAGTTGCTTGTCTTCGATTCAATCCTCATTCCATAGAACGATCTCCGCACGAAGAACATCGACACCAGGAAGAATGCGACCGCCAGCACGTGTGCGAGCAGCGGGTTGCCCGCGCTGAGAGTCACCGCAAGCTCGACAGCAAGCAATCCGAACAATGTCGTGAACTTGATCACCGGGTTCATTGCCACCGACGAGGTGTCTTTGAACGGATCGCCAACGGTGTCTCCGATCACGGTTGCGTCGTGCAAAGGCGTCCCCTTCTGTTTCAGGATGACCTCTACGATCTTCTTCGCGTTGTCCCAGGCGGCGCCGGCATTGGCCATGAAGATGGCCTGGTACAGGCCGAAGATCGCAATCGAGAACAGATAGCCGATAAACAAGAACGGCTCAATGAACGCGAACGCAAGTGTAGCGAAGAAGATGGCGAGAAAGATGTTGAACATTCCCTTCTGCGCGTACTGCGTGCAGATGTGTACCACCTTCTTGCTGTCGCTGACCGATGCCTTCTCCACGCCTTCCAGTCTGATGTTGGCCTTGATGAACTCCACCGCGCGGTAAGCGCCGGTGGTGACCGCCTGCGTGGAAGCGCCTGTGAACCAGTAGATCATTGCCCCGCCGCAGATCAATCCCAGCATGAAGGGCGCGTGCAGCAGTGAGAGCTTTTCTACGTTTACGGTCAGTCCGTGGGTCAGGGCCATGATGATCGAGAACGTCATCGTGGTTGCGCCCACCACGGCGGTGCCGATCAGCACTGGCTTTGCCGTGGCCTTGAATGTATTGCCGGCGCCATCGTTGGCTTCCAGCAGGTGTTTTGCGCGTTCGAACTTCACGTCGATGTTGAAGTCCTTCTTCAACTCACCTTCGATGCCGGGAACGTTTTCGATCAGCGACAACTCATAGACCGATTGAGCATTATCGGTAACCGGCCCGTAGGAATCCACGGCAATCGTGACCGGCCCCATGCCCAGGAAGCCGAACGCGACCAGGCCAAACGCGAAGACGGCTGGAGCAAGCATCAGATCCGCCATGGACGCGCCCGTGCTGAAGTAATAGCCCATTCCCATGAGCGCGACCATGCTGAATCCCAGCCAGTAGCCCGACATATTGCCCGCCACGAATCCCGACAATATCCCCAGGGAAGCTCCGCCTTCCTGCGCCGATTTCACGACTTCCTTCACGTGGGCCGAGTTGGTTGAAGTGAAAACCTTGACCAATTCGGGTATGACCGCGCCCGCCAAGGTTCCGCACGAGATGATGGAAGCCAGCTTCCACCAGAGAGTTCCGTCACCGAGAGTGGGGATCATCAGGTACGTGACGATGTAGGTCAGGACGATGGAAATGA
>WNGK01013800.1_pt1 | contig 12367 bp, 11 predicted proteins | sample 5400601 | NCBI WGS metagenome assembly WNGK01 (sample SAMN13153376, study PRJNA577476) | soil metagenome | isolation source: 60 cm soil or saprolite under Garry oak tree replicate 1 | place: USA:California | collected 2016-06-15 | reverse complement strand
CTGTTCTGACCACAGGCTGTTTTCCCGGCGTTGCCGGGGTGCCAGGGGTGCTCGTTGCCTGTACTGAAATTGAGCGCCGTTGTGAAAAGTATCTACGCGCGTCAAATGTGCCACTGAGTAGAGCCTCCTTCACAGGAGCGATAGGGAGACCCTCATCAATCAGGCGTTTGATGGCCAGGCCGTCTGCCTGGGTATGACCAAGCGAGAAGTAGCCAAGCAGGCGATTATCAAGCATCGAGAGGCGGTGGTATGTCCCTTTATAGCTATCGGTCAGCGTCACAGACCCTGGGATACGCAGCATCGGGCTGCCAACTGTCAGCAAGGAGCGTTCGCCCAGGCGGGTCGCGTGCCAGGGCACGCCAAAGGACTGGATCGCGGTTGGCGGTTGACCTGTCATCGTGGCTGCAGCGGTATATCCTTGAACTACACCGGCATACCATTGCGCTCTCGTCTCATACACCCCCGTCTGTGGATTTTGCAGCGCGGCTACATCCCCGGCGGCGTATATACCAGGAACGTTTGTGCGCAGCAGATTATTCACAACGATGCCCTGTTTGTCCTCGTACATCATCGGCAGCGTACAATGTTCTGCTAGCGTTGTCACAGGTTTCTTGCCTGTACAAACCAGTACAAGTTGGCAGGGGAGCATTTGCTGGTGGTTCGTCACAACACCGGCAACAGCGCCGATGTTTCCGACGATGCCCACAGGCTCGGTTTCGCTGTAGACTCTCGCTCCTGCCTGCCGCATATGTTGCAGCACAAGCTCAGATGAACGTAGATCAAGTATTTTCGACAGGCAGGTTTTCCCTCGAATAAGCCAGTGTACCCGCGTGCCCAGATAGAGCAAACTCGTCACGGTTTCGATGGCATGAGCGCCTGAGCCAATGACTACGGCCTCTTCTACCTCACATAGCCTGCGCCGCAGGTTCATATAATCGTGAAGTCGATGGAGGGTCATTACGCCCTCAAAATCGCGCCCGGGCAGGTGTGCGGGAAGACCAACTGCAACGCTGCCTGTGGCGAGCAGCAGTGAGCCGTAACCGATCGCGCATCCATTTGCCAGGCCCACGTATTTCCCCTGAGCATGAATCTCTACAACCTGTCCCTGGATCAGCTGGATACGCTGCGCCCGTTCAGTACCAACGGGATAAGCTAGCAGTTGCTCTCGCTGTAGCTTGCCTATTGCGAACTGCTTTAATGCAGGAGTGTTGATCGTGGGATGGCTCTGCTTCGTAATAATGGCAATGCGCAAATCGGGGGCCAGCCGTCGTGCCTCTACCGCCGCGCTCAACCCGGCGATACCGTTGCCCACAATAACAATATCTGCGCTATCCTGGCTATGTCGGCCTGCAGGTTGTGCAGCTACCCGCGTGTAGTGTTGCATGCGCATTCCCAACCCCGAGCCTGTCATTCTGAACGTAGTGAAGAATCCTCACACCGGAGCTGTTAATCCACGTTCAATGCCATTAATGTTTTGTTTGGTTCCTCCACATAGTAAACAAACGTAGGTGCCTGCTCGTAGAGGTGACGCTGCAAATGACCCATTGAAGCGTGACACGAGCTGGCGCACTGAAAATGTAAGTACTGGCCCGTCGCCGTCTTCAAAACGAAATCCATCTCAGGTCCAATGGCCACGATCTTCCCCTCCGCCTGCTCTACATTGTGTTGGTCAGAGCCGGCAGGACCTGTCTGCTGACGCAATGCGATCACACCGGTACAAAGCAGCGAGAGGCTGCCGATCAGAAAGATGAGTAATACGACGGCAGACACGCGAGGAAAAGCCATGCTACTATCCTGGATTAACACATATCCATCGCTGCAACTCCGCTCTCTTGTAGCGCTTCTACCAACGGTCAGCAGCGATGAAAGGAGAAGGTTATTCTATCAGGTAGTATGGGTCGATATTGTTCATTCTGAAGCTCACTGGCGGAGAAAGTAGCCCGAATGTCTTATCGTGGGGATAATCGGTCGGAGGGCGACCACAAGGGATCGCCCCTACTATGGACGAAGGCCACGAACGCGTTATTGGGTTGGCGTAACCCCACCTGGACAGGTAATTTTCACCTGGTTTGTATTCGCGTCAAACGTGAACGTACAGGACTGATTATTGATAGTTGCAGTTCCAGAGCATCCTTTGATGACTGCTCCGTTAACAACACAATCGGGATTAGCATTGGGCTGGATGGTCGGTGTGCCATTCATGATCCCGTTAATTGTCCCATTGATAGCCACGCCATTCGCATCCGTCTGAACCGTCACAGGATCAGGCATGTTGACCAACTTTGTACAATTCAGTCCATTCGCTTCGTAGCTAGCCACAAAACGTTGTTCTAAAAATGTCAACAGAGAATTGGCCGCGGCAGTATCGGGTGAAGGTTGTTGTATGGTAAAGGGAGCGTCCGCCAACATACGCGATGGACCGACCATGCGTAGAAATGCGCAATATGACTCCGTATTGGATTGTGCGGCATCATTTACCCCTGGCTGGTCGACTCCCGCACGATATGCATTGAGCTTATCCAGATTGCGCTGGTTGTTTACCAACACCATCGGGTCATGGTCTGGCACCAGCGCCACCGGTTTTGCCTGGTGGGCCGCCGCCTGGAGTTCGTTAAGCGGCAAAGCTGACGCCATATTCCCTGCATTGGCCAGGTCTGGCGCCATCCATGGAGAGCAGCCCAGGGCGCTATCGAGCGCCACAGCGAGTAGCCGGTTGTCGCTTCCATTGACCTGCGTCGTAGTATTCTGCAATGCGGCGCTATTGGCGGCGTTCATTTGCGCCGTCTGACCATTAGCCGTTACAAGATAGGTAGTAGTAACATTATCGCTCTGATCCATATCCACAACGCCAAAATCACGCACGGTGGGACAGATCATACCATCGCGACCTGTGCCCAGAGCAGGGGGAACTAACTTACCCGCCTGTATAGCCTGGTTTGCGGCCTGAAAAAAAGCTTTACCATTACAATAAGCGAACTGTCCAAAGTTTGAATTATTGACCCCGTTTACACAATTGCTAGCCTTCAGGCTTCCATTTGTGCCAATCAATGTGAGATTGTTGCCATTAGATCCAAACCAGATTCCCACGACGGCGCCCTGGGGCAATGTTGGAAGAACAGGCTGCGCAGCGGGCTGTGTTCCCTTGTCGATAACCAGGGGATTGTAGATCGATATGGCTCCTGTAGCAGGATCGATGATCGCCCCCTGCACAAAGGCCGCCTGGGCTTTTTTTGCTTCATTGCAAGGCCCGTTGTCTGGATTAGTCGCTACTAATTGATAGGGCGTTGCCAATCCCTGTGCCGTCAACGGATTGGCCGGCACAATAATAGAACAATCGCCGTTGACAGTTGCAGCCGCGTGAGAAGACATACGCGGCGCTACAATAACTATCATTGCTATGAGCGCGAGCATAATGAATCCAAGTGCTCCGATGCACGCTATTGAAGTGAAACGCTTGCGTCGTGCAAGTTCTCTGCTGAATGTCCGGCGCCGTAACCTACGCATAAGTATCACAATTCCTTTCTCTGGGGATGTAGGGGGTGCGCAAAACAACCTCCACTCAGAGGTTTTACCGGCGCATCTTACATTGGTGAGACTACTGCGTGGTCAAAAGCAAATTTGCGTAAGGGAAAGGAATATTGGTATGAAAGTACCAGCAAGCGGTTATGATTTGAAGGCAAGAAGACCTGCTGCAACCTGTAACTCGTGTTGCTTGTGAATATCGTGTGATTATTCCACGTGTGAATATTGTGTGATCAGCCCAAAAAATCGGTTGAAAAAACTTGATTTTTCACAATATCTTGTGTTATGTAGGTCATATACACAAGATATAGGAAAATTTATAGCTTGTGGAGTCCAAAGAATTTGCGTCCTCGGACGCTGGATTCATTGTCAAACATCCATATACATTGCTCTGGAAATTATGAAAATCAGTGTCATCTGTCGCGAAAAATGTGGATGTGAACGTTCTTTTCAATAAAGAAAGGAGGCCAGGACAGGAAAATACACAAAGAAATTTTAACACGCGTCGTCAGGTAAATCACCGCGAAAGCGTTCTCCAAGTTAGAAGTGAGCAATGCATGCAAGAAACATGCATAGGCCAGACAAGGAGTACTTTCATGCAAGAAACAACCCTTCGTAGAGTTAAACCTACCACACGTCCTCTCAAACAATCCCCAGACGATATCGTCCATTTTTCGCTTAAGGGCCTGTTGCCGTCGGGGCATACTTTAGCCCTAAATATGTCATTGGGCACCCTTTCTCTTATCTCTAATACCGCCGATGGGGCAAAATTGTCAGCAGAACAGCAATTTACCAACAGCGAGGTTTGTGTCCTCAGGCCGCTGCTGGATTCACATCCTCACTTCTGTCCCTATGAGGTGCTGCTGGCCAGCTTTAACAGTGGTCATGTGACCGAGCAAGCCATTGAACGATGCCGCGAGCGCTTGCATGAAGCGCAGGATGAAGGTGTCTGGGATCAAGAAATGCGTCCGGTCAGAAATGTCCTATCTCGCACACGTCTCAAAATGCACACTTTTGGCATAGACATTTTCTCTATCCTTGAAACTGGCTATGTGCTCATGTTCCAGTCACGTCGGAGACAGCGAGGAGCGTAATGCTGTCTCGCGTCCAAATTGTGTGAGTTGTCCACGTCAAATATATTGGTCAAATAGCCCAAAGTTCAACCTGTTTTTATGTACACTAGCAGGTAGATAAGGGCACGGCAACCTACCAATGGAGTATCTGACGACGGATTTGGGTGAATAAGTATTGAATGTACCTCGTGCCCTGAGCAGGCGCAATTCATTGCGTCCCTACAGGAGGCCAGAGCATTGAGGCAGACGGAACAAACACCAAAGTACACCTCCCAGGCAGACGCAATGAATTGGGTCCCCACAAGGGCAATGCCTGCCACAACTACCAATCCCTCTGGCCCAAATACAGGCCCCATTCCTCCTAAGAGGAAACTCGTGCCAATGTTGACCATAGGCGGCGCCGTGTTGGTATCAGCTATGCTTGTGCTGGTCGTCGCGAGTCTCAATCTGGGTACGTTGTCTTCCTCGGGCATGTTCAAGTTTAATTCCGCTGCAGCGCCCCCAATGGCGCCTCTGAATAAAATTGTGGGGCATGTCCTGTTCAGTAGTAGCGGGCAAATCAATGAGAATACCAGTCAAGGCATAGGCGATCAAATCGAACTTGATCTCTCCAATATCCCTGATCCTGCTGCCGGTAAAAGCTACTACGCCTGGCTGCTGAACGACGATCCCGTCGAGGGGAAATCACTCTTGCTCGGGCAACTCCAGGTAACCCATGGTCTGGTTCATTTCCAGTATGCCGGTGATCAACAACATACAAACCTGCTCGAGGTGACCAACCGTCTCCTGGTGACAGAAGAGGACGCGGCAATAACGCCCAGCACTCCTTCTCTCGATAAGAGTACCTGGCGTTATATGGCCGAGTTTCCGCAAAAGCCAAATCCCCTGGATAGCGTCCATCATTTCAGCCTGCTCAGTCACCTTCGCCACCTGCTGGCCTCAGACCCCACGCTCCAATTGCTGGGAATGCCAGGAGGTTTGGATATCTGGCTATTCAGGAACTCGCAAAAAATCTTAGAATGGTCGGGAAGCGCCAGGGACGATTGGGCAAGTCAGAGTACGGCTCTTATGCACCGGCACATCATACGGGTGCTGGATTATCTGGACGGATTATCGTATGTCCAGAACGATGTGCCTTCTGACTCTCCAGTGCTGGTGAATGAACGAATTGCCAGGGTAAGTCTGCTTGAATTTGATGTGCAACACCAGTCGCCGCCAGGGTTCCTCTATCATATTGCCCTGCATCTGCACGGGATGGTCGAGTCTCCAGGAGCAACCAGCGCGCAGAAAAACCTGGCCATCCAGATCGATACAGCCATCAGCAAAGTGCAGGCCCTTTTGGAGCAGGTGCGCCAGGACGCCAAAAAACTTGTGATGATGACAGATGCACAACTGTTACAGCCTGCAACGCTCTCTCTCCTGGATGATATGGTCAAACACGCGCAGGACGCTTTTATTGGACAGTTTGATCCTACAACAGGCGAAATACAGGATGGAGTCACCCAAATCCACTACGCGATCCAGCGCTTAGCCACCATAGATGTCACCGTCGTATCGAATACGTCCGCCAATGTTGGCTCTATAGAACTGTGCATCCCTTGTCTGCTCCGCACTGCTCGCATACAGATGTAGGGCCGTACTCAGGAAAAGAAGCTCATGAACGGAATACTTCGTGTAATAGGCCTGGCGCTGCTGGGAATACTCCTGACTGGAGGCATACTCTCATCTTTTTATGTCCACTCAATCGAAGCAGCGCTCAGCCTTCCTGCAAACGACAACGGCGCAAACATTAACCTGCCAACATCTGCAACATCTGTAACAATTGCAACAACTGCGACAAGTGCAACAAACACACCCGGTAAGGTTGCCGATCCGGTAGTGACAAACATTCTGTCGCAGGATACTTTTCAGCGCCCCAATCAGCTCTTTTGGGGGAGAGCCTCCGATGGCCACTTGTGGGGCGCAGACGCCATAACCAGGAATGCATTCTCGATAGCTGGCCGCACAGGCGAGGTCGCCAATGGGCATGGCGCCTTTGATGCCACGATTGGGCAGCCCATCACCGATGCCGAGGTGGAATTTAGCGGTTCGATAAGTCAATTCGCCCAATCCAATATTGGAGCGGTGTTGCGCTGGGCAGACACAAACGACTGGTACAAAAGCTATATTGATGGCAGTAACCTTGTCGTGCTCAAGCGAGTTGCGGGAATGGCCACTCGTCTCGGCGCTTTCCCTTTTACGGCAAAGGCGGGAGTGCTCTATACCATGCGTTTTCGCATCAAAGGGACCGCGCTCTCAGCCAAAGTCTGGCAACAAGGGAGCATAGAACCAGCAAACTGGATGATAACGGTCACGGATGACACCTTCCAAAGCGGCTACGGCGGCCTGCGTATATTGCTCGAAAACGGCATTGTAGCTAAGATCACTTCATTCAAAGAGACGGCGATAACTGCAAATTCATAGGATAAGAAATGGGGAAGGCATGCTGGGACAATTTCAGTCAACATACGCAACGCAGAAATGGGTCAAATGGACAACCTGTCTAGGAGTGCTTGCTGCAAGTGCCCTGCTCTTCTGGTTCTCAGGCGGGTTCCCACCGCAAGTATGGCGTTTCTTGCTCCAGGCACTGCCACTCGTCCCCCGCCTCTGGGTACTCAAAGGCCCTGTTTTGCTACTGCCGCTTGCCGCGCTGCTGACGCTTTCTTTCACATTACTCTTTTTCTGGCTCATGCTAGCCACTGTAATAGTTTGGATGGTCAAAGAGCAATGGTCCTACTTGCGTGAACGGCAGCGTTTCGAAGCGTCGTTGTTGAAGGCGCAAAGCCTGGCGTCAAACAATATGTCCACCGGGCAATGGTGGCAAGAGCAAACGGAACCAATCCCACAGGTCGCAAGAAAAGAATTGCAGCAAGCACAACTTTCTACAACCTCACCAGTTGCTACATTAGATCCTCCTCTTCCAACCGTAGGGACCGATTTATCGTGCCCAGCGCCGCTTTATCCACCTCTCGAGCAGGCGATAAGAAATACAACGGATGCGCTCGAAGCAGGCGTGGAAAGACATTTCAAATTAACTGTTGGCACTGGTTTAGATCCGGGAATCAAGCGAAAGCATAAACCCAACGAAGACCGTTTACTTGCCATCCAGGGAACGCTTGCCAGCGGTACACGCGCTCAACCGTTCGGCCTGTTTGTCATTGCGGACGGTATCGGCGGCCATGCCAATGGGCAGGAGGCCAGCCGTCTTGCCATACAATCCATTCGTGATGTTGTCATACCTGCTTTACTCAGCGATGTAAAGATCAATGATGAACAGTCTGCTGATTTGCTGATGGAGGCGGTACAGGAGGCAAACCGGTACATCTGCGACCAAGGCGTAACGAGATCTACCGCAGTCTTGGACATAAGGTAGCGTTGGATGTCGATATGTACAGGCTGCCATTCGAAACCGGGACAACGTTACTGCTCTGCTCAGATGGCCTGTGGGAAATGGTGCGCGACCCACATATTCAGGAGATTCTGAGTTCAACGCTGCCCCACTCGATCAAAACGAGTAAGGCGCTTGTTCAAGCAGCATTAGATGGCGGAGGTCAAGATAATATCAGTGTGATAGTGGCGCATATCACGTGATTTCGCCGTTAAAGGCAATCCTCGAAAAGTACTTTTCGGCTATGCTCTTTGAAAGGGAAATCACGTTTGAATCAAGGATTCAAGCCCTGTGAGCGTACACAGTGAGGCCGTGATCGCAAAAAAGCTTGAGTAATATCATTAGCAGAGCGGTCTCTCTCAAAAAACCATTTCAGCGTGAAGTGATCGCACTCAACTAGCGTGATCCTCCTCCAGGATCAGCTCCTAACTTTTCATTTATTGTGTTCGTAGTCGTACCCCTATGCCCTGAATTATTTGGTTTCAACTTCATGATTCACTGTAACACGAGCGCAGGAGAAAATGTATGAATTCATCAACGCGCATTGTTGTAAGATCAGCAGTCTGGCTAGGCATCATTGTGCTAATCATAGTAGCCTTCCATATAGGAGACAGCAACTTTGTCTTGCATGTGGGACACTTTTCTCCTTTGACAGGCGCCTTTATTGGTGGATTTCTAGCCCTTATCAGCGTTAGTTTCCCCATAAGGAGAGGAGAATCTGCCGAGCCGTGGATCGGAACAGAACGATTTGGCTGGACACTGATAGGACTTGGTGTCATTATGTGGGGAATAGGTGATTGCTTCTGGCGTTACTACGTATCGATGGGGCAGTCTCCATTCCCCTCGTTGGCGGATATTGGCTATTTCAGCTTCCCCCTGCTGGTTTTTGCAGGCCTGTTGTTACAGCCGCCATCTGGCGGAGGGCGTAAACGGCTGTTGCTGCTGCTGGATAGTCTCATCTCAATGGGGTCCATTCTGGCTATTGCCTGGTATTTGCTGCTGGGATCTTTAGCGCAGGCCCCTGGAGAAGCTAATCTCGCCAAGTTTCTGGGTCTCTACTATCCAATTACCGATACGGCGCTACTCAGCTGCGTCCTGTTTCTGTTATTACGAGGACAGGGTCGCGTATATCAGGCTACGGCTCGTCGCGTCAGCCTGCTTGTCATTGGGCTGGGTTTGTGCTTTTTTGTCTTTTCTGACTTCCTCTTTAATGTGCAGCAAAACGCGGGGACATATGTAGAAGCTACATGGATTGACCTGGGTTGGCCTTTTGGCATGATGACGATAGGAGTAGCCGCCTATTTACGGCGCTTCCTCCCGCTAACGCCGAAAGAAGTTATTGAACAGCGTGTAAAAAATAATGTTGAACTCGTCAATTTCGGCGCTCCGCAAGTTATTCCCTATCTGCTGCTATCCTTCCTGTTTTTTGTGCTTGCGCTCAATGTCCTTTCAACTGATGCCAATCAGCTTGCTATTCGACCGGTTCTCCTTCTGGCCACCATAAGCGTTGTGGGACTGGTTATCGTTCGCCAGGTATTAACCTTGCGCGATAATGTGCGCTTGACGAGAGATCAGGCGGAGGCGCTCGAAGATTTACAAGTGGCCAACAAGCGGATAGAAGATCAATCCCGCATGATGGCTATCCATAATGCTGAGTTAGAGCAAGGCATTGAGCATCTGAAAGATGTGCAGGCGAATCTGGCCAATGGCAATGTGCGCGCGCGCGCGCGTTTAACAAGCGGCGCTTTACTGCCCCTCGCGGCCAGCCTCAATCTCATGGCGGAACGTTTAATACGTTTGTGGCATACAAGTATCCATGCTCAACACTTAGTGACTGCCATCGGCGATTTGTGTACAGCGCTAGATAATCATTGGAAAGGAGAGCGCTTTGTCGTGCCGGATTCCTGCAAGGAACTTGTAGAAATTCATCATCTCCTGCGATCCATGCATGTAGATACCCTTACCGCGTCTGCGAAATTTCAGCCTGACACTCAACCGTTAACGCATGTGCCACCAACTCAGCCGGTAACCCCAAGCCCGGTCACGAATCTTTTTTCATCCCAAAATGGTTCATCGCAACATGGAATATCACCACAACGAGCAGGGCAGCAGCAGCCAACAAGTATGCCGCGACGGCCTTTTCCTGTTTCTCTGCAAGCAAATCTGCCCAAGCGTGATGAGACGAAGCGGAATGGATAGAGGGCATCAGGATACAAGTTCGTCCAGGATGGAAAGCGTCGGCGATTTACTTTGCATCGCGGCGTTGATACTTTCTCTCTTGCGTTGTTCATGCGCATAAGACGGTACGTTCGACGGGTTTGGGAGCTGTTGTAGCGCTCGCTGTGACGGAGGTGTCCTGGGGCTAAAGAGCAGGCTGGAGACGATGTGCTGAGCTGTCAAAAGCGCCATCGTTCCAAAAGTCACCCATGCTATGAACCAGCAGACGGCCTGTACTAACAATAGAACCACGGCTGTTCCTCTCCCTTGCTGTTCAAGATTGGAGAGATCGGGCCAGAGATGGTACAGTTCAATCCAGGCCGCGGGTGGAAAACTGCCATAGCGATAAAGGAGAATAAAGCTGATACCCAGCAGGAGTAGAGGATATCCCACCAGGCTGATGAACGAGCGATGGATATGCTCGTCTACCAGGGCAAACACATTTTGCAGAGAGCGTCCCTTTGAGGAGTGCCAGGAAACACTCCAGGTATGAATGATTGTGCCAACGACCACCAGGCATCCTCCGAGATAGCCCAGCAGCGGCAGCATTTCATGCAGGTACAGGTTTGCTACGATCGCCCCCAGCACCGGCTCGAGGATATAAATAAAGGAGACGGTGACAGGAGAAATATGCTTCTGGAGCAGCACGGTGATCAGGGTGGGAAGAAATGTGGTCATGCCTGCGATGTAGAGGATCACCCAGATATCCTTCGGGAAGGAGGGATGGACGGAGTGCCAATCGCCGAAGAGTAAGGCGATTAACATTGCCCATCCGGCCATGGTCAATAGCTCTACACCGAAAAGGGGCCAGGGCGCAACGCTATCTTGTTGTTGGTGGTCGGCGAGGAAGACATAGCAGGTGAAAAACAGTCCGCCTAGAAAGGCGATGAGCAAACCCCTCCAACCGCTCATCGATGAGTTCGCAATTAGCAACCCTGTGCCAATAACTGAGATGAGACCGGCGATCCATGTGACCTTGCCGATGGGCTGGCGAAATATGAACCATGCTATTAAGGCGGCGAGAAGGCCATTTAACGAAGGGAAAAAAGCAGTGCTGGTGGCAGTGGTGTACTTCAGCGCGATTGCAATAGTAAATAGGGCAAGGCAGAGCCAGCTTCCCAGTAACACCCCGCGCTTTACCACGGTTTTGGTCAGATTTTTACGTGAGACAATGAGAATGCATATCCCTGCCGGCAAGAGCGTCACCATCTCGCAGAAGGAGAAAACGATTGGCTCGATGCGACCAAGCGCTTCTTTAGAGACGGAGTAATAGGTCGCGAAAAGGAAGGTATTGAGTAAAAAGAACAGGCAAGCAACTATTTTTAGTTTCATGCACAGAAGCCCTCTCGAATTCCAAGAGCATTAACGCTGAAGTGCCAGCATTGTTGACATGCGTGGAGAACGCAGCGCACGTTCAACAACGTGCACTTCTATGTCTTTTGTCTGAAACATCAACTGCGCAAAGGCAATAGTATCGTTCACGCCAAAATCCTCGCAGGAGAAGATGTCGATGTTGACCATACCGTAGGGAGGCCAGGCATGTAGGCTGACGTGGCTGGTAGCAATAATGACGAAGCCTGAAAAACCGTCGTCCAAAGGATTGCTCGTTTTGATATCGCGCAGCTCAACGGGGCTTACTTTTTCCATGCCGATACGGGTGGGATATTCGTCGAGCACCTGTCGTAATAACGCTTCGTTCGCGAGCAGTTGGGGATTGCAACCGTAGAGGTCAAGCATGACATGTATCATTGAATATACCTTCCCGTTTGTGAAGTGTCACCTGTCTTCAAAAGCCAATGTATGGGAGGTCAATCACTTCCCCCTTTGTGAAATTGTACTTGAGCGAGGAAAAAGGTGAAGGTATTTCTTCTTGTGTTTTTGTAGGAGTGTACCTATTCTTTTGTGTTTACGTGTCCAAAATAATTGAGGTGTCTATCAAACTGGATCAAAGGTGAGCGGGAAGAATCAATGTTCTTCCCGCTCACCTTTGATCCAGTGAATTTTTTGTAGTTATGCAATTCGTGGTGGTCCCTGCTTGATGCGGGCGCGCACATCATCAGGCTCATTGGGGGCTAACCACATGGCTTCCATCCACCAGGTGGCTCCGGCATCTGCCCAGGGGCGGACT
>WNGK01006410.1_pt1 | contig 12375 bp, 9 predicted proteins | sample 5400601 | NCBI WGS metagenome assembly WNGK01 (sample SAMN13153376, study PRJNA577476) | soil metagenome | isolation source: 60 cm soil or saprolite under Garry oak tree replicate 1 | place: USA:California | collected 2016-06-15 | reverse complement strand
CGTTTAATTTCGTCGCGATTTCGCTGAGCTCGGCTTCCTTGTCCTTGAACCAAAACGAAGAGCGCCGCGCTGCTACCCGCAGGCCATCCACCTTGGCCAGTGCTCCGAGAAGCTCCTCGGCAATACCCTCACCGAAGTAGGCGTGGTCCTTCGCCGCGCTCAAATCGTTAAACGGCAAAACGGCGATCGATTTCTCGGTCGAACTCGCCAGGTGTGGGAGTTCGATCCGGGCCTCGGAAGACAGGTCCTCTGTTCGAATAATTCCGTATCGCGTGAAATCGAATAGCCACGCCATAACGAGAGCGATCGGAAAACCGATAATAATCGCGAGTATGACGAGCCGCTCGGCCCAGTTTGGTATTTCGAAAGGCGGAAACACCTGCGTCGCGACTTGAATGAGTAGCCAGCCCACGACGGCGTACGTAACCGCGACGCTGTAAACTTTTCTCCGCTTTAGCTCGGCAAAAAAACTCTTTGGGTTCACTACTCAATTGGTCGGATCCAACCTCGTATTTCGTTCGCGTTTGGCAATCGACAGGCTCGAAGTTTGACAGCCGCAGCGAGCCTAATAGGATTCGTGCACAATGAACCAAACGACCAACAACGGGGAAGAGAGGGAAAAACAGATGTGGGAGGACCCGGGTCCTTTGCCGCACCCGCTCGCGGCCTCCACTGATATCAGCAAAGCAGTCCGTGCGGCTTAGGGAGCGCCGATGTTGTTCATTTGGCAAAGCGTGAAGCACGCATGCTTGCGCTAAGTTGCTACTTGCAGTGCGCGTTCCCGTTCGAGCAGGGTCGGATGTGAGTAATAAAAGCGGCTGTAGAGCGGATGGGGCGTGAGATTGCTCAGGTTTTTTTCGCTCAACTTGCGCAGCGCGCGAATGAATGACTGCGCCTCTCCCATTGCCGCATGCGCGAATGCATCCGCCTCGTATTCGAAACGGCGCGACCAGATGTGAATGAACGGCGAAGCCCAGAAGCTTATCGTCCCCGCCAACAGCGCAAACAGCAGCATCGCAGGCACGACGCTCGCGGCAGCAAAGCCTGCCTGATGCTCGAAACCAAACGCGCGATAAAACCATCGCTGACCCGCCAGCCACGCGATCGCGGCGAACGCCAGAACGACGCCAGCGATGGAAACGCCGAGCAACTTCAGTACGTGGCGCTTTTTGTAATGCCCAATTTCGTGTGCGAGCACGGATTCCACTTCCGGCTCGGTGAGCTGCGCGATGAGTGTGTCGAACAGGATGATTTTTCGAAAACGTCCGAACCCAGTGAAGAAGGCGTTAGAGTGGCGCGAGCGTTTGCTGCCATCCATTACCTCGATGCTGCGCGTGGGAAAGTTAGTGCGCTGCGCGAGTGCAAACAGGCGCTCGCGCAACGCTCCTTCCGGCAGCGGTGTGAACTTGTTGAAGAGCGGCATGATGAGAACCGGCGCGATGAGCAGCAGGAGCAACTGAAACGCGATGAGAACCGCCGCCGCCCAAAGCCACCAGTTTGCGCCCGTCCACTCGACCAGTTTTAATACCAGCGCCAGCAACGGATATCCGAGCAGGCCCGCGAGCAGAAATCCTTTCACGCGGTCGAGGACCCATGTCCTTGTGGTTGTGGTATTGAAACCGAATCGCTCTTCGAGTTTGAATTGCGCATACCAGGCGAACGGCAATCCTGGGATGCTCAGCGCGACGCCTGTGACGAAGAGGAAACCAGCCATCGCCAGGATCGAAGTGCCCAAGCTAACGCTGAATCTTTCAAAGGCCCATGGCAAAACTCCGCTGAAAAGCAATGCGATGAGTAGCCCAGCATCGAACAGGTTGGCGATATCTCCAAAGCGGCTCTTGGCCAGCGTGTAGTCAATCGAGCGGCGGTACGTCGCCTCGTCAATGATTCCACGAAATGCAGGCGGCACTTCGTTCGCCTGCGCACGCACGTGACGCTGGTTGAATCGGCTCAGCCATAATTCAGCGATGACGCGCGCGAGAATCAGAACCAAAGCAATAGTGGCGAACGGCGGCATGAACAGATCGTGCTTCTGCTCCTCTCGTCATCAACTCGCGAAGAGCTTACGATAGTAGCGATACCAGTCACTCTGAAAGCGTTCAGCCGGATCGTACTTTCGTTTCAGGTCCAGAAATTGTTTGAACTGCGGGTAGCACGCCATGACTTGCTCGAGTTTCGCAAATTTATGATACGTGAGGTAATAACTTCCGCCGCGAGCTATAGCCAAATCGATCAAGCCGTGAAAGGAGCGCGCCGACGCTTCGATCCCGCCCGGTGTATGGAGTGTGAGCAAATTGAAGATGATGCACGCATAAGATTCCTTGGCCCAAGCCAGAAAGCTCTCATCGTCTTTTTCGATCAGTCGGACTGTACCGTAGATGGCGATTGTATGATTGGAGCGCAACAGTTCCGCCGCCTGCGCTAAAAAGTCGGAAAGGTCCGCGCGTGGAACGTGAATTTCGGTAATGATGAGGCTCGATTCCTCCCCTCCGATCTGCTCGCGAAGCTTCTGCGCATAATTAGGCAGATAGGCGCTCAGCTGACTTGTGTCGGACCAATAAGTCTGTCCGTTCGTCGATAAGTAGTAATCGCTGTAACGCTTGAAAGCCTTTTCGCGATCCGTGTAAGCAAGCCGCAAGAGATCCAGCCAGTCATTATCGCGTAACTTCTTTTCGGCCACAATTGGTTCGCGTTCATCGATCGGCTGGTAGCAAGAAAATACGCCGCGCTGAAGAAAGTCTGGCGACTTTTCATCGACTGAAAATTGGAAATCCCCATAAAGAAACCTTTGCGCTATCCGTTGTTCAAAGCGCTTGGGTAGATCGCTGGCGCGAATTATCTCGACGACCCGTCGCAATTTTTGTCGTGGAACAAGCTGAAGTGTTACGCTGCTGACCAATCCGAAAAGCCCGTAGCCACCGATTGCGACTCGGAACAATTCCTGATTTTCGTCGCGCGAGCAGCGAATCGATTTCCCTGTGGCGTTGGTCAAGGTGAATGATTCGATATTGGAAATAAGCGGCTTCATTGTCAGTCCGCGTCCGTGCACGTTGGACGAGAGACTGCCCCCGAGTGTGAATGTGTCCGCGCCGGTTTGTTTTTGCGCGATACCCCATTGCTTTGCGCTATCTCGTTGAGCCTCCAGGTAAGTGCGAATCAACTGTGGCCATTGGATGCCTGCTTCCGCTTCAATCAAACCACGCTCTTGATTGAACGAAATTACGCGATCAAGCGAGCGCGTATCGATGCAAATGCTGTCGGTGGCAAATTGCTGTCCGCCCATCGAATGCCGGCAGCCCGACAGGGAGATTGGCAACCCTTTTTGCGATGCAGAACGCACAATTTCCGCAAGTTCGTGTCTAGTACGCGGCACTAGAAGTTCGCGAACGCGGGTGCTATTGAGCTGCGAATGGACGTCATTGACCCAAATCCCTCTTTCGGGTTCTGCTAGAATTTGCGGCGCAAGTGCGAAAAGCGCCGCAGTGCGTATGAATTCACGCCGGGTCAGCATTCAGAAGCTTAATCGAGCCAGTTAGATCTCAGCCAGGCAAATTACCTCGCCTCTGGCAATGGGTTGACCGGCCAGCCCGGATTCCATTCCACGCAAATCATCGTGATCGAAAAATCGAATCACATGCCACGGGCGAACAAAGTCAACGAGTTCACCTCGCGTAGTCCCCCAGAGGAATGGTTCGCCGCGTCCACGCAACCACCAATCAACGAGTTTGCTTTGCGAATCGAAGCGAATTCGGCCGTCGCGCTGTTTTTCCATGAATGTAAATGCAAAGTGGCTGCCCGGAGCGCTTAGACTTTTCAATGTTCTCATCAACGACGAAACGACATCTGGCGGCAGATACATCAAGAGACCTTCGGCGATCCAGCATGTGCGTTGAGTCGGATCGAAGTTGCTTTTGAGCAGCACCTCTCTATCGAGAGGGCTGGCGCTCAAATCAACTGCAACAAAATGCAATCGTTCAACGCGGATTTCAGCTAAGGCGCGCAGTTTGTGACGCTGCGTCGCCGGATGATCAATCTCCCAAAATTGTGCTCCTCGAAAATCCTGATGTAATTCGAAACTGAGCGGATCAAAGCCCGCGCCGATTACGACGACTTGTGTAGCTCCATTGATAAGTGCTGAGCGCACGAGCCCGGCGATACATTTCTTTCGCAGAATGTAATGCAGCAAAATTCCTGGGATCGTCATACGCTCGATCAACTTCGCGACTGGTCGAAACCAGCCCTGTCGAAGAATTTTCAAAAACAAATGCGTCTGCAATGAATGCATCTCGAGCATCTGAGCGCACAAATCTGCCGAAGTCTTCGAGACAAGACTTGAGTGTTCTGGATCGCGATGCAGAAGAACCAGGCTCGCGGCAATGACCAGTGCCGTGCGACTAGCTTTTTCGTTTTGCACCCAGAGTGAGCCGACGCTTAATCGCCGAATTCGAAAATGATTTTGCCGCTGCGTTTGCCCTGCGCGGCATGCGTAACCGCTGCTTTCGCTTCGCTCAACGGATAGGCTCTTTCGATTTTCGTTTTGAGTAATCCACGCTTCGCCATTTCAAACAGCAGATGAAAGGCGTCCATGCGTTCCTGCATCGTTGCGTTGTCATACCATTTATTGATCCAAATGCCGCGGAAACGCAGGTCCTTGAAGATGAGCAAGCCGTTCGGAATTTTCAGCGGCTGCAAGCTCATTGCGCCGAACGTTACCATGGTCGATCCGGGCGCGAGGCAGTTTGCGAGACGCAACGCGCTGTCTCCGCCGACGGCGTTTAACCCCAAACGAATCGGCGTGCCGCTGGTCGCGTCTTTGACTTCGTCGCGAAGGTTTTCACCATCGACAAGGACGACGTCGCCACCTTCGGCGCGCAATTCGTCGATTAGTTCCGCGCGTCGGACGACGTTCACGGTCTTGTAACCCAACTCGTGCGCGATTTGAATCACTGCACGCCCGGCAGCGGAATTCGCGGCATTTTGGATGACCCAGTCTCCACGATTTAGTTCGATATAATCATGCAGCAACCGCCAGGCCGTCATTGGATTGATTTTCAACATCGCCGCATGAACGGGATCGATCTCCGGCGGAACGGCCACCAGATCGCTCGCTCTCACCGCAACAGCTTCGCGCCAGGTACCGAGATTATGCGGCAGAATAACGAGCGTCCCGGCAGGGATTTTGGAGGCGTTCCCGCCGGCATCGACAACTATTCCTGCGCCTTCGAATCCAGGTGTCGCCGGGAGTTCCGCTCGCACCGGATATTTGCCTTCGATCTGGTTCAGGTCCGCGGGATTGATTGGCGCGGCGCGCATCTGCACTAGCGCTTCATCCGGGGCCGGTCTGGGCCATGGCCGCGATTCCACGCGCAACACATCCGCTGGATTTCCGTGCCTTTCGTAAACGGCTGCGCTTATACTTTTGTTCATAAATGTCTTCGCCACGGCATCCTCAGGCTTCCGCTAACAATCTGCAAACTGCCGCGCGAATCGCCCTGTTTGGCCTTGCCATTAATCTGTTCCTGGCGGGAGCAAAAATTCTCGCGGGATTAATCGGGCACGCCTATGTGCTGATAGCAGATGGAATTGAATCGGCGCTGGATGTGGGCGGTTCAATTGTGATCTGGGGAGGATTAACAGTTGCCGCGCGACCCCCTGATGCCACTCATCCCTACGGTCACGGCAAAGCCGAGCCGATTGCCGCGGTAGTTGTTGCCGTTGGCGTATTGGCCGCCGCGCTTGGTCTTGCCATTCAAAGTGTGCGCGAGATTTTTCTGCCGCATCATGCGCCCGCCCCTTACACGCTCGTGGTCCTTATCGTTGCGGTGATCATAAAGGAATTTTTATATCGATATGTGATCCGAGTTGGGCGAGAGATGGAAAGCACTGCGGTTAAAACGGACGCCTGGCATCATCGCATCGATGCAATGACTTCCATCGCCGCCTTTATCGGCATCTCCGTGGCGCTGATTGGCGGCGAAGCATGGCAGAGCGCTGACGACTGGGCCGCGCTGTTTGCGTGCGCGCTCATCGGTGCGAACGGCTACCGCCTGTTGCGTCCCGCCTTGTTCGAAATCATGGATACCGCGCCGCGCGGTCGGATTGTCCGGTCCATTCGCCGAGCCGCCAGATCAGTCCCGGGCGTGATCGAGGTTGAGAAATGCCGCGCGCGCAAAATGGGATTAGATTTTTATGTTGATCTCCATGTCGGAGTGGACGGCAGCATTTCTGTGCACGAGGGGCACGAGATTGCGCACCAAGTAAAAAGGGCAATCCAGCAAAGCGACTCGCGCATTGCTGACGTGCTCGTCCACATCGAGCCCGCCGTGTAGCCGCATTTAAACACTGAGGAACGCAGAGAGCGCAGAGCGAATGGACATAGATCGCCTAACCGATTCTGTAATTGGCAGTGGCATTGAAGTACACCGCGCACTTGGCCCAGGCCTTTTAGAATCGACGTATGAGATGTGTCTTTGCCGCGAGTTAGGTCTCCGTCGGATCTCATTCGAGCGGCAGAAACCGATCCCAATCGTATACAAAGGAATAAAGCTCGATTGCGGATATCGTGCGGATCTGGTGGTCGATGGGTGCTTGCTTGTCGAGATCAAGTTTGTCGATGCAATCGCGGCGATTCACGAAGCACAATTGCTTGGCTATTTGAAGCTTGGTCGCTGGCAGATCGGATTACTCATCAATTTCAACGTTCAGCTGCTGAAGTCCGGAATTCGGCGCCGTGTTTTGAATCTGAAGGAGGAGGTCAGGTTATGATCTCTGTGCGCTCTGTGATCTCTGCGGTAAATCCATAAGGTCGGGCACACTGCAGTATCCCTGACCTGAACGGCTACGAATTTTCCCGAGAGCCGTTGCAACTCATGCTGCACACAATGTTGACAAGCGCGTTCGCCAAGGTTTTTCGTGCTCGCGCGATCCTTTGTGCAAAGGCAATCAATCGGGGAATGGCGCCCGGATGCTTTAAGAAATGCAACGTGAACCTTGTGAGGTCGGTTCGCTGCCGTTCAATATTAAACAGAACATTCGCTGGAGCGGGGAGAGGTTTGTTTGGCGTGTCGCTGATCACGCGGAGCGAAAGAAGCAGGGTACCGTGCTCGGCACAGGCGCGGGCAATGAATTTCGTTTCCATGTCCGCCGCCGCCGCCGCCGTGGTTTGGGCGATCTTGTTCCGTTCCTCACGCGATTCGACCATCGATGGCAGCGTCAACAACGCGGCTGCGTGAACCGACAAGGTTGAAAGTGCCGAACGCGCTTCGGTTAGTTCAATAGTGGAGAAATTTTCGGCAAGCAAGAGATCGCCGACGTGCAATCGATCATTTAATGCGCCTGCAAACCCGGCGCTGATCAAACAATCGAATTGGCGATCTTGAAGAAACTTCGCCATCCGCTCCCGGCAGGTCTTTTCCCCGACGCCGGTATGGAAAACCTCAATCGCGCCGCCATCGACTTCGCCGCAGATTACCGTAATACCGTTGCGGTTGGTTTTGGATTTTTTGTGGAGCCGGCGCAGAAATCCTGAGCTTTCCGCTGACAAAGCGAACGTGACCGCAATCATCGCCTCATTTAGCCTTGTAACAATTCATCGCGATCAACCCCGAAAGCTTTCGGGGTCAATGTTGCTCTGCCGGCGACTCGACAATTTGCACAACGAAGCTCTTCTTCTCTGTTGTAGCCGGGGTCGTCTTGTCCGCCGTAGCCTCAGGACTCGCCGTAGCTTTACGCGAAGGCTGGTTGGCGAAGGCGGATGACCCAGCTCCTCCGGAAATTGAACCAATTGCGGCGCGAAATTCCGATTCACGGCTCGATGGAAGATCGACAAGCACGCCAATGTGATGCGCGTCTGGAAGTCCTTTCGTCGCAGAACCACCCAGCCGCCCAACCATCGCGACAACTTCATCCGACACAGCATCGAGTCGGCCCGGCGCCGCCGAAATTGTGATCTCGCTTACGCCCAACGACGGCAGAGGCGTGAGCGTCGCCGTGGCAGCGTGCTCCAGTGATTTTGTTATTTGCTGCCGCGTTTGTGCTTCAAGCAGGGCCCGATTCGGGTTCTTAGCTTCATGTCTGGCAATTAGCCAAAGACCGACGCCGACATTGACGGCCATGAGAATGATGAACACCGCGCCGACGCGGAGCGCCATCTTGCGACCGCGCTCCGTTACATCCGGCTGAGTTGACAGCAAAACCTCGCGAGAATTACCGCGCATACCTGCGTGAATCTGTCGCGCAATTGTGAGCTCGCGCTGCAATTGCCGGTCCGAGATCAATCGCTCCTCCAGAGCTGCGCGTTCCGCAGCGGGGAGTCTGCCATCGAGGTAATCGAAAAGCTTATCAGGATTCATTGTTGGCGACCGGGAAAGCGTGACGCCGGACGCCTTCACACGCAATCGCTAAGTAGGAGCGCACGAGATTCTTCGCTGTAGTTGCTGTTGCTGGCCGCGCAGCACCGCGAATAGACAGAGTCATTTGCTCTTTGCTCTTTGTTAGGGTGGAAATACAGTCGCTCTGGTGGCCGAAGACCGTCAGGTAGAGGCGCAGACGCCCCGACGCGGCTGGCGTCGCCTAGCGACGGCGCTTGCTGTGTGCGTGGCGCTTCTCGCAATCCTTCATCGTCCGATTCTGCTGGCGATCGGCCGGCAGGTCGCATTGCGTTACGCTGCCCGGGAACACTTGAACGCTGATTTTCGTCTGGAAGGAAATCTCTTCAGCAATCTGACGGTGCGGAATCTTCGCGCCTTCGCTGTTGGGCCTTCAGGAATTGAATCGATCGATATCGATTATCTTTATCTCGATTACAGTCTGCTCGGCCTTGCGCGACACGGTCTATCCCATTTTCTGGATAATGTCGAAGCGCGTTCGGCGCGCATTGTCTTAAATCCTTCCAGGGCTGCGCCGAAACTGCGACCACCGAAGTCAAAACCGGAATTGCCGAAGCTGTTCCCGGAAGGAATCCGATTGGCGGATGCAACTCTAGTCATCAGAAATCAACCGCACGATTTCGTGGCAGAGCACGTCGATCTCGATTTAAATCCACGCAGCCCGGGCGACGTGCGAATCGAGAATTTGCGGCTGCCTGCCGGAGACAGTTGGTCCAAAATTTCCGGGCAAACTTCTTACACGAACAAGAACTTAATCCTTCGCGATGTTCGCCTGAGTGACCAGGAACAGATTCATCTTCTAAACGTCGATGCTTCGCATATCGACGCCAATACTCTCGCGATCAATCTCAATTGTGCCATCGGCGGAGGCGAATTGTCGGTGTCGAGCACATTAGCTCAAACAAAATCCTCACTGGACACGAAAATACACGTGGCGGCCGAGAAACTTGCGGCGGAATCGTTGAACAAATTCCTGATTTTCCCGGCCGGATATCTCTCTGGAGAAATTGAGCACCTCGCGCTCGATGGAGCTGGCGTGATCGACGTTCCACGCAGCTGGAGCGGAACGATGTCGCTGCAGATGAGCGACGTGCATCAGTCACAGATCGATTTCAACAGCGGCGTTTTCGAAGTTTCCGCGGAGCAGGGCAAAGCGGTGTTGAGGTCAGCCGACATCGTTCAGGACAAGAACGAGCTTCACTTTCGAGGGACAGTCGAATTGCCTTCCGTTATCCAGGATTTTGGCCGCACTCCGGCGACCCTCGAAATTTCGGGTACGGCGCTTGATCTCCAGCAGCTGACGTCAGGAATGCCATTGCGATTGACCGGCTCAGGTCAGTTTACCGGCAAGATCGACATCGCCAATGCGAGGATCGAAGCAAATCTTCGCGTGACTGCCAATTCGGTCGGGTTTCCGGACGGAACAATTGAGAAACTGGACGGCACTCTTCGCGCATCCAAGGCAATTGCGCCGTCAAAAACACAGCCGGGGTCACCGACCCCAGCTACAGCAGGAAAGCCATGGTTCGCAGATCTTCGTACTGCAATGGAGTTCGGCTTATCCAACATACGATACCGGGACTACGTTCTTGATTCAGCCGAAGGATCGCTCAACGGGAGTGATGACGTCCTGGGGCTCGACCGGTTGAATTTGCGGCGAAATCAAAATGAACTGACTCTTCGCGGTCGATACCAGCTTCCGAAGGAGTTGAGCAGAGCTTCCTCACAACCAGCGACGCTCGATGTCGCCTTGAACGCGCCGGAAGCCGGTGACTTTTGGGTTCCAGGTTCCTCAAACAGAGTGAGCGGGCCATTGCAAATGGCAGCGCAGATTGCATGGAAACAAGAGACTGCCAACGGAGAAGTGTCTATTTCCGGGTCGAACCTCAAGATGCGGGATTTGGTTGTCCGGCAACTCAACACGCAGTGTTCGATTTCCAACAACGTAATCTATCTAAACGATTGCAGCGCGACTCTAAACGACACGGATTTCTTTAATGCGACCGCGAGCCTAAACTTGCGGCGGCCCTATCATTACAACGCCAAGGTTTCCGCGCGTGTCGCAAATTTATCGACGCTTCAGCCGTTGCTTCGCGCTTCCGGAAATGAGAATGCGCTGACGGGCTCATTCGCATTGGATTGGGAAGGGAACGGCAACGCGCAAACATTTAAGAATTCCGGACAACTGAAGTTCGCCTTGCAGAAGGGGCGTTATGGTAATTTGCAATCGCTTCAGGCAAATATCGACGCGTCGTATTCACCCGACGGCCTCGATGTGCCGATTATCTTTTTCGCCACCAGCAACATGGATTTTCAGGCAATCGCCCAGGCAAAAGGGGAGACGCTTGAGATTAGCAAGATCCAACTCGATCAGGGCCAGGCGAAATTTGCATCCGGTTATATCTCGATTCCGTTTGTGTGGAGCAATCTCGGGACGAGCGCCGCGGTCATTCCGTCCAACGGCAAAGTGTCTGCGACATTTCAGTCCGATAACCTCGACATTAAAAAGGTTTTTAACGATCTCGGAGTCAAGCCGATGGCATCCGGGATATTCAACGCGAAGCTCGACGCGCAAGGAACAATCGCTGACTTGACGGCGCGCCTCGACGTGCAGATGCGCGATTTACGCAGCGAGCGATTTTCACGATTGGAGCCGGCCACGTTTGATCTCGCCGCGCAAGTCACACACAATCAACTTGCCGTCTCCGGAAAGCTACAACAGGCGAGAATTCAACCGCTGGAGATGAGCGCAAACCTCCCGTTTGACATACCGAAGATTGCTCGTGCACGAAACCTACCCGACGAAACGCCAATCAGTGCAAAAGCCCGGCTGCCGCGCAGCTCGGTGAATTTTATCCGGCAATTCGTGCCCGAAGTGCAGCAACTCGACGGCGATCTTGGGCTCGATGTCGATGTTCGGGGAACGATCGGGCGACCTGTATTAAGTGGCTCCGGAGACATGACAATTAATGTGGCGCGGGCCAGTGATCCGACGCTGCCAGCGCTGAATAATTTCAAAGCTAGATTCAATTTCAGCGGCGATGCGCTAGCGATTCAGCAATTCGGTGGAGAACTTTCCGGAGGTAAATTCACAGTCACAGGCGGAGTGAAATTTCCGAAATTGACGCAGCCCATGGTCGATTTGCAGTTAAAGGCAGATAGTGCGCTGATCGCGCGCAATGACACACTTACCGCGCGTACGAATGCAGACATTAAAGTGACGGGTCCATTCGCGAGCGCAAACGTCACCGGAGCCATTGCGATCACGAACAGTCACTTCTTGAAAAACATCGATCTAATTCCGATCGGTTTGCCGGGCAGACCGGCGCCGGAACCGCCCTCGGCGCGGCCGGAATTTTCTTTTCCGGAACCTCCGTTACGGGATTGGAAATTTGATGTGGCGATTCGAACCAAAGATCCCGTCGTTATCCGCGGCAATCTGGCGACCGGCGGGGCGATTGCTGATCTGAAGTTGACCGGAACCGGAGTGCGGCCGGAATTGCAAGGTACGGTGCGGCTGGAAAATGTAGAAGCGACGTTGCCATTCAGCCGGCTCCAGGTTTCCCACGGGTTTCTCTATTTTGACCCGAGCGATTCAATGAATCCACGGATTGATCTGCAGGGCACTTCGGTCATCCGTGATTACACGGTGCGGGTTTATGTTTATGGAACCTTGCATGCGCCGGAGACGATTTTCACGAGCGCACCGCCGCTGGCGCAGGAAGAAATCATTTCTTTGATCGCCACCGGCGTAACCAGAGCGGAATTATCGGGAAACAGCAATGTTCTGGCCGGACGGGCCGGCATGTTGCTGGTGCAGCAACTTTACCGGAAAATTTTCAAAAAAGGCGAGGCGACCCAGAGTAATACAGTTTTTAATCGCCTGGATTTGGACGTGGGCACGGTCGATCCTCGAACCGGTCGGCAGCAAGTCAGCGGGCGCTTCAAGATCAACGATCAATTTGTCATCGTTGGTGATCTAGGCGTC